>Ga0194130_10002269_pt1 | contig 28228 bp, 25 predicted proteins | sample TA2KigsurfametaG_FD_160084 | JGI IMG/M metagenome (GOLD analysis project Ga0194130, IMG submission 160084) | Freshwater microbial communities from Lake Tanganyika, Tanzania - TA2015050 Kigoma 12 surface | ecosystem: Environmental > Aquatic > Freshwater > Lake | place: Tanzania: Lake Tanganyika...
CGCTCCCCGTCCTCGACCACGCCGACCGCGCAATAGCCGTACTTGACCGGGAAGGGGAACTCGCCCTCCTGGAAGGGGCAGCGCATGCGCGCATGCTCGCTCGCCGGCACGCGGCCCCAGAGCACCAGGCGCTCGGTGCCGCGGCTGATGCCGCTCGCGGCCATGCGCACGACGAGCTCGCCGGGGCCCGGCGCGGCCAGCGCGGCCATGCGCAGCTCGCCGCGTCCCGGCCCGGTGGCCCAGAAGGCGCGCGCCGTCGTCATGGCAGGCGCAGCTCGAACAGCATGTCCTCGCCCAGCGCGAGGTGGCGCGCGCGCGGCCGCAGCGCGGCGTCGAGCGTCGCGATCGACGGCAGGTCGAGGCCATGCCGGCCCGAGCCGATGACGATCGGCGCGACGACGACATGAAGGGCGTCGAGCGCGCCGGCGGCCAGGAAGCGCGAGACCGTCGCGCCGCCGCCCTCCACCAGCACGCGCCGCGCGCCGCGCGCGGCGAGCAGGTCGAGCACGCCGCGCGCGTCGAAGCCGTCCCTGCCGCGCGGCAGCGCCGCCGCCTCGGCGCGTCCCGGCGCGGCCGCGCCGGCGGGGCCGAGGACGAGGGTCGGCGCCGCGCCGTCGGCGAAGGCGTGGCGGTCGGCGCGCAGGCCGCCGCGCGTGTCGAGGACGACGCGCAGCGGGTTCGGCCCGGCGCAATGGCGCACGGTCAGGCGCGGGTCGTCGGCCAGCAGCGTGCCGGCGCCGACCACGACCGCGTCGGCGAGCGCGCGCAGCCGGTGCAGGTGGACGAGGCTGCGCGGCCCGGTCACGTAGTGGGAATGGCCGCTCGCCGTGGCGATGCGCCCGTCGAGGCTCTGGCCGAGCTGCGCGAAGGCGATGCTGGGCGCGAGCAGCGGCAGCAGGAAGTCCAGCAGGTCGTGCGCGGCCGGCGTCGGGGCGTCCCCGCCCGGCGCGCGCCAGGACAGGTCGGGCGAGAGCGCGAGGCCGCCATGCGCGACGGTCGCGTGGGGGCCGTCCGGCCGCCAGGCGTCGCGCGCGGCGAGCAGCGCCGCCCAGGCCATGTCCTCGTCGATCGCCATGCGTCCCCGGCATGCTCGGATCGCGGCGATACCGGCCGCGCCCGGGCCGGTGTATACCCCAACGGCGCCGTGGCTGGCACGGCGGGTTTTCCGGGTCCCCATGCCCAACGGTCCCATGTCCGACACAGCAACGCGGCCCCCGGGGCCGATCGAGCTTCCCGACATCGCCGCGCGCAGCGAGGCCGTGCGCCGCGCCATCGACGCGCTGCGCCGCGGCGGCGCCGTGGCGCTGGGCGAGGGCCCCGCGCGCCTCGCCGTCGCCGCGGTCGAGGTCCTCTCCCAGCCGACGCTCGACGCGCTGCGCGCCTCGGATGCCGGCGCGGTCGTCCTCGCGATGACCTCGCCGCGCGCCGGCGCGCTGGGCATGGAGGCGGCCGACCGGCCGCATGTCGCGCATCTGCGCCCCGCCGCGTCGCTCGACGAGATCCGCGCGCTGGCCCAGCCGCAGGGCGTCGAACCGCGCCCGCTGCTGGCGGGGGAGGACGACGCCTCCGCCGACCCGGCCATCGCCGCGGCGCTGCAGCTCGTCAAGCTGGCCGGGCTGATGCCGATGATCCTATTCGCGCGCGACGTCGCCGGGCGCATCGACCTGCCCGCGCTCTCGGCCGCGGGCATCCTGACCTTCGCGGAGGATTCCGCGCGCTGGCTCACCCGCGTCGCGGAGACGCGCCTGCCGCTCGCCGACGCCGAGGATGCGCGGCTCATCGCCTTCCGTCCCTGGGATGGCGGCGCCGAGGCGCTGGCCATCGTCATCGGCACGCCCGACACCGCTTCGCCGGTGCCCGTGCGCATCCACTCCTCGTGCTTCACCGGCGACCTGATCGGCAGCCTGCGCTGCGACTGCGGCGACCAGCTGCGCGGCGCGATCCGCGCCATCGCCGATCTCGGCGCGGGCGTCGTCGTCTACCTGCCGCAGGAGGGCAGGGGCATCGGGCTCGTCAACAAGATCCGCGCCTACGCGCTGCAGGACGCTGGCTTCGACACGATCGACGCCAACACGCACCTGGGTTTCGAGCCCGACGAGCGCGGCTACGCCGCCGGCGGCGAGATCCTGCGCCGCCTCGGCATCTCGCGCATCCGCCTGCTCACCAACAACCCCGGCAAGCGCGCCGCGCTGGCGAGGCTCGGCGTCGAGGTCGTCGACCGGCTGCCGCTGGTGATCGCGCCCAACCCGCACAACGAGGCCTATCTGCGCACGAAGAAGCTGCGCGATGGCCACGGCTTCTGAGGCGCCGGCCGGTGTCCGCAGTACCGAGCCGGCGCAACGCGATCGGCATGCTCGCGCTGGTCGTCGGCCTCGTCGCCTATGCGCTCGTCGCGATGGTCGCGGGCGCGGCGCTGGCCGAGGCCCATTGGCTGGCGCAGTTCTGCTTCTACGTCGTCGCCGGGCTCGCCTGGCTCTGGCCGGCGCGGCTGCTGCTGCGTTGGATGGCGCGCGGCTGAGGCCGCCCGCCGGCATCGAACGCGAGGGACAATGACCGAGGAACTCTTCCGCGAGGACGCCTACCTGAAGGACTGCGTCGCGCGCGTCGTCGGCGTCGAAGAGGCGGGCATCCGCCTCGACCGCACCGTCTTCTACCCGACCGGCGGCGGCCAGCCCGGCGACACCGGGCGCCTGCTGCGCGCCGACGGCTCCGTCGTCGCGATCGCCGACACGCGCAAGTCGCGCGAGACCGGCGAGATCCTGCACGTGCCCGCGCCGGGCCAGCCCGCGGTCGCGCCGGGCGAGGAGCTGCGCGCGGAGATCGACTGGGCGAACAGGCACCGCCACATGCGCATGCACACCGCGCTGCACGTGCTCTGCGCGGTCGTGCCCTACGGCGTCACCGGCGGCCAGGTCGGCGACCTGCGCAGCCGCCTCGACTTCGACATCGGCGAGGGCAGCCTGGAGCGCGAGCCGATCGAGGCGCGGCTCAACGAGCTGGTCGCCAGCGGCAAGCCCGCCTCGGCGCGCTGGATCAGCGACGAGGAACTGGCCGCGACGCCGGAGCTCGTGCGCACCATGTCCGTGAAGCCGCCGACCGGCCATGGCCGCGTGCGGCTGATCGAGATCGCGGGCATCGACCTCCAGCCCTGCGGCGGCACGCATGTCGCGAGCCTCGCGGAGATCGGGCTGCTCGCGGTCGAGAAGATCGAGAGCAAGGGCAAGCGCAACCGGCGCGTCGTCGTCGCGCTCGCCGCGCCCTGAACGCGATGCCCGCGCCGCTCCCGCCCGCGGTCGGCGCGGAGGATTTCCGCCGTGGCATGCGCCGCCTCGCCTCGGGCGTGACGATCATCGCTTCCGCGCATGGCGGCGAGCGCAGCGGCCTGACCGCGACCGCCGTCTCGTCGCTGACGGCCGAGCCGCCGCAACTCCTGGTCTGTGTCAACCGCTCGGCCGCGGCGCACGAGCAGATCCGCAAGGGCGAGGCGCTGTGCGTCAACCTGCTGGCGCTCGAGCATCGCGCGCTCGCCGAGCGCTTCGCGGGCATCGGCGGCATCCACGGCCCGGAGCGCTTCGAGGCCGGCGCCTGGACGACGCTGGCGACCGGCGCGCCGGTGCTGGCCGACGCGCTCGCGGCCTTCGACTGCGTGGTCGTCGACGCCGTCGACGTCGCCACCCACACGATCTTCATCAGCCGCGTCGTCGCCGTGCGCGCGCGCGAGGATGGCATCGCGCTCGCCTGGGAGGCGGGCGGCTTCGCGAGCGTGCGGCGCGAGGAGTGAGGTGCGCGCCGCGCGCGCCGCTCAGCCTAGCCTGGAGGCGGCGAGGGGGCGCAGGTCGGCCTCGGGCCGCGCGCCGTAGTGCGAGATGACCTCCGCCGCGCAGGCATGGCCCAGCGCGGCGCAGGCCGCGAGCGGCCGCTCGCGCGCCATGCCGAGCAGGAAGCCCGCCGCGTAGAGGTCGCCCGCGCCGGTGGTGTCGACCAGGCGCTCGACCTTGTCGGCCGGCACGTGCTGGACGAGGCCGCTGCCGACCACGACCGAGCCCTTCTCCGAGCGTGTGACCGCCCAGGTGCGCCCGCCGCGCGCGTCGCAGCGCGCGATCGCGGCGTCGAAGTCCTTCTCCTCCCAGAGCGACAGGATCTCCGCCTCGTTGGCGAAGACGATGTCGACGCCGTCGGCGATCAGGGCGCGGAACTCGGCGCGGTGGCGGTCGACGCAGAAGGCGTCGGACAGCGTCAGCGCGACCTTCGCGCCGCCGGCGCGCGCCAGGCGCATGGCCTTGCGGAAGGCCTCCTTGGCCATCGGCCGGTCCCAGAGGTAGCCCTCCAGGTAGACGATGCGCGCGGCGCCGATCTGCACCGGGTCGACGTCGCCCGGCCCGAAATCGACGCAGGCGCCGAGATGCGTCTGCATCGTGCGCTGGGCGTCCGGCGTCACGAAGACGAGGCAGCGCGCGGTGGGCTCGCCCTCGCGCGCGGCCGGCGTGTCGAAGCGCACGCCCGCGGCGTTGATGTCGTGGCGGAAGACCTGGCCCAGCTGGTCCGCGAAGACGCGGCCCATGTAGCCCGCGCTGCCGCCCAGCGCGGCGACGCCGACCATGGTATTGGCGGCCGAGCCGCCGGAGGCCTCAATCGCCGGCCCCATGTCGGCGTAGAGCTGGTCGGCGCGTGCGGCGTCGACCAGCGTCATCGCGCCCTTGGCGAGGCCGTGGCGCGCGAGGAATGCGTCGTTGGTGCGCGCGATCACGTCGACGATCGCGTTGCCGAGCCCGACCACGTCGAGTCGCTGCGTCATGTGTCTTCCGTCCCGGTGGGGTTGCTCAGGCCATGCACCAGGCGAGGATGCCCTTCTGCACGTGCAGCCGGTTCTCCGCCTCGTCCCAGACCACGGATTGCGGGCCGTCGATCACCTCGTCGACGACCTCCTCGCCGCGATGGGCGGGCAGGCAGTGCATGAACACCGCGTCCGGCCGCGCGCGCGCCATCAGTGCGCGGTCGACGCGGTAGGGCGCCAGCATGTTGTGGCGGTTCTCGCGGCCGAGCTTGGCGGCGCTGCTCTCCTGGTCCATCGAGACCCAGGTGTCGGTCACCACCGCGTCGGCGTCCCTGACCGCGGCCTCGGGGTCGTGGGTGACGACCAGCCGCGCGCCCTCGGCGCGCGCCCAGCCGAGGATCTCCGCCGGCGGCGAGAGCTCCGGCGGGCAGGCGAGGCGCAGCGTGAAGTCGAAGCGCGCCGCGGCCTGGATCCAGGAGCCGGCCATGTTGTTTCCGTCGCCCGACCACGCCACGGTGCGGCCGCGGATCGGGCCGCGATGCTCCTCGAAGGTCATCACGTCGGCCATCACCTGGCAGGGATGGGTGCGCTCGGTCAGCCCGTTGATGACCGGCACCGTCGCGTGCTCGGCCATCTCCATGAGCCGCGCATGCGAGGTGGTGCGGATCATGATCGCGTCGACGTAGCGCGACAGCACGCGCGCGGTGTCGGCGATGGTCTCGCCGCGGCCGATCTGCGTGTCCGCCGGCGCCAGGATCACGGCCTCGCCGCCTAGCTGGCGGATGCCGACCTCGAAGGACACGCGCGTGCGCGTCGAGGGCTTCTCGAAGATCATCGCCAGCGACTTGCCGGCGAGCGGCCGCGCCGCGCCGCCGGGCGGCTCGCGGCGCTTGTGCGCGCCGGCGAGCGACAGGATCGAGCGCAGCGTCGGCGCGTCGAGCCTGTCGATGTCGAGGAAGTGCCGTGGCTGGGCCATGGGCCTCACCCCGCCTTCGCGCCCGCGCGCGCCTTCGCCGCGAGCTCGTCGGCCGCCGCGTCGATGATCGCGCAGGCCTCGGCGACGTGCTCGGGCCCGGCGATGAGCGGCGGCAGCAGGCGCACGACGTTGTCGCCGGCGTTGACGGTCAGCAGCTGGCGCGCGCGCAGCGCCGTGGCGACCTCGCCCTGCGGCATCCTGCATTTCAGGCCGAGCATCAGGCCCTGGCCGCGCACTTCCTCGAAGACCTCGGGATGGCGCTCGATGATGCCCTGCAGCTGCTGCACGAGATGGCTGGAGACCTGCTGCACGCGGTCGAGGAAGCCCTCCTCGAGCATGACGTCCATCACGGCGTTGCCGCAGGCCATCGCCATCGGGTTGCCGCCATAGGTCGAGCCATGCGAGCCCGCGGTCATGCCGGCCGCGGCCTTCGCCGTGGCGAGGCAGGCGCCGAGCGGGAAGCCGCCGCCGATCGCCTTGGCGAGCGACATGACGTCCGGCGCCACGCCGGCCCATTCATGCGCGAAGAGGCGCCCGGTACGGCCCATGCCGCACTGGATCTCGTCGAAGAAAAGCAGGATGCCGTGCTTGTCGCAGAGCTCGCGCAGGCCGCGCAGGCATTGCGGCGGCACGGGGCGGATGCCGCCCTCGCCCTGCACCGGCTCGATCAGGATGCCCGCGGTCTGCGGGCCGATCGCCGCCTTCAGCGCCTCGTGGTCGCCGAAGGGCACCTGGTCGAAGCCATCGACCGCGGGGCCGAAGCCGTCGATGTACTTCCTGTTCCCGCCAGCCGCGATGGTCGCGAGGGTGCGGCCATGGAAGGCGCCCTCGAACGTCACCAGCCGGTAGCGCTCGGGATGGCCATGGTGGGCGTGGTACTTGCGCACCGTCTTGATGCCGCACTCCATCGCCTCGGCGCCGGAATTGGTGAAGAACACCGTGTCGGCGAAGCTGTTCTCGACGAGGCGCCGCGCGAGGCGCTCGCCCTCGGGGATGCGGAAGATGTTGGAGACGTGCCAGAGCTTCTGCGCCTGCTCGACCAGCGCGGCCACCAGCCGCGGATGGGCGTGGCCGAGCGCGGTCACGGCGATGCCGCTCATGAAGTCCAGGTAGCGTCGGCCGTCGGTCCCGTGCAGGTACACGCCCTCGCCGCGCTCGATGGCGAGGTCGAGCCGGGCATAGGTGGGCATGACGGGCGGGAACGCCTGGGACGTGGCGACGCTCACTTGGTCTCTCCTTCGGGACGCCGGCCGGGGCCGGCCGGGGCCGGCCGGGAACGGCTCCAAAACGCGAAGGGACCCGGTTACCGGGTCCCCACACGATCGGAAAACACCAGTTTAATCGCGCACTTCGCCCCGATGTCAACCCGTGGCAGGGCAGGCGGGGGGTCCATCGGGCTCCCCTCCGCGCATCGCGCGGATGGGAGGGGAGCCAGGTGGTCCTCCCCGACTCCCCTCCCGTCCGCGCATCGCGCGGATGGGAGGGGTGGCGCCGCGTGGCAGCGCGGCGACGGGGAGGGCAATGGCGCTGGAGGCCAGGCGCGGAGCACGGGCTCTGGCGGTGAACCGCCGATCGAGCCGCGCAGCGCCCGCTCGCCGCGCATGCCATCGGCCCGGCCGCCGCGCGTCCTGCCTCAGGCGCGTAGCCGGTATCCCGTCGCGAAGAGCCGGTGGCAGAGGGTGCCGAGCGCCAGGTTGGCGGCGAGCATGGCCGCCACGCCGGTCCACAGCCCGCCATCGGCATGGCCGAGGAAGCCGTAGCGGAACCCGTCGATCATGTAGAAGAACGGGTTGGCGAGCGCGACCGCGTGCCAGGGCTCCGGCAGCCGGTCGACCGTGTAGAAGGTGCCCGACAGGAAGGCGAGCGGCGTCACCACGAAGTTGGTGACCGCGGCGATGTGGTCGAATTTCTGCGACCAGATCCCCGCCAGCACCCCCAGCAGCGACATCAGCATCGTCGCCGCCAGCGCGTGGAAGGCGACGAAGCCCGGCGCGTGCAGGCGCATCGGCACGAAGGGCAGCAGGCAGGCCGCGACCGCCGCGCCGACCGCGAGGCCGCGCGCGACGCCGCCCAGCGCGAAGCCGAGCGTCAGCTCCCCCGCGCTCAGCGGCGGCATCAGCGAGTCGACGATGTTGCCCTGCACCTTGGCGATGACCAGCGAGGAGGAGCTGTTGGCGAAGGCGTTCTGCGCCATCGCCATCATCACGAGGCCGGGCGCCAGGAACTCCGCGAAGCGCACGCCCGCGATCTCGCGCACCGCCCCGCCCAGCGCCAGCGCGAAGACCGCGAGCAGCAGCAGCGTGGTGACCACCGGCGCGGCGACGGTCTGCATGCCGACCTTGAGGAAGCGCCGCACCTCGCGCCCCACCAGCGTGCCGAGCCCGATCCAGTTGACCGCGCCATAGCGCCGCGGCGCCGGCGGCAGCGCGCCGGCGCGTGGCGTCCTCGCCTGCTGCGCGTCCTGCGTCATGGGGCGCGGAGGATTACGCCCCGCCACGCGCCGCTGCAAGCGGCGCGCGCGCGTGCCACACTCGCGCCGACGACATGGGACGCAAGCCGCCACCCGCCATCGACCAGGCCGCGCTCGAGCGCGCGGCGCTGCGCTACCTCGAGCGCTTCTCCGCCTCGCGCGCGCAGGTGCTGCGCGTGCTCGCGCGCCGCGTCGACCGCGCCGTGCGCGCCGATCCCGCGCTCGAGCGCGCGGCGATCCTCGCGACGGCCGAGGCGGTGGTGGCGGCGATCGTCGCGCGCGGCCTGCTCGACGACGCGCGCTTCGCCGAGGGGCGCGCGCGCAGCCTCGCCGCGCGCGGCCGCTCGCCGGTCGTGATCCGCGAGGCGCTGCGCGAGAAGGGCGTCGGCCGCGCCGAGGTGGAGCGCGCGATGGAGGCGCTCGTCGAGGAGACCGGCGGCGATCCCGCGCTCTCCGCCGCGCTGGCGCTGGCGCGCCGCCGCCGCCTCGGCCCCTGGCGCCCGGCCGCCGAGCGTGCGGCGCGGCGCGACAAGGATCTCGGGATCCTCGCCCGCGCCGGCTTCCCGCGCGGCCTCGCCACGCGCGTCGTCGACGCCCCCGACATCGCTGCGCTCGAGGCGCTGCGCGCGGGCGAGGGCTAGGGGATCAAGGTAGCGTTAATCGGTGCCGGGCGATAGTTTGGCCTGCGCGCGGTCCGCGCCAGGCGGATCCGCGACGCGCCACCGGATGACGCCATGACGAAACTCCCGCTCCCGCTCCTCGCCGCCTTCGTCGCCCTGCCGCTCGCCCTCGCGCCGGCCGCGGCGCCGGCGGCGGAGGGCGACCATGACGGCAGGTGGCGGCTCGAATATGCCTGCACGCAGAACAGCGCGAACGGCGCCGCCGCCTTCCGCGCGCGCGTCGAGCTGCAGGTGCAGGGCGGCGTGCTCTCCGCGCGGACCGCGTCGCGGAACAACCGCCTCAACCGCGACGACGTCGAGCAATGGAGCGGCGGCTTCTCCGGCGCGTCGATCTCGATGCGCACCGCTGGCAGCGCCTCCGACGGTGCGAGCTGGGAATACGAATGGAGCGGCACGGCCTCCGCGCCCGCCGAGGGCAGCGTCACCGGCGCGCTGTTCGCCTCCGTGCGCGGCGCGCGCACGCAGGTGCGCGGCTGCGAGGGGACGCTCGTCCTCGTCGCGCCGGCGCCGTCGAGCCTCGCCGCGCGCGCGGCGTCGCGCCAGCAGGAGGCCGACGCGGCCGCCGCGCGCCAGAAGGAGGCCGAGGACGCAGCGGCGCGCCAGCGCGAGGCCGATGCCGCCGCCGCGCGCAAGAAGGAGGCCGAGGACGCAGCGGCGCGCCAGCGCGTGGTGGACGAGGCCGCGGCGCGCCAGCGCGAGGCCGATGCCGCCGCCGCGCGGCAGAAGGAGGCCGAGGACGCCGCGCGGGCCGCGCGCGGCGCGACGCCGGCGCGAAGCCCGTCGCCCGATGGCCGCGCGTCGCCGCAGGCGACCCTGGAGGCCATCCTCGAGGCGCATGCCGGCCATCGTGGCCTGGACCTCGTCCTGCTCGCGGATGTCGGCCAGCCCAGGGGCGCGTTCCAGCGCGCCGTGGGCGGCGGCCTCTTGCTGGTGCAGAAGACGTTCTGCGTGGAGGCCTCGCTCCTCTACGCCGAGCCCGAGCGCGCGCCGATCCCGCTGCGCGCGCTGGGCGCGGCCGTGGGCGGCCTGCCCGAGGTCGTCGGTACGCGCACGGCCTATGGCGCGCTGGCCCGCGCGCCCGCGCGCCTCGTCGCCTCCGGCTTCCGCGACGATGCGGGGGACCGGCGCCTGGCGCCGGAATGGGCGCTCCGCTTCTCGTCCATCGCCTCGACGATCGCGGCCGCCACGCGGGAGAAGTTCGGCGCGGGCGCGGTCGAGTCGGTGACGATCGGCCCGAACTGCAGCCAGTCGGTCGCGTCGGCCCAGCTCGTGCCGCGCGTCTTCCTCCAGCCCGACATCGAGGAGCTGCTCGCGCCCGCGGCGGACCCGCAGCGCCGCGCCGCCAGGGCGCCGACGCTCAGGCAACGCTTCCCGCAGGTCGCCGACCAGCTGGCGCGCATCGCGCGCGGGGAATTCGCCGAGGTCGCCAGCATCGACGTCGCGTCGATGCGCGCGGTCGTCGCGCGGCGGTCCGAGGCGGAGGACCAGAAGCGCCAGAAGCAGGACGACTTCCTGGACGAGCTCGCGAACTCCGCGCCCGCGGGCGCAGGCGCGCGCTTCGGCGCGATCGTGCTGGGGACCGATGCGTCGCGCGCGGCGACCAACCACGCGCTGCGGCCCTGCGCGGTGAAGCCGGCCAACGACGAGTTCCCCGAGGACGTCGCCGACCTCGCGCTCGTGCTCAGGGGCGACGGCATCCGCGACGCCGTGCCCGGGCGCGCGGAGCCGCTGCGCGCCTTCGCCAGCATCGACGAGCTCTTCGTCCACCTGAAGCGCGGCGACCGCTGGTGCAGCGTCGTGGTCGGGAATGGCCGCGCGCTCGCCGCCCTCCACGGCGCGATGGAGCGCGACCGCGTCGCGCACGCGATGGTCTGGCACGCGATCACGCTGGCCCAGCTCGGCGAGATCAAGGCCGGCACGCTCGGCTATCGCGCGATGGAGGGGCGCACCGCCCTGCAGGCATGGATCTTCGCCGGCCAGCTCGGCAACGCGACTCCGCAGGTGATCCAGGTCCTGGCGGAACTCGGGATCATGGCGAAGCCCGGCTACGACGAGGCGATGGCGCGCCTCGCCGCCGCCAGGGGCGGCGACGCGGCCGACGTCGAGGGGCTGGTCGGGTTCCTGCGGGACGAGCGCGCGGCGCAGGCCCGCGGGATGACGGTCGGCCAGCTGCGCGCGGAGCGTCGTGAGGAGGCGCGTCGCGCGGAGGCCGCGGCAGAGGCCGCGCGGGCGAACCGCGAGGCCGAGGCGCTCGGCTTCCGCGCCGTCGAGGGGCGCGGCGCGGCCGAGGCCATGGCGTTCGCGCGCGAGATCGGCGGCGCGACGCCGCGGCAGGTCGAGGCCTTGCGGACGCTCGGCGTCGAGACGAAGGCCGGCCACGACGAGGCGATGGCTCGGCTGAAGGCCAGCGGCCTGCGGGACGGCGAGGACGCGGACGCGCTGGTGGGCTTCCTGAGCGACGAGCGCGAGGCGCGGCAGCGCGGCATCTCGATCGCCCGGCTGCGCACGGAGCGCGAGGCGGCCGAGCGCCGCGCGGCCGCGGAGGCCGAGGCGGCGCGCAGGGAGCAGGAGAAGCGCCGCGCCGTCGAGTTCCCCTTCGTCGCGGAGTTCACCTGCTCGGTCGCCCAGCAGCGCACCTCGCTGCAGGCCTGCCTCTATTCGGGCTCGATCCAGACCGAGGTCGAGATCCGCAACGGCGGCGACCACCGCGTCTTCAAGATCTACGACGTCGCGCAGATGGGCGCCTGGAACGGCAGCGCGCTGGTGGTCGACCTGCGCCGGAGCTTCGAGATCAAGGCGCAGAACGCGGACGAAACCTTCGTCCTTGGCCTCGTCGTGCGCGAACGCGCCTCGGGCGCGGTGCGCTACCAGCGCGAGGTCGGCAGGTTCGGCGTCCTGCGCGTCGGCAACTAGGACAAGGCGCGCCAGGCAAAGCGGGCCCGACGCGCGCGCCCATTGCCCGAGGGCCGCATCGTCCCGCATGGTCCGCGCATGATCCATCCGCGGCAGGTGTCCATCATCGCCGGCTTCGCGCTCCTCGGCGCGGCGATCGGGCTGGCGATCGTACTGGCGCTGGCCGGGCCCGCCTGGCCGGCGCTGCTGCGCGTCGGCGTGGTCGGCGCGCTGGTCGGCGCCGTCGTCGCGGCCACGGAGATGGCCGAGCGTTCCAGCGCGGTCCTCGCGCGGCTGCGCGCCCTGCCCTTCGCGGCCTTCCTCGCCGCCAAGGCGGCGCTGCACCTCGTCGTCATCGTCGCGGCGATGGCGGTGGCGCGCTGGCTGGTGCCCGTGGACCTCTTGCCGCTCGGCGAGGCCCTCGCCGGCGGGCTGCCGGTGGCGCTGCTCGCCGCCCTCGCGATCGCCTTCTGCTTCGAGGTCGACCGCCTGCTCGGGCCGGGCACGCTCTGGCGCCTCGCCACCGGCCGCTACCACGCGCCGCGCATCGAGGAGCGTGCCTTCCTGATCCTCGACCTCGCCGGGTCGACCGCGGTCGCGCAGCAGATCGGGCCGGAGAGGTTCCTCGCCCTGCTCGACCACCTGCTCGCGGCGACGTCGCCGGTCTTCGTCGCCCATCGCGCCGAGGTCTATCGCTACGTGGGCGACGGGATCATCCTCAGCTGGCCCGTCGCCGACGCGGTCGAGGACGCGCGCATCCTGCGCTGCCTCGCCGACGCGGTTCGCCGCATGGTCGCCGCGCGCTTCGGCGTCGCGCCCGTTGGCCGCGCGGCGATGCATTGCGGCCCGATCGCGGTCGGCGCGATCGGCGACGCCAGGCGCGAGATCGCCTTCCTCGGCGACACGCTCAACATCGCCGCGAAGATCGAGAAGGCAGCGGGCGAGCGCGGCCTGTCGAGCGTCGCCTCGCGCGACCTCGTCGACCGCCTGCGGCTGCCGCCGGGCTTCGCCGCGCGCCCGATCGGCCCGGTCGAGCTGGCCCGCGTCGCGGGGGCGATCGAGCTCTACGCGATCGACCTGCCGCCGGCCGCCGCGAGGCGCTGACTCCGCCCGGGGCCGCTGGCGCTTCGACAATCGCCGCGCCCGCGCCTATCCTCCGCGCCCGATGCGTCCAACGAGAACCGGGAGCCACGCCATGCGCCGCCGCCGCCTGCTGCAGACCGCCGCCGCGACCAGCCTCCTCGCCGTGCCGTCCCTCGTCCGCGCCCAGGGCGCCGACAAGGTCTCGATCGGCGTCCTCAAGCTCGCCTCGTCGGGCCCGCTCTTCGTCGCGATGGCGCGCGGGCATTTCCGCGCCCAGGGCATCGAGGTCGAGCCGAAGTACTTCACCGCCGCGGCGCAGGTGCCGGTCGCCGTCACCTCGGGCGACGCGGATCTCGGCGTCACCGGACTGACCGCGGGCTTCTACAACCTCGCGGGGCGCGGCGCGCTCAGGATGGTCGCGGGGCAGAGCCGCGAGGAGAAGGGCTTCCAGCTCAACGCCTACATGGCGACCGCGAAGGCGTGGGAGGACGGGCTGCGCGGCCTGCGCGACTACGCGGGCAAGCGCATCGCCATCACCACCGCGGGCTCCACCTTCCACTATTCGCTCGGCCTGCTGGCGCGCAAGCACGGCTTCGCGATGTCGAGCGTGACCATGGTGCCGCTGCAGCAGCTCCCGGCGATGGCCGCGGCGTTCAAGGGCAACCAGGTCGATGGCATCGTCATCCCCGTGACCCTGGCGCGCCAGCTCGAGGCGGAAGCCGGTGGGCGCATCCTCGGCTGGGTCGGCGACGAGACGCCCTGGCAGCTCGGCGCTCTCTTCACCAGCCCGAAGGCGATCGCCGACCGGCGCGTCGTCGTCGAGCGCTTCGTGCGCGCCTGGGCGCAGGGCTGCGCCGAGTACAACGCCGCCTTCAACACGCGCGACGCCGCGGGCCAGGCCGTGCGCGGCCCGGGCTACGACGAGCTGATCGAGGTCGTGGCCAGGGCGGTCGAGCAGCCCGCCGCGCGCGTCGCCGACGGCCTGCCCTTCGTCGACCCGCAGGCGCGGCTCGACGTCGGCGACATCCACGGCCAGGTGGAATTCTGGCAGGCCGAGAAGCAGGTGCGCGGCGAGGTCGACGCGAAGGCGATCGTCGACACCAGCTTCGTCGCCGGGCACTTCAACGTGCCGCGCGGCTGAGCGCGCCCGCCCGCCGGCATGGACCTCCTGGTCGAGGGCGTCTCGCACGGCTACGGCGCGCTGCCGGTGCTGGACGGCGTCTCGCTCTCGATCGCGAGCGGCGAGATCGTGGCACTGCTCGGCCCGTCGGGCTGCGGCAAGTCCACGCTGCTGGGTATCGCCGGCGGCATGGTCGCGCCCGGCGCCGGGCGCGTGCGCCTGCGCGGCGAGGCGCCGGCGGCCTGCCTCAACCCGCTCACCTACGTGTTCCAGGACTTCGCGCTGCTGCCCTGGCGCGACGTGGCGGGCAACGTCGCGCTGCCGCTCGAGCACCACGGCCTCGGCGCGGCCGAGCGCGCGCGGCGCGTGGACGACGCGCTGGCGCGCATCGGCCTGTCGGATTTCCGCGGCGCCTGGCCGCGCCAGCTCTCCGGCGGGATGCGCCAGCGCGTCGGCATCGCGCGCGCGCTGGTGGTCGAGCCCGCCGTGCTGCTGATGGACGAGCCGCTCTCCGCGCTCGACGCGCAGACGCGCGAGCTCCTGATGGAGGACCTGCTCGCGCTGTGGCGGCAGACGCGCTTCACCGCGCTCTACGTCACGCACAACCTCGCCGAGGCGCTGCGCCTCGCGCATCGCGTCGTCGTGCTGTCGCGCCGGCCCGGCCGCGTGCGCGAGGTGGTCGAGGTGCCGGTGCCCGTCGGCGAGCGCGGCGCGCCCGCGGCGGCCGCGACGCTGGCGGCGCTGCACGAGCGGCTCTGGGCGCTGGTGCGCGACGAGGCGCGCGACGCGGAGAGGGAGATCGCCGATGCCGGAGCCGCGTGACGTCGCCTTCCGCGGCGGCGGCTTCGCGCCGACGCGCCGGCGCCTTGCCGCGCCCGTCGCCTTCGCGGTCCTGCTGCTCGCCTGGGAGGGCGCGGGGCGCGCGGGCTGGATCAGCCCGATCTTCCTCCCGCGCCCCGGCGCGGTGCTCGAGGCGCTCGCCGACCTCGCGCGGTCCGGCGCGCTCGCGGCGCATCTCGGCGCCTCGCTGTCGCGCATCGCTGGCGGCTGGGCGATCGGCACGGCGGCGGGCTTCGCGGCTGGGCTCGCCATCGGCCTCGCCTCGCTGGCGCGCTCGGTCGGCGTGCCGCTCGTCTCGGCGCTGTTCCCGATCCCGAAGATCGCGCTGCTGCCGCTGATGATCCTGTGGTTCGGGATCGGCGAGGCGTCGAAGCTGGCGACCATCGCGCTCGGCGTCTTCTTCCCCACAGCGATCGCGGTCCATGCCGCGGTCGACGGCGTGCCGCGCAACCTCGTGCGCATGGCCCAGAGCTTCGGCGTGCCGGCGCGCGACATCCTGCTCAAGGTCGTGCTGCCCGGCGCGTGGCCCGCGATCCTCGCCGGCTTCCGCATCACCGCCTCGATCGCGCTCATCCTCGTCGTCTCGGCGGAGATGATCGGCGCGCAGCAGGGCATCGGGCAGTTCGTGCTGCAGGCCGGCAACCTGATGATCCCCGAGGACCTGCTCGCCGGCATCCTCGTCCTGTCGCTGCTCGGCCTCGCGATCGGTGCGCTGATCGGCGCGGCCGAGCGGCGCACGACGCGCTGGCGCTGACCCGGCGCGCCGACGCGGGCTTGCGCGCCGCGTCGCGGGGCGACAGTTTTGCCGGCTTCGCAATCCGATTCGGAACCCATGCCCGCCGCCAGCCTCCCGCCCCGAGCCGCCGATGCCGGCGCCGCGCCCGCGCCGCGCGCGGCGTGGCGCGCGCCCTGGCGGCTGGGCAGCTGGGCGGTCGCCGCCATCGTCGCGGCGCCGGTGCTGGGCGTGCTCGCCAACCTCGCCGCGCCGGGCGGCGGCGCGCTCGGGCACCTCGCCGCCACGACGCTGCCGGGCATCGTCGCCGACACGCTGGCGCTAGCGGCGATCGTCGGCGTGGCGACCGCCACGATCGGCGTCGCCTGCGCCTGGCTGGTGACGATGTGCCGCTTCCCGGGCTCGCGGGCCCTCGAATGGGCGCTGCTGCTGCCCATGGCGATGCCCGCCTACATCGTCGCCTACGCCTATGCCGACTTCCTCGCCTTCGCCGGGCCGGTGCAGACGGCGCTGCGCGAGGCGACGGGGTGGCGCCGGGGCGCGTACTGGTTCCCGGACATCCATTCCGTCGGCGGCGCCGGCGCGGTCTTCGCCCTCGTGCTCTATCCCTATGTCTTCATGCTCGCGCGCGCCGCCTTCCTCGAGCAGTCGGTCGGCGTGCTGGAGGCGAGCCGCATGCTCGGCGCGCGCGCCTGGCGCGGCTTCGCGCTGGTGGCGCTGCCGCTCGCGCGCCCGGCGATCGCCGCGGGGGTGGCGCTGGCGCTGATGGAGACGCTGGCGGATTTCGGCGCGGTCCAGCATTTCGGCATCCAGACCTTCACCACCGCGATCTACCGGACCTGGTACGGCATGGGCGACCGCGTGGCGGCGGCGCAGCTCTCCGCGATGCTGCTGCTGGCGGTGCTTGTGCTGCTGCTGCTCGAGCGCGCCTCGCGCGGCGCGGCGCGCGTGCACGCCTCCGCGCGGCGCCATCGCGAGGTCAGGCCCCACGCGCTCGCGGGCTGGCGTGCCGCCTGCGCCTTCCTCGCCTGCGCGCTGCCGGTGCTGCTCGGCTTCGTCCTGCCGGTGGCGATCCTGCTGCGCCTGCACCTCGCGGCGGGCGAGGGGATCGACGCGCGGCTCTTCGCCGGGCTCGCCGCCAACTCGCTCGCCATCGCCGGGCTGGCGGCGCTGGCGACGACGGCGGCCGCGCTCGTGCTCGGCTACGGCCTGCGCCGCGCGCGCGACCGCTGGACGCGCGCGGCGATCCGCTTCGCCACCATGGGCTACGCGATCCCCGGCACGGTGATCGCGGTGGGCGTCGTCGCGTGGCTCGGCCGCTTCGACAACGCGCTCGACGCCTGGTCGCGCGCGGCGCTGGGCGTGCCGCTCGGCCTGCTGCTGAGCGGGTCGATCCTCGCGCTGCTCTTCGCGCATGTCGTGCGCTTCCTGTCGGTGGCGGCGAGCGCGGTCGATGCGGGGCTGGGCCGCATCACCCCCAGCATGGACGACGCCGCGCGCACGCTTGGCGCGGCGCCCTCGCGGGTGCTGGCGCGTGTGCATGCCCCGATGATGCGCGGCTCGGTGCTGGTAGCCGTTGTGCTGGTCTTCGTCGACGTGCTGAAGGAGCTGCCGGCGACGCTGCTGGTGCGGCCCTTCAACTTCGACACGCTGGCCGTCCATGTCCACGCGCTGGCCTCGGACGAGCGCCTTGCCCAGGCGGCCGCGCCGGCGCTGGCCATCGTGCTCGCCGGGCTGGCGCCGGTGGCGATCCTCGCGGCGATGATGCGCCGGGGCCGGCGGGAGGGCGGGGGATCGTGAAACTCTGGTGACAACCGCGCGGCGATGCTGCATTTCTCGCGGGGCACGAACGCGCCCCGGCCCACCGGGAAGCGCCACTCGCACAGGAGGATTGCCGCCATGAGCCTCGTCCGCGCCGGAACCGTCGCCGCCGCCCTGGTCCTTTCACTTCCCGGCCTCGCGGCCGCGCAGGACAGCTGCCCGAACCGCGGCCAGCTCGACACGCTCTACTGCGATGCCGATGGTGACCTCGTCGCCGACGTGCCGAGGGACACGGCGCGGCAGCGCGATCCCTCGACCTTGGTCTGGGCCTATACCCCGGTCGAGGACCCCGCGGTCTACGCCAACATCTTCAAGCCCTTCACCGACCATCTGGGGCAATGCGTGGGCAAGCGCATCGTCTACTTCGCGGTGCAGTCGAACTCGGCCCAGATCGAGGCGATGCGCTCCGGCCGCCTGCATTTCGCCGGCTTTTCGACCGGCCCGACCGGATTCGCCGTGAACATGGCGGGCGCCGTGCCCTTCGCGGCCAAGGGCACGGCCGACGCGGTGCGCGGCTACAACCTGCTCGCGGTCGTCAAGGCGTCGAGCCCGTTCCAGAAGCTCGCCGACCTCAAGGACCGCAAGGTCGCGCATACCTCGCCGTCCTCGAATTCCGGCAACCTCGCGCCGCGCGTGCTCTTCCCCGACCAGGGCCTGCGCCCGGACGCGGACTACAGGCCGCTGATGTCGGGCGGCCACGACAAGTCGATCCTCGGCGTCGCCTCGGGCGACTACGACATGGCGGCCGTCGCGTCCGACGTGTTCGAGCGCATGGCGACGCGCGGCACGATCAAGGCCGCCGATTTCCGCGAGATCTACCGCAGCCCGATCTTCCCGACCTCGTCCTTCGCGCATGCCCACGACCTGAAGCCGGAACTGGCGAAGAAGCTGAAGGACTGCTTCTACGCCTTCCGCTTCCCGGCCGAGATGCAGAAGGAGTTCAACGGCGACGACCGCTTCTTCCCGATCTCGTACCAGAAGGACTGGGCGGTGGTGCGCGACGTCGCCGAGAAGTCGGGCACGCCCTACAACAGGGCCGCCTTCGAGGCCGAGTCGAAGCGCGAGGCCGAGGCCGCCGCGCGCGCCCAGCAGCAGCGCCAGCAGCAACAGCAGCAGCAGCCCGCGCCGGCCAAGTGACGCCGGCGCCAGGGGAAGGGAGAACGACCATGATGCATCTCGCCCGCCGCGCGGCCCTTGCCGCGATCGCCCTGCTCGGTGCCGCATCGGCGGCGGCGGCGCAGGAGTCCTGCCCCAGCCGGGGCCAGCTCGACACGCTCTACTGCGACGCGGATGGCGACCTCGTCGCCGACGTGCCGCGCGACCCGGCGCGGCAGAAGGATCCCTCGACGCTGATCTTCGCCTATTCGCCGACCGAGAACCCGGCGGTCTACCAGCACGTCTACGGGCCGCTGATGGAGCATCTCGGCCGCTGCACCGGCAAGCGCATGGCCTATTTCCCGGTGCAGTCCAATACCGCGCAGATCGAGGCGTTCCGCGCCGGCCGCCTGCACATCGCCCTGCTGGCGACCGGTGCCGTCGGCTTCGCGGTCAACCTTGCCGGCGCGGTGCCCTTCGTGGTCGTCGGCTCCGAGCGCGGCCCCGCCGGGTACCAGCTCTACGCCATCGTCAAGGCCGATTCGCCCTTCCGCACGCTGGCCGACCTGAAGGGCCGCAAGGTCGCGCATGTCTCGCCGTCGTCCAACTCCGGCAACCTTGCGCCGCGCGTGCTGTTTCCCGACAACGGCCTCAAGCCCGACGAGGACTACCGGCCGCTGATGTCCGGCGGCCACGACAAGTCGATCATCGGCGTGTCGCTGGGCGACTACGACATGGCGCCTGTCGCCTCCGACATCTTCGACCGCATGACCGCGCGCGGCCAGGTCAAGGCCGAGCAGTTCCGCGTCATCTGGAAGAGCGACGTCTTCCCGACCTCGTCCTATTCGATGGCCCACGACCTCAGGCCCGATCTGCAGGCGAAGATCCGGGAATGCTTCCTCAACTTCGCCTTCACCGAGGAGATCAAGAAGGAATACCAGGGCGAGGACCGCTTCCTGCCGATGACCTACAAGGAGACCTGGCGGCCGATCCGCGAGGTCGCCGAGAAGTCGGGCACGCCCTACAACCGCGCCGCCTACGACGCGGTCGCCAAGCGCGAGGCCGACGCCGCCGCGCAGCGCGCCCAGCAGCAGCAACAGCAACAGCAGCAGGCGCCGCCCAGGCAATGAGCGCCGCGCTCGCCATACGCAACCTGCGCAAGGAGTACCGGGCGGGCGTCCCGGTGCTGCGCGACGTCTCGCTGGAGGTTGGCGGGACGGGGATGACGGCCATCATCGGCCCGTCGGGCACCGGCAAGTCGACGCTGATCCGCTGCATCAACCGGCTGGTCGACCCGACGGCGGGCGAGATCCTGTTCGGCGGGCAGGACCTCGCGCGGCTCAAGGGGCGCGCGCTGCGCAAGGCGCGCAGGCGCATCGGCATGGTGTTCCAGGAATACAACCTGGTCGAGCGGCTCTCGGTCATCGAGAACCTGCTCTGCGGCAGGCTGGGCTACGTGCCGGTCTGGCGCGCCTGGCTCCGGCGCTTCCCGCCGCAGGACGTCGCCCGCGCCTTCGACCTGCTCGACGCGGTCGGCCTCGGCGACTTCGCGACGCGCCGCGCCGACGCGCTCTCCGGCGGCCAGCGCCAGCGCGTCGGCATCGCCCGCGCCATCATGCAGGATCCCGAGCTCGTGCTCGCCGACGAGCCGACCTCCTCGCTCGATCCCAAGACCTCGGTCGAGATCATGGAGCTGCTCGCGCGGCTGGCGCGCGAGCGCGGCATCCCCGTGGTGGTCAACATCCACAACGTCGAGCTCGCCAAGCGCTTCGCCGAGCGCATCGTCGGCATGTCGCTGGGCGCGATCGTCTTCGACGGCGCGCCCTCCGAGCTGCGCGAGAGCGACCTGCTGGCGATCTATGGCGGCGAAGGATGGATCGACGCGTAAGCGCCGCCGCCCGCACGCCCTTCCCGGCGAACTGGACCGCGCGCGTGCTGTGGACGGCGCTGGCGCTCTACGTCCTCTACGCCTGCGGCATCCTCGACGTCAGCTGGGACCGCTTCGTGCGCGGCCTCGACAACGGGGGCAGGTTCCTGCGCCGCATGTTCCCGCCGGACCTCTCGGCCCAGAAGCTCGACCTGCTCAGGGTCGGGATGCTGGAGAGCATGCAGATCGCGGTGCTGTCGACGGCCGCGGGCATCGTGCTGTCCCTGCCGCTCGGCCTGCTCGCCGCGCGCAACCTGATGCCGGGCTGGGTGTCGTGGACGGCGCGCGGCGCGATCGCGCTGTGCCGCTCCTTCCATCCCGTGATCACCGCGATCCTGTTCGTGAAGGCCGTGGGCTTCGGCGCGCTGGCCGGCGTGCTCGCGCTCATCGTCGCGTCGATGGGCTTCATCTCCAAGCTCTTCGCCGAGGCGATCGAGGAGATGAGCCTCAGGCAGGTGGAAGCCGTGCGCGCCACCGGCGCCGGGTTCTTCAACGTCCTGGTCATGGGCGTCTTCCCGCAGGTGATCGCGCGCTTCATCGGCTTCTGCGTCTACCAACTCGATTCCAACCTCCGGAACTCGACGATGGTCGGCATCGTCGGCGGCGGCGGGATCGGCGCGACGCTGTTCACCGCCTACCAGCGCTTCGACTACGACTTCGTGCTCACGATCCTGCTCGCGATCATCGCGGTGATCATGGTCGCCGAGGTCGTCTCGGCGCAGCTGCGCAAGGCCTTCCAGTGAGCGAGGCCGCGCGCATGCGCCGCTGGCGGCGCTTCACGCCGGCGCAGCGCATCGGCCGCGCGCTCACCTACGTCCTCGCCGCCGTCGCGGTGGTGTGGTCGCTGCGCACCATCGAGGTCATCCCCGAGTTCCTCTACGACGCGCCCGAGCAGACCGCGGACCTGTTCCGCCGCATGTGGCCGATCGACTGGGCCTTCTGGGGCGCGATGGTGGCCGAGGCGCTGGTCGAGACCTTCCACACCGCGACGCTGGGCACGATCATCGCGCTGGTCCTTTCCGTGCCGGTCGCGCTGCTGGCGGCGCGCAACGTCACGCCCTCGGCGACGCTCAACCTCCTCGCCAAGTTCATCCTCGTGTCCTCGCGCTCCGTGAACTCGCTGATCTGGGCGCTGCTCTTCGTCGCCATCTTCGGCCCCGGCGCGCTGGCCGGCACGCTCGCCATCGCCTTCCGCTCGATCGGCTTCGTCGGCAAGCTGCTCGCCGAGGCGCTGGAGGAGATGCCGCGCGGGCCGCTCGAGGCGCTCGTCGCGGCGGGCGCCCCGCGCCCCTCCATCCTGCTCAAGGGATACTGGCCGCAGGTCGAGCCGAGCTTCTGGTCGGTGGCGCTGTTCCGCTGGGACATCAACATCCGCGAATCCGCGGTGCTCGGCCTCGTCGGCGCCGGCGGCATCGGCGTGGCGCTCGATACCGCGCTCAACAACCTCTACTGGGACCAGGTCGGGCTCTGCCTGCTGGTCATCTTCGCGGTCGTCGTCGCGACCGAGATCGCCACCTCGGCGATCCGCAGCCGGATCATCTGACCCCGCGGCGCGGGGCCACGCCTCACTTCCAGCCGGCGCGGTCCATCAGCTGCAGCGCGCGCGCGTTGTTGGCGGCGTAGACGCGCGCGTCGAGCCGGTCCTCGCGGAACGTCCCGAGGTCGGCCAGCGCCGCGGCTGGCCTGACGCCCTCGACCACCGGGTACTCGGAGTTGCCGTCGGCGAAATAGGCCTGCGCCTGCGGGCTCACGAGGTACTCGAGGAAGAGCACCGCCGCCTCGCGGTTGCGCGCATGCGCGGCGACGCCGCTGCCGGAGATGTTCACGTGCGTCCCGCGATCCTCCTGGTTCGGGAAGACGGCCGCGACCCGGGCGGCCACGGCGCGGTCCGCCTCGCTGCGCGAGCGCAGCAGGTTGGCGAGGTAGTAGGTGTTGCATACGCCGACATCGGCCTCGCCGGCGGCGACCGCCTTGATCTGGTCGGTGTCGCCGCCGCGCGGCGGCCGGGCGAGGTTCGCGACCAGGCCGCGGCACCAGGCCTCGGTCCCCTCCTCGCCATGCACGGCGAGCATCGCGCCTGTCATGGACTGGTTGTAGACGTTCGTGGAGGAACGGATCGCGACGCGCCCCTTGAGCCGCGGCGCGGCGAGCGCCTCGTAGCTCGACGCCTCGTCGGGCGAGGAGCGGCCCTTGGCGAGCACGAAGATGCGCGCGCGCTTCGAGAAGCCGAACCAGTGGCCATCCGGGTCGCGCAGGTGCGCGGGCACCGCGCGCTCGAGCACGGGCGAGGAGACGGGCTGCAGCAGGCCCGCCGCGCGGGCGCGCTCGATGCGGCCGGCATCGACCGAGACGAAGACGTCGGCGGGGCTGTTGGCGCCCTCGGCGCGCATGCGCTCGATCAGCGGGTCGGCCTCGGCCTCGATGCGGTTGATCCGGATCCCGGTCTGGCGCGCGAAGTCGTCGTAGAGCGCCTGGTCGGTGTTGTAGTGGCGCGAGGAATAGAGGTTGAGCACGCGCTCCTGGGCGCGCACGCGGCGCGGCGCGGCGCCGGCGAGCGCTGCTGCGGCGAGGCCGCCGAGGGCGGCGCGGCGGCGGAGGGCGGGGCGGGACGGCGTCATGCGGCGGATCTCGCGAGGAGCTTCAGTTGCGAACCATTCGCAACCAACCCGAATATGGAGCCTGCCGCCCTCCCACGCAATTGCGAATTACTTGCAATAAGCGCACGGCAGCTATGTGCCGCCCCGCCCCGGCAGGGGGCCCGTCTCGTCGCGTTTGTGCACTGCAAGACCGCGCTTGGCGGGGGAGGGGGCGCGGGAGTAGCTTCCGCGCGCTTTCTGGGTTCCGGGGATGGGTCGCGGCCGCGACCCGTGCCCGGGCGCGTCTGGACCGGACCCCCCGCTCCACGCCCCCCGATCCGATCCAGGACAAGGCCGCGCCGCATGGAACTGCGTAACCTCGCGATCATCGCGCATGTCGACCACGGCAAGACGACCCTGGTCGACCAGCTGCTCAGGCAGGCCGGGACCTTCCGCGCCAACCAGCAGGTCGCCGAGCGCGCGATGGACTCCAACGACCTCGAGCGCGAGCGCGGGATCACCATCCTCGCCAAGTGCACCTCGGTCCTGTGGAAGGACGTGCGCCTCAACATCGTCGACACGCCTGGCCACGCCGATTTCGGCGGCGAGGTGGAGCGCATCATGTCGATGGTCGATGGCTGCGTGGTCCTCGTCGACGCGGCCGAGGGGCCCATGCCGCAGACCAAGTTCGTGACCATGAAGGCGCTGGCCGCCGGCCTGCGCCCGATCGTGGTCATCAACAAGGTCGACCGCCCGGACGCGCGCGCCACCGACGTCCACAACGAGGTCTTCGACCTCTTCTCGATCCTCGGCGCGACCGAGGAGCAGCTCGACTTCCCGACGCTCTTCGCCTCTGGCCGCAGCGGCTGGGCGGCGACCTCGCTCGACGCGCCGCGCGTCGACCTCGCGCCGCTCTTCGACCTCATCGTCGACTACGTGCCGCCGCCGCGGCGCGACCTCGACAAGCCCTTCTCGATGCTCGTGACCATGCTCGACGCGGATCCCTACCTGGGCCGCGTGCTGACCGGCCGCGTCCATACCGGCCGCGCCAAGGTCAACATGGCGATCAAGGCCATGGCGCGCGACGGCGCCCTGATCGAGGACGCGCGCGCCACCAAGCTCCTCGCCTTCCGCGGGCTGGAGCGCGTGCCGGTCGACGAGGTGGAGGCGGGCGACCTGATCGCCATCGCCGGCCTGACCAAGGCGACGGTGGCGGACACGCTCTGCGATCCCTCCGTCGCGACGCCGATCCCGGCGACGCCGATCGACCCGCCGACGCTGTCGATGACCTTCTCGATCAACGACTCGCCGCTCGCCGGGCGCGAGGGCTCGAAGGTGCAGAGCCGCGTCATCCGCGAGCGCCTGCTGCGCGAGGTCGAGGGCAACGTCGCGATCCGCGTCCAGATGACCGCGGACGCCGACGCCTTCGAGGTCTCCGGCCGCGGCGAGCTCCAGCTCGGCGTGCTGGTGGAGACGATGCGCCGCGAGGGCTTCGAGCTGTCGATCTCGCGCCCGCGCGTGATCTTCAAGTCGGACCCGCAGACCGGCCAGCGGCTCGAGCCCATCGAGGAGGCGCTGGTCGACGTCGACGACGCCTATGTCGGCGTGGTGGTGGAGAAGATCAGCCAGCGCAAGGGCGAGCTCGTCGACATGCGGCCCTCGGGCGGCGGCAAGACGCGCGTGGTGTTCCACGTGCCGACGCGCGGCCTGATCGGCTACCATGGCGAGTTCCTCACCGACACGCGCGGCACCGGCATCATGAGCCGCATCTTCCACGGCTACGCGCCGTGGAAGGGCACGATCGAGGGGCGGCGCAACGGCGTCCTGATCTCGAACGGCGACGGCGACGCGGTCACCTACGCGCTCTGGTACCTGGAGGAGCGCGGCTGGCTGATGATCGACGCGGGCACGCGCGTCTACGCCGGCATGATCATCGGCGAGCACAGCCGCGAGAACGACCTCGAGGTCAACCCGCTGCGCGCGAAGCAGCTCACCAACTTCCGCGCCTCGGGCAAGGACGACGCGGTGAAGCTGACGCCGCCGCGCATCCTCACCCTCGAGCAGGCGATCGCCTATATCGGCGACGACGAGCTCGTCGAGGTGACGCCGAAGTCGATCCGCCTGCGCAAGCGCCTGCTCGACACCCACGAGCGCAAGAAGGCCTCGCGCGCCGCCGAGGCGGGCTGAGGCCGGGCGCCGCCCGGCGCTAGTCCTCGAAGGGCGGCAGCCGGGTGCGGCGGCCGATGGCGAGCGCGTCGAGGGTCATGCGCAGCGGCGCGAGGTCGGCCTCGATCCGGCCCTCGGTCAGGAGCGCGGCGAAGCGGGCATAGAGCATCGCGTACTCGGCGCGCGGCGCGTCGACGGCGACCGTCCCGTCGACCACCAGCCTGCCGCCGCTCTCCAGCAGCACGAGCCGGTGGCCGCAGGCGGTCCCGATCCGCAGCTCGCGCCGATGCTCGCCGCGATGGCCCCAGTCCATGCGGACCTCCATCGGCCCGTCGCAGCCATCGGCGCCGAGCTGCAGCACCGCCGAGAGCGGCGCGGCGTGGTTCTCCGCGATGCGCAGCTCGGCGGACCGCACGAAGGGCGGCTGGGCGAAGAGCCGGCTGGCCACCGACAGCGCGTTGATCCCCATGTCGAAGACGCCGAGGCCGTCGGCCTGCCAGATCCACTCCTGGTCGGGATGGTAGCGGCGAAAATCCTCGTTCCAGTCGACCTCGAGCGCCGCGATCCGCCTGCCGGCGAGGAAGCGCCGCGCCGCCTCGACCGCCTCGTTGCATTGCGAGTGCCAGGTCGCGAAGAGCACGCGCCCCTCGCGCGCGGCGAGCGCAACCAGCGCCTCGGCCTCGCCCAGCGTCGCCGCGGGCGGCTTCTCCAGCAGGACATGCTTGCCGGCGCATAGCGCGTCGCGCGCCACCGCGAAGCGCGCCGCGGGCGGGGTGCAGATGGCGACCGCGTCGAGCGCGCAGGACGCGAGCATCGCGCGGTGGTCGCCATGCACGTGGAGGCCCGCGACACCAGGCCCGCCACCGAGGCTCGCGAGTCCGGCGAGGCGGAAGGCCGGGTTGGCCGCGATCGCGGGCAGGTGCCGCGCGCGCGCGACCTGCCCGAGGCCTACGACGCCGATGCGTATCGCCATTGCGGCTGCTCCAGGAACGAGACCGGCGCGAGGATATGACAGCCCGGCGGTGAATTCCCCGACATGCGTGGTCGCCGCGCGACGCGATCGGCGGCTCGCCGCCAGGGCCCTTGCTGCGCGCCTGGCCGCCGGCACCATTGCCCTCCCCGTCGCCGCGCTGCCGCGCGGCGCCACCCCTCCCATCCGCGCTTCGCGCGGACGGGAGGGGAGCCGGGGAGGACCGCCTGGCTCCTCCCCCGGCCGCGCGGCAGCGCGGGTGAGGGAGGTGGCGCGCGCCGTCAGGCGCGCGACGGAGGGGGCATGCGGTCCCTGCTCGCCGAGCGGCCGCTGCGCGACCCGATCGGCGATGCGTGCCGCGCTCGCATGCAGGCGAGCGCTTGCGCTAGCATCGCGATCGCATGTCCTCCTGGCGCGACTCGCTCGCGATCCATCTCCGTCCGCGCCTGCTCGCCGTCCTGTTCATGGGCTTCGGATCGGGGCTGCCGCTGCCGCTGACCTTCGGCACGCTCACCTTCTGGCTCGCCGAGAGCGGCGTGAACCGCACGACGATCGGCCTGCTCGCGCTGGTCGGCACCGCCTATTCGCTCAAGTTCCTCTGGGCACCGCTGGTGGACCGCATGCCGCTCGGCCCGCTCACCGCAAGGCTGGGCCGCCGCCGCGGCTGGGCGCTCGGCGTGCAGGCGCTTCTGGTGCTGGCCATCCTCGCGCTCGGCACGACCGACCCGCGCATCGATCCGCTCGCGACGGCGGCCGCGGCGCTGGCCATCGCCTTCCTCTCCGCGACGCAGGACATCGTCGTCGATGCGCTGCGCATCGAGCTGCTCGCGCCCGAGGAGCAGGGCGCGGGCGCGGCGGCGACGCAATGGGGCTATCGCTTCGGCATGATCGTCTCCTCGGCGGGCGCCCTCTACGCCGCGGAGTTCGGCGGCTGGGGCTTCGCCTTCTGCCTGATGGCCGGGTTCATGGCGGTCGGCATGGCCGCGGTCTGGCTGGCGCCCGAGCCATCCGCGCCGACGTCGCCGCAGCCGCGATCCGCCGACGCGCCGCTCGCCGCGCGCGCCTGGGACTGGATCAGGGGCGCGGCGATCGATCCGTTCCGCGAGTTCATGGGCCGCCCGGGCTGGGCGGCGATCCTCGTCTTCGTCGTGCTGTACAAGTTCGGCGACGCGCTGGCGGGCACGATGGCCAACCCGTTCTACGTCGCCATGGGCTTCACGCGGATCGAGGTCGCGAACATCTCGAAGGTCTTCGGCGTGGTCGCGACCCTCGCGGGCGTGGCGGCCGGCGGCGTGCTCGTGCACCGCCAGGGCCTGGCGCGCGCGCTCGTTGCGTGCGGCGTGCTGCAGGCGCTGTCGAACCTGATGTACGCGCTGCAGGCGATGGTGGGGCACGACGTCCTGATGCTCGCGGCGACGATCGGCATCGAGAACTTCACCGGCGGCATGGGCTCCGCGGCCTTCGTCGCCTACCTCTCCGGCCTGTGCAACGTCGCCTACACCGCGACGCAATACGCGCTGCTCTCCTCGCTCGCCGCGGTTGGGCGCACGACGCTCTCGGCCGGCGGCGGGTGGCTTTCCCTGCAGCTGGACTGGGTGCTGTTCTTCGCCGTCACGACCCTCGCCGCCCTGCCGGGCATCGCGATGGCGATCTGGGTGATGCGCCGCTTCCCGCCGCGGCGCGAGGGGGAGGCATGAGGTTCGAGGCGGCCGACACCGCGTGGACGAGCGAGGGGCTGGACAGGCCGGAATGCGTGCTCTGCACCGCGTCGGGCGACAGCTACGTGTCGCGCCGCACGGGGCTGAGCCGCGTCGGCGCCGACGGGCGCACCGAGCACCGGGAGTTCGGCCCGGCCTCCGACTGGATGGTCAACGGCATCGCGATCGACGCCGATCGCAGCTTCCTCGTCGCCAATCTGGGCGGGCTCGGCTTCACCAACGAGTCGCATGTCGATCCCTCGGGGCGCTGGCTCTACGTCACCGAGACCTATGCGCGGCGAATGACGCGCTTCGCGCTCGCCGAGGACGGCACGCTGGGCCGGCGCGAGGTGGTGGCGGAATTCCGCGACGGCGCCTTCCCCGATGGGATGGCCTTCGACGCGGAGG
>Ga0194130_10002274_pt1 | contig 28201 bp, 11 predicted proteins | sample TA2KigsurfametaG_FD_160084 | JGI IMG/M metagenome (GOLD analysis project Ga0194130, IMG submission 160084) | Freshwater microbial communities from Lake Tanganyika, Tanzania - TA2015050 Kigoma 12 surface | ecosystem: Environmental > Aquatic > Freshwater > Lake | place: Tanzania: Lake Tanganyika...
CTCCGGAGGGTGCTTGCACCGTGTAACGAGCGGCGTGTGTACCAGCAAGTGCGAGGCCAGCAACTGTGATTGGCTTGTTCACGCCAACATTCTTGGAGGTATACGTACCTGTTGCTGCTGTCGAATCAAGTGTCACCGAATCGCTGCCGATGATTCCGTTCACGCTCGCCCCGCTGAATTGAAGTTGTGGTGTGGCACTGAGCGACGCGTCATACACGCGGCTCACTGTGCTGACTCCCGACACTGTGAGCACCTTCTGAGACACGGAGAAAGAACGCGTCAGGCTTGATCCACCGGCTGCTGTTGCCGCCTCGTAATTGATATTTCCACTTTGCTGGGCGACGACTGTGCACGTTCCCACATTGAGAATGCGGATGGTGAGTGCGCTCGGCACATCACAAACGCTGGTGTCAGATGAGGTGATGCCAACGCTGAGGCCAGATGTTGCAGTTGGCGTCACACTGAACTGTGCATCGCCGTACACCTTGTCTGAGATCGCAGCGAAGCTGAGGGTCTGCGCCGCCTTCGAGATTGTGATTGTGATGGGGTCACTTGTCTTCGCCTCGAAGTTCACATCAGCTGCTCGAGTGACAGTGACAGTGCACGTTCCAGCCATTAATGCGGTGAGAGTTGACCCAAGGACAGTGCACACGGTGTTGCCAGATGCCACTGCGTAGGTGACAAGTCCGGTTCCGCCACCTGTCGAGCCGGCGAGCATCGACAACGCTGTAGTTGCCGGAGACGGGTTCGGGCTGTACGTCAAGGACTGGCTTGCTGCAGTCACCACCAATGCAGGCTGAGTGGCCTGGGTGATGGACAACGACCCGTCTACATAGGTGAAGTCGTAATTCGCTGTGTCTCCAACTGACAACACCACTACCGAAGGTGAAATCAAATACGTTCCACGAGTGGTCGGAGCTGTCGTACTTGAGCTGTATGCAGTACCGCCTGTACCTGCGTAGGTATAGGTGACAGCTGACGGGGTATCCGACCCGACGAGAGAACTGTAGGTGAAGCCTGGCGTGAATGATCCGCCATACACAAAGCCACGATTTTCAGCAGTCACCGTTACCGGTTTCTGATTGACCTGCAGACTCACAGTTCGTGTGTCAACCGCATAGTTGGACGATGTCGGCGTGAAAGTCACAGACAACGTGCGTGATCCTGCATTGAGCAATGTTCCTGATGTGGGTGTGTATACGTACGAACCTGCAACTGAAGCCGATGCGTTCAACTGTGTGCTCGACAGAGTCGCACCGTAGGTAATGGCGCTTGGTGTTGCCCAAGCCAGACCTGCAGAAGCCTTCGTGATGTTCGCGACTGCAGTTGGCTGATTGACGGAGTAATTAGCTGCTTTTGTTCCGTCGAGTGTCACAGACGCAAATGTCACTGTCTTGCCATCAGCAGCATTTGCATCACTGAAGGTGGCCGTAAAACCTGTCTGCTTAATCGATACGTCGTCAGAGAATGACACACCGACAAGGGAAGCGGTCGAGAGATTTCCTGTTGCCGTGTCAGAGCCGTCGTACACCTTGTTCGACGCGGTAGCGCCAGTGATTGTGAGATTCTTCTGAGCAATGGTGAACGAGCGCGACAATGCTGAACCAACCTCAGCAGTTGCTGAGTTGTAATTGATGTTTCCGGCCTGGCTAGATGTAATGGTGCAGGACCCAGCAGACACAGTCGACACGTTTGCAGTTGTGGTTCCACCACTCAGAGTCGATGCACCAACAGAACACACACCAGAGGTGCCGGCAAACAATATGGTGAGCCCAGATGACGATGACGCGCTAATAGAGAATGACGAATCTCCATAGGTTCTACCCGAAAGTGCGGCGAACGTGATTGTTTGACCAGCCTTTGCGATTGTGTAACTGAACTCGCTTGAGGTCTTAGCTTCAAAGTTGGTGCTCAATGCCTTAGTCGCAGTGAGCTTGCATACGCCAGCCGTGAGTGCGGTGAGAGTGGAGTTGGCAATCGAACATACCGAACTGGTCGAGGTGACCGCATACGTGAACACTCCGTCACCATCCCCACCGGCACCCACCAAAGTTGTCGTTGCATACGAAGGACCTGGTTGCCAAGTCAGACTCGAGTCCGTCGCGCTCACCGTGACCGTCGACTGTTGAGCTCGAATAATCGTGAATGCACCAGCGGTGTATGAGAAGGCGTAGTTGTCGTCGATGCCACCAGAACAGGTAACGGCAGGTGTCGTGCCGGCATTGGATGTCGTTGTGTACGTGCTGCTGCAGGACGGAAGCGTGGTGAGCACACTCGTGGTCTCAGCGTTCACGAACCCAGTAATGCTTGCATTCAGTATTGGCGTGGCATCGCCATATGTGACGGTTGGCGACGGAGCGCTCACTGCGAGTGTCTTCTTCCCCACCGTGATCAACCCTGGAGTGAACACGAACGAATAGTTGGTTGCAGCTCCACCAGTACAAGTGGTTGCAACTGTTCCTGCACCAGTTGTGACCGAGTACGTGGTGCTGCACGTCGGTGCCGACGTGAACGACGTCGCATTCTGACCGTTCACAAACCCGGAATATGCCGGAGTGACCGTCGGTACGGCATCGCCATAGGTCACCGTGTGGTCTGATGCTGTGACAGTGATGGCCTTCTTCGAGATGTTGACAGATCCGGCTACATACGTGAATGAGTAATTGGATGCGATTGCACCAGAACATGATGTGCCTGGTGCGGACAAAGCGTTCGACGTCACGGTGTACGTGGTGGCACACGTCGTTCCGCTGACGACAGCCGAAGTATCGCCGTACTGAAACTCATTCGAATATGACGCTGATACGGAAGGTACCGCGTCACCGTAAGTGACAGTCGGAGACGAGGCCGTTACAACAACACCCTTCTTGTTGATGGTGGCTGTTCCCGCGACATATTGGAAGCTGTAGTTCGAAGCAGAACCTGTAGCCAACACGACTGACGACGGAGTAATTGAGTAACTACCAGCTGCCACCGGGCGAGTTGTTGAAGCTGAGTAGTTCGTCGACCCCGTTCCTTCGTACGTATACACAGCTGAATCAATGGAGTCACTGTTCGCCAGCCCGTTCGCAGAAACCGATTGACCCAGTGCAGTTCCGTACGTCACAGTCTTGTTGTCGGCAGTGATAGTGACCGTGGCAGCACCAACTTGAACTGCACCGACGTTGAATACGAATGAGTAGTTGTTGTCAGAACCACCGGAACAACTTGTCGACGGTGCTGATCCAACGGCTGACGTTGCGGTGTAGGTCGTGGTGCACGTTGGGGCAACGTCAATGACAGATGAGGTCTCGCTGTTCATCAGCCCGGAGAACTGTGGCGTCACGGACACCGAGTTCGCTGCGGTACCGTACGCAACGGACGGAGAAGACGCCGTCACCGTGATGGTTCGCTTTCCGATGGTCACCGAACCAGCGGTGTATGTGAACGAATAGTTCGCAGCGGTCGAGCCCGAGCACGACGTCAACGGCGCAGAACCTACATTCGATGTGACGGTGTATGTAGTTGTGCAATTGGTACCTGACACCACTGACGATGTCTCACCATTGACGAAGTCACTCGAATAGAACGGCGTGACTGCGGGAGATGCTGCACCATACGCCACGGTTGGTGATGATGCAGTCACCACAATGCCCTTGCGATTGATCGTGATAGATCCGTTGACAAACGAGAACGAATAGTTCGCAGCCACTCCCCCTGAACATGAGGTAGCGATGCCACTTGACGACACCGGGGTGGTGGCGACATAACTAGTGGTGCACGTTGGTGCAGTGGTGATAGCCGTAGCTGACTGACTATTCACAAAACCGCTGTAACTAGGCGTGGGGGTCGGTGCAGTGTCACCGTATGTAACTGTGTGCGAAGACGCAGTTGTTGTCAGAGCTTTCTTGTTGATGGTGATAGCGCCACCTGAGTACGTGAACTGGTAGTTACTCGCAGTGCCACCAGAACATGACGTTGCTATACCACTTGAAGACACGGGGGTGGTCGCCCCATAAGCGGTTGTGCAAGCCATGTTCGATACAACAGATGACGTGTCGCCATTGGCAAATGATCCGTATGACGCGGTCACCGTCGGAACTGCATCTCCATACGTGACTGTGTGTGAGGACGCAGTCACAGCAACCGTCATTTTTGCCACAGTGATCGACCCATCAACATATGTGAATTGGTAGTTGTCTGCTGTGCCACTGTTGCAGTACGTGGCATGAGTAGTGCCGGCAGCAGAGGTGGAACCGTACGTGGTCGAGCAGGTCATGCCCGACACCACGGCAGACGTATCGCCATCTACAAAATCGTTGGAGTAAGACGCGGTAATTGAGCCACGAGCATCGCCATAGGCACGTGAGGGTGACGATGCCGTCACTGTCACACTCTTCTTGTTGATTGTGACGGCACCATTGACATAGTTGAACGAGTAGTTCGCTGCAGCAGCTGCAGAACATGTAGTTGCAACTCCACTTGATGACACAGGTGTCGTTGACGTGTATGTCGTTGAACACGTTGGCGCAGTTGTCAGGTTCGACGCACTCTCACCAGTGATGAACCCGCTATACGACGCTGTGACTGTTGGTCGCCCATCGCCGTAATTCACGGTTGGCGATGACGCAGTGACGGTCAAGGTTTTCTTGTTCACTGTCAGAGTGACCGTGGTGGTTGCAGCCGCGTAGTTGGCTGAATCTGGGGTGAAAGTGACTGAGAGGGTGTGCGACCCTGCGGCTAGCAACGTGCTCAGTGCCGGCGTGTAGGTGAAAGTTCCAGATACCGAGGCCGTTGCGTTCAATTGTGTTGACGACAACAACGCTCCGTACGTGATCGCCGAAGGGTTCGACCAACTGAGCCCAGCTCCTGCTGCAGTGATGTTTGCTGTCAGTCCTGTTGGTTGCGACAGCGAGTAGTTGCCTGAATCATTTCCAGAAATTGCATATCCAGACACAGTTACAGCCTTGCCATCAGCCACATTTGCATCTGCGAACGTGGCCGATGCGCTTGACTTCTCGAGTGTCACAGCATCCTGACCAATGACACCAGAGAGCGCTGCGCTGCCATCTGATAGGGCCGCTGTCGTGTTTCCGTTGTACGTCTTGTTGTTCGCCGTCACTCCTGTGATGGAAAGTGGCGCACGGGTGATGTTCGCCGTTAATGATGGCTGCGTGAGTGTGTAGTTACCGGAGTCACTTCCGCCGATAGTGACTCCGGTAACCGACACGACCTTGTTGTTCTCGACTGTCTTTGTGGCAAACGTTGCTGTGGCGCCAGAAGCACTGACAGTTACATTCTCTGAACCCACCACTCCAGACAGACCAGCTGTACCTGTGAACGAGGCAGTTGTGTCACGGTCGTACACCTTGTCCGTTCCGGTGAGGCCGGTAACCGTCAACGTCTTTCGTGTGATGTCTGCTGACAGCGTGGGTTGGGTGAGTGTGTAGTTGCCAGAGTCACCACCGCCGATGGTGACTCCGACAACTGACACGACCTTTGAAGTTCCGACGTTCTTTGTGTCGAACGTTGCGCTAGCCGATGACGAATCAACAGTCACGTTGTCGCCGGTGATTTTCCCGACGAGGCCTGCGGTACCCGTGAATGCCGCCGTGGTGTTGCCGTTATAGACCTTGCTCGTTGCGGTCAAGCCGCTCACCGTCAATTCCTTTGCGGTAACGACACCAGTGATGTTGGTGGGTTGAGTAACCGAATAGTTCGCCGACTCGGCACCACTCACTGCAAGGCCCGTAACTGTCACTGGTTTACCAGTAGCGACAGTCTTGTCGTTAAACGTTGCAGTCACAGATCCGGTGCTGAGAGTGAGCACGTCATTACCAGCGACATTGTTGATGACAGCTGAGCCATAACTCAACGTTGCCGTGGTGGTGCGGTCGTACTCTTTCGTGTTCGCCGTGATACCAGTGACAGTGACAGCGCGCTGTGAGATATTTGCCTGAGTTGTTGGTTGCAGCAGGTTGTAGTTCGTTGCGTCACCACCTGAAATCGTCAACCCACTTACTTGCACCGTGATCCCGGTGGCGACGTTCTTGCTAGCAAATGTGCCCGAAGCAGATCCCGTGTTCACCGTCACTGCGTCACTACCCACCTTGTCGGTGGTGATAGTGCCGATGACGAGTGTCGCCCCATCAGTGTCGTCGTACGTCTTGTTTGCTGCAGTGATACCGGTAACAGCAAGGTCCTTGGCTGTGATGTTCGCCAATGCTGTTGGCTGGGTGAGTGTGTAGTTCGCAGACCCCGTGCCAGAGAATGTAAGGCCACTCACCTGCACTGTCTTTCCTGTACCGACGTTTTTGTCGCTGAAGACTCCTGTGGCCGAGCCGGTGGCGAGTGTCAGAAGATCACCCGACACGGCACCAACGAGAGTTGCACTACCTACATTCAACGACGCGGTTGTATTCCCGTTGTATGTCTTCGCATTGGCTGTAATACCGGTGACCGTCAACTCTTTCACGGTGATGTCTGCCGTGGTGGTAATCGGAGATGGCAACTGGTAATTGGCCGCCTGCGCTCCCCCGAGTGTCAAGCCAGTGATTGTGACTGTCGTACCTGTTGCAACGCTGACAGCACCAAAGGTTGCCAGGTAGCTACCTGAGTTCAGCGTGACGACATCGGAACCCACTACTGACAAGCCAAACGAATATGAGTTGAAACTCACCGTCGCTGTCGTCGTTCGGTCATAGGTCTTGTTTGCTGCTACAAGACCAGACAATGTGAGCGTCTTCTTGTTCACTGTGAATGTGCGAGTCACGGCCGTAGCAGCGGTGTAGCTGTCATTTCCCTCTTGGCTTGCAGTAATCGAACACGTGCCAGCAGCAACGATGGTGACCGTCGAACCGCTCACCGTGCACACCGTCGTGTCATTTGACGTGAATGTGACGGGCAATCCAGATGACGCCGTGGCACTCACTGTGAAGTTGGCGTCTCCGTATGTCTTTGCTAACAATGAGTTGAAAGTGATGGTCTGGCTTGCGACATTCACTGCGAACGTCGCAGCCGTTGATGTCACACTTGACACTGCACCATTTGCCCCTGTGTTACGCACAATCACTCGGTAATTGCCGGCATCTGCAACCACAGGTGATGAAATCACATACGAAGCCGACGTTGCACCAGTGATATTGACACCACCTTTTTGCCACTGGTATGTGAGAGTTGCGCCAGTGGCAGCTGCCGTCACTGAGAACGTTGTTGATGTTCCTGCAGAAACTGTTTGCGACGTCGGCTGAGCTGAAATTGTCGGCACATTCGCATACCGCATGATGACGATTCCCGAACCACCTGCACCACCAGCGGTACAAGCGGCAGTGCCACCGCCACCGCCGCCACCGAGACTCGCGGTGCCCGTTCCTCCGACAGTGCCATCTGCTCCACTTCCGCCAGACGCTCCACCGCCAGCTCCGCCAGCTCCGCCATTTGATGAATAGCCACCGCCGCCACCACCACCGCCGTAGTAGGTCGTTGTTCCGGTGATGTCACTTGTGAAGCCAGCTTCACCGGCTTCTGCCGCATACGTTGACCCCGAGCCATCGCGATCACCGATGCCGCCTCGTCCACCAGTTCCCGAAGTACCACCGGTTCCCGTGCCAATTCCACCTGCGGGGCGAGTTGTGTTCCACAAACTTCCGGCACAGATGTTGTCTGTCCACGCGGTCTGGCCTGCCCCGCCACCGGATCCAGTCAGCGTTGTTGAACCCCAAGTGATTGTTGAATCTGCACCTTGGCCACCATCGCGATCTGCGGATGCAGCTGTGGCGGCAAGTCCGGTTGCTAGACCTGCACGGCCTCCCGCACCAACCGTGACACGGAAACTGTCAGCACTACTTGCAGTCACGTTTCGAGCGTCGTAGCCGCCGCCACCACCACCGCCAGAGCCGACGTTTTCGCCACCGCCACCGCCACCGCCAACAACAAGAATGTCGACACTTTCAACACCAGTCGGTAACGCCGCGTAATCACACGTTTCAGTTGAGTTAGTGAATCGACTCACGGTGAATCGGCCGACAACAGATGTCGTTGGTGTGCAATCGCCAAACGTCACTGACGCTGTTTCTGCAGATGCAGTAGTCGCAGATGCGAACGTGCTGTCGCCGTTGTACGTGGCTGTAAAGGACGCTGAACCAATTGCTGTCGGCGTCCACGAACACGATGCAGCGTTACTTGACACAGTGACATTCACACAACCGGTGATGCTCGACCCATTAGCGAGGAATGTCACGGTGCCCGTTGCCGTCGCAGTGACAGCAGCAGAGATGGTAGCTGCGTATCCCTTGCGTGGGCTCACTGGTGCTGTCACCGTAATTGTCGAGGACTTCTTGGTGGTACCCGTCACGACAGATGTAGTTGGTCTGTTGCTTGCGCCAGAATCGACAGCTGAGACTCGGAAGTCGTACTGCGTGTCAGCGTCGAGCCCTGTCACGGTGTCACTGAGATCGGCGGCGCTGGCGGCTTCGCTCCAGGTTGTCCACGAGGAGTCCGCAGACTTCTTGTACTCCAACTTGTAGTCGGTGATTCCCGTGGTGTCATTCGGGGCCGACCAGGAGACATTCAGTCGATCACTAGCAGTGATTCCAGTTCTGTTGGTCGCCAATGACTTCGGTGTAAGCGGCAAGCTGGCAGTTCCTGCCTTGTTCACGCCGGTCAGTCCATACTTGCGCACGAGGTACGACTCAACTTGACGAATCTCTGCTGCACTTAACTTCTTCGAGAACACAATGACTTCAGCAACGTTCCAGTCACTCAATTCCCCGTTGTTGTTGACACCAGTTGAATAGCCGTAGTTGATTGACAGATCATCTGCTCGTGTCAGGCTGCTCCCGGTGACATTTGATTCTCCGCCGTTATGTCGGTACAAGAGGTGCTGGTCAACACTCAACAACCAGTTCTGGTGGCTTGCTCCACCACTGGTCGGTGTCGTCCCTAACCAATTGTTGTGATATGCCACCCCTGCGTTTCCTGACCAGAAGCCCGACAGCCAGTTCCAATTCGTTGCTTCAAAAATACGCCCCCTTGTTGCGCCTGAATATCGAGCAACGTTCACCAAGGTGTAGTCATCAACAGTGTTCGCACTTGCAGTTAAGAACTGCGAAGGAAATTGCACACCGGCAGCCGTTGTGCCACTCACCGTTCGCACTGTCTCAAGTGCTCCATTCCCTGTCACGGTTGTGACCGTCGGCGAACCCTTGAAGGTTGTTGCGTGGCGCGAGTTACCGGACGTGTCAATCCAACTACGACGGCTTGAGTCGAGATACTGAAATGAATCCGCGGTCATGTACGCGCGCAGTGACCCAATGGAAGCCGGGAATGCGTCGAGAGGGTCGGTCGCGTAACGGAAGATCACCGTTCCGCTACCTCCTATGCCTCCGTTGAAGCGGCCGCCATCACCAGCGCAACCAGCACCGCCACCGCCACCGCGATTCGCCGCACCTGCAAAACCTGCGGTGTTTGTTGCGGTGTCTGCGTCACATCCGTTACCACCGCCAGATGCTCCGGCGGCTGGGTTGAGATTGAATGTGCCATTGTTGAACGAACCACCACCACCACCGCCGCCGTATTCCACGCTGCTTCCACTCCACCACAGTTCTGTTCCGGTCTTACCTGCAGCTCCTGTTGATCCGTTACTCGACGCACCAGTACCACCAAGTCCGCCAGAGAAACCAATGCCAGCTGCAGACGCTGTTGCTGGACCAGAACCAGGGCTCAGAAGCCCACCCGGGCCACCCGCTGCAGTGAGAGTGGTACCGCTCACCGTGACGAACGAATCTTCACCAGCTAGCGCAGCATTTTGACCCCAACCTGCAGGCATGCCACCTTCACCTACGTACACATTCACTGTTCCGCCTGCTGTGACCGCGCGACCTTGAACGATGGCGGAAGTTCCACCGTTACCTCCACTGCCGCCGTCAGCGCCTCCACCACCGCCTGCACCTTGAATGAGGGTGTCGACTGCGGTGACGCCACTTGGAACAGTCCAGTTGCAGTGACCAGTCGCTGTTACTTGTTCCAGGGTGTACTTGCCAGACGTAGTAGTCGTTGTGACACACGCACCAAGTGCAGTAACAGTGACCGGAATTGAATACGTCAACGTATATGGCTTGAACTCAAAGACGGGTGCTAGTGAGCCAGTACAACCACCGTCATTCCAGAAGTTGGTGCTGAAGTTTGCGGTCAAACACCCTTCGCTGCCGTTTGATGGCTCGCTACCAGTCCAGTTGACATATGAACCATCGATCGCATTGGCTTCGGACGAAAACATCTTGTAGGCATCGCCGCCATCCATGACCCACTGACTCTCAGTCGTTGCGTCACCTCCCGCCGCCTCATCGCGACCATTTGCCCAGTACTGACCTGCCGTCACATTTGAAGTGATGAACGTGCGTTCGGCATTACTTAGCACTGTGGCGACATAGCCCTGTACACCACCAAACGTTTGCTGTGCTGCCGTAGTGACCGCTGATGAGAACGAAGTGCTGCTACCCAATAAGTAATAGGTGTCAGTTGCTGAGTTGTATTTGTAGCTTCCGACAGACACTTGTTTGGCGCGATATCTCACTGTGATGGTCGTGGTCCCCGCACTTCCAGGCGTGAGCGTCAATGTTGCCAAAACCGCATTGACGTTGTCGCGAGCACCTTCGAACGTCACAGTCGTTGAGCCGCTCGCACCTGCTGTCACCGTGGTGCCCGTTGTCGTTAATGTAAAGGTGCTTCCTGCTGGCACCGACACAGTCGCCGTCACCGTTTCGCTCTGATTGAAATGCGAGTACGGAATCGGGTTGGCACCACCTGGCGTTTCAATGCGAGATGCCTTGCCAACAGTTGCAGTTTGACCGGACAATGAGTAGTTGATGTCAAAGATCACTTTGGTCTTCAGCGGCTCTACTTCGTAGAAGGCATACCGCAGCGTTGCTCTTGCTCCGTTGTCATTCCAGGTGCCACCTGCGATGTAATGCACGTAGTCCTCAAGACCTGAGTGGTTATTTGGTTCACCACTCGCAGGCCAATTGCCGTACATGCCCCCCGTTGAACTGCCACCAACAGTTGCGTCTGCGACGACATCGGGGGCTTCCCAAGCAAAAGTATTTTCGACGACATCGTCGGTGAGACCAATCCACGCACTGTCAGCCACTGTGCGCACTGTTCCTGTGAGGAAGGAGTTTTCCGTTGAGTTGGTAACCGTTGCCAGGTACGAGTAGCGACCACCCATGGTGTAACTCAACGCATCTTCTGCTGCTTGGCCGATTGTCTTTTGCGAAGCACTGCCGAAGTCGCGATACGCGTAAAAGTGGCCGTTGGAATGCTTGAACGTCAGACCATTGATTGTTTGATCTTGCGCAGCTGCAGTGATGCGCATGGTCACTTGACCCGGCCCTTGGTTGTCTGTTGTGAGAGTTGCCGCATTCAACGTGTTGTTCACATCTGTCTGCGAACCAGTGATGGTGACACTCGTCGAGTTATTGCCACTTACCGATGCCGAGCCAGAAGCTGTTGCCCCGATGACTCCGTTTGTTGATGCCAACTGCACCGACACAACTTCACCGTTCGTGTAGTACTGAACTTGGCTCGTGCCGAGGCCCATGTTCGACGACGTCTTTGGTGCGACTGTCACTGTTCCGGTTGCAAACGTACGTGCACCCCACGAGTAGTTGTAACGAATGGCGACGACACCGTTACCACCGCGAGCACCGTTGTGATAACTGGCGTTTGCATATCCGCCACCGCCGCCACCGCCGCAACCATCAGTTCCGGCAGCAGCCACAGAACTGTTCGTTGCGGAGTTACCACCACCGCCTGGTGCGCCACCACCGCCACTTCCGCTTGCACCGGCACCGCCACCGCCGCCACCACCGCCAAACATTGAGGCACACGCACCGGGAAACCACTGCACTAATTGCCCGTTCCCACCCTCTTCTCCGAATCCATAGTTGGAAGTTCCAACACCGTCGCGACCATTCACACCTGGGCTACCTGCACCAGCACCGCCACCAGCACCTTCCCAGTCATTTGATCCGCCTGCTTGAGTTGCACCTGCACTCGTCAGAGTCGACCCACCGTCACCGGCACTTGTCGTTTGAGTTCCGTTGTATGTGCTCCCACCGCCGCCGTTACCACCGCTCGATGTTGTCGAGAATGCAGTCGTTGAACCACCAGCGGATCCGGTCGTTCCGCTTGCACTGCTCGACCCCGTTCCACCCGAACCACCAACGCCGATGATGATCACGTAGTCGCTGTTGGCTGTCACTGACTGCGAACGCAAACGCTTCACTTGTCCGCCGGCGCCGCCACCGCCGCCGCCGGCATACGTTGCGTGCGTCACTGCACCGCCACCGCCGCCGCCACCGCCAACGACCAATGCATCAACAAGCGATACTCCGGATGGTGCACGCCATGTGTACGTGCACGCGGTTGTGCTCGATGTATTTGTGAACGCGACGCGAGTGCCACCGCCGGCAAGTGACGTCGATGTCACAGTGCATGACGTGTCAAAGGACAGCAACACCACGCCAGATCCACCGCCGCCGCCGTAGTAGTTGCCGCTGTTGTTGTATCCGCCGGCACCCGCACCACCACCAGTCGACGCCATACCGTTGGCACCTGTGCCACCACCGGCGCCGCCACCACCATTTCCTCCGACGCCCGCTACGACACCGTCGTACACACCACCACCGCCGCCACCGGCGAAGAACACAGAACCCCCTACAACGTGGCCAATACCCAATGTCGAAGCTGACGTCGTGTTGAGAAGTGAGCTTGCGAGACCTACACCACCATTACCGCCACGGTTGTTGTCACCAACGTCAGCCGCTTCACCGGCCGCACCGGCACCACCACCACCGCCGCCACACCAACCGCCGCCAGTACATGTACCAGCACCACCCAGCGCTCCGTTGTTTCCTTGACCTGCTGTTCCTGTTCCAACATATGAACCGGATCCGTTCCAACTTGCGCCGCCACCAGACCCACCGTTTTCTGGCGAGAAGGACCATGACTGTCCGCGACCACCACCGAACGACTTTGCGATTTCAGTTCCGTTGCGAGCAAGTGATGAATCCGCACCAGACGTTGAGTAGGTAGAACCACTCGATATCCCGCCAATTCCACCGCCACCTACGGAAACTTTCATGACGTCACCAGGCACGGCAGCTTGGTTGCTACCCGTCAAATAACCACCAGCACCGGCACCACCACCATGTCGTGATCCACCCCCACCGCCGCCGGCAACCACTAGGTAGTTATACGAACCAACACCATTTGGCACCGTGTACCCACCAGCTGATGTGAGATACGAACGTGGAAAGGCCACCAGCGTTCGCACACCTTCAGTAGTTGTTTTTTTCACGTCAGAAAAGGTCGGCGAACCAACAACTGTGAGGTTCGTGCCAGCCGCAGCGCCAGTAATGGTGTTGTTGATGGTTGAGCCAGAACCTTCGTTGAAGTCGTAGTACAACACAAGACCACTCGCGTCAGCGGGGCCCCATGTGTTCATGTCAGCTTGTGCTTGTGCCTCAGTTGCCCGTGCAACGTTGTACACACGCACTTCGTCGATGTCGCCAGCAAATCGTTCACCAGCCACCCCGGTACGTGCACCGATTTCGAATACCGCGGTTGATCCCCGACTTGGGTTTGGAATTTCAGTGGCATTGGTGCGAGTGAACACTTGTCGTCCGTTGATTGACATCCACAGAGTGTTTGACGTTTTCGTGAACACGTATGACACGTGTTGCCACTGGTTCTGAATTGCCCTAACACCTGTGAAACGCCACGCCCACGAACCTGATGTGTTCATGATTGCGAACAGGTATTCACCAGCCCACACACTCAACAGCCAGGAACTTTCTTTGCCCCCAATCGTGCAGTGGCGGTTTGCAACGAAACACGCTGCAGCGGGTCGTATCCACGCCGAAAACGTCATGTTGCCTGTGAAGTCGAAGATCGAGTTGTTCGCCGCTTGGAAGTACTGCTCGCCACCGTTCAACGTGGCGTACGAGTCAATGGTCGATGACCCCGCAGCGCGCGCAACATTGCGCTCTACTCCGGGCAACTGCACCGTCGACACAACGAACGACGCGACAAGAGATACAGCAACAATCCGTGCGAGCAGACGCGCTCGCACGGCAGACCGTGACGATGAAATTGTCCGACGGCGGATCGACCAATTCATTCCTGTGAGGGGCGATCGGCGGAAAAGCCCCAACTCCGAATATTTAGTCTAGGAGAAGAATTTTGGAGGGGTCAAGGTGTTCTCCGACATTCGGCGACCTCTTATATGAGGGGTTATATGTGGGGTCCTAGAGGGGTGACCAGGACAAAAGTCGCGTCACTTCACCACGTTCACGAAGATCGTGCGCGAGCGTGTTTTCTGGCCCTTCGGTGTCACCCCGATGGTCACCGAGCACACGCCCACCTTCTTGCCCTGCACGCTGGTGCCGCTCGTCTTGCAGAACGAGCTGCCTGCTTTCGACACGGTTACTTTCACCTTCGAAGACTTCGGCGCACTAATGCCTGCAAACACCCTCATTGTTTTTGCATCCACCTTCTTGCCAACTTTGACGGACAACACACGACGCAATGTCGCAGGCGAAATCACAGGCGGCAATGTTGCAGATGGAGTGTCGCCAGTTGACGACGCGTTGGTCGTTGCACCAGAACCAGATGAACCCGACGTTGCTGGTGTCGCCGTTGCACCGGGCGTCAGCCCGCTGGTGCTCGACGATGAACCTTGTGCTTGCGCTGCATCGCCAGACGGAGTGGTGGTTGAAACAACCGGCGCGACAGTTGTCGGCGCAACGGTCGGCACTGTCACAGTTGCCGGCACACTGCCCGCCACCGTTGTCGGCGGTGCAACCGTTGTTGGAGACAGAGTGACCCGTGGAGCAGTTGTCGCAACGTTCTGCGCAGGCGTGATTCCAAACCCTGCAATCGTCACGGCAGTTGATGACGCAGAACCAACAGGTGCACCATTGCCCAGGTCGCCGGTTCCGTCAAACCCGGCACACAACAGTCGACCCTCCCACGTCGCAGCGCATAGTGAGCCGCTCTGCTTCTTGTTGGACCCGAATGCCATCACGTTCGACATACCAACCAATTTCTGTGCCTGCCATGAGTTGACTTGTGTTCCGGGCAGACGGCCAAAACACCACACTTGGCCTTCGGTGTCGGTGACACACGTGGCATCAGTTGACGCAATGACGGAGACTGCGCGCGTGCGAAGTCCATCGGCAATACGTGGCACAGCAGAAAACGGAGACAGAGCCGGGTCAAGCCCCATCTGTCCGGAGAGGTTCATTCCGAAACACTTCACAGCACCAGTGACCAACACGGCGCAGGTGTGCGCGGACCCCATCGACACATCGACTGCTTGCACGTCGACAAACCCGATCTCACGTAGTGGTCGACGACCAACGAAAAGTGGCTCAGCGGTACCTGTACCTAACTGCCCATTTGGGTTACTTCCCCAACACACCAACTCGCTAATCACATCGAGAACACAAAAGTTGTTGAACCCACCGGTGATCTTCACCGCGTTATTGATGTGCGGCAGAGTGACGGGGCCGCGAATGTTGTAGTCACGGTAAGCCTCCTGCGTCATTGTTCCTCGACGTCCATCACCCCAACAGCGAACTGCCCCGTCTCCCAACACCGCACAAGCGCTGGTCTGGCCAACTGCGATGTCAATTGCGGCTCCGACATTGGCAATTCGCGTGGGTGCTGCGAAGTAATTGCCATTCGCAGCCACAATTCGAGAATTGTTGTTACCCCAACAGAACACCTCACCACCGGCAATTGCACACGTCGCATCACCATGGCCCGACGACACCGCAGTAACGTACTGATTGTTTGGCATGGGTATACGTACGGGCAATGGCGACACACTCGCCGCCTGAACTTGAACCAACTCAGACGACGCCCGTCCCCAACACCACAGTGAACCTGCGTGGTCGATGGCGCACATTTCAGACTCACCACCGCTAACCACCACAGCTGCCTTTTCGCCAGGCGCGACAGAGAACCCAACCGGCAAGAGACGTTGCAGTGATTCTGCGGAAATGGCCGTGTTGCGGTCCATTGCGTCATCGGTTGACTCAGACCCTCCGCCACAGGCCGCGATTACTAATGCAGCGGTAATAAGCGCGGCAGCCGCGCGAGTGGACTTCATGATGCGAGACATCGTCACTTCCCCTTTGATGGATCCCCAAGCAACAGTATGTTCTGGTCTCCTCTGACGAACGCAGGGCCAGTTCAGTTCCGATGCTGTTCCGGAACAGACAACTTGTCTAGTATCATGCGTTGCGTCTTACTGTGTATATGGAGTCCCCCATGAACCGTCGTTCAACCTTCACCCGTGCCACAGCCGTTGTGGCGCTTGCCTTTGGCCTCATCACCGTCGGACACACCCCCGGCTTTGCCCCGTTGCCAGCCGAGGCGGCGCTGTCCGTCAATGTTCCAACAGATGTCGAGAAGCCTGCTGCCGGTGATGGCTTCCTTTGCGCGGTCGTTAGTGCGGACTACACATCAAGTGTGATGTGTTCTGGAAAGAACACCGTGGGCCAGTTGGGTGACAACACCACTACGAACCGCAACTACTTGATGCCAGTCAACGACTCAAGCAAACTTGGCAGCGCGCACCAGCTGGTAGCTGGCAAATCACATGCCTGCGCTCTCGCGGGCTACGGGTCGACTCCACCCGGCGATCAGTACCTCTACTGCTGGGGCGACAATCAATACGGTCAGTTAGGTACTGGAAATTTCACCAACTCCAGCGTCCCGGTATTGGTTGCGGACAATGGTTCGTTCACCAACTCGGGCATCATTGGCGTCATCGCTGGTTATAACCACACATGCGCTGTCAAAATCGTGAGCAGTGTTTACAAGCTGTTTTGTTGGGGTTTGAACAACAAAGGACAACTCGGCGACACAACAACTTCCAACAGCAACCTGCCAACACCTGTCGCTGGCGTGTTTTCCTCGACTGGAGTCTTCAGTGCCGGAGTCCGCTCCAAGCAGGCGATCGCGGCCGGTGCTGAACACACGTGCGCAACACAAGTGTCGACTTTCACCGTGTATTGCTGGGGAGAAAACGGCGATGGTCAGCTGGGCAACAACTCGCGAACCGATAGTTCAACCCCGGTATCAACATCCATGCAGGCAACCTCCGCCGGCGGTACCTACAACTCGCAGATTGCTGCAGGCCTCGACTTCACCTGCGCACGGCACGACTCTGGCGACATCAGATGTTGGGGCGACAACACAGTTGGCCAAATGGGTAACGGACTCTCTGCAGACCTTCTCATTCCTACAGCAGTTCCGAACAATGCGGGCTTTCAAGCAACAGGGGTTCAAACAATTGTTGCGGGGGGACAGACCGTGTGCGTGCAAGACAGTGACAGTTCCAAGATCATTTGGTGCTGGGGCGCCAACAACGCCGGCCAGGTTGGCGACAACACTCTTGTCAACAAGAACCGCCCTACTCGATTGCTTGATAACTCAGCAGCAAGTTTTACCAACGGACTTCTCGGTGGTTTCAATAACAACCACCGAGGAATGGCGGTGAGTAATTCCGTATCAGATGGATTTTCATGCCTGACGGTTTGGTGCTGGGGCGGAAACGCGACCGGTCAACTGGCTCAGAATAACACGACTGCACTCACGCTTCCGACAAAGCTGAAGTACGGCACCGTGACTTCCGATGATGTGACAGGTGCAGCCGCCACTGCCACGTACACAGCTAACGGCGTGGTCGTTACCTTCACTGGTGTTCCGGCATCTGGCCTCTCGTACGTGTCAATCACTGTTGCCCCGACCACGCAGCGACTTGCACCAAACCAACCCGGAGGCTTCGGAACCCCCATGTATGCGGCAAGAACGTATTCAGGTGGAACACTTCCCACAGTTTCCGGAAACTCGTTCTCAGTCACCGTGCCGAGAATGACTATTGAGACTTCATCGATGAGCGGACCACCGACTCAAAGCTCGGCGAGCTTTGAGCCAACAGGTTCGTACCACCTCATCTACACCATTAATGGCTCGTCAACTTCTGGTTACCCTGACGGATGGCGTATTCGCAAAGGCCTGACCACTGGTGACACCGTCACAGTTACCGGTACCACACCAGCTGCAGCTACTACTACGAAAACAACTGCAGCACCAACTACCACTACAACTGCTGCACCTGTTGCTTCACGTGTTGCAGGCACAACATCGACTGGTTCATATGCCACTGCAATTCCAGGTGTCACTGTCACCGACCCCACCGTGTACACCTCTGCACCTGTGAAGGTTGCCGACAACTCGGCAATCTCGGTGTTGACCCCAGCACAGGCTTCGACGATGGACATCAAGACGCTCACTCCAAGTGTTTGTCTGCCAAACGACGAAGATCTGGTGTTCATCGATCAGGGTCGTTGTATTGCACAGGTCGTCAATGCGAAGACGCGTGCAGTGCTGCGCACACTGAAGACGACCGTCATCGGCGATGACATCGCTGACTTGAAGGTGGGTAACGAGGTAGCCGTATTGGCACCTCTCTACTTCCATGCAGGCACTGCAAACTTCAAAGCGTCATCCATTGCTCGCTTGAAAAAGTTGAAGACTCGTATTGAGGCCGCAGGTTCAGTGCTGGTCGCTGGACACACCGGCAACCTGATGGGCAACACACCAGAGAATGTGACCTTGTCGAAGCAACGCGCTCAGGCAACTGTTGCTGCCCTGAAGGCTCGTGGCTCAGACGGCCCGTTTGCGATTGCAGCAATCGGTGCACTTGACCCGGTGAACAACGGCGACTCTCGTGCAGAGCAGGACAAGAACCGCCGATCAGTGATCGTGCTGATTCCGTAGAACTAACTGGCGCGCTCGGAGGGACTTGAACCCCCAACCTTCTGATCCGTAGTCAGATGCTCTATCCATTAAGCTACGAGCGCCGGTTGAAGCCCAAAGTCTACGGGTTTCCTGCTCTTTCGCCTCAATAACAAGGCAACGAGATCGTCGTCAGCCGCCCCAAGGGCCCCATCCACCAGCCCGGCGATACAACTGAAGAGCAGCCTTTGCGTTGACCTCGGCGTCGAGCAGGTCGTGCGCAGAATCAACACCCATACCCGCAAGCCATGACTTGTGCGATTCCCACTTGATCTGGAACAGACCTACACAGCACCTGCTGTACGCCGCAGCGTTCATCCGCGATTCGCGTTGAACAATCGAGAGTGCCTTTTCCTCGAGGCGATCGGGCCACACATCACGAATGATTTGACGTGATTGCTTGACCGTATAGATGCGTGCTGGTGCCGCGAGTTTCAGTGCTGTGGCATCAACTCCAAGCTTCGATGTGCGGGGTACGCACACAGTGTCACCAATCAACAGAAACGTTGTTGTCTTGGCGTTGTTCATTTTCAGCAACTCACCCATGGTGATTCCGGCTTTGGATGCGATACGGCTCCAACTGTCGTTTCGCACCACGGTGTAGGAACTTGCGGTCTTGTCACACGTGCGCGCTGGCGACGCAGAGACGACCGAAACAGAAGCAGTCGCGGTGACGGCGAGAATTGATCCGGTTACAACGGTGCGCCAGAAGGCGGGTCGAATAGCCATGGAAGATGACAGGTGTACTGGCGTAGTCGGCCAATTACAAGGCGGCCTTCCGAAACGCTTGAACGACAAGGAGAATGGCGGAGAGGGTGGGATTTGAACCCACGGTCCGCTTTAACACGGACAACGCCTTAGCAGGGCGCCCCATTCGGCCACTCTGGCACCTCTCCTGGGTAGGCAAAGCCTAAGCGGAACGGGAGGGATTCGAACCCCCGGGCCTTTTGAGCCTCCCGCTTTCAAGGCGGGTGCATTTGTCCGCTCTGCCACCGTTCCGTCCGCCAACCTACCGGCGGCGTGAATTCATCGGCGAATGCGTGTGCGAAGTTCGCTTACCCAGTCATCGGCCTGCTGCCACCGGGCATCGGCATGCTCTCGAGCAGTGTGGGCGTGTTTACCGGCAGCCGGATATGAACCCAAGAACTTGACGCCACCTTGCTTGGCGTGGAGATCTCGAAGGGCATCGGCCATCAACTCATCCTCGATATGCCCATCGGCATACATGATGAAGCAGTAATCGCCAAGACCACCGGCCTTTGTGGGTCGAGAGAGAAGTTGTTGCAAGTTGATCCGTCGTGCTGCGAACTCTTGCAAGATCGAAATGAGCGAACCTGGCTCATCTGCACGCTGAAACACCACGATGCCGGTGCGATCATGACCCGTTGCAGCAGGCACGACTCCTTTGCCCACAACGATGAAGCGTGTCTGGTTACCGGCATGGTCAGCAATGTCAGAAGCAAGAACTGACAAGCCATACAAGTCAGCGGCCACTCGCGGTGCAATGGCTGCCACGCCTGTCTCACCACTTTTCACTTTCTCGCCAACTTCGCGAGCTGCTTCGGCCGTGCTGTTCGCCGCATGAACATCTGCATTCGATAGTTCTTTCCGAACGTAGGCGTGACATTGAGCGGTAGCGACAGGAATTGAGTAGAGGTGTTTGATGTCTGAGAGCGAAGCACCCGGTGCGCCAAGGAGACAGTGCTCGATGTTCAGTACCACTTCACGCTGAATCAATAGATCGTGGTCGAACACCAAAGCATCTTGAGTGAAGTTGACAGTGCCCTCGATGCTGTTTTCGATTGGAACAAATCCAAGATCAACATCACCCGATTCAACCGCGTCGAGCACGTCGGGAACTGTGCGGTACGGCGTGCGAACAAGCTGTCCGAGGTCGGCCTGCAACAACAACGCTTGTTCGGTGAATGTTCCGGCTGGGCCGAAGTAGCCAATGGTGCGTGGCGCGGTAGTCACAATGCCAAGGCTACGCCTCGGCGTTGTGCTTGATGTGGTGAATTAGCGCTCGACTAGGTCAGCGCAAGCGCCTTCTTCACCGCGGCATCAACCTCTTCCAAGGACTTCTCCCCTGAACCGCGATACTTCACCAGACCGTCACCACCTATAACTACGAATGTTGGAAACCCAGTGACACCATACGCATAAGCGGCTTCGTTCTTTTCGCTGTCAGGAAGAGCGGCCCATGACCACTCCATGTCTTGAATCCACTTCGACGGTGGATAGTTCGGCTGATCGGTGCGAGTGCCGGTGGTGATGCCGATGACGTTCAAGTCTTCCGGCACCAGCCCCTGCTTCTGCCATTCGTTCAACACCGGAATCTCTGCATTGCAGTGGGGGCACCAGTGAGCAAGAAACACCAACATCATGGGCTTGCCATCAACTCCCGGATCAAGAGTGAAACGTTGACCGTTAAATCCGTACATCTGAAGTGCTGGCGCATCTTGACCGACAGCCATGTCATTGACGTCTGACTCAAACATCGGCAGATTGCCGTCGTACTGCACAGGTTGCGACTCTGCAGGCGCAACTGCTCCGTCCGCTCCAGTTGTGGTTGGGCCAGAAACGGTTGTGTCGGTTGATACCGAGTCATTGCCACCGCTTGACACAATCGCGACGACAGCGGCAAGAACAACAACCACCGCTACGGCAAGACCAATCGTCTTTCCTGAAAGACCTTTCTTTCCGTCGTAGTTCACTTTGTTCATCTCATTGTTCCTTTCGAGTCAGAAGAGTGACCATCAATGCGATGATCAACACAAAACCGCTTAGTGCCATGAAGGAGAGCGTCGCAAAACCGAATTCTCTGAACCAGATTGTCGTACAGGGCACATCAATCGAGCAGACATCTGTTTCGATTGACGGAAACCACTCAAGTAGGTAATGGTACGTGCTGATTCCCGCACCAATAATCGCTAACGGCAGTGCGTACTTCGTCACGCCTCGGTCTCGCTTGATTGCTGCAACAAGAAGTATCACGGCAAGTGAATACATGGCAATGCGTTGGTACCAACAAAGTTTGCATGGCACATATTCAGCCGCTTCGCTGAAGTACAGACTTCCAACCATTGCTGCGCCGGCAACAGCAAACGCGATCCAGAGGGCGACATCACGAACTCCAGCAAGAAGAAGCTCACCTCGAGAACGTGCACCAAGAGACACGAAGATGACGAGTGCCCCAGCAGCCGCGAGCACTGCCAACAGGGCACTGAACACTTGAACGGTGTCGATCACACCACCAGTCTGCCTGTTCTGAAGTGGATTTGGCTATCGCGTCGGTCGCATACTGCGATAGGCACGTCGAAGTTGTTTGGTGTACCTAAAGGTCTTCGTATTGCGAATGGCTACTAGTTCGCGCTTGAGACGTTCAACTTCAGAAGTTAAACGCTCAATTTCAGCAGAGCGTTGCTCTTGAGAGACGCTGTCGGCGCCGTGGGTGGTATCTGTCGAGGATTTTGGCGTGGCCACTATCTCAATTTGTCGAATCGGCAAGCCAGTGCAAATGTCGACAGGCTTCCGCACATAGAAGTCACCTGATATTTCATCCGACAAGCGAGGTGTGTAATGCAAACAGTCATCAAAGTAGTAATGCGTTACTTGCGACCACCGAACATCAGTATTCCCAGTTACAGGGGACCCACCATGAACAAGGTTCGCGGCCCAAATCAGAACGTCTCCCTTTGACGCCATGAACGTCTCTCGATGACATCCGTGGCTGCGCACATAATTATCAATTCGGTCTTCGTACACACCGTACGAGACTGGCTCGGTCTCAGCGGACTCTACGTCAATACCAAGATCGGCATAACCAAGATACGGAAGGTTGTGGCTTCCTGGGTAGTAGAACAACGGTCCGTTGTCCTCAGTGACATCTTGAAGTGCAACCCACACTCCACACATAAAGCCAAGCGGTCTTGAGCTGAAGTGAATGTGATCAGAATGTGACTTCTGTTGAGTTGCCGTTGAAAAAGTGAGCGTCTGAAACGGGTGAGGAGTCCTACCGAATAATTCCTCAAGAGTTGCCGTCACTCCGGATTCACCAGCTAAGGCTGCAACACTGGGGCATAGTCGCCATGCATCCTGAAAACGGCCGGTCTTTACATTTACGCCAGGTAGTTCCGGGCGTGCATCTTCAGTGGGAGATACGAAGGTCTCCTCGATCTCCCATCGAACGCGATCCAGCAATTCTGTGGAAATTGCATTCTTGAGAATGAGATACCCATTGCGTCGAAATGCCGCACGCAATTCACCCGACTCGTCAAGAGCGTATTTGAGACCTTGACTCGTCATACTTTGCACCATATTACTTGCCCTACCGAAGTGCAATGATGAAGTCGTGGTAGGAGAAAACGCGGGTACAGCAGCGCTTGCAGCTATGCGGCGTGCACGCCGAACGAACCGTATTGCAGAGCTTGAGTGGTTTGAAGCGCTCTACCGCGTCTACCTGGCGGCAATCATCGGCGGTGGCATCATCTTGTTTCTGTCAGGTCTTGTGGAGGACTCACCTGTTTCGCAAACGTCGATGGAGCAGATCCTTTCGCACGGTGCACCGGTCATGGGTCTGTTGCCTGCGCTCGCTGTATTCCTCGGACTTCGGAGCGGCACGCAAGGTGGTCCCGTTGCCGTGGAAGAGGCCGAAGTGCGTCATGTGTTGTTAGCCCCGGTTCCCTACTCGTCCTCGCTTCTTCAACCGGCCATTCAGCGACTTCGAAGCGCCACTTTTATGGGCGGGCTTATTGGCGCTGTGGCCGGACAACTCGCAGATCGACGCCTACCTGGTGGTTTCGGTTGGTGGGTGGCCTTGGGCGCCGTTTTTGGGGCATGCACTCTTGGTCTCTTCATGTCAACTGCTCTCATCGCACACGGACTTCGGTTGAAACGGTGGGTGAGCACCCTCATCGGCTCAGTTGTTCTCGCGGTGCAGGTGTTCGACATTGTCGAACCGACGCGACATCTCAGTCCGATCAATGCGTTGAGTGGCATGGTTGTGAATGGTCCTCTGAAATGGGAACTAGCAGGCATTCAGACACAACATGTACTTGCTGTCGCAACGTGTGCACTACTTGCGATAGCAGGAGTGCTGCTCTCGGCTCGGCTTTCCGTCGAGTCACTTGCACGGCGAAGCTCACTCGTCTCGCAGTTGAAATTTGCAGTCACGTTGCAGGACATACGCACCGTGGTCTTGCTTCGACGGCAGCTCAGTCAAGAGCACATGCGTCCAACTCCGTGGTTTAAATGGAAGCCACGACGCCGAGTGCACGTGGTTATCAATCGCGGCATTCGAAGCATTGCCCATTTCCCAGCGCGTCGACTTGGTCGCATTGTCACACTCTCTATTGCAGCGGCGCTTGCGCTCGTCTACACATTCGATGGAACCACTCCGCTCGTCGTCGTTGCAGGCATGTTGTGCTTCGTCATCGGCCTCGATGTCATCGAACCCTTGTCACAGGAAGTTGACCAGCCGAACTTCTCCGACTCATTTCCTCGTGAACGTTGCCTCACCATGGCGCAACACCTCGTAGTGCCAAGTCTCATGCTTGTTCCGTGTCTCGTCATCGGCATCATCACTGCGTTCGTCGCTCGCCCCGAGGTGAGCACTCTTGCAATGAGCGTTCTCGTGGGCGTTCCCGCTGCTCTAGGTGGTTTGAGTGGTGCAGCAATCAATGCGGTGAAGGGCGCACCTGACCCTGTGGGTGAATCGAACGAAGGCCTCTACATGCCACCTGAAGTCAGTGGAATGACCACAGTGATTCGCGCCGTGTGGCCTGTGGTGGTGAGCGTCATTGGTTCATTGCCAATCATTGGCGCACTCAGCGCAACACGTGATGGCACTGATCCCTTCTCTGCCGCGGCACGACTGTCGCTTGGTGTTCTTCTTGCTCTCTCGCTCGTTCCTATCTGGGTACGCAAACGCGATGACATTCACTTGTGGTGGCGACAAACACTCGAAGGAAGCAAAGCGCAGGCTGCGCAGAAAGGCCGCTACTAACTGTGAGCAGGCACCCCACTCCACCCCACCGTCGCACACAAGTTGACGTTGACACCAAAGTTGTCGAGGACGCACCAACAATCGACACAAGCCCGTGTGCCTTGCTGGCCATCGACGTTTCAAAAACCTACGGCGATGCACCCGCATTGAACCCGGTCTCTCTGCGAGTTGAGACCGGAGACAGAGTTGCGCTCATCGGACACAACGGCAGTGGCAAGACAACGTTTCTCAAAATGTCAGCGGGGCTGCTCGATCCGTCATCTGGCGAAGTCAGCATCAACGGCAACAAAGCAGGTTCGTTGGGTGCGCGAGCAGATGTGAGCTACATCTCAGATCAGCCGACTTTCTACGACGACCTCTCGGTGTGGGAACACCTTGAGTATGTCGCGCGCCTCCACGGTGTCGACGAGTGGGAACAACTTGCCGCCGATCTGCTCGCACACCTCGGTCTTTATGACCGAGCCGACGAACTGCCGAACCGATTTAGCCGTGGTCTCAAACAAAAGGCTGCCATTGCTATCGGGTTCATTCGACCGTTCGATGTGCTTCTCGTTGACGAACCATTTGTCGGTCTTGATGCCGCAGGCAAAGAAGCACTCCTTACGTTGCTTCAACAGGCAAGCGATGAAGGTGCGACCGTCATCGTGGCAACCCACGAGTTGTCCTTCGTTCACACCGTAAAGCGCATCGTCGCCCTGCGCGACGGACAACTGGTGCACGACGGCCCCGCAACGGGGGTCAATGTCGATGCACTTGTGCGCAATGAGGACCCCGCCGGTGAACACGACGGCGAGGGCAAGTAGCCTGACGGTTATGTACACATACGACGTTGTCTCAGAGTCTGTTCGCAACCCCCACGAACTTGCAGCCGAGCTCAGCCGCCGCTCGCAGCAGGGCTGGGAAGTCGTTGAGATCGTGTACGACGGTGGTTCATGGTTCCACGCATTCATCCGTCACCACGGTGATGTGGCAGTCGCTCCGTACCCCGGCGCCCCCACCCCTTCTCAAACTGGAAGTACCAGCAGCGCCGGAAGCGCCGGATGGGGCAGCGGTGCGGGCGGTTCCGTCGCACCGGGAAGCTCTGCTGCCGGTGGTGGTAGTGCGACTGGAACGTTCGACCCGCAGGGGAGAGTTCCAGGAGCAGTAGCCGCCACAGAGGCGGCAACTACTCAAGCAGTTCCGGACGTACCGGCGAACTGGTACAAGGACCCTTCTGGGCGCTACGAACTTCGCTACTGGAACGGCACCGCGTGGACTGAACACGTCGCCACTGGTGGCAAGCAGTCCGTCGATCCACCAAAGCCGTAACACTTCATGCAAGCCATCTCACTTGGCCACGCGGGCATTTTGGTGCGCGCGAACGGCAAGACCATCGTTTGCGATCCGTGGTTCGTGCCAGCGTTCTTTGCATCGTGGTTCGTCTTTCCTCGCAATGACCAGCTGTCAGACCAACTAATGCATGACGTCTGCAACCCTGACTTTCTCTACATCTCCCATCTCCACGGCGACCACTTCGATGAACGCTTTCTCGCGGAGCGGATGAACAAGGACACCACCGTCCTGCTTCCGGGGTTTCCAACACGCGAGATGGAACGAACGTTCAACTCACTTGGTTTCAAGAACTTCATCCGCACCACTAATGCCCATGAAGTAGACCTGGGTGATCACCTCACTGTTGCCATTCACATCGAAACATCGATTACGGATGGTCCAGGTGGCGACTCTGCGCTTGTGGTCAGTGACGGTTCATCCCGTCTTGTCAACCAGAACGACTGCCGCACGAACGATCTTGAAGCACTTCGGTCCCACGGTCCTGTTGACCTTCACTTCCTGCAATTCAGCGGGGCTATTTGGTATCCGATGGTGTACGACATAGACACCGCAACGAAGAAGCGACTCTGCGACGAAAAGATTGAGTCTCAGTTTGCCCGCGCACTTCGATACGTCGAGAGAATTGATGCGACACATGTCGTTCCATCAGCTGGTCCCCCGTGTTTTCTTGATGATGATCTCTTCCATCTCAATCGCATCGACGGCAGCGAGTGCTCGATTTTCCCAGACCAGACTGAATTCCTTGAACGGCTCAACGCCATCGGACGCAGCAACGGTGTTCTCAACATTCCGGGTACAACGCTCGATATCACCTCAGACAAGTCGCTTTCTGTCAGTCATTCGTTGCCAGATGACAGCGTGAAAGCAATCTTCAAACACAAAGCTGATGACCTCATCTCATATAAGTCTGATTGGCAATCCTGGATTGACGCTGAAAAAGCAACTTGGGCTCATCGCTCCACAGACCTTGTTGCACAATTGTCGCTGTGGTGGGAGCCGCTTCTCGCAATGGCGCCAACCTTGCGAAAGCTCGTAAATGGTAACTGTCTCATTCAAACCGATGGCCTAAACATCTACATCGACTTTGCCGAAGGTCGTGTGCGGCTACACGATGGCGAGGATTATTCATTCCGCTTCACCATTTCGCGTGACCTGCTCGAGACGGTGATTACACGGCGGGCTGTTGATTGGTCAAACTCGCTCTTTCTCAGTGCTCGATTCTCGGCATGGCGTGCTGGCGAATACAACGAGTACCTCTACAACTTCTTTAAGTCTTTGTCAGTTGAACGAATGAATAGAACTGAATCTGAGGCTGTTCGTACGACAAAGTCATCAGATGGTGTTGAAAGTGACGTCGAAATCGGTGACTTCGTCGTGCAACGTCGTTGCCCACATCGAAACGCAGATCTTGGTGAGTTTGGTCAGATTGATGGGGACAAATTGGTCTGCACCCTGCATGGTTGGCGATTCGACGTCAACACTGGCAAGTGCCTAAACGCTGCTGAGAGAAGTGTTCGAATCAGGCGCCGCAGCTAGCTCGCCGTGCTGACGGTGTACGCAAGTCGATAGTCACCAGGAGCAATCAGGTACTTCGGCAGAACGTCGGGGCCGCAGCTTGCAGTGCCAAGTCCGCGATGAGCGATGTCCAAACACACCACTGGAACCGGTGAACGCTGTAGTTCGGTTATGTCTCGCGCCGTATACAACTGCTGCGGTGTGTGCCACGAAACCGATGCATGAAACTCGGTTCCCTTCGCTGCCTCGACTCGTAATCGCTGAGAACTCGTCTTGGAGAGCAGCTCTATCCAACGACAGTTCATCCGTAAGCCGAACTCTTGCGGAACGATGTATGGCAACTCGTCGAAGTCGCCCTCGTGAATGGCCAGCAGAGCACTCGATTGACGGTCTGGGTAATTCTCGTGTGGCCCTCGTCCATACCAACGCCACTTCGTGAAGTGCGCGTCGACGGTGAACATCACGCCCACTCGTGGCAAGTCGCTTCCTTCAGGAACTGTA
>Ga0194130_10002277_pt1 | contig 28185 bp, 25 predicted proteins | sample TA2KigsurfametaG_FD_160084 | JGI IMG/M metagenome (GOLD analysis project Ga0194130, IMG submission 160084) | Freshwater microbial communities from Lake Tanganyika, Tanzania - TA2015050 Kigoma 12 surface | ecosystem: Environmental > Aquatic > Freshwater > Lake | place: Tanzania: Lake Tanganyika...
GCGAAATGGAGACACGCCTGCGAAGACTACCGAACCATCACGAGTGTCAGGTGCCGTATGCGGCAAGCACGATCGTGAGATCCTGTCCGTCGACAATCCCGTTGCCGTTCGCATCGCCATCGGGAGCGCTCGTGCCGAATGCAGCAAGGACTATGGTCAGGTCCTGCCCATCGACCACGCCATCGTTGTTGCGATCGCCTGGGTTCGGCGGCGTACCAGGTTCCGTGAAGGTGAGCACTGGCCCGTTGCCCACATTCCCGACCGCATCGGTCGCCTGCACCGAGTAACTCACAACGGATCCCGCGACCTGCGGCGGAATGACTCCACGCCAGAGGCAATTCCCCGTGAGACGCATCGACACTGACTGTGTCAGCTGCCCCTGCAACCCATACCGCAACAAAACGCTGCGCGCATGGAAACCCATATGGCTGGTGTAACCATCGCGCAGTGTCACACGTACTGACCGCGGCTCGCCCGCAGCAGAGCCGGGCACCACCTGCTCTGTGCGGACGATGGTCGGTGCGATCGTGTCGCTTGGACCGCTGTTGATATAGATCCGATTCTGGAACGCACCACTCTCGCCCTGCCCAGTCACGATGTCGTAGTCGCCATCGCCATCAAAGTCTGCCACCTTGACATCGAGCGACGAGTCAGTCGATGACGTGATCGCATTCGTCACCTGCGTGAATGCACCCTGTCCATTCGTATTTCGGTAGATGCGCTTCGTGCTTCCGAGCGTGGCAATGACCAGATCAAAGTCGCCGTCATTGTCGATGTCGAAGAACTTGCTGTCGTTGTCATCACTCGTTGGATTCGGGCTGATGCTCGTTGAAATATTCGTCCATGATGTGCCGAGACCATTCGCATTCCGCGCCAGCAACTCCTGGTTGGAGGTGCCGGCATTCGTTCCAAGCAAGTCGAGATCCCCATCTCCGTCGATATCGCCAGCGTCATATGCATAAGCCGTTGCATCACTTGGGAAGTTGCCGAGGTTTGTGAACACTCCAGTCCCGCCGTTGATCCAAAGCCGACTCTGGTTCGGCGTCGATGCGCGCGTCACCAAGAACAGGTCAAGATCGAAATCTCCGTCGGCATCAAGAAACAAGAGATCCATCTGCTGGGACACATTGCCCTGCGGCAGATTGGCCGCCGTGACATCGTTGAACCGACCTGTGCCGTCATTGAGATACAGGCGTGGCTGTCCAGTGCCGAAGCGATTCGACGAGCCGGAGTTGCACATCGCGATGTCGAAATCACCATCACCATCCACATCGCCAAAGGTGGCGCGCGCAGTCGAAGTGTTGAGGGTTGGAATACGCCCGACTGTCTCATTCGCAAAGACACCCGCACCATTATTGATGAGCAGAAGCGTCTGACGGTTGTAGTCCTGACCGAGTAGCAAATCCAGATCGCCATCAAGGTCGACATCGCCGAACTCCGCACTTCGGAAACAGCCTGTGATGCCTGCAACGCGTGCATCAGTCTGATCCGTAAACACGCCAGCACCACTGTTGATGTAGATACGCGGCTTCAGGAGTGTTCCAAGAGAACTGTACCCCTGCCCATTGGCAAAGCAGATGTCCAGATCACTGTCCCCATCAATGTCGCCAACTGCGATGTAGTTCGTGTACTCCGACTGAACTGGGAAACGCGTGGATGTCTGATCGGCGAACTGCTGCGCGAGGGCCGCATTCGCGCCGGTCAACACGGCGATCACAGCGCCACCAACGGCACCGGGCCAGTTCAAGACATCAGCCATCTCCTGAAGGTATGACCTTTCGACGGTCTGTCGAGTGAAAGCGGCAGAAATCGATGCATTTTCCACCTTTGCACCACCGCAAACGCAGATTCAACGGCGCCGACGGGCGCGGATAAGCCCCTTGGGCGTCGGTTTGGCCCCCCCGATACTGCTCGACGATTGCGCAGCAATGCCAGCCTTTTGCGCAGTACCGCTCGGTACAGCTCCTGCACCGTCTGCACCCCTCATCTGCTGATTGAGATAACGCACGCGTTGCCTTGCACCTTGAACCCCCTGCACACCACCCCCTTGGAGGTACGCGGCGGCCACGGCATTCGCTTCGGAAAACTCCGCCTCGAACGTGATGGTGTTTGTCGCGCGGTCCACGCTCAGCGCAACGATGCCAAGATCCGATGCAAGTTCGACAAGTGCATCGATCCGCTCGTCCTGCATCGAAGCACCAGAAGCGACGATTGCGGCGAGCGCACGAGTCGTGGTCAGGTGAACGGGTTCATTCAACCGCCGCATATCGACGACTGCTTGAATCGCAGGCACAATCTTCTCGCGCGGCAGCAGTCGCACTGCCCGGGTCTCGCCATTCAAGATGAAGGTCCGCGATGACACATTTCGAAGCGCCGTCGCGAGAGCGCGACCCGTTGCCATGTTGCCAGGCGAGTAGGGATCTGATGTATCTCTGGCAAGATCGCCTGCATCAAGAATCTGGTCAATCGATCCTCCCGTGCTGCCATCGCGGGGTACTGTCAATGCACGCACGCCGAGTTCATGCAGAAGCCAGAGACACGCCTGCACCTTTGCATCGGTGGGTGCCATCCCCTGCTTGAGAGCCTCTCCCACGATGCCGCCGAGCGATGCGACAAGCTCATGGCCTCCAGCAAGCAGGGGTATGAGTGACTGCCCCAGCAGTCCGAGTGTCTCCTGCGGCTGCACGGTGAGCGGAACTTCTTGACCATTCAATGCGATCTGCGCCATCGCCAAAGCCTAGCGCGATTCGCCTTGAAGTCACTTCTATACTTTGCGGATGGCAGTGAACGGGCGCTCACAGCGACGCTGGCCCGTGATCCTCGCGATGACGGGGTCCCTGTCCATGATTATGCTTGATTCGACGGTGCTCGGGGTTGCGCTGCCGACTGTCAGTGATGATCTCTCCATGAGCGGGGGTATGCAGGCATGGGCAGTGAACGGCTTTCTGCTCGCCATGGCATCGTGCGTCGCTATCGGCGGCCGAGTCGGCGATGCGATCGGGCGTGTGCGGGCGTTCCAGATCGGGATGTTCGGCTTCATGCTGGCGTCCATTGGATGCGCGGCAGCGACGACTGCCGAATGGTTCGTCGCGGCACGGGTCGCACAAGGTCTCTGTGCTGCGCTGATGCAGCCCGCAAGCGCCGCGATCGTGATCGACGTCGCTGCGCCCGAACGGCGCGGTGTCGCCATGGCGACCTACGCGGGTATCTCGTTGCTGTTCCTGGCAGCAGGCCCAGTGATCGGCGGCATGCTGGTCGAGCAGGCATCGTGGCCGTGGTGCTTTCTGATCAATGTGCCAGTCGTGATCGCATCACTCGCCGCGACCATCGGACTTCAGTTGGTGTCGACAGTGCCTTCACGACGACCGCTCGATGGCCCATCGGTGCTCATGCTTCCCACAAGCATGCTGCTGTTGACATGGGCACTGCAGCAGGACACGGCACACTCAGCAGATGCATGGTTACGGTGGACGACTGCTGCGATCGGTATTGGGCTGGCATGGCTCTTCATTCGCCGCCAACTGATGATCGCCACGCCGCTGATCGATCTACGACTCTTTCGCAATCAATCTCTTCGAACGAATGCGCTGCTGCTGATGGGTTTGCAAGTGATCACCGTTGGTCAGGGAATCTTTGGATCGATTTATATGCAGGAGTGCCTTGGATTTACCCCCGTGCAGGCAGGAGTGGGGTCGCTCCCACTGTTGGTACCGGTCATTCTTCTCGTTCATGTTGCCGGTCGCATGTACGACAAGAGTGGTCCGCGCACACCGATTGTCAGTGGGCTTCTCTTGATACTGATGGGTACAGGTGTCGAGACTTTCGGAATCGCTGCCGAAAGCTATCCCGTGCTTGGAGCGGGCATGACACTGCTCGGCGCAGGCTGCGGGCTTGCCATGAGCCCTGCCAATGTTGATGCGCTCTCACGCGCACCGACGGAGCGACGCGGTGAAGTGGCTGGACTGGTACAGCAGATGCGGCAGCTCGGCAGCACATTTGGCATCACGCTGATAGTGCTTGTGATGCACCTGTCCGCCTCTGGTGAGGTGATCGGCACGTCGGGGCTGACACTGCGCGGAATCGCATCTGGCTTTGGACTTCACATTGCCATCGCTGCCATCTGCCTTTTCCTTGCACTCCGCTTCGTCCACGAGAAGGCACCTCTCAAGCCCCCCGCATCCACCGGTCACCCCTCAACACCAACGACCTGATCTATATCGATCTGCACAGCGACCTCCCGCCCCTGCAGCGACGGTCCATGTGGATTGGTTTCGAGCACCTTCAGTTTGGCGCCTGCAACCTCGATGACATGCTGCGCGTGCGAGCCGAGGTATGTCGACTCCGTACATCTGCCGCGAACACCCAAACCGCCCTGCGATGCATCGGTCACACGAATCGATTCTGGTCGCACGGAAAGCAGAACTTCCGATCCATTTCGTGCCGACGCCGGCACGCTCGCGCGCCACGACCCAAGCGGGGACTCGACATCCGCGCATCCGCCAGCATCGACCGCACTTCGTAGATGTGCGGCGATGAAATTCGTTTCGCCAATGAACTCCGCCACGAAACGAGTGCGGGGCTTTTGATAGATGGCGCGCGGCGCACCGAGCTGCTCGATTCGCCCGCGGAACATCACGGCCACTTGATCTGCGAGTGAGAGCGCCTCGTGCTGATCGTGTGTCACATACACCATCGTGATCCGCAATTCGGATGAAATGCGACGAATCTCTGCGCGCATCTCGAGCCTCAGCTTCGCATCGAGATTGGAGAGTGGTTCATCAAGCAGCAGCACATCAGGACGAAACGCCAACGCCCGTGCCAGCGCCACGCGTTGCTGCTGTCCGCCGGAGAGCTGATTGGGAACCCGCTCGGCATATTCACCCATACGCACAAGATCGAGTGCTTCGCCGATGCGTCGCTTGCGCTCATCGGATGCGATGCCACGTACCTCCAGACCGAAGCCGACATTCTGCGCAACTGTCATGTGCGGCCAGAGCGCATAGTTCTGGAAGACCATTCCCGTATTGCGACGCTCGGGTGGAAGATCTGTCACATCCCGATCACCGAATCGAATACGCCCCGCCGTCGGCTGCACAAACCCCGCGATCATTCGCAAGATTGTCGTCTTTCCACAGCCCGACGCACCGAGCAGAAAGAAGAGTGAGCCCGACGGGATGTCCAGCGACACCTCCTCGACCGCAACAGCACGGTCATACGCCTTTCGGATTCCAGTCAGATGAACGCTCGTCACAGCCGCAGGATATCGGCGTCTATCGCGCATGGCGGACGTACCATCGCGCACGTGGGCAATCCAATCGAGCATCTCAAGGGGTTGCAGGAGCGACGAAGTTCGCGCGGCACGGTGATCCCAAAGTCCACGATTGGCGCCGAAGTCAGACAACTTCGCGCATCGCTTGAACGCACCGCACGCCGCATGGGTTCGGCAGGCGACATCTGGGAACGCATCGTGCCCGCCACGATCCGCGCAGATACGCGCCTGTCAGGGATCACGGGCGGTGTACTCCACGTCGTCACCGGATCGGCCTCCACGAGCTACGCACTTGACCGGCTTCTCCGCGAGGGTGCCGAAACTGCAATACGGATCGCGAGCGAGGGACGCATCACACGTGTACGGATGCGTGTGGGGCGTGTCGATCTCGAAGGTCGCTGATACATCTGGAACGATGAACTCGCTCCATGCGGAGCGCACCGATCACGCCCTACCGATCAAGGTGTGCTGATGGAAGCGGGGACAGGTTGCACGCGCCCCTCGCGATCGATGCATGCGAGGGTCGTTTCCCCAACGACCAACTCATCGGTGCCACGGAGGAGTCGATAGGTGTGTTCGATCTTGACATGCCCAACATCGCGGAGTGTTGTCTCCAGTGTCAGAAGTTCGTCGTACCGAGCCGGCTTGCGATAGCGCACCTCGAGCCGCGTAACTGCCAGGAGCAGCCCATCCGCTTCCATCTGCGCGTAGGAACCGCCGCGTGACCGCAGGAATTCCGTGCGACCCATTTCAAACCACACGGGATATACGGTGTGGTGAACAACACCCATGGGATCACACTCGCAGTAACGAACCCTGATCTCAATGGCATGTGAGCTCGCCATCGTGGCGTTGTATCAGATGATGGTGCGTTCACTTACCGATACAAAATCGGGCAAAGAGCTCGCCAAGCACGTCGTCGGGCGTCCGGTGCCCCGCCACGATGCCAAGTTCATCCAGTGCGCTTCGGAGCTCGATCGCGACAAGTTCTGCGGGTTCCGCAGATCGATTTCCGCGTGCAATGCTGTCATCCGCGAGTTCCGCTGCGGCATAGAGATGCGATTGCGCAGCTGCGATCGCACTCCGATGCCGCTGAAGCAGCATGGGTGCATCACTGTTGATGCGCGCATGCAACACGGCAGTCGAAATGGCCATTCGAAGCGCATCGATTCCCTCGCCCGTGCGTGCACTCGTCGTGATCCCGTGTGAGGGAAAGGTGGAGCGATCGCGGCGTCCGATCTCGTCGGCCTTCGTCCAAACCTGCAGTGCTTGATCCTGCGCGGCTGACTCCGTGCAAGCCGCAGCAGCAGCGAGCGGCACGCAGCGAAGCGTCAGTGCAGCACGGTCCATGGTTTCGCGGCGCATGAGTTGCATTTGGGCTGCAAGCGCATGCTGCGGATCCTCAATGCCAGGAAGGTCGCAGAGCAGAATCTCGCCTTCAGGCAACGACAGAGGTTCGATGATCGCATCTCGTGTCGAACCTGGAATCTCGGACTCGACCACACGCGACTGTCCAAGCAGTGCATTGAACAGGCTGGACTTGCCGGCATTTGGTGCGCCATACAGTGCGACGAGCGGCAAGGCACGCAGCGACTCTTCCGGGATCGATTGCTGCACAACACCGTCGAGTGCGTCACACACTGCACGCACGCGTCGCGAGAGTTCGCCCGCTTCGATTGCGATCACATCTTCCTGATCGCTGAAGTCAATGCCCGCCTCGACCAGTGCGAGCAGTGCGGTCACAGTCTCTGCGGCACTCGTGCCGGCAGACTGCACCGGTGAATGCAGAAGTGAACGAGCAGCGTTCCACTGGGACTGGGACTCCGCCGCGATCGAAAGTGCAATGCGCTCTGCATCCGCCAGGGGGAGTCGACCTGCGGCATAGGCGCGGCTACTGAATGCACCTGGTCCAGCGCGCTTCGCACTTGGTGCACCAACGCGAACATCGCAGAGCGCGTCCACCACTGCCGCGAGAAGGTGCGGGTTTCCTGGCAACAAGAGTTCGACCGTATCCGCTCCCGTAAAGGATGCCGGTCCAGGCATGACGAACGCAATGGCGGGGCATTCGACGGATTCAAGAGCGACAACAGCTGTGAGGCGAACACACTGAATGGAACGCGATCTGTGAAGGGTCTTTCGGACAAGGCGTGCATTCACAACGGCAAGTGCATCATCGCCACTGATGCGGACCAACCCTCGCACCGAGGGACCTGCCGATGTCGAGACGGCGACGATCGCATCACAACGTTCCGCCGCAGCGAGCGGAATCCCCGCGTTCATCCCCTGCCCTTGAACGTCTTGCTGCGCTGCTGCTTTTCCTGTGCGCGCTCCATTGCCTTCTGATAAATGCGCCCAAGCGCATCTTGTGCCTTCGACGTCTTCACAGGACGCGGGTTGCGTTCTTCCTCTTCGACCTGCCGACGCACCATCTTGCTCTCCCAAATGCCAATCAACGTGGAGGTCATGATGTACAGCGTGAGTCCAGATGGCGCGACATACAGCATGAGTGGGAACATGACGACGGTCATGATGCGCATCATCTTCTGCTGCTGCGCCTGCTCTGGAGACAACTGGGCTGTCGGCGGCGCCATGTACTTCTGCTGCACATAGAACACAACACCCATCAGCAGTGGGATGATGTTGATGCTCGAAAGTGTGAACAGAAAGAGGTTCACAGAGAACGGCAGCGGGATGAAGCGATCCTGAGCGCTCAGATCGCCAAGAAACTGCCAGCCACCAAAGATCTGGAACACACCGAAAAATGCCGGCTGCTGCCGCAACTCAAACGCGAGATAGAGCACCGCATACAGCGCCATCCAAACTGGCATCTGCAAGAATGTGGGCAAGAATCCACCAAGACAACCGACTGGGTTGATGTTCTTCTCACGATAGAGACGGAACTGTTCTTGCTGCATGCGCTTTGGGTCGTCCCCATAGCGCGCCTTGAGCGCATCAAGTTCGGGCTTCAGTGCCGCCATTCCCTTGCTGATGCGCTGCATCTGTACCTGCGACTTTTTCGAGATCGGGTGCAGCAACAGCCGCACCACCATCACCAGCACGATGATGGCGATACCCCAGTCGAACACCACATAAGTGTGCAGAATGCCGAGGAACTCCACCAGAATGTCGGCCAGCCATGCAAAGGTGCACCATGCGCAGCAGCCGCCGAGCGAGTACGCGATAAGTCCGATCATCTCCAGAAGCGAGTAGGGAGGTGTCGCGTCGAGCAACCTGCGATCGAGCGGGCCCGCAAACACGCCGACCGAAAAATCGGCCGTTGTGCCGGGCTGCACATCCGTCAGCGGTGACTGCACAATGGCAAACAATGATGGCGCACCGCTCGGATCCCTCGCCGCGGGCGAACCTAGCTGTGCGCGGACCACCTCGACAAGCGGCGCGATCGACCTGCCGCGCCATTGACCCCCCTCGCCTTCGGCAAGCGCGTGGAGCGCGAGAGCGAAATAGCGGTTCGTCGCACCAAACCAACTGAGGTTGTGCTCCTCCGCACGCTGCTGCTCATTGGGCCAGACATCGAAGCGCCCCGCCTCCACGGACTTCACCACATCCGCCCGTTCAAGCATCGCATCGTTGGACAACACGGACACCTGCGCCGGATCGCGCCGCGTGCTGAGCAGATAGCCAAACTTCAGCCGCCGAATGTCCATCATCTCATCTGGAGAACGCGCCAGATCGCTCGGCGCATAATGGATGATCTGCACTTGCCGCGGGATGCTCGAGAGGTTCTCGACTCCCTGCTCCATACGCAGGTCGAAGCCGCCCCCCGCATCTGCCACGATTGAATAGGCGCGTCGCACGCGCAGTACCGCTTGACCCTGCGCATCATCGATGACCGCGACGAATTCACCGGGCTGCGGCTGCACCCACGCCTTGCTGAACAAATCGACACGAACGCCATCAACGATGATGGAATGCATCGCCAACAGCGGCACGCTGAACCCCGCCAACTTCCCCTCGGACTGCAGTTGGTAGCGCGACTCGATCGGCGGCAGTGGCGGCACCTCGGCCATCGACCCACCGGCCACTGCGGCAGCATTCCGCTCCGCAGCGATGCGGTCTTGTGCATTCAGCCAGAATTCGCTGAAGACGATGCGGTCGATACCGGCACTCGCGGGTGCAAAGTCAATACGAAATCGATGCTTTGCTGGATCGAGCGATCCAATGCTGTCCGGTCGAATCGGCGCGGAGAGCGGCGGCCGTACCGAGTACTTCACTGCAGCACTCGACGCGGGCGAATCCGCAGGCTTCGCCGTTGGTGCTGCTCCTGCCGAAGCTGGAACCGCTTGTGCTGGTTCCTGCTTGGGCGATGTACCACTGATTTCGGACTGACCCTCGGTCTTTCGATCACTCTTTGTCTCGGCTTTTGTATCTGGCTTTGCGTCGCCTTTGGTTTCAGTCTGTGATGCGGCAGCCGCACTGTCTTGGGACTTCGGTGCGGGCTGCTGTCGACCAGGACCCAAAATGGTGATCGCCGCGACACTTGATGCCAGCAGCACGATCGCCATCGTGAGGAGGATGCGCTTCATTTTTGGTTCCATCTTTCGTTGCTCCCGTACCGATGCTCAGCGACCCTGCAACAGACGTTCACCGAGCCAGTCGTTCAACTCATCGATGGCCTTGATCTTGTCGACTGTGCGCTGAATGTCGTATTCGAGCCTGTAAAACTGCACGGACTGCGGCTCGTGATTCTCGCCCGTCTCCAGAATCGCATAGGACGCTCGCGGATCGAGATCACGCGGCTGGCCCACCGAGCCTGGATTGACGATGACTGTTTCGTCGACTGCGAACCGATGAATGCCTTCTGCCATCTCTGCCGCAGGCAAGAAATCCGGATCGTCTGTGAAGACGCCCGGCACGTGAGTGTGTCCCACAAGGCAAATGCGCGCAGGCTTGATGCGCTTGAAAATGTCCTGCACCTTTCGAGCGCTGTTCTGTGCATCCTCAGGAAAGATGTATTCGTTGATCGGCCGACGGGGAGAACCATGGACGCAGAGGAACGGTCCAAACACGACGCGAACGCGCAACTGACCGAGGAAGTCCCATCGCCGCGTCGCATCCGCTACTTCATCGACACCCGCCCCATGCTCATGTCGTGTTGGTTCGAGCTGACGCCGCGTCCAATACGCGGCAGATTCGGCGGACGCATTGAAATTCGTCGGCTCATACAGCACCCCGAAATCATGGTTTCCCATCAGACTCCACTCGCAGCGCTTGGCGACAAGATCCACGCACTCCTTCGGATCAGGTCCATACCCAACGATGTCGCCAAGGCACAGGATGCGGTCCACTCCACGGCGGTCAATATCTGCGAGCACAACCTCCAGTGCCGAAAGATTCGAGTGAATATCGCTGATAAGAGCCGTGCGCATCGTTCGCCAGCACGCAGGCGGCGAGACAGAATCCTAGCAAACTGTTCGCCGTCTGACGGCTAAACTTCCCACCCCTATGGCTGACACACGGCACTTCGATCTCATCGTGATTGGCGGCGGACCTGGAGGCTACGTCGGTGCGATCCGCGCCGCACAAATGGGCATGCGCGTGTGCTGCGTGGAGCGAGACAAGCTGGGTGGTGTCTGTCTCAACTGGGGCTGTATCCCCACAAAGGCCCTGCTGCACAATGCGGAGCTCTACATGCACGCCATCCGTCATGGCGACTCTTGGGGTATTGAGATCAAGCCGGAGAATGTGAAGGTCAATTGGGAGAAGGTGATCGGACGCAGCCGCAATATCACGGGCCAACTGAACTCCGGCATCGCATTCCTCTTCAAGAAGAACAAGATCGAACACATCGCTGGTCATGCAAAGATCGTTTCTGGGAAGACCGCGAGCGGTCCGTGCAAGGTTGAAGTTCGCAAGTCCACGGGCACGTACTACAAGGGAACCGGCGAGGGTGACGCGCAAATGCTGACCGCTGATCGCGTGATGATTGCGACAGGCGCTGCGCCGCGGCAACTGCCTATCGCCCCTTGCGACGGCAAGGTGATCATCTCGAGTTCGGAGGCCATGACGCTGCCGACGCGCCCCGCATCCATCCTGATTGTCGGTTCGGGTGCGATTGGCGTGGAGTTCGCTTACTTCTACAACGCATTTGGCACGAAGGTCACCGTCGTGGAGATGCAGGATCGCATCTTGCCGTCGGAGGATGATGACATTTCTGCTGCGGCGCTGAAGACCTTCTCGTCCCAGGGGATCGCGTTCAAAACAGCAACCAGCATCAAGTCGATCGACAAAACGGCCAAGGGTGCAAAGGTGACACTGTTTGATGTGAAGGACGAGAAGAAGACGGAAGTGATGGAGGTGGATGTCGTGCTTGTAGCCATCGGTGTCGGCGCACGGATCGATGGCTTGTGTGATCCATCACTTGGGCTGCGACTTGTCGACAGCGGTCCTGCGAAGGGACATATATGGACTGACTATCGCGACAAGACTGAACCGACCTATCAAACGAGTGTGCCCGGCATCTACGCGATCGGTGATGTGATTGGTCCGCCTTGGCTTGCGCATGTCGCCAGCGAAGAGGCAGTCGCCGCTGTCGAGCGCATGAAAGGACACCACACACTCGGAGTGGACTACGCATCAATCCCCGGTTGCACCTACTGCACGCCACAGGTCGCCTCGATCGGCATGACCGAACGCGAAGTCAAGGCAAAGGGCATCAAGCACAAGGTCGGCAAGTACCCGCTGAAGGCACACGGCAAAGCGATCGCTGTGGGTGCAACCGATGGTCTTGTGAAGATCATCACGAGTGAACCCTATGGAGAAATCCTCGGCGCGCACATCTTTGGCGAAGATGCGAGCGAGCTGATCGGCGAGATGGGGTTGGCCAAGCGTCTGGAGGCGACGGCGGAGGACATCATCTCCACCGTCCACGCGCATCCCACGATGCACGAATCGCTCCACGAAGCCGCACTTGCCACAGAGGGTCGCGTCATTCACGGCTGATAGCCGCACGCGCTCCTGAATCCCAGAAAAGCCGATGTCCATCGGGACAGCGCACCGCTTCTTGAGCATGTGACCAACGAACGACCCTCGTCGCACCGAATTCGGATGCGCGAGGGTCGTCGGGGCCGGCATGCGGCATGGTGAGTGAACGCCTCCGGCTGGATGAAGTGACTTGATTGTGCGCTGTCGTCAGCGCTTGCGATCACGCGGCTTGGGCTTCTCCTTCTGCTTCTGACACCACTCCATATAGATACGCCTGACGATCCGCTCTTGGACGGTGTGCATCCAGTATTCGCCGTGGTGAACCTCCATGTAGGCACAAAATGCGGACGGGTAGATGGTCGCGCGCGTTCCGTGCAGCGGTGGAACCGCATGCACTTGGCTCACAACGGCTGCAGGCATCCAGAGCACACACAGCACCGCGGCACGGAGCGCAGTCCATTGCAGCCTGTACATGAACGAGAGGCTTCGAGTTTTGGGGGGATTCTTCATGGGTGTCTCCTGTGTACTCCTCAGGCGGACTCAAGCGATCGCGCGCTTTCCAAGATTCGCCAACCAGTTTCACGGAACGCCGGGAATCGTCCCATCGTGCCTGCGACGATTCGGATGTCTTCATCATCAAGCAGCCACTGATCTGCTGAACCGATCGCCTCAAACTGCCGCTGCCTTCGAAGATGCTCGAAAGTAAATGCGCGTTCACGCATCGACCAGTTTTCAAGCCGTTCCGCGATCTCCGACGCCTTGTTCGAGAAGACTGCCATCGCCCTGTGCAGTTCGGGTCCACTCGCGCCACGCAGTGCGATATTGCACCCGAACACCGCCCACCACCCGTAACTCTCAAGCCAATCACCGGGCGGATATGCGTCCACTTCCACGACTTGCTCCAGCCCTTGCATCAGCGCATCGATCGCAGCATGCGTCTCCATGGTGCCGAGCGCCGCCGCACACTCCAAGACGGCGCCGCGGCATGTGTTCGCCACACCTGCATACGACGGATCATCGAAATCGTTTGCGAGTTCGTCATACAGCGATTGCGCTCGAATCAGATCCCCATGCGCCGCCTTTGCATGGTGATTTGCACCCTGCGGATCACTCTCCATCATGCGGCGTCTTGAGTGCCCTCGGACGTAGTGTCCAAATGCGTGCACAACACGTTCGACCCTGCTGCGCGGCTCGTCCGCGATCCACCGATCGACCAATCCGCTTGCGACCGCATGCGATTCGATGAGATGCCAGAGCGCGTAGTGCGCATTCGCCAGATTCACTTCAAGCATCATGCGCACATGTGGCGGTACAGCTGGCTCCGCGAGCCCTTGCTGCAGCGCCGCCAGAGCCTTTGTGTATCTGCCGAGACCATCCTGCGCTCCGGCAAGACGGTTGCACGCCGTGGCTCGCTCCACTCCCGTCTGTGCGGCCAGGGTCATCGCCCGGGCCAGTGTCGTCATTCGTCGGTAATCGCCAGCGCGGTGCGCCTCAATGGCCTCCCGATCAAGCGCAAGGAATCCGCGCTGAGCGAGCAATTCTATTTGCGCCTTTTCTTCTGGATCCTCACGCCAAACTCCCTCGGCGACATCACCGACATCCCAGTCGAGCACATCGGCCAGACCAATGACCAGATCCAATTTCGGATTGCCACTCTCGGGAACCATCTTCGAAGGTTCACGCCCAAGCGCCTGAGCCACTTGCTGCTTGGTCCACCGCCGGTAGATCCTTGCAAGATCGACAAACTGCTCAAGTCGATCGCGCCGAACATCGTCACGCGACATCGAGACCACACTTTCAGCGGGGCATCGGGTCCCGCATCCGTCACCATGCAAAAGGAAGAAGGCAGAAGGGGCGGGCAGCATTACAGAAATTGCAGTCCGTACACTGACAAAATGGAACGCCCGCCACCTGGTCTGTTGCTCGTTGTGAGTGGACCTTCGGGTGTTGGCAAAACCTCCATCGTTCATGAGGTCGTGCGCCGATTCAGCGGCGATTTCAGTATTTCTGCAACGACGCGTACTGCCGGACCTGGTGAAATCGATGGCCGTGACTACCACTTCATCGATCAGACGCGCTTCCAACAAATGATCGATGCGAATGAGTTCCTGGAATATGCCCAAGTCTTCGGTCGTTCGTGGTATGGAACGCCACGTGCACCCATCCTTGCTTCGCTCGCCGCGGGTCGCGTGATCGGTCTTGACATCGATGTGCAGGGAGCGGAGCAGATTCGCGCCAAGCATCCAGACATGTTCGGCATCTTCATACTGCCACCCTCCGAAGATGACCTGCTGCGTCGCCTCCGCACGCGTGCGCGGGAGGATGAAGCGGCAATCGAACGCCGCCTTGCCGAAAGTACCCGCGAGATCACTCGCGCTCGCAACAGTGGCACATACGACGCCTTCGTCGTGAACGATGATCTCGCCCGGTGTACCGAGAAAGTGTGCGAGATGCTCGTCACTCGACTTGGCACAAGCGCCACTTCAGCGCGCCACTAACCACGCCTCCAGCGCCTCATCGACTCGGCATGGAGTGGCTCGTGCCGACAGCGTGCGAACGCTGTGCTCCATATCAATCTCCAAGAATGCATCGCGCGTGATGTCGCAGGGCACATCGCACGCACCGAGCCAGAAGGCAACGGCACCGCGAACTCGATCGGCGGTTGCACCACGCCTTGCAAGCTCGGCCACAGACATGGCATCATGACGCTTTGCGAGCCGCTTGCCCGCAGCATCCCGCACAAGGGGAAGGTGCCACCAACGCGGCGGCGTTGACTGCCCAGTGAGAAGTGTGTGCAGCCGCTGCTGCAATGCTGCACTCGGCAACAGGTCGTTGCCTCGAATCACATCTGTGATCCCCTGCGCAATGTCATCAGCGACGACCGCGAGTTGGTAACTCGCCGACTCGGCTTTCAACCACACAAGCGGATCGCCCCAGATCGCACTTGGATCGAATACTCGTGTTCCAAGCACTTGGTCATGAACACACTCCTCGCCCGGATCGAGAGCGAGCCGATGATTCACGGTTCGATTCGTGAATCGCCACTGATCGCGTGGCGGACGCAAGGATGATGGGAACCGAAGGACATCATCCCCCTCGTGTGGGGCATCCGCGCCATCCTTTGAACCGCCGCTCCCTGCACTATCACGCTGCATGCGCACATCGCGCACGGGTGTCTGTCTTGCACGGAGTTCCGCCCGCGAATGCGGTGCCTCGAACACGACTCCCTTCGACTCGAGCGTACGCATGCACTCGACATGCCAATCCATACGCTCCGACTGCCGCACGACTTCTCCATCCCAGTCGATGCCGAGCCACTCAAGCATCCAACGGAGATCGGCTTCGGCCTCGCGGTGTGCACGTTGCGCATCAAGATCTTCCAAGCGCAGAACAATGCGCCACTGACTCCGACGTGCGAGACACCAGGCGATCAAAAAACTCCATGCATGTCCAAGGTGCATGTGCCCCGTTGGACTCGGCGCGAGCCGAGTCACATGCGCCGGCCTCGCATCGCTCTTCATGCTCTGCATTCCGCTCACCGCGTTCAACGAGATGTGATGACACCGTCCCGCACGCGCGCCGCTTACCGTGCGAGTCGTTCACGAACCCCGCGACTGACCTGCTCGAACACGGATTCGGGCTCCTGCGAGGAGTTGACGACGAGATACCGCGATGGCTCCTGTCGCGCCTGATTGAGATACCCCGCACGAACGCGCGCGTGATAGTCCGCACCCTTGCGTTCCACCCGATCGAGCGTCGGCTTCATACGGCGCTGGGCGGTGTCCCAATCGACATCAAAAATCACCACCAGATCTGGCCAACGCCCACCGATGGCAATGCCACCCACGGCGCGGATCTGATCCTCTGGAACCCCGCCCGCACTGCCTTGATAGGCGAGGGTCGACGAGATGAAGCGATCCGCCAGCACAAATGCACCACGTGCAAGCGCGGGCAACACGCGCTCTTCCATGAGTTGCGCTCGACTGGCCATGTACAGCAGCATCTCACAACGGCTGACCATCTCGCCAAGCGCGGGGTCGAGCAGTACATCACGAATACGCTCGCCGATCGGCGTGCCGCCGGGCTCTCGCACCTCCACCGTTTCGACCCCCGACGCACGAGCAGCATCCGCCATTGCACGGAACTGCGTGCTTTTGCCGCTTCCATCAGGCCCATCGAACACGATGAACCGCCCTGGCAGCAACGATGACCATGCTGCATGATCGCGCATCACGATCGAGTCTAGCCTCGCACGAATCTGCATCGAGCGATGATCCGAAGGCGGCTGTGTGACGAATGATGGCATCATGATGCCTCCTCTCCGGTCGTCGCATCGGTACTCGGAACACCGATGATGGCGGATCCGACACGCACAATGTTCGCTCCGGCTTCAATGGCCAACTCGAAGTCACCGGACATTCCCATGGAGAGCAGATCGAACGCATCGCCGGGTCCACTGCCCGAGCCGAGACCGGCGCCAAGTGCGCCTCGCACATCGTGGAAGAGCTCAGCCCCACGGCGAAAGGTCTCACGTGCTGCATCCAAGCCGCCCTCGAGCGGAGCCATCACCATAAGTCCACGCGTCCGCACATTCACCATCGTCTCCATCTGCTGTACCACATGCCGAACGGCAGCCGCTGTGATGCCGTGCTTGGAAATCTCGCCTGACACATTGACCTCGATGAGCACATCCATCGGTTGCGGACGACGCGCAGACTGCACATGAATCTCCTCCGCCAAGCGGAGGCTGTCGACGGAGTGAACGAGCCGAACAAGTTCGATCATCTTCCGAACCTTGTTCCGCTGGACCGATCCAATCATGTGCCAGCGAACATCGGGCGCTGAGCCGCGCAGATCGCGTAGCCGCGCACAGTGTTCATCGATTTGCGCCGTTCGCTGCATCAGCTGCTGCACACGGTTCTCGCCGAAGTCTTGATGCCCAAGTGCGATCAATTCGCGGATCTGTTCGATCGTCGCGGACTTCGTCACAACAACAAGCTTGATCTGTTCGGGCCGACGGCCGCTGCGGCGCGCAGCATCAGCTACGCGTCTCTGAACGGCCTCGTATCGCTCGCGGAGTGAACCTTCCATGGTCAGTGCTGATGCTCCTGCCTCCTGCATGTTTGCCCGCCGCGAAGGGTACCCGAGCCGCGCGTCCGAGGTGCACGAGCGCAACACAAGTTCCTCGCGGCGAGCGCTACTCTTGCAATCGTGACAGTGCCGACTCGCCCTATGCCCTGTGTCCTGATTGTCCGTGATGGGTGGGGCGAGAATCCGCATCCGAGTCAAGATCCATCGAACGCCATCGTGCAGGCGCATCCTGCGATCGATGCACGTCTTCGCCGCGAGTGGCCGTTCACGCTCATCCGCACCAGCGGTGAGGACGTCGGATTACCCACGGACGCGCACGGCCCCGTCATGGGCAACTCAGAGGTGGGTCACCAGAACATCGGTGCAGGACGAATTGTGGATCAGGAACTGATGCGCATCACGAATGCGATCCGTGATGGCCGCTTCGCCGCGAACCCCATACTGTGCAAAGCCATCGACCGAGCACGCGATACGCATCACGCACTCCACCTGATGGGATTGGTGAGTGATGGCAAGGTTCACAGTGACCTCTCCCATCTCCTTGCGCTCATCGATCTTGCATTGGCGCGCGGCCTTCACTCCGATCGACTTTTCATTCATGCGTTCACAGATGGACGCGACACACCGCCCCATTCTGCCACGCGATTCATCAAGGAACTCGAGGGACATCTTGCGTCACATGGCGGGCGAATCGCAACCGTGATTGGACGCTTCTGGGCCATGGATCGCGACCACCGATGGGAGCGCGTGGCGCGCGCATGGGAGTGTCTGCTCGGACGCGATGGCGAATCGCGCGCGACCGCGCTCCATGCCGTGAGCGAACATCATGCATCCAAGGGGCGCGAAGGCGGTGACAGCGATGAATTCCTTCCACCCACACGTCTGCAGGGCGTGGATGGCGCCATACGCAATGGCGACAGTGTCGTGTTCTTCAACTTCCGCGGCGACCGCCCACGTGAGCTGGTCAAGGCATTCCTCTTCGACGACGACGCGTTTGCGGCGCTTCCAGGCGGCGGATTTGCGCGCGGCGAGCGCCCGCGCGATCTGTTCTTCGCCACGATGGCGGAGTATGAAGCTGGACTCCCTGTTCAGGTCATCTTTCCACGCGCTGAAAAGATGCCCGACATCCTCGGCTCCTGGATTGCAGCGCAAGGACTGCGGCAGTTTCGCTGCGCGGAAACGGAGAAGTTTCCGCATGTGACCTTCTTCTTCAACGACTACCGCGAGGAGCCTTTCGCAGGGGAAGCACGCACCATCATCCCGAGTCCGCGCGATGTGGCAACCTATGACTTGAAGCCCGAGATGAGTGCATTTGGCGTGCGAGATGCTGTCCTCGATCGCATTGCTTCGGCGGACTGCGAGGATCTGCTGATCGTCAACTTTGCGAACTGCGATATGGTTGGCCATACGGGCAGTTTGCCTGCGGCGATCAAGGCCGTTCAGGTGACGGATGCGTGTGTGGGTGCGATTGTGGATGCGGTTCTCGCTCGCGGCGGATCGCTGATCGTCACGGCGGATCATGGCAATGTGGAACAGATGCGTGATCCCGAAACGGGTGCTCCGCATACCGCGCACACCAACTACACAGTGCCGTTGCTTGTGATTGGACGCGCATTGGCAGGCCGACGGCTGCGGGATGATGGCCGACTCGCGGACATTGCGCCGACGCTTCTTGACATGATGGGCATTCCCAAACCGACAGCGATGACGGGACGCAGCCTGCTGATCCCTTCGTAGCATCACGACATGGCGAAAGTGCCAGGCGTTTTTTGCCTCGAGGCGGACTGGTTCGGGCTTGTGCGACCGATGTCGATGAAGCCCGTGCTCGACCTGCTGCACGGCAGTGATGCCAAGATCCCCTATGTGCTTCGCGATGTGGCGACCCGCGCCGAGATCGAGTTTTACTTGCGGCGCTCCTTTCAAGCGCGCTATGAGGCATTCGATCTCATGTGGTTTGCGATCCACTCCCGTCCGGGCGAATTGTTGCCGGGCGACATGCGGGTTCCGCTCGAACGCATTTCGATCGATGCGCTCGAAGATCTGCTCGCCGGCAAGTGTGCCGGTCGGATCCTCCACTTCTCTGGCTGTCGTTTCCTGCGCCTGCCGCGCGCACGTATCGATAGGTTTCTTCGGCGTACGCGTGCACTCTGTATCAGCGGATTCACGGAGGAAGTCCCGTGGTTGGAGGCGACCATCTTTGAGTCTTACTGGATCACCTTGCTCCACTATGAGACGCGAACACGAGCGGGTGTGCGTGATGCGGTCCGGCTGATGCGGCGCGAGCAGGGCCCGCTCTGCAGGAAGTTCGGTTTTACGATGCGTGTTCGCCCCTGACAGAAGCAGCCCTTCGGAGCCCCAGCGATATCCTCACGGAGAGCAGATGTTGCCAATGATCGCCATTGTCGGACGGCCGAATGTCGGCAAGTCCAGCCTCTTCAACCGTCTTGTCGGTGAGCGCATATCGATCGTGGACCCGACGCCCGGCGTCACTCGCGACCGCATCAGTGCCGTCGTCACATTCGAGCCACCAGCCGATGCGGCCGATGACTCATTCCCGCGGGCGGCGGAAGTGAGTGATACGGGTGGCTACGGGATCTATATGGCGGAGGGCGGACGCTTCGATGACGCAGGAAAGGATCTCGCCTCTCTCGCGCCGGACATCGAGGGACAGATTCTGAGCGCCATCTCGAACGCAGCCGTCGTGCTCTTCACCATCGATGCACAGGATGGCATCACGGCGCTCGACGAGCGGATCGCATCGCTCATTCGCAAGGGTGGAAATACCACGCGCGTGATGACCGTCGCCAACAAGGTGGATGGCCCATCTTGGGAGGCGCACGCACTGGAGGCTGCATCGCTTGGGTTTGGCCAAGTCATCCCCGTCTCTACGAAAGCAGGATCTGGGCTGCGCCTCTTGCGCGAAGCACTCTGGCATCGGCTGGAAGGGCGAACCGAAAGCGAACCGCAGTCGGAAGAAATGAAAGTGGCGATCGTCGGCAGACGAAACGCCGGCAAGAGCAGTCTTGTCAACGCGCTTGCCGGCGAGCCGCGGGTCATCGTGAGTGAGATCGCAGGCACCACGCGTGACTCGGTTGATGTTCGCTTTGAACAGGATGGCCGCGTGTTCGTGGCAATCGATACGGCGGGTATCCGCAAGCGCAAGAGCTGGGCGGATGATGTCGAGTATTACTCGAATCACCGGACGCAGGAGGCGATCCGCCGAGCGGATGTCGCACTGCTCCTTCTGGATGCAACGGAGCCCGTCTCGCAGGTGGAGAAGCATCTCGCGGGCGAACTCGCGGCCGCCTTCAAACCCACCGTACTCGTCATCAACAAGTGGGATCTGGTCGAGCGAGCGCGCGTTCCAAAGGACTATCTCGAGTACATCACGCAAGAGTTGCCGATGTTCGACTTCGCGCCGATGGTGTTCACGAGTGCGCGCGAGGGCAAGGGGGCGAGCGACGCAATTTCGATGGCGTTCAACCTGCTCACGCAGGCGCGTCACCGCGAGACAACGGGCAAGTTGAACGCACTCGTCCAACGCATCTTGACGGAGCGTGGGCCATCGTCCAAGCTTGGCACCGTGGCGAAGGTCTTCTATATCGCACAGGTAGAGACAAATCCGCCGACGATCGCGATGGTGGTGAACAAGCCGTCGATGTTTGAAGGCAGCTACGAACGCTTCCTGCTGAATCGAATGCGTGATGAGGTGCCGTTCTCCGAAGTACCCATCAAACTGCTGTTCAGCGCGCGCAAACGAGATCCCGCCGCTGCACATCCACGAAAGAGCGCCACACGAAGCAAATCCGCAGCGCGCAAGAAGCCTGCACCTCGACGCTAGACGCACCATGTCGATTCATCCCCTCCCAATCTTTGAACGCGACGCGGATCCCGCGTTCCGGCAGGGCGCAGACGACGCAGTCGCATACGCGCGCTTGAAGCCGCCCTCATCCATCGTCGTGCGTGCAGGGGTGACGCGCTGGATCGCCGAGTACCCATACGACGGCAATGCGAAACCCGGATGCGGGAGCAAGCTCGTTGCCCGCACGCACCGTGGTACCGAACTGGTGGAAATGCTCACCACGACCTGCTCGAACTCCGGATGCGGCAAGAGTGTCTCGCGACAGGAAATGCTGGAGTACATCGAGCAGTCAGGTGGCAAGGACTTCCCCTTCCACAACGAGGGGCAGATTCTCCGCGTTGCAACTCCCGAAGACCTCTTCCAGTGGACATCTGTTCAGGCCGAAGCGGCAACGATCGCACCCACCGCAAAACGCCTTCTGATGGAGAGCGGCCTGCCCATGAAGTTCGTGCAAGCGGAACTGATCCTTGGCCGGGAGGTCCTCACGATCTACTTCCTGAGCGAGGAACGAGTCGATTTCCGTGAACTGCTCAAGACACTTGCTGCGACCTTCGCCATGCGCATCGAACTGCGGCAAGTCGGCGCACGTGACGAGGCGCGGCTGGTTGCGGACTACGAAAAGTGCGGACAGCACTGCTGCTGCCGAAACTTCCTGAAGGTTCTGAAGCCCATCTCGATGAAACAGGCCAAGCTGCAAAAGGCAACACTTGATCCGATGAAAATCAGCGGAAGATGCGGACGGCTGATGTGCTGCCTGCGCTACGAGGACGAGACCTATGAAACGTTGAGCAAGCGCATGCCGAAGGTGAAAGCACGCGTCCAAACACCCGATGGACCCGGAACAGTGCTTGAGTCAAGAACACTGGTTCAACTTGCGCTCGTGCGACTGGATCAAGGGCAAGACCATGCTTACCCAGTGGAAGATCTTCAAGTGCTCCCGCCGGGGGGATCGCATGCTGGACCACCACGAACAACCTGACACGCATCGGTAGTATCGCGCTCGATGAGTGCGCATGAAGCATCGCAGAGTCCGGCCGGGCCAACAAGCATGATCGATACGGTGCAGTCGCTCATCGTTTCGTTTGTGTTTGCGATGATTTTTCGAGGCTTTATCGTCGAGGGATATGTGATCCCCACCGGATCCATGGCGCCCACATTGATGGGATCCCATGTGCGGCTACGGAGTCCTGCGACTGGGTATGAGTTCGCTGCGGACAATCAGGAAGTCGTGATGACAGCCATGGCGGGTATGCGCGGTGACCGTCCGATCCTCGATCCGATGATCAGCCATCAGCAGCCGATTGCAACAATGCCCAACGACGTCTTGGCGCGCGATGGTCGCTTGGGCGATCGCGTGATGGTGGTGAAGTACCTCAAGCCGTTCACAGCACCGCAACGATGGGATGTTGCGGTCTTCAAGAACCCGACGGATCCTGTCGGCGACTCCGTGTACTACATCAAGCGGGTTGTGGGACTTCCGAACGAGTCCTTCGCGGTTGTCGATGGGGACATCTATACGGGACCGATCGATGCGGATCCAGAATCGCTGCGCATCGAGCGGAAACCCAATCATGTACAGCGCGCTGTCTGGCAGCCCGTGCATGACAGCGACTTCGAACCCGTCGACGTGTCGCGCTTGGAGTCAGCCATGAAACGTCCGTGGCAGGGCGTTCCATGGACCGCGAGCGCCGGGTGGGACATCCGAGCACGGCGCGCTTGGGAGTGGAAGTCATCCGCTCCAGCGAGCCTGACATGGTCGAATCAAATCATCGCCATCGACGATTGGAATGCCTACAACTGCTATCGCCGTGATATGCCCCTGTTCCCAACAGGGGATGTGTGCGTCGCAGCAGCGATTGAAACACGAGACAGTGATTCATTTCAATCTCGGCTTGTGATCCGCACCCGAGGACTCGAGGTCGCATTCAGCCTCGCGCGTGGTGAAGCACTGCTCTCGGTGACAGAGTCGGAGTCGCAGCGAGAAGTGGCGCGTCTAGCCGTGCCGTGCCGCCTCACGCCCAATCGCACACACTGGGCGGAGATGTGGCATGTCGATGAGCAATTGACTTTCTGGCTCGATGGCACCCCAATCGCCATCTTGCCCTACACCATCGGCGGCCCACGTGCCAGGACCGAGGCCTCCCACTTCGGACGGACAGCCGAGCAAGTGATCGCAAATCCCATCGCACAGCGACCACCACCGACGCAACTCGAATGGACATTCGAAGGCTCGCCCTTCGTGCTTCGGCGCGTTCAGGTCAAGCGTGATCTCTTCTACAGGCCGGACTTCCTCAGTGCCGCAAATCAGTTCCCAACGAATGGCGAACCTCTGATTGGTCTCTCCTATGGAGCAAATCCACTCAAGCCGGCCCAAACGGGCAGCGAGACCTACGTCATGTTCGGCGACAACAGTGCAGCCAGCAAGGATTCGCGTGTCTGGGGATTGCCGCATCCTCTTGTGACGCAAGAACTCGGTGTCTCCAGCCCATTTGTTGTGCCGCGTGAGATGGTGATTGGCAAGGCGTGGTCCGTGTACTTCCCTGCGCCGGTCGCACTTTCACCGGCGGGGAAAGCATTCATTCCTGACTTCGGCAGAGTCCGATTCATCCGCTGATATGCGCGCGTGAGTATGGCGATGAAACTGCCAGTGTGGACGGCCAACGGCGCACTGATGCTCTGTGCAATCTTCTGGGGAACAGGCTTCGTTGCACAGCGGATTGCTGCGCAGCAGATGGGTGACACACCATTCACCTTCAATGCAGCTCGTTTCCTGATTGGAGCGGTCTTGCTGCTGCCATTCGTGATCATGCGGCCCTCACTGCGTCGGTGGTCTACATGGCGCGGTGGCGCCATCGCTGGTGTCGTCATGGTCATTGCCGCCTCGCTGCAGCAGAAGGCAATGGCCACAGTTGCTCCCGGAACAGCCGGCTTCATCACCGGAACGTATGTCGTGTGGACTCCACTCATTGGACTGCTTTGGGGCATGCGGGTATCGAGGCGAATCTGGATCGGTGCGCTGCTGTCGCTTGCAGGACTCTGGGTGATGAGCATTCATGGACAGCCCGAGATTGCCACGGGTGATCTGTATCTGATTGGCTGTGCCGGTATGTGGGCTGTCCATGTCCATGTCATCGGGTGGTGTGCTTCTCGGGAGGACGCCCTGGGGATATCGCTTGTTCAGCTGTTGGTGACGGCAGCACTCTCCGCGATCATTGCAACCGCAAGCGAGCCTGTCTCGGGTGAAATGCTGCGCGCAGGCGCAGGACCAATCGTCTTTTCTGCGATCTTTTCCATCGCGTTGGCGTTCACACTGCAGGTCATTGCGCAGTCTGCCGCACCACCTGCGCACGCCGCCGTATTACTTTCACTCGAGTCGGTCTTCGCAGAACTCTCGGGCGCCCTCTGGTTGGACGAGTCATTCGACGGACGAAAGTGGATCGGTGCAGTACTCATGCTGATCGGTGCTCTTGTCGCCACTGTTACTGCACCCCGCGATACGGCCCCTCCTCGCCAATCGTCTGGCCGGATGCCACAGGAATCGGGTTGAATACGAATTGAGCCTGGATCAGCTCCGGCTCCAGCAGCTTGAAAGCACGAAATCCACTCGGCCACACCACGATCTCCACCCGGACTTTCGCAGGATCCTTGCCAGCAAGGAAACGAAGCAGGGCCTCCTTTGCCTGCGCAGCACTCTGGACGATTTCCCCCTGTCCCTTGGGCTCACTGATTCGCTGAAGACGGTCCGTAAAGTTCGCACTACAGAGTCGTCCATCCGCACACAACAGTTGGACCGTTTGTGGACGAATGTCTGGACGCAGCTTGGCAAGACGGATGAACTGTCGCGGCTCGCTTCGGCGTGCGCGTGCGAGTTCAAGTTCCTTGATCTCCTGCTGCACGGATGTCATTGTTCGCCGAAGCTCCGAGAGCGCCGCAAGTGCAGCCGAGAGATCCTTCCGCTGCGCAGAGAGTGAGTCTCCGACGCTCCGAAGTGCATCCGCGGTCTTCGCGAGTTCTGCCTGCCCCGCCTTCCACTGCTCAAGCAGTTTGGGATCGCCACGCGGCGGGAGCGCTGCAATAGCCTGCAGGACTTCCTGTAATTGTGCCTCCGACGCTTTGGCCTGCGCATTCGCCGCCTCCGTCGCCTTCTCCATCGACTCTGCATCCATGATCGCATCCGACGTGCCGGCGGACTGCGTAAAGATCACGATCATCAGCATGATGAACATCACAACACCGAGTGCGTTGCAAAGTGCATCCAAGAACAGATCGAATGAATCCGAAGATGCCGTCGCTCCACGACGAGTCCTTCGACGACGGCGCCTCACTTCACTTCTCCGCGAAGTGATGCGTCAAAGAAGCCGCCTTCCGATGCGTCCCAGAGTTGGCAGCCAGCCTCCCACGAGTCTGCATGGAGATTGGAGTAGAGGCTGATCCCCTCGGCTACGGCGTCACTGCGGATGATGAAGAGCCCATACCAACCGATACTGCCGCCGTCTTTTGCGGGCGGATAGTCGGCCAACAGCCGCTGCGCGGCAGAAGCCCAAACCAAGGGAGCATCGATTGCCGCCCTATTCGGGAGAACGCTCTTGAGTGTTGGAGTTCCCCGCTCATCAAGAGTGCCAACGGCAATTCCATCGGGTCGCACCTCGATGACGACTGGTTGAAGGGGCTCTTGCGGTCCGGACTGGCGCTTGACACGCGACTGCATGTCCAGATCGATCACCTCCTGACGAAGTCCCCTCGCCCGCTCTGCAGCCAGCTGTACTTCCTTTGTCACCAGTTGAACTTCACTTCGTGACTTCTGGAGTTTGGCCGCACCGCTTTCGAGTTGACGTTTGGCGGCCGTCAACTTCGTCTGCTCAGACTGCTTCAACTGTTGCAACTTCTCCATTTGACGACCCGTGACTCGTTCGTCGGCGCTCGTTTGCTGCAAAAGTTCTCGCGCCTTTGCCAATGCATCCTCCGCACCACCCGCACGCTCCTGCGCCGCACGGAGGCGCTCTCTCAGATCACTCGGTGGAGATGGCGTTGGACTGATCAGCGGTATGTTGCTGAGCGGATCAAGTGCAAGGATCAATGTGACGAGAATCATGATGCCCGTCACACACGCCATGATGTCTTGGAAGGAGAAGAACGACATGGGCGAGGATTCCTGCTTTCGTCCCATGGCCTACTCCAAGCGACTACCAGTCTGTCAGTTTCAATCTGCTCGTGATGTGATCCGTGCAGTACTTCGCACAGTCATCGAGCAGATCTTCCTCAAGCTTGTAAACGAATGTGCTGAAGAGTTGGATACCGACTGCCGCCACAAGGGCGACAAGCGTCGTGTTGAACGCAGTCGCAAGTCCTCCAACGACGGGAGATAATTTGTCACGGATGTTTCCCGCCGCCTCGGCGGCACCGCCGGCCGCGATCACATCGGTGAAACTGCCAATGGCAGTGCCGAGACCAATCACGGTTCCGATGAAGCCGAGCACAGGAATGGTCCAGATGAGTGCACGCAGAGCGGTGTACGACGAGTCGATCGTGCTTGCGTCGTTATCCGCTTGCGAATCGAGTACTGCCCCAACATCGCGCACCTCGCCGATGTTTCCGAGATTGGACAGCGCCATCCAAACGCGATTGAACAGCAAAAACTCCCGCGGCCGGGCCACTCGCTGTGTGATCCGCTCCAAGATTCCATCGGAGGACCCTGGCGACAGTACAAAGTCACCCCGCGTTGGAAAGATTCCCGACAACTCAAGGGCCTTTCGTTGGACACGCACCTTCTGCCACTTCGAAAGCAAAATACAAATACACCACCAGGTGAACAGAATGCAGAGCCAGTTGGTTTGCCATCCACTCTCAATGACGACACCCAAGTACGTATCACGAAAGGGGATCAATGCGAGCCAAGAGAGCACCGTCAGTGCAACAGCCGCTCCAAACCAGAATGGACCATGTGCACGCGTATAACGACCCGATGAAAAGCCGAGCGCACACTCAATGTCGCCAGTTGCCGAGTCAAGCAAGCCTGCCGCCGTGGACGTACTGCTCTGTGTCGAAGTCATTTCGCTCCTTTGGGTGGACGGGGAATCCGATCCGTGCCTGCAAAGACAAGGGATCCTGACGGCTGTGTGCGCGGGAGCCCATCAAGCACGGGAACGCCACTCGGACCAACCTTGCCGATCTGCAGCAGCGATCCTGAATCGTTCAAAGTGAAGAGTCCATCGCCGGCCTGGAGTCGAATGCCGATCCCAAGCCTGAGCGATCGCTTTGGATCAATGGCATCGATGAGGCCGATAGGTCTCAACTTGCTCTTGAGCCAATCGCGGATTGCATCCATCGCCTGTCGCCGCTCCGTTATCCACGCCTCTACTGGCACATCGAGGCGCAGGGCATCCACGGCCTTCGCGTGCTCTTTTCTGCTCTCTGGAATGCATGGAGTCATCCAGTCCATCGCTGCGAGATTCAACTGTCCGAGCAGTCCTGTGCTTCGCTCGATTTGCTGCTTTAGATTCGGGAGCGCAACCTGTACATGCGGTAACAGACCCTCCAAAAGTATTGCGCGTGCGATCGGATCTACCTTGGTGTCATCACGAATCATCTGCACAATCTGCAGTGCCGCCAATCCATCAGTGCGCGCCGCGCGGCCTCCAATCACCTTTTCAATTCTCTCACGGAGCGCATGCTGTGGGCTTGCGCCATCGCTCACGATCTCCTTCAGTGCGATGACCTGCGACCCCTTCTCACCAGCCTTCCAGTTCTTCCAGACCATATAGATCGATGACTCGGTCCCCCGAGTTACGGGCCGATCCTTCATGTCGTAGAACAGACGCACACCTGATCTCAATATCACTTGATTTGTCTCAAGTGGAGTCCATGTGCGCAGTGTGTTGAGGAGCCACTGTGTCCATGCGCTGCTATCGGCCAGAAGCTCCTCGTATCGTCGGACTGCGCCATCCACAGGACTCACCGGATTCGCCGTGCGATAACGCTGAAGGGTTCCGCGGATACGCGTGCGTTCAGCCTCCTCCGCCGG
>Ga0194130_10002279_pt1 | contig 28163 bp, 2 predicted proteins | sample TA2KigsurfametaG_FD_160084 | JGI IMG/M metagenome (GOLD analysis project Ga0194130, IMG submission 160084) | Freshwater microbial communities from Lake Tanganyika, Tanzania - TA2015050 Kigoma 12 surface | ecosystem: Environmental > Aquatic > Freshwater > Lake | place: Tanzania: Lake Tanganyika...
CGGAGTTCGTTGATGGTTTCCATGGCGGGCATGTTGACACCCTTTTTGCTAGGTGCAGGACTTGCGTACTACTTGTACCACAACAGTGCGATGTTCCCTGAGCAGACCAGTTTATTCGAAGCGATGCTTTTTCTAGGGGCGTCGATGTGCATCACGGCGTTTCCGATGCTGGCGAGAATTATTCACTTTAAAGGCTTGACCGGGACGTTGATGGGGACAGTTGCTATTGGAGCAGGTGCGATCGACGATGCTGCTGCATGGTGCTTGTTAGCCATTGTCCTCGCCAGTTTCGACGACAACTTCGTGGGGGCATGGAAGAGCATCGGCGGAGGCGTTTTTTTTGTCGCTGTTGCCTATTTCGTGGTCGCACCCCTTTTGCGAAAAACCGAAGGTAAGCTGTTGACCAAACAAGGAGACTTGTCGGAATCGGGACTCGTGATTGGATTGCTATTCATGGCCCTTGGAGCATGGTTCACCGATCTCCTGCACCTCCACGCGGTTTTCGGAGCATTTGTGATGGGTACCGCGATGCCGCGAGGTGTGGTGAATCGGCAATTGATCGAGCGGATCCAGCCCTTGGCAGTTGCGCTTCTATTGCCTTTGTTCTTCACATTCTCAGGCCTGAATACCCAAATTGGGTTGCTGAACTCAGGATACCTTTGGCTGATTTGCCTTGCGGTGTTGCTCGTCGCTGTTCTCGGAAAGGGAGTTGCATGTTGGCTAGCAGCAAGGGCATCAGGATTGTCTCAGCGTGAGTCATTAGGAATCGGCTCGCTAATGAATGCGAGGGGGTTGATGGAGTTGATCATCATCAACATCGGTCTTCAACGCGGTATTATCTCCAAAGAGCTTTTTGCGACTTTGGTCATCATGGCAGTCATCACTACTCTAATGGCATCTCCCATTTTCGATTGGTTGGTTCCAAAGTCTGCGGATGCAGCGTCTGCAGACTAGACCAACCTCGTCTCCGCATTGAGTCGACCGATTTAATCGGAGTCCTACCTGAATAACGATCAATGCTGTTCAAAACAACAGGCCACGCACTTGCGAGGCCTGTTGTCTATCGAAATCCACTGAGTGTTTTCAGCCAGATTTTCTGTTTAGCTTAAAAACCAGTCATCGTTGGAGAAGGCATCATCGAGAGAGGTTTCCGAGGACTTTCTGCGTTTGGTTTCGTTCCCGATTTGGGAAAGGAACGCGCTAGCTGCGGATGATTCGTCGGAATTGTCGGTAGCCACAAGAGGACCATATGTACCGATCTCTTCTTCGAAGATTTCCTCCAAAGCAGCCGACTGACGGACTGCTTCGTTGCGTTCCACAGCTGCGATCACCAATTCCGGAGTCGGTGCTGCTTGGATACCCACCAAGTTGACGCTGCTACCTTCTCCTTCACCCGATCCACTGCCTCCTTGGGAATTGATGAAGTTGATCAGTTCCACCACATCGAGAGGCGATGCAAAACCATCACCGTTGACGTCGACATAATCAGGTGGTCCAGGCAACGTGCTCACTGGAATCGATGGTCCTTGGGAGTTGAGCAAGTTCACCAGAACCAGAACGTCGATCGGCGATACAAACGTATCGGCGTTGACGTCGAACTTGTTGTTCGGGTTTTGGAAGAGCGATGCCACTACTCGAACGGTCACGTCGGCGACGTTGCTCGAAAGCCCTTCATTATCCGATACCACGTACTGGAATGTTGCTACTCCAGTAAAGTTGGTCAGCGGCGTGTAAAGGATAGTTCCACCTGGTTGAACCACGGCGGTTCCCGAATCGGGCAGCGTAACAATGTTGACCGTGTTGCGATCGATGAATCCATCTGGATCGATGTCATTGAGGGTGACATTGATGCTGATCGGTTTGTTGCGTTCGGTAACGACGGCGTCGTTTGCAGCGATTGGCGCTGTATTGACGGTGATGCTGACCGTGGCTTCGTTCGACCACTTGCCCAATGAATCCTTCACGCGGTAGGTGAACGAGTCGGAACCGCGGAATCCTGAGTTCGGTACATAGCGAACACGACCGGTGGAAGTCGCGGTGGCGACACCGTTGACCGCCAGTCGACCGATCTCGATGGAGCCTTGGTCGAGCGGAGTGTCAAGGTCCGTGTCGTTTGCCAAAACGTTTAGCAGTTGGGATACGCCAAACGGTACTGTGAAGGAATCATTGACCGCCACAGGGGCATCGTTGAAGCCATCGACAGTGACGGTGACAGTCGCGTAGTTGCTCAATCGACCGGCAGCATCCTTCAGCCGATAGACAAAGGTATCGTTGATGGTTTGGCCATCGACGAGTGCACGAATGCGAGCCGAGCCTGTTGGATCGTAAACCAGAGCCCCGTTGGACACGAGGGAGACGGTAGCACCAAGATCAGACGTAGCCTGGAAGTTCGCAATGCTGAGCGAATCCCCTGGAAGGTCTGCATCGGTGTCATTGCTGATGACCCCTGGAGCGGGAACGTTGAGGATGAAGCGTTCATCCGCGCGGTATCGGTCATTGTTCGCGACCGGAGCATCATTTTCAGCCGTGATCGTGATCGTGAACGACTTGATCTTCGAGGTGTTGAGATTCGGCAGGGTGCTTGGCCCATTGTCCGTTGCAACCACCGAGATGATTGCAGATCCGGATGCATCTGGTGCTGGGGTGAACCGCAACACGCCATTCGCATCGATCGTCGGTTGTGTGGAGAACAAATTCTTCTTGTCCGCCGTCGTCGCAATCGTCACTGTTTGCGATGCTTCGTCGAGCGCGGTTGGAGGGACCGAGTTCATTCCTTCGGCAGGTACGATATCGGCTAGAACTAAACCGGTGAACGCTCCGGAGTCTTCCGCAACCACAATGGAACGGCTGATGTTGAAATCCGGTGGGTCATTGACTGCAGCTACATTCAAGTTGAAGGTTGCAGGAGCTGAACTGTTGTTGTTGGGAGCTGGACTGTTCGGTCCACTGTCTACCGCTACGACAACCAGTTTCACAGCGCCATTCGCATCCTTTGCCAAGGTAAAGCTGAGCTGTCCCGTCGAGTCGATCTGCGGAAGAATCGCGAACATCGCACCGTTGTCAGTCGTTACCTTGAAGCTGACCGTTTGCGAGGCAAGCTCATCCGTTGCTGCTGGAGGGCCAGCAACAATATTGGTTGCCCACGGTGCCGAGTAAGGTGCCGAATCCTCCAGGACGGATACGTCTCCGCCCGGGGTGAACGATGGTGGGTCATTGATCGGACCGACGTTAATCGTAACGGTACCAGTCGCGCTTTGCTCTCCTGGTTTGTAGGTGGCATCGTCGGTGACCACATAGCGAACGGTGTCTTGACCAACAAAGTTCAATGGTGGGATGTACTCGAAGCTGACCAAGGCCGTACCACTGAAAATCGGAACTACGGTACCACCGGCGGCGGTAAGTTGCTCGATATTCGTCACGCGAACTTTCTGACCTTCGGCCACTTCATCCGCAGGACCTGGTAAATCGCCTGCCAAAACATCGCTTGTCTGAATCGTTGTCTTCGTGTCTTCGAAGGCCGAAGTCAAGTAAGCGTCTGGAATTGGCGGATCGTTGACCGGGTTGATATTCACCATGAACGTTTTGGGAACGGACACGTTAGTATTCGGTGGTGGACCTGATAGTCCATTGTCCCGCAACGTCACCACGACCCGTGTATCCAACCCAGTATTTCGGTTCACGTCTTTGGCCGTTTGATAAATCAACGTGCCGTCGACGAGCAAGCTAGGCTGCACGGTGAAAGCGGTTGGGTCTACTGCGACAACATCGAACGCGAGTTCTTGTGTGGATTCATCATCCGCTGTTGCTGGGCCTGGTCGGATCGAAGTTGCAAACCCAGTGATCGAAACGACACCCTGGTCTTCATCCGACGTGATCGATGCCGGGATCGTGAACTGTGGTGCATCGTTGACCGGACGAATGACGATCGTGAATGTCTCATTCGCACCGATGTTATCGTTCGGGAATGGACCAGGGCGACCGTCATCCTCGAGTCGAACAATCAGCACCGCTGTTCCATTTTGATCAGGTGCCGTGACGAACGACAGATCACCCGTCGTCCCATTGATGCTTGGTTGGACACTGAACAAGTTCGGATTCGATGAGAATGTAACTCGGAAGTTCAGCTTCTGGTTGATTTCATCAAGTGCGGTCGATGGACCAGGTTTGATGTTCGTAGCAAAGGCTGGGAAAACCGTAGGAGTCTTCCCAGTAACTTGCTCGTTATCCTCAAATACCGACACCGACTTGACCGGGATGTTGTACAGCGGTTCATCGTTGATATCGGCAGCAATGACGGTCAGTACCTTCTCCGTCGTGTTCGAGTTCGGTGGCGGGGCTCCCACGCCATCATCGGTAGCAATCAGTCGGATGCGGAGATCCTTGAACAAGCTATTCACATCTGGAGCGAGCTGGAATGTCAGGTCGCCCGTGCCGGTAACTAGCGGTTGCACCGCGAAGGCGCTCGGGTCCATCGCGACGGCGACAATCGTGGTCGTTTGAGTGACTTCGTCCGTCGCAGTCAATGGTCCAGGTCCCAAATTCATGATGAAGTTAGTCAGGGTTTGGAAGCCTGCATCCTCACGCAAATTGAAAGTGGTAGAGGCCATGTCGAAGATCGGTGCATCGTTGATTTCAGCAACGCGGATCGTGATGGTCTGAGTGGTTGACCGGTTCACATTCGGAAGGGTCGATGAACCACTGTCGACAGCATTTACGGTCACGAGGATATCGCCCGAGTTGAGTCGATTGATATCAGGTGCCAAATCATACGTGAGCACTCCAGTCGGAGAGATCTTTGGCTGTCCGGCAGTTCCGTTGAAACGAGTCGGATCGACTGCCGTCACGTCGAAGGTAATCGTCTGACCAACAACACCCGGAACGAGTCCCAATTCATCCGTTGCCGTCGGTGGACCTGCGACGATATTAGTCACAAACTCGCTCAGCGGTGAAACCTCTAAGTCTTCTTGGATCTGGATCAACGGATTGGGGATCGTGAACAGTGGAGCATCGTTCACCTCGGTCACCATCAATGTAATCGTTGACGTCGCCGAAGAATTAATATCTGGAATACCTGGTCGTGATCCGGGCGCACTGCCGCTATCGACCGCTGTGACCTTGACCAAAATCGGTCCCGAGTTGAGTTGGTTTACATCGGGAGCCAGATCGTAGGTTAGTACTCCGGTTGAAGAAATCTTTGGTTGGCCAGCCGCGCCGTTGAAACGAGTCGGATCAACTGCTTCAACGATGAACGAGACAGTCTGACCCGTAACGCCAGTCACTAAGCCCAATTCATCGACGGCTGTGTTTGGTCCAGCTTGAATGTTGGTAATAAATCCGCTTTGAGGCGAAACTTCCAAATCCTCGAGGATCGAGACGACAGGGTTAGGAATAGTGAATTGAGGCGCGTCGTTAACGTCTTGGACGAAAATCGTGAACGACTGCGTTATCGACTTATTGTTGTCAGGAACACCTGGACGACTTCCAGCGGTGAAACCGCTGTCGAATGCTGTCACTGTCACAACAATCGGACCGCTGTTGAGCAAATTCACGTCCGGTGCTAAGTCATACGTTAGGACACCGGTAGAGGAAATCTTGGGTTGCCCCTCAGGTCCATTGAAGCGTGTTGGATCTAAAGCGACCACCGTGAAGGTAACGGTTTGGCTCGCTTCATCGGTCGCCGACGCTGGCCCGGGGACGATGTTGGTTACAAAACCATTTACCGGCGAGTTTTCCAAGTCTTCTTGAACGTTGATCACAGGACTCGGGATCGTGAACTCAGGTGGATCGTTAACGTCTTGGACGAGCAACGTGAAGGTCTTAGTGATCGACCGATTCACATCGGGGATGCCAGCGCGGTCACCGGCGGCGGGTCCGCTGTCGACGGCGGTTACTCGGACCAGGATCGGTCCTGAGTTCAATTGGTTTACATCGGGAGCCAAGTCATATGTCAAAACACCCGCCGGCGAGATCTTGGGTTGCCCGGCAGAACCGTTGAACTTGGTTGGGTCCAACGCAACGACTTCAAACGAGACGGTTTGGCCGGGAGTTGGAGGATTGAGCCCGAGTTCATCGGTTGCGGTCGGCGGACCAGCGACAATGTTGGTGAGGAACCCGTTGATGGGCGAATTCTCTAGATCTTCGTTGATCGAGATGACAGGACTTGGGATGTCAAACAATGGCGCGTCGTTGACTTCGGTGGTCACGATCGTGAAGTACTTCGGCGCGGACAGATTCACGTCAGGACGAGGTGGTCGCGTACCTGCCGCTGGTCCGTTGTCCTGTGCGATGACTTCCACCACGATATTCCCCGAGTTGAGGAAATTGACGTCTGTGTTGAGGGTATACGTCAAAGTTCCGTCTGGAGCGATCTTCGGTTGTCCGGCGGCGGTGAATCGCGATGGATCCAAAGCGCGTACCAGGAAATCAACGGTTTGACCGGTCACTCCTGGGACACTACCGAGTTCATCGAGTGCCGTAGATTTGGCAGGGAAAATCAAATTTAGGAAATCAGGTGCTACCACCGATGCATCCTCGAGCGGCGTTTGTACCGGACGCGGAATGTTGAAGACCGGTGCATCGTTCACATCGTTGATGTTGATCGTCAATGTGCTGTAAACAAGTTTTGGCGGGGTATCGTCTTGGCCAGGGCTCTTCGGCGCGTCATCTCCACCTGCGACACCTGAATCCTGAATCAAAATCTTCACGAGCACAGCGCCGGCGATGAGATTGTTGTAGTCGGTCGGTGGGGTGTAGGTGATGACGTTGTTAACGAGAGTGAGCGTCTCACCCAGTCCACGGTCAACGACCAGTTGCGCATCGATGATGGTCAGCTTTTGACCTGACTCATTGGTGTCGTACAGATCGCCGTCGGTATTCGCAGGGCGATCTGGTTGCGTCCGGTCATTCTCCGTAAAGTCCGCACCATTCCAGGATGTGACAGTGTCTTCCAAAATGGTGACAACATCGTCTTTCGCGACCGGTGCATCGTTGACCGGCGTGACGTTGATTGTGACCGTGGTCGGCACATTCGCAGTCATCCGCGGGTCAGTGACGAGGTAGATGAACGTATCGGTGCCGAAGAAGTCTTGCTTCGGCATGTACTCGAACGAACCGTCTGCGTTGATCGTTAAGTAACCATGCTGTGGTCCCAGGACAGGTTGTACGCCAGGCTTGCTCAGGTCCGAATCGAAGACGCGGATGGTTTGCCCATCTGGGTCGACATCGTTGGTGAGTACACCTGCTGCAGCGACGACGAGTTTGTTGTCTTCGGCGATGGTGTAGTTGTCGTTCGTGCCAGTGGGTGGTTCCCCGCTGATTACTTCGATGAGATGATCTTCGACTTCACCACCGATCGCGAGACCATAGGTGAATGCACCACCCGTTGTGCTCAAGCGGAACCGCGAAGTGGTAAATCCGATTGCCGCACTGGCAGGTGTCGAGACGAAGAAGGTATTGGTACCTGCAAAGACTGGTTCGCTGGTGAGGATTTTCTCTCCAGCGTCTTCGAAGTCGTTGTCTTGATTCCAGTCGATCCACGCATCGACAAAGCCTGCAGCCGACGCGGTGATGCTGATCGGTGTTGCGAGGGCCTTCGAGTTGAACCAGCTATTGAATTGCACACCGTCTTCATCGTCGGCAGCAAGATTGAACGAGGTGCCTGAAACCGTTACGGTCGGGAGCCGTAGACGGTTGTCGGAAATCGCCGAGTTGATGGCTGAGACCAATGCATTGGCAAGATCGGATGCCGTCGCAGTCGCGAGATTCACGCGTACTGCCACATTTCCAGCAGCTAGAGAAACCACAGGTGCTGATGGATTTGTATCGATGATTTGGAATGTAACCGTATTGCCCGATCCATCGCTAATCGACATCGTGGAGCCCGCAGTGAGTCCCGTTAGATCAGCATTCACGGACAGGCCGAGACTTCCGTTAAGAGCTCGTTGGACAAATCCACCCGACGCCGAGACATCAAAGAGGTGTCCGGCAGATCCGCCTAGGGAGACCACATTTCCAGTAACCGATGCATGGATGCCGGTGATGCTGCCATCGAGGATTGCTGCTAAGATTACGGACTGCAATCGTACAGCAACGTCATCGGCTGTAACAGCGCCGGTAAGATCGACGCCGCGGGCCGCAGGATCAATGGTAGCACCACCGCTGGTGAACTCGAACGCGACCGACTTCGCGGCCGTATCGGAAATCGTTATCGACTTGCCAATCATTCCTGCATTGAATGGGCTGGTGGTCAATAGAGCAGGGCCGTTCTTCGCAATGCTTAGGTAATTGGCGAGAGTTCCAAGCGAGATTCCGGAGTCAAAATCGTCGCCGTCGGCCGCTGCAGAAACTTGGCCATCGATCTCGCCATCAGCGAGCGCACCGAGGACTAACAACGCTGCATCGTCTGGATAAAGTCCATGGCGTACGCCGTTGCTTGCCAAAAGCGTGTTGCTTCCTGCACCGGTCCCAGATCGCTCGAGGGCATCCCCGTAGTCGACGGCGACTTCGGGCATAAGGATCGTGAACTGAGTTAACGCGTTGGCGCGATTCGCTTGCAGTGGATTTGCTGCAAGATCCACGATCGGAGTCAGGCTCAGCGAGGTGACCCCGGAAACCGAAGTTACTCCTTCGATAAAGACCAGTCCGCCAGCGAGCGAGTTGGCTTTGACGCCGGAACCAACTTGGTTGAGCGCCTTGGTCAGGGCGGTTGCCATCGCAAATGCATCGAAGCTTGCAATCGGAACAAATCGCACCGGTGTGTTACCAGCAGCGACTCCAGGGGTGCCGCTCAAGGTCAGCGAGGAACCTGCAACACTGATGACATCGCCGGCATTTCCACCTACCGAAACACGACCACCAGAGATGGCTTGTACGGGGAATCCATTCTGCTTCACAAACGGATTTAGAGCCGATGCAATCTTGGTCGCGAGCGTTGCAGCGGTGTCGGTTGCGGTGAAGCCAATTACTTGACTGCCGTAAGTAGTCTTGCCGTCCGAATCGAATTCGAAGCGTACGGTGTTTCCACCCGCAGGAGTGTAAGTAAAGAATTGCCCGTCCGAAACGCCCGAGGTAGGTACAGTGATGGTATATCCGCTGTCGAGTTCGAGAGTCTTCGTGCCGCCTCCTGGAAGAGTAACGGTGAACTTATCCCCATCCGAACGCGATGCAGCGTTGTCAGGAGCAATGATACGAAGCGTCGACTTGTTGATCAGCGTCAATTCATAGACGCTATCCTGACGCCAGAATCCTGCCAGTGGTGTCAATCGAATGGTTCGACTGTTGTAGCTGTACCCGAAAACGTAATCGACTCCAGGCGAAAGCATGCGACCATTTTCGGTCAACACAAGATTGTCTTTGTTGATCGATAATGGATCCGGACCCGTGCCTTGGCGTTCGTCGAGGAGGATTTCGAAGAAATCGAAGTTTCCAGTTCGAACATGAACGTAGGTGCTAGACGGGTCCATATCGATGCCATTGGCATCGTTATCGAGGGGACGCTGTAGCGTTGCTATAGGTCCGATCTGGTCCACTCGATCGAGAGCTCCGCGGTCGATGAAGACGTTGGTTCCCAACCCCGGAGGGGAATTGACGTTAGGATCGTCGCTTCGTCGCAGACCGCTTGCGTCAAATTCCGGTGCAAGGATAGGACTGGTTGGCAATCCCAAGGGCGATTTGACCGTTTCCAAGGAGGATCGGTTTTCCAGCGAGGAGAGGGACGAGTCGATCGCTTGAGAGAGTGGAGCGAGATAGAACCGACCCAAGGTTGGGTTCAAGAAGAGGGGGTCCGACGCGTTGAGAGGAATTCGGAACGATTCCGAGATACCTCCTGGAGTCACGTTCGTACCGTTTTGCTTGTAAAGGTTTCCTCCGAGCACCACATTCTCTGTATTACCTCCGGTGACGGAGACACCGATATTGGAGTTGGCGAAAATGTTGTTGAGGACGGTCGGCGTAGCGCCGTCTTCGATACTCAATCCGGTACCGTTACCGGCGCCATAGATTGTGTTGTTGACAATGCGAGCCACCGAAAGAGTTGCTTGGCCGACCGGTGATGAAACATCTCCACTGACCGTGATCCCCCCATTGGTATTCGACGAAAGGACGTTGTTTATCAGGACGACGCCTGGGGCAACGTTCGAGGTGTTCAGGGTGACCAAATTACGAACCGCACCCGGGTAAGGACGATCGCCCGGACGAAGAGTGGCACTGTTGCCACCAAATCGCGTTGCAGCATAATTGCGTGCAGCGGCGTCGACGCGGATACCGACATTCTGCGAGTTGGATACAACGGCCGACGAGATCAACAGTTGGCCTTGATCGCGATTAATATTCGCATCGCCGAGATCCTCACCCCACTTGGTGTCTTGACCAAAACGTTGGAGAGTTAGGGGTATACCTGCAGGGAAATTCGTACTTCCGAGCGCATCGACAGCGACATTGCCATTGATTTGGATGATTTGGGATCGAGCACCAGTTGTCGTCGTAGCCCCTGGCATATCCCCGCCATTCTCAGCAGAGATGTTTAGGAGCCCTTGAGCGTTCGCATCGTTGATCGCATCGCGGATGGCACGCGCAATCGTGACTGACGAATCGTTGGGTGAAACAGCGATTGGAATAAATCCAGGTGTCACGCCAACACGTCGATCGTTTGCGGAGGTGACAACATCGAACTCGAACGAAACCGTATTCACACCATCGCTGAGGGTGAACGAAGAACCGTCAGTGATGTTGCTGGCGTCTGGGGTATAGCTGTTTGGATCCAGCTTGCTCTGGAAGAAAGCACCATCTTGGATGGTTCCTGCCGCATTGAAGACCAACGCTGCGCCTTTGGTGAGGCGTTCGTTGGTGTCAAACGTGCGACCGAGTTGAGTAGGAGGCATGGGTAGATTTTCTAATCTCAAGTCACCGGACTTCTGTGATGTTCCATAGTCTGCGGCGACGCGGATTTCGAGTTGGTAGGTCCCGGTGGCAACTTCCTTTACCGGAGCGCCCATGGGTCCACCGTACTGTTCGTAGAATCGGGATGCGTTGAATGTTTGGCCTCCTGGATTTGAGGAGGTGTTCATCACCATTTCACCACGCTCGGCAAAACCGATAATGAAGTCATCTAGATAGATACCTGCAGGCACAACATTGGTAGCAGGCTTGTTACCGCTGGTCCTCTTGCCAGCTTCGGCCCAACGATCTCCTCCATCAACCGGTCCGAACTCATCACCCGATCGACGGCCAAAGAGTGTGAGGGGACCTGCGTCATCGACAGCAAATGCCGCGGATGAGCTGTGGAGGACAATCACGTTTCCGCGAACTGGGAATACGTCGATGTTGTTTTCCTGGCCTGCGACGTTGAGTGCGGAAGCCAATGCGACGCGAACAGCATCGCGAACCTCGATCGAATCCATTTCATTCGTAACAAGGACCGGCGTATTCGTTCCCTGGACGCCAGGCAGACCAATGATGATACTCTTGTCCGCACCGATGACGTCGTAGGTGGTCGGCAATGCAGGGGCTGCAAGTCGCACGCCATTCAATTCCGTCACGTTGAGGACGTTGGTGGTGCCCGTACTCGTGGCTACCGTGAACCCAGCTGCCTCGAGCACTGCACGGATCGAAGCCGCCAATACCGCAGGGGTATCGTTCGCAGTGAACGCAATGTTCGAAGGTCCCGCAGTATTGGTGAACGTAAACGTGTTGGCGCCGATCTTCAACTGATCGCCATCAACGATGCTTTGACCGCTCGGGACATTGAGCACCAGTCCGAGATCAAATTCGAACGTGGTTCCACCAATATCCATCGTGTTGCCATCCGCAATCCTTTCCCCTGGGACAGCTCCCAATTCAATACCTCCTCGAAGCGGATCTGCGGATCGGAAATCGCCAACCGTACTGAACTCAAACCGTAGTTTGATATCTCGTTTTCCGGCTAGAGGTCCAAGGTTAACGCGTGCTTGTCGCCACTGACCGTTATCAAATAACTCCTCAGAAACGCGGGTTCGTCCATAGGCATCCTCATTCCCCGTATTCGAGAAATCGTATTCGTCGGACCCAGGCCCCATTTCGGAAAATGTCGTGTTGGTGTTCGTGTTGGTGGTGGCGAGCAACACCCACTGTCCATCTTCACTGGTCCCATAAACGCGTACTGTGTCGAGAGCAGTGACGTTGTCGCCAAGTTCGCTTGCTGCATCATTATCCTGTGTGTTGGCCAGATAATTGAAGTAGAGCATCGGTTGATCGTCGGCAGAATAATTCCGTAGATCGATCAAATCGCTTTCCAGGGCACCCATCGCACCGCCAGGTGCTGCATAGGTGTTGTCCATGCCAAGGCCAGCGTAAATACCCGCCCAGTTACCCGACATACTATCTCCGTCATTGCCATCGCTATCGAACGCAAATCGGAGAGTACGGTTGCTATTGGTAGTGTCGCGAGACGAGTTGGGGGTCTCTGGTCGACCATGTCCTTGACCAGTTTGATCAAGTGACACGTGCCACATATTCACGTCCAACGATGAGAAATCGATCCCTGTGACGCCAGCGATACCATCGGCTCCCGTCGCCTGGGTAAAACTCCGACCAAACGGGAAAATTGGCTGAAGTGCACCGGTAGTATCGAAAGCATAGATTCGTCCGGTGGCCGTTACCCCGAACATCACATCCGCAAAAATGCCATCGGCAACGTTTCGTGGACCTGTTGTCAAGCCGGTGAAGTTGATGGGTTGGTTAGTGTTCGGATCACGTAGGGTTCCAACTGTATTACTGAGCGTGACCAACTCACCTTGGTTCGTCACGGCGAAGAATGTCCCAGCCACCGATGTTAAACCTGTGACGTCACCTAACGCCGAAAGAAAAGCGCCGCTAGCAAAAATCTGAGTCCCAGCACCTCCCAGGTTGGGGCCGTTGTCAGTCGTAGATCCATCGGGGTTCAACGCGTTGCCGTTGGTTGGATCTAGTCTGTAGAGAATATTTCTCCGGACATCTGGTTCTACGTCAGCGGGGGGGAAAGACGAAATTCGGCTGGCAACCCCCCAGAATGTTGCTGCTCCACCGTCGGAACTAATATCCGAGAACGAGAGTGCGTGGAAACGCATTCCGTCTCCGACCGTATCTCGCTGTTCGATGACGAGATTGGGGGGATTCGCATTGTCGAAATTTCCAACATACGTGATCAGTCCCGCACTCGGCGCCGAACCGCCTGCAGCCCCAACACCAGCATCGCCGATGTTAATCCCGAAAATCACGCTACCGCTAGCGTCATCACCACCGGTGGGTGTTCCTGCACCCCACGCTCCTCCAGATGGCGAAACGGCGATATCCGCAGCAGCGCGTCCGCCGTAATCGCTGCCAGAAGCTTCTCTGGCACCTGTCATAGCATTTGCGTAAAGCATTTGGGTAGCTGTACCCGCGAACAGAGTTACGTCCGACAGATTGAATGGAACGGCGTTTGGCAGCCCTAGCCCGCCTGCATTTGGCATGGTTGGCGACGTGGAAGCCAACGCGAATGAGGCTTGAACGGGATTTTGATTGCGCGAGGGTCTATCTTGAGGATCTGGATCGAATCGATCTTCGGAAATGACTCGTACCGAATCGAGTGGCTCGAAACGAACCGTGTTGGATCCGGGGAAACCGTTAGCAGTCGTGAACTGATCCATGTTCACATTCTGCAACGAGGCATTGGTGACCGCAACCGTGTAATCCCCTTGAGAAAGCTCGATGGGGCCTAGATACGCATCGCGCTTGCCTTGTGAACCACGGGTCAGATCGGTAAGGTCGGCACCCATATTGACTCGAGCTTGATCGTCTTGGATGTTCGAGTCGTTGGCCGTCGCCACCAACGTCAGTTGGCCACTTAAGGCTTCCCGTTTGAAAACCCATAGCTGGGTGTTGGGTCGACCTTGGCCATCGGCATAATCGATATCAAACGTCAACGCGATGTGATTGCTCGGAGTCGTACTAACTTGCTGGATCGCTTCGCGAGAGACCGAGAAATTGTACCAGTCGATATCGAGTCGCGAAGCCAAGTTTGCGGCGATTGATGTTCCGGCGCGGTCGTTGGTAACGATGTTGCCAAGATTGATCGCACTTTGATCCGAAGCATTGGTTTCGTTGGGATCGAGTTCACCTACCTCACCGACGAGCGGCGAGTGCATAGGGCCGCCTTGAACATCGATACCGATTTGCGCGTAACGAATATCCGCAAACCGAATCGCAGAACCAGCAACTTCTTGCTGCTGTTGCATGCGAAGTTGGACTTTGTAACCGCCCGTGGTGATCCCGTCGCGGACGAATGCAGGGGAGGTCAAACGGGCCGGATCGTCCTTGCCAGGTTCCTGTGATACGTTGCTGCTGCGAACGCGGAGATAGTAGTTGTTGAAGCTGCCTGCAACTCCAGGCAATACCACGCGGAAGCCAGCATCGAGTGGATTCACGCCGAGGAAGTCGACTTGTGCGCCAGGCTCATTGGCATTGGTGTTCGTCCAAGCGGACTGGTCCATGGGTAGGACTCGACCATCGGCGATGAAGGATGGATCCGAGAAGGTTGTTTTCGCGACCGACTCTGTGATGGAGTTATCGCTCAGAGCGATGATATGCCCGTTACCATCGACAAGCTCGATCACGGAATCCAACGATCCAGAAGTTTGATCGACGTCGATCCAAACCGTAGTTCCCGCGTTTGCCGAGAATCGGTAAACGTCCAGATCACGAGGCGAAGCGATCGAACCAGTTAACGTTACTCCCAAGCGGAGATTTTCATCCCCACCGTTCAGATTGCTTGCGAGTGAGCCTAAATCTTCGGCATCGGACGGAAAGTCGTTCGTGCCTTCGCTGATTTGGTCAGCTTCGCGTTCGTACCGGAAGTCAACATTCCGATCGTTGCTGAACGGGGTGAATGTAATTCCCTTCCAATCGCCAGCTACACCGCTCGATGGACCGTTGTTGTTGGTGTCGAGGAGCGAATTGCCTAGATAGTCAAAACCGGCACCGATCGAATCGTCTGCAAGGCTTGTAATAACCACAGGGAATCCAGGCTGACCGATGACTTGAACGGTACCACCGATCCGGTCCTTGATATCGAGCGGTCGGCCTTCGGCAGTGATCGATGCGCCGTTGCTGGCCTTGACGACCAAACTCTCATCCGCCTTGCTCACCAAGCGTAGACCACCGTAGGTGTGATAATCGGGAAGAACAAGATTGCTACGGAGCAAGTGAACAATGTCTGTATCGTCCCAAACCGATTCGGTCATCACGACCGCGCCGCGGACACGCATCCCGTTGAGAGAGTTTCCACCGAGTTGGTTGTTGTTGACCAACGGCCCGAAGTTGCCGATGCCGATGTTCTCACGTTGATTCTCTCCTACGGATCGACCCCAATCGCGCACAAAGGTAGTGTTGAGAGAGTTTGCGTCGACGCTAATTGCGGCGGTATCAGCTGAATTATTATTCTTAAATACGTTGTTGATGATTACCGGCTGGCTTCCAAGAACAAAAACGACTGCACCTTCATTGACACCTCGGGTATCTCGATTGGTCGCGCCCATATTGGTCGCACCGGATGCATTGGAATCAAAAACCGTGTTTGCGATGCGTGCCGACGACTGATGGACTTCGACCGCATTGAAGGAAGCGAAGCCGCCAGGGATTCGAGATTCACCGCCACCGAAGCTCACGATTGCGGAGTCGATGCTGAGTGTGCCTAAATGTCGGCTCACGATACCTGACCAATCACCCTTGGCTGGGGAGGTGCCTGCTCCATCGTTATTGGTATCCAGGGTACCTCCAGCGCCATATCGATCGTCGCGACGAGAGGTAAATACCACTGGCTTGGACTCGGTACCTTCGGCGATCAGCGTTGCCCCAATCCCAACCTCGATTCGGCCACCGAGCATCTTCGCAACGATACCTGGATCAACGACCAAGCTGGCATCTCGGCGTGCACGGTTGACGGACGCTTGTCCGATCGCCGTCTGCATACTTCCATTGAGGGTGATGTTGTTGTCGACAAACGAGGTGTCGTCGCGATTGAGAACTCCTGCTAATTGGAACGCGCCGCTTGCGTTGACTTGTCGCCAAATACGTCGTGAAACGTAGTCGCCCGTGGCAGCAGGAATATTATTGAGGCGGATCGCGGAGCCCGCGTTGACCAACACGGACTGCGAGGCACTTGGCAAGCTCTCTTGGCCAAAGCGATCCACGAAGGTGACGATGTAGTTGAGGGCAACAGCAGCGGTAAATCCAGTCCCAGACGTTGGTACCGTATTGTTGAGGGTCAGGAGGGAAGTATTCGGTGTTGCAACTTCGTTCGTTGCCCCTCCAGGAGTACCTTGGACGATGACGTTTTCACCGAAAACGATAGTGATTTCGGAATCATCGATGCGCCCTGGAACGGTAAGCTCCTTCAGTGGTTGTCCCGCAAGGGTCTCTGCACGCACGAAGAGGCCATTGATCGAGTTGTTGGTAACCGAGTTCGAGTAGATCTTTGGTCCAACACGGCTGTAATCCGGTACGAAAGCTCCCGCACTTTGGTAGCGTGGTTCTGTGAACTTTGTTTCCTCGAGCGCGTTTGGATCGACGCTCATCGCCGAATCCGCGCTATTCGAGATCTTATTGCCAATGATCAATGGGCGAGCTTCTGACATTTCGATCGGGCTGACAACCTTTGACTGCGCGCCAGTACCGACAACGCCACCGCCCCAACGAATATCTGCGTTGGAAATCGTATTCAGGAAGATACCTTCACGTTCTTTATCGGCCGACAGGAATTTACCACCCGCCATCAAGATACTGGTTCGGCCTTGGGTACGATCGATGTCATTACGGATTTCGATCCCGCCCCAATCTCCCTTTTGGGGACTCGTGATGAGAGGATTGGTATCGATCCCGAGGGACTGGTCGAAATAGCTCGTGAAGTAGACAGGTGTCGTAGGAGTTCCTAGAACTTGGATGGCAGCTCCGCTTCGATTGGTCGTGCTATCCACGCTGCCAACAAGAACGCGGCTTCCTCCAAATTTGAGGATGGCACCGGCATCGACCATCAAGGTAACACCGCGAGGAACATCAAGAGATGCACCGTCACGAAGCGTTCCAACCGAAGCTCCACCAAAACCGATTTCGTAAGCCGCATCGTCTGTTAGGGATGAGGTTCTCGTGTCACCGACGAGTCGGATGATATCTCCAGGAGCCGCGACCATGGTCGCTTCGGTAATTCGATTGAATGGCTTTGCTAGTGAGCCATCACGAGAAACTCCTGTAAAGGCCTTGTCCACAACGATCGTTCGAGGGCTCCCTGCTGGCAACCCTGCGGTCCCGACAGGCGATGCCGCTCGGAGCCAGAAATCGAAGTTTCCGCCCGCGATACCATCACCGTCTCCATCGAGGGCACTTCCTCGCGAATTGGAACCAGTCTTTTGCTCCACGATACTGCTGGCCGTGGTGCTCTTGAAATCGATCCGGAGATCGTAACGGCCTTGGCTCGTCGCACCGCTGCCAGTTCCACCGGTCAGTGGGTTGTTGTCTTGATTGCCGAACCCAGTCACCGACAAAAAGTATTCACCAGGTTGCAACTCTGTTGAGACAAACGAGTCATCGCTAAAGTAATTATCATTCGCGGCTACCGTGGTAAGTGTGCCATCGGTCTCCAATCGAAACAGAGTGAGATGGGTATCTGCACTGCTGGAATCATTGAGTCGTTCAGCAATCGTTTCTGCACGCAGGGAGCCCGTGGTTCCCGCTGCGACCACGAAACGGTACAAGTCCACATCCCGATTGTCGGGACGGTACATGTGTTGGCCGTGAATGACGTCATTCACACCAGGAAAAACCTGTTCGGTTGGGGGCGTCCCAATGCTGAGTCGCCCGTCGGAGCCCATGATGGTTCCATCGGGTAGGTCATAGGTATGCGAGTAACCCAAGAGGTGACCGATCTCGTGCATCGCCGTCGAGAAGAAATTCACCGTTCCAGGAAGATTCGATCCATTGCCAAAGGTGTTATCCCACGCTTCTGCGCCGTCCATGATGGCGAGTTCGCCACCGGCCAACCCGATCACATCGCCCGGGCCGCTTACTGGGCCGGTCGGACCTGCGTTGGGGTAGAGATCCCCAACGACGACCTTGTAAATACCGTCTCCATCCGTTGAAACGCCGGTGAACTCGACGGCATCCAAGCCAAGTTTCTGCGAGTAAAACTCGAAAATCTCCCGGACTCGCTGCTTTTGATCCGGGGTGATCGACGAGTAGACCGGTCGTCCTGCGGCGTCGAGCCCGTAAGGAACACCGTCCATAAAGGAGTACTGCAACTGAGTGATCTCTGGGTCTATATCAGGCCCACCAAGGTGCGATTCATCCTGGATGTCACGATGCCCAGGTTCGAAATTCGATCCCGGAAAATCATTGGGAAGAGAAGTAGTCGCGTTGCGAATCTCTTCGCTGAGCACCGCCGAAAATGAGCCGGTAAGCGGGTTGCCCGAGTTTAGTTGGAATGCTCCTGATAAGAAGCCGGCTGGATCAGCAGCAACGGCTGGTGTCAATGGGCTGATCGGAGTCAATGCCGATGCCACGGCTTCGTTGGACCCTACGCGCAGCCGGAAAGTGCCGGAGTTACCGACTCCTGGGAGTTGATCAATTGGACTAGCGAATGTCAGTACAGCAAGCTTCGCAGTGGGATTGTAGCTGACCGAAATCGGACTAAAGACGATGTCATCGTTGGGGCTTACCGATTCCTGGGTTAGCATCAACTTATAGTACTGTGGATCAACTACCGACGGGTTGGGATTCAAATCCCCGGTGTTGATATTCCGATCGTAGAGCTCTGAGTCGTTGAAGTAGATCTCGATCTGGTCTCGGTTTTGTTGGAGGGAACCATTGGACTGTCGAACGATCGGCTGAGGAACCACGGCAACAATTTTCGTTCCGAGTTCCAGATTGAAATCGTAGGTGTCCTTGGTCGTCCCAGTCTTGCGAGGCTTGAGTGGGTCGCCATCGACAGTTCGAACCGCCACCGCTGTATCCGTGCCAAATACCTCAATGCGGTACATGTCGTCGGGAAGAGGTTCAAAGAATCGTGCTACGACGACTCGTTTGTTGGAACTGTCTGCGAAATCGAGATAGTCCGGACCGACGACGATATCCGTTGCGACTCCACCTGCACCGAAGATACCATCGCCACCTGCGCGGGTGATTCGGATCCCATTTCTGAGCGTCGATGCTTGGATATCCTCGCCACCGACAAATCGGAATACCAATTCCCGAGGCGACTCTGTCAGCTCGTTCGCCCGCGTGGTTGAAAGGATCTCGCCAGAGTTTGGTGCTACCGACAGCAATCGGAAATCGAGGTCGAGGATATCCCCGGCCATGACCTCGCGGCGTTCTAAGTTTTCGCAGAGCATATTGCGAAAGCCATTGCGGCGCTCCGCTTTGTTGGAGCGATTTCGATTGGCAGATCTGGATGCGTCAATTCCCATGTTGAACAAACCTTGGAACCGTACGGTGGTTGATAATGGAAAAGGAATATCGCGGGGTATCGATCGATACCCCGCGTGTTTTGATTTTGGTATTAACTATTCGCCAAACAGGTCGGATAGGGCCTGGTCGACAAGTGAGTCGTTGTCTCTCGCACCGTAGTGCGACAGATCGTTGGCGAGTGTATCGAGTTCATCCTCCTCGATATTCAAGCTGGACAAATTCCAAGGTGCTGACGGGCTTGGTGTCATCGAACCGTTTAGATTCGAGGAGGACCGCGTTACCATCGGCGTCAGAGTTTGTGCTGTTGACATTGCCACGGTGGTGTTTTCGACACCGCGACCGATGTCAACATTCCATCCCTGGGACCAAGGTGCTGCCACTTGTTGGACGCTCGAGAATCCTTCTCCCTCTCCGCCCGAGGATCCACCACTCTGCGAGTTGATGTAGTTGATCACCTCGAGAGCATCGAGCGGATTGACAACATTATCACCGTTGACGTCTACATAATCCGGTGGTCCAGGAAGACCTTCGACAGGGACCGACGGGCCACGAGCGTTGAGCAGGTTGACCACGATCAGCACATCGATCGGGGATATGAAGCCGTCTGCGTTGACGTCTTGCTTGCGGGTTGGGTTCTGATACTTCGGCTGTGGCGGGCGACCGATGGTAATTGTAACCATCGTAGCGACGCTTGCAGCACCCTGGCTGTCCTTGGCCACATATTTGAAGGTGTCGGTTGTCCCAGCCAAAGCCGTCGAGCCGGGGATATAGGTGAACGTTCCATCGGCATTCATCGTCACCGAGCCCCGGGTCGGCTGGACCGTTACCGTTGCCGTGAACGAATCCCCTTCTGGATCTTTGTCATTGGCCAAAACCCCGTCGTCGGTCTTGGTAACCGTTAGAGTTCCACGGGCATCTGTGGTGATCAGCGTCACTCCCTGCGGAGTGGTATAGCTGTCGGGTACGGTGATTGGGCCATCGTTGACCGGCGTTACCGTCAAGGCAAAGGAGTCAGACACGGATCGACCCGTCAAATCGGTCGCTTTCACGAAAATCGTGGTTTGACCGTTTGCGTTGGGTACCAAGGTGATCAACAGGCTGTCGCCCGAGATTCGAACTTCGGCGATGTCCGTGTTGCTACTGGTCGCCTCGAACGACAACTTGTCTCCGTTGATCACGTCTGGATCAAAGAAGTAAGTCGGGGTCAAGACAATGTTCAGGGGGAGCGAATCCTCGGATACCGACAGGTCTGGCAACGGAGTGACCAATCGAGGATCATCGTCGACCGGTGTCACTACCACCTTCATTGTATTGGTAACCGTTAAGCCAGCTTTGTCCATCGCTTGAATCACGATGGTGGCTTCGCCATTCTGGTCGGCCTTGGGCTTCAAGTACACGTTGCCATCACCAAAGGTAGGTTCGATGAGCCCAGTGTTCGTATTGCTGAGGACCGTGTAGGTCAACACATCACCGTTGAGGATGACATCTGGATCGGTGAAGTAGTCTGATAGGGGCAATGCGATTTCATTCGCATCTTCCTTCATCGAGACGGTACCGAACGGTTTGACAACCTCAGGTGCATCGTTGCGAGCTTCGATATTGACAGTGACGGTTCCAATGGCCGACTGTGGATCAGGTTGTCCGTCGCTCAATCCGTCATCGGTTACGACGTACGTGAAGGTGTCGACGCCGTTGTAGTTCTTTGGCGGCGTGTAGACTACGCGGTCTCCGACGACGATCACGGTTCCACCCTTGGCACTTGGTGAGTTCACGCCGGTGAAGTTCAAGTGCTGGGAGCCTTGCTCATCGGCTGGACCGACCACGTCGCCGAAGATCAAATCAGCGATCGAGATGCTTGCGGGTGTATCTTCGATCGTGTTAAGCGTCTTCGGCGTAGTGATCGGAGCGTCGTTCTTGTCCTTGACGGTCAAGAAGACGGTACCGACTGCTGTCAATGGATCGGCAAGGACTCCGGTAACACCATTGTCGACAATGGTGTAGGTGAAGTAGTCGTTACCGCTGAAATTCGGCAGTGGCTGATACGTGATCTTGCCACCGATGAATCGAACGCTGCCACCCTTGTTGGAGAGTGCATCGACCGATTGGATCTTGATGATTTGATCCGATTCGTTGGCTGGTCCCGGGGATGATACTGCGATGACTGCGGATTCCGTCACTTCGAGGATTTGATCTTCGAGGATGGTGTAATTCAAGTTGCCAGCGATCGGTGCATCATTCACCGGTCGAACAGTGATGACCGCCGTGGCATAGTTGAGCGAATCCAGAACTCCGTCGTTTACTTTGTACACAAATGTGTCGGTTCCGAAGAAGTCCGCCACAGGAGCGTAGTCGAAAGTCCCATCAGGGCGTAATGTGAACGACTGAGCGTACTTCGGAGGAATAATCAACGATGCTGTTAGGGACTTGTTGTCCGGATTGATATCGTTGGCCAAAACTCCATCATCCACGCCAAAGCCTGGGGTAACTGTACCCAGTGCATCGGTCGTCGACAGTCCACCGGGTTGGTCTTCGTTCATCGAGTAGGAATCGTTGACTCCGGTTGGAGGCGTTCCTGGAGCGATGATCACGCGGTAGTCTTCAACTTCTCCGTCCAACGCCAATCCGGTCGGGAGCTTTGTCCCGAGAGTGGATGCTCGGAATCGTGCAAAGGCCGGAGTAGCCGCGGTTGGAGTGGGCGACGTCGCAGGGATGCGAACATTGAATGTTTGTTGGAGCGTAGCAGCGTTGAAGACTGCATCGCTGAGAATGTTTTCACCTGGATCTTCCCAGTCACCGTCTGCATTGAAGTCGATCCATGCGTTCAGAACGCCAGGAGCGGTCATCGAAACAGTGATTGCGGTATCGACATTCTTGTTGAATAGTGGCGAAGAGTTGAGCGTGTAGATATTCGTTTGGAATTGGAACGACACGCCGTCATCGCCGATATCACCATCACCGAGAGGTTGTGGTTGACCATCCCGTTCGGAAGTGATGACGGTTCCCAATCGAGGACCGTTGTCGGTCATCACATGGCGTGCGCCATCGTTTGCCTTCAGGGTTGGGTAACGACCGAGCGTTGTGCTGAACGGATCTGGTGCGTCACCGAAGTCCAGTTCCACACCAGGCATAATGATGGTGAACTGTGTTTCGTTGGTGATGCGATTGCTCTTCAAGAAGTTACCAGCGTTGTCTTGGACGCCACGCAGGTAGAAGCTGCTAACGTCAGGACTGATGCTGATCGCATTTTCAACGAACAGTGTTGAGCCACCGCGAACCTTAGCAACAAGCGGTGTTTTACCTGCGGCCGACGCTGCATTGATCGCTCGGATGATCGAGTCGCGAGCTTGCTCCGAGGTGAACGATGCATCTTGCACAAATGGCACTGCAATCGCTCCACCCGGAACCCCGATTTTCCGGAGCGATGGTGCGTTGTCGGCGTTGATCAAGAAATTGGCATTGTCGCGGAGACGCAGACCATCCGAAGTTATATCGGTGTCGAGTTTTAACGCCGACGACTTGATGGTGGCTTGCATCGCCTCGTAAACACGTTGACGTGAATCACCGTTCGTGAATCGAATCGGAGTGCGGCTCGGGCTGTATCCGTTGCCCAAGCTGAGATTTTCGAATTCGAAGGTGACTGCCGTGGTGCCGTCGCTGATGGTGAAGTAATCGCCATCTTGAACGTTTCCGCGGTCGATGGTCAGTTTGCTATCGCGTACATTGACCGCCGAGTTTTCGAGGAGCCCAAGGTCGATTCGACCAAGTCCGGCATCTCGTGCCGTGATGCCCAAAGCGGTCTTTGCGTTGATCGCTTGGATGATCAAGTTGACAATGTCGCTTTGGGTCGACGCAGGGGTGAAGCGAATGGTGGTGCTTCCCGCTACGGTCGATCCGCTGAAATTGCCGTCGAATTCGAAGGTCGCTGTGATCGATCCACTGGTGATCGTGAAGGTGGTGTCGTCCATCAAATCGGCTCCACCGCGTGATGGCACCAGCAATTGCAGGGTACCGAAAATTTGGAGGGTGGTATTTCCTTGCACGCCAGGCTGACCGAACACACCAACGGTCGGAGCGTTTGCTACCGAGACAGCGTACTCGGTGGAGCCACCGATGATGACGTTGCCATTGCCGACGTGTGCAGGAGCCAATCCCAACCCAGCGTTCTTGATCGCAGCAGCGAGGGTGTCGCCGATCTCCGATTGGGTGCTGGAGAGTGTGAACGGAATAGCGATATTACCGACTGCTACGGTCGCATCTGTGGTGAACTCAAAGGTCTTGGTGATCACCGACGATCCAACGGTACGGGTGATCGTGATCGATTGACCGTCGAGAATCGTTCTGGCCACGCCGACGACATCGAGTTTCGAGCTAACAACATCCACCCGGCCTGTTTCTGGCAATCCGAGGTAAACGATGTTGTTGTTGACAACCAAGGAATCGAGGGCAAGGGAAGAACTATCGATTGCATTCTTGATTGCAGTAGCAACTTCAGCATCGGTGTTTGCATTGGAGATATCGATTCGGATATTTCCGGATTGGACCGTAGGTTGGGTGTCTGCATCGAACTCAAACACTATGGCGACTCGGCCATCCGAGAGGCTAAAGGTTTGACCATCCGAGATTCCGCCCGGACGAGTACCCAAGGCTGGAACGAGCAAGCCTGTGGTTTGCTTTGGCTGAGTGACCGATGGGGCGGACGCCGTATTCACATAGGCACCGAGCGGAGCGCCGATGAATACGTTTCCAACCGAGTCTTTTCGAGCGGTAATTCCAGTAAGCGACGCTCCATTGATCGCGGCGATAATCGCATCTGCCACTTCCGATTTGGTTGAAAGCGACGTGAACTTGATCACCGTTGCGGTTGTATCAATGATGTTGGCGTTGTTGTCGAACTCGAAATAGACCGTCTTGGATCCTGAGGTGAGCGAGAATCGGTCACCATCGACAATTCCACCAGCGCCACCACCTGCGAGCGGAACATTCAACTGTAATCCTTGCGGGAGTTGCAATCGGTATCCGCTGTCGTATTCAAACGTGACGTCGCCGCCGTTGGCATCTCTGATGGTGAAGATGTCACCATCAGAGATTTGGTCACCTGCGGGAGCGTTGACCACGAAACGATCTTTGTTATTGATCGTGATGTCGTAGACTCGGTCGTTTTTCCAAACTCCAGCGAGAGGTTTGAGCACAATCTCGTTCGTCGTCGTGTTGTAGGAGAACGCGTAGTCCATCCCTTCGATGAGGAGTCGTCCATTTTCGGTGATGGTTACGACCGAACCAGGAAGGCGATTACCACCGGTGCGTCCGGTTACCGAATCATCATTGATTCCCGTGCCGCCACCCAAGTTCGCGGATTCGAATCCGTCTTTCAGTTGGATTCGGAACTCTGGGTAAACCCCCGCGGTCAGTTGCATCACCGACTCGGTCTTGTCGATATCGACGTTTTGAGCATCGTTATCGATCGGCTTGAGCGAGACAGCATACGGTCCGACGAAGTCCGCGCGATCGATCGCGCCGCGGTCCTTGAAGACGTTGCCACCCAAACCACTTGGGGGAGCAACGCTCGGGTCATCCGCTCGTAACAGTCCGTAGTAATCTCGGTCTGGTGCAAGGATTGGAGACGGAGCGATTCCGACAGCCGCCTTAGTCGCGCGGAACTTTTCTCGCTCAGGCATCGAGTCGATCGAGCTATCGATGATCTGCGAACCAGAGGCTGGGAGGAACTTGTTTCCAGGGAAGTCGGAAAGAAGTTTCTCGGCGTTACCTGCGATAAAATTAAAGTCGGTGTTGGTGTTCGGCACGTTGGTTGGAACGGCTTCAATTCCACCCCAAGTCAAATTCGAATCGGGCTTGCCCGCTTCGATGTATTGGTAGGTGTTGCCACCGACAATCACCGCCGCAGGACGTACCCCTGCGACTTCTTGAATGATCGGGCTTTGGACGTTGACGAACGCATTATTGAGCAATGTCGGGGAGGCGCCGCCGGAAACCATGATTCCTGTTTCTGGAATCAACTGGTTCGCGTTGTTTCCGCCGACTTGTCCGTTGATCCGTCGAGTGACACTCGAGGTGATCGAGTAAGCGTTTCGGATAACTACAAATTTCTCGGTGGTGCCGTTTCCTTGAGCCGTTTCGAAACCGCCTGACATGGTACGGTCGTGACCAAAACCGAGACCCATGTGAGAACTGGAATCAAATGGAGCGCGGTCATTGGTCGCCCCTTCGATCCGGTTTAAACCTGCTTCGACCTCGGGACCTCGAATGTTTCCCGAGTTTACGCCGAGATCAGGCGCTGGCAAATTCCCAGTTGCTGGACTAAAGCCGTTTATACCACCAGGTGCAATCGCTGAAACAGGAGCGAGTGGACTTGCAACACCGAAAGGTCCGTTACCCAGGGTTTGGGTATTGCTCATCCCTGCCAGATTGATCGCCATAGCGATCGATCGGGCCAGATCAGGAACGCGATATTCATTTCCAATGTAAACGGGGATATTACCAGCCGAGACGGCGCCGGAACGGGTGAACTCGAACGTACGCGAGTTGTTGGTGGTTCCGATGAAGTCAGCGACTTGGCTAATCGTAAATGTTTCTCCATCGGCATAACTAGCGACTTCATCGACCGTGATTACAAATTGCTCTGGTTTGAGGACTTCTAAGGTCAACCTGTAGTCACCGCTGGTGGTGCCGCGACGACGGTCAGCGAGAGACAGCGGGTCATAGCTGGTATTGCCAGCAGCACTAACCGCGGCATAGTAGACGCCAGCCTTGGTCGCTGTGAAATCGATGTACGGATCCAAACCTGCTGTTTCGTTTGGAGCCGCATTGTTGTCCGAGGTCGTTGGATCCTGCGAAGTGCTGACGATTTGTGCTACGCCATTGGCATCGAAAATCTTCAGGGCTGCATCGAGTCGTGAGCCAGCGCCCGTATCTACGTTGACACGTACTCGTTCACCTATTTCCAACTGGAATTTGTAAATGTCAACATCGCTAGACCCTGTTGATAATGGGTCGGCGGCCAAGGTCCCATTGACCGTGTACTGTCGAGGATTGATGCTGACCCCTTGGTAGGTTTCAGCTGCACCCGCGATGGTGTCGTTGCTTTCGAGATCGACGCTCACCGGATTGAAAGCAGCGCGGCCATCATTGCCTACGATCGTATTGTTCAATGCGCGAACAAACGGTGCTGCAGTGTAGTCACCCACTCGGGAAATATTGAGGGGAACACCCGTGCCGAGCGTGTCAAAGTACTGCGGCCCTCGAACGACCAAAGTTGCCGATGGGTAGATCCATGTCGCCGGATCCGCAGGGTCGGTTTGGATAATTGAGGCCTGAGGTTCGAACCAGGTGTAAATGTGTTGGGTCGTTCCGTTGGTGGTCAAAACGCTTCCGTAGAGGGAATCTCGAATCGCCTTGGCCATTTCATCTGCAGCATAACCTGGCGCTTCTGCATTAGCTCGCAGGTATTGCGCGCCGGCATCTTCTCGGTAGTAAATCGGAATAAAGTCTGCTGACCAACCGTTACCGCCCATTACGCCGCTACCGAAATCCGGGCTACCTGTAACAGCGCCAGCGATGTCTTCGAACTCAAACCGAACACGTTGACGGCCGAAGCCAACCTCTAGGCGATTGGGGATTGCATCGTCGAATCGAGATCCAGCGTGTGTACCCGAGGTACCAACACCACCTATGGTGTCTTGTTGAGCTGATCGAACAGTGAGTCGCCAGGTTGGCTCTTCGCCTTGAATGTTCAACCCGCCGAGTCCACCTTCGTCAAAAACGTTGTTGACGACGACCATGCCCGGGGTTACACCGGCACGTTCAGCAACGGATCCCACAGCAACTCCGAATGGGACTTCGTTGGCGACTGGTAAGTTCCGTGCGAAGGCTCCACCGAGTGTCGGCGGAGCAACTGGATTGGTGCCACCAAATGCACTGGTGCGAGCTTGCTGGGCCTTTCCGTCAGCATAGTACTTGTCTGCAGGTGCTGACCAGACAGCCCAATCGCGAGCTTTGGTGATCACATTATTCGAGATGATGAACTGGCCTTGGTCGCGAACAACGTTTTGGTCGCTGGTTCCATCAAAGTTTTGGACACCCGAAGTGCCGCTGACAGTGAAAGCACCCGATGGATCGAGTACTTGGACTTTACCGAACAAGTCGATGATTCCATTACCGTTTCCGTTGACAACACCATTGCTGTCGGAAGCGCGGACATTGAGTTGCTTTTGTAGGTAAAGTTGGTTGACCACATCACGGAATTTGTCTCCCAGTCGAGCTGGAGAGTCCCCCGAGGCGATCACAACAGGGATATTCCCGAAGGCGACATTGCCGGTCAGTGTGAACTCCAACGAAACCCGGCTGGAGCCATCGGATACGGTGACGGTCTTGCCGACCATGTTCGCAGCGGCCAAGCCTGCTTGGAACTCGATAGTGGTGCTATAGGAACCTCGGTAGTTGCGAGGCAACGTACCGGAAACCTTGTCCCCTTGGCGAATCTCCATCTGGTAGATGCCAGACTTCGTCGACCCAATATCGTTGTCTGTTACGATGACTTCATAGGTTCCCCGACCGAGTTCCGCAGTGCCGATAAAGCTGATGAATGGGTCTGCGGTGCCTACCGACCCTCGCGACAAATCATCGAGGTCTGAGCCAGAAAGAGGTCCTGGTATGTCATCGACGATCAAGGAGCGGCTTCGGGTAATACCAGTGACAGGGAT
>Ga0194130_10002284_pt1 | contig 28099 bp, 27 predicted proteins | sample TA2KigsurfametaG_FD_160084 | JGI IMG/M metagenome (GOLD analysis project Ga0194130, IMG submission 160084) | Freshwater microbial communities from Lake Tanganyika, Tanzania - TA2015050 Kigoma 12 surface | ecosystem: Environmental > Aquatic > Freshwater > Lake | place: Tanzania: Lake Tanganyika...
CGAAGAAGAGGTCGGCCACCAGGGTGCGGTAGCTGACCTTGTCGACCACGCCCTTGAGGAAGCAGCTCACGAAACCGGTGTTCTCGGCCATCGTGTGCGACTTCTTGGTGCCTTCACGCAGCTGGGAAGCGAGGGCAACGGGCATGGCCAGGCGGGGGCGCAACGGGAGCGAGGAGTCAAGTTAGGCGGGGTCTCTGCCGTGGCGGCGCCAAGGTTGCGAAGGATTACGCGGCCTGGTGACGTCCATCCCCTTCAGCCGGGGGGGCGGCGAAGAGATCAAACAGCTCCCTGCAGAAGAACTGCAATTTGTCCACCACGGCTGGCTCGGGCAGATGGCTGCCGCTGGGCTGCCAATCACCCACCGTGGCCAGCCGCCAGCGCTCCGACTCATAGGTGAGACCGCGCACCACCACCCCCAGCAACCGGGGCCGGCCGCTGGCGGGAGAGCCATCGAGACGCAGCTGCACCAGCACCGAACGGCACTGGTTGCGGGGATTCCAGCCGGGGAAATGAAAGGAGAGATCCACGCTCTCGGCCTCGGCCCAGGCGCGGGTCTGGGGATCGTCCCGCCAGGGGGTGAGGTTGGCCCGCGCCGCCGGGAACTGGCTGCGGAACAGGGCCGCCACCGCGGCGATGGTCTGGGCCCATTCCAGATTCCGGGCCTGATCGGCGGCGTTCATGCCGTTTCCCCTGAGCGGAACCGCAGATCACCGAAACCTAGGCTCGCCGCACCGCCAGTGCCGCAGGAATGGCTACCAGCTCCCCGCAGTTCGAGAAGCTCACGCCCCCCAGGCAGGGCACCCCGATCCGCTTCGAGAACGGCCAGCCGGTCGTTCCCCACGACCCGATCATTCCCTTCATCCGCGGCGATGGCACCGGCGTGGACATCTGGCCCGCCACCCAGAAGGTGCTTGATGCAGCGGTGGCCAAGGCCTACGGCGGTGAGCGCCACATCGAGTGGTTCAAGGTGTACGCCGGCGATGAAGCCTGCGACCTCTACGGCACCTATCAATACCTGCCCGAGGACACCCTCGAGGCGATCCGCACCTACGGCGTGGCGATCAAGGGGCCTCTCACCACACCGATCGGTGGTGGCATTCGCTCCCTAAACGTGGCGCTTCGCCAGATCTTTGATCTGTACTGCTGCGTGCGTCCCTGCCGCTACTACGAAGGCACCCCCAGCCCCCACAAGCGGCCCCAGGACCTCGACGTGATCGTGTATCGCGAGAACACCGAGGACATCTACATGGGGATCGAGTGGGAAGCCAGCGATCCGGTGTGCCTCGAGCTGATCAAGCACCTCAATGAGGTGGTGATCCCGGCCAACGGCAAGCTCGGCCAGCGCCAGATCCCGGCGGGCTCAGGCATCGGCATCAAGCCGGTGAGCAAGCACGGCAGCCAGCGCCACATCCGCAAGGCGATCCAACACGCCCTGCGCCTGGAAGGCGATAAGCGCCACGTGACCCTGGTGCACAAGGGCAACATCATGAAGTTCACGGAAGGCGCCTTCCGCGACTGGGGCTACGAGCTGGCCACCACCGAGTTCCGGGCCGACTGCGTGACCGAGCGCGAGAGCTGGATCCTCGACAACGCCGATCGCAATCCCGGGCTGAGCATCGAAGCCAACGCCCGCCTGGTGGACCCCGGGTACGACGCCCTCACCCCGGAGAAGAAGGAGGCGATCTGCGCCGAAGTGAAGGGGGTGCTCGATGCCATCGGTGCCAGCCACGGCAACGGCCAGTGGAAGGCGATGGTGATGGTGGATGACCGCATCGCCGACAGCATCTTCCAGCAGGTCCAGACCCGCCCGGCCGACTATTCGATCCTGGCCACCCTCAACCTCAACGGCGACTACATCTCCGATGCCGCCGCTGCGGTGGTGGGCGGTCTGGGGATGGCCCCCGGCGCCAACATCGGCGACAGCGCCGCCATCTTCGAGGCCACCCACGGCACCGCGCCCAAGCACGCCGGCCTCGATCGGATCAACCCCGGCTCGGTGATCCTCAGCGGCGTGATGATGCTCGAATACATGGGCTGGCAGGAAGCCGCCGACCTGATCACTGCCGGCCTGAGCGCCGCCATCGCCAACCAGGAGGTCACCTACGACCTGGCCCGGCTGATGGAGCCGCCGGTGGAGCCGGTGAGCTGCAGCGGCTTCGCCGAGGCCGTGATCAAGCACTTCGGGGGGTGAGCGGGGCTGGAGTCGCGGTCAGCACACCTGCACGCATCAACTGATGACTAGCCTGATGCAGGCCTGGTCTTGTGATCGATGCGCACCACCGTGACCCTGGACGCAGAGCTCCTGGCCCGGGCTCAAGAGCTGTGTGGCCACCTGGAGCGCACCGCGCTGCTCAAGGAAGCCTTGCAGGCCCTGGTGCAGCGGGAAAGCGCGCGCCGACTGGCCGCCCTGGGCGGCAGCCAGCCGGATCTGGCCCCCATCCCGCGCCGCCGGAGCGCGGCTTGATTCTCGTTGACACCTCCGTGTGGGTCGACCACCTGCGTACCGGCTTGCCGCAGCTCGAGGCTGCGCTCAAGGCGAGCCATGTGGTGATGCATCCCTGGGTGATCGGCGAACTCGCCTGCGGCAATCTCCGCCATCGCGCGCAGGTGCTGCAGCTGCTGCAGGGCCTGCCGACGGCAACCGTGGCGAGCGATGGGGAGGTGTTGCTCCTGATCGAGCAGGAGCAGCTGATGGGTCGTGGGATCGGCTATGTGGATGCTCACCTGCTGGCCTCCGCCCGGCTGACGCGCTGCTGGCTCTGGACCGAGGATCGACGTCTGGCCGCCCTGGCCAGGCATCTGGATGTTGCGGCGCCAGACTGCCCGCCATGAGCGCCTCCGCTTCGCAACCCCCTGCCCCAACCGCATCAGCCACCGACCCCTGCGTGCACTGCGGCTTCTGCCTGCCCACCTGCGCCAGCTACCGGGTGCTGGGCACGGAGATGGATTCACCGCGGGGTCGCATCCACGCCCTCAAGGCGATCGCGGCCGGTGAGCTGACGCTCGACGCCACCGTGGCCAGCCATTTCGACAGCTGCCTGGGCTGCTTCGCCTGCGTGACGGCCTGCCCCTCGGGGGTGCGCTACGACCAGCTGATCGAGGCCACCCGGCCCCAGCTGAACGCCCCCGAGCTGCGCAGCCCGGCCCAGCGGGCCTTGCGCCGCCTGCTGTTCGCTCTGCTGCCCTACCCCCAGCGGCTGCGGGCCCTGCTGGCCCCCCTGCGGGCCTATGCCGGCACACCGCTGCAAGGCCTGGCCCGCCGCAGCGGCCTCACCCGCCTGTTCGGGCCCCAGCTCGAGGCGATGGAGCGGCTGCTGCCACCGCTGGCCCCCGAGGCCTTCAGCGATTCCTTCCCACTGGTGGTGCCCGCCCAGGGCAGCAAGCGGGCCCGGGTGGGGCTGCTGCTGGGCTGCGTGCAGCGGCTGTTCGACCCCCAGGTGAACGCGGCAGCGGTGGCGGTGCTCAGCGCCAACGGCGTGGAGGTGGTGATCCCGCCCCAGCAGGGCTGTTGCGGCGCCGTCACCCACCACCAGGGGGAGCTGCCCCAGACGCGCCAACTCGCGACAGCGGTGATCGACAGCTTCGCGGCGGTGGTGGGTCCGGGGCGGCCGGCTGGGGATGCCCCCCTCGATGCGGTGCTGGTGGCGGCCTCGGGCTGCGGCCACACCCTCAAGCACTACGACGCGATCCTGGCCGCCGATCCGGCCTGGGCCGAGCGCGGCAGCGCCTTCGCCAGCCAGGTGCTGGATGTGCACCAGTTCCTGCAGGGTCTGGGCCTGAGCGAGGCCTTCAGCGCCCAGCTGGCCCCCCTGAGCCATGCCGACGGCACGGCGGCCACGGCGGAGCGCCCCCTGGCGGTGGCCTATCACGACGCCTGCCACATGCTGCACGGCCAGGGCATCAGCGCCGAACCGCGATCGCTGCTGCGCCGCATTCCCCACCTGCTGCTGCGCGAAGCCAGCGAAGCCGGCGTGTGCTGCGGAAGTGCCGGCATCTACAACCTGGTGCAGCCCGACGAGGCCGCGGAACTGGGCCGGATCAAGGCGGCCGACCTCAGCGGCACCGGGGCGGCGCTGGTGGCCAGCGCCAACATCGGTTGCACCCTCCAGATCCGCCGCCACCTGGAGGAGGGCGGCCACCCCCAGCCGGTGCTGCACCCGCTGCAGCTGCTGGAGCGCAGCTGGCGGGCCGGGGGCGGCCAGGGATGAACGGAGCCCGGGGCGCAACGGCAGCTGAACCGGCCCCGCCAGGATGCGCGCCTCGGTCTGCCGCGATCCCGTCATGACCACCCTGGTGCTGAGTGACGCCGAGCGGCGCAAGCTCGATGAGAGCGACGACGGCCTCTTCTACGCCGAACCCCGCTTCGTGCAGCACCTGGATGCGGCGTTCCGGGCTCGGCTCACCCGCCTGTACCAGGAGCGGATCCCCGCAGGGGCCGTGGTGCTGGATCTGATGAGCAGCTGGGTGAGTCACCTGCCGGAGGAGGTGGGCTACGGGGAGGTGATCGGCCATGGCCTCAATGGGCAGGAGCTGCAGGCCAACCCCCGCCTGAACCGCCACTGGGTGCAGAACCTGAATGTCGACCAGCAGCTGCCCCTGGCCGACGCCAGCCTCGACGCGGCGCTGATCGTGGCCGGCTGGCAGTACCTGCAACAGCCTGAGCCGGTGGCCTGCGAGCTGCTGCGCTGCCTGCGTCCCGGCGGCGTGTTGATCGTGGCCTTCAGCAACCGCCTGTTCCCGACGAAGGCTCCCCGGATCTGGAGCGAGGGCAGCGATGCCGACCGGCTGGCCGCCGTGGCCCGGGTGCTGATCGCCCAGGGCTGGCCCCGGCCGGAGCTGCTGGCCGAAGCCACCCGGGCCCGCGGTCCCCTGGGGTGGATCGGCGGCCATGGCGACCCCTTTTTCGCGGTGATCGCCACCCGACCCTGATGGCCGAGCATTCCACCGGTCGGCTGCTGGACATCCTGGGAGTTGGCTTCGGTCTGGCCGGCGCCGTGGGCGGAACAATCGGCGCCGGCATCCTGCGCACCCCAGGCCTGGTGGCTGCCCAGCTACCCACACCAGATCTGGTGCTGGCAGCCTGGCTGGCCGGCGGTGTCTACGCCCTGCTCGGGGCCGTGTGCATCGCCGAGCTGGCCGCCGCCCTGCCCCGCACGGGCGGCTGGACCGTCTACGCGGAACGGGCCTTCGGGCGCCGAGCCGGCCTGCTGGTGGGTTGGGCTGACTGGCTGGCCCACTGCATCGGCCTCGCCTGGGTGGCCACCACCGTGGGCGACTACGGCCAGGCCCTGCTGCCGGGGGACCTGCTCAGCCCCTTCCCCCTCTCCCCCCGCCTGACGGGCCAGGGCATCGCCCTGCTGGTGATCGGCCTGTTCACCCTGATCCAGCTGCGTGGGCTGCGGGCCGGCAGCACCAGCCAGGAATGGCTGAGCCTGGCCAAGGCCGCCGCCCTGCTGGCCCTGGTGACGGGTTGCTTTCTGCTGCCGGCGGCGCCGCAGGAGAACCGGCAGGTTCTGCCCGAAGTCACGGCCGCCATGGTTGCCCTGCAGGCAGTGATCACCACCTACGACGGCTGGGCCAGCCCGGTGTATTTCGCCGAAGAGTTCAGCCGACCCGAGCGCGACCTGCCCCGATCCCTGATCGGCGGCGTGCTGGCGGTGAGCGCCCTTTACCTGCTGATCAATGCCGCCCTGCTGCACGTGCTGCCCCTGCCCCAGCTGGCGGCCTCACCGCTGCCTGCGGCCCTGGCCGCCCGGGCCCTCGTCGGCCCCGCCGGCGGCGCCGTGATCACCGCCGTGGCCCTGCTGGCCCTGCTCGGCCTGATCAACACCGTGGTGATGGCGGCACCGCGCATCCTGTTCGGCCTGGGCCGCACAGGTCTGCTGCCGCCCCTGGTGGCCACGGTGAACCCCGGCGGCACGCCCTCCACAGCCCTGCTGCTCACCAGTGGCACGGGAGCCGTGCTGGTGCTCACCGGGTCGTTTGAGCGGCTGCTGGGCCTGGGAGCGGTGCTGTACGTGGCCCTGCCCCTCGCCGGCATCGCCAGCCTGGTGGTGCTGCGGTGGCAGGAGCCGGAACTGCACCGCCCCTTCCGCTGCTGGGCCTACCCACTGCCGCCGCTGCTGGTGGGGGCGGTGTCCGTGGCCTTCCTGGTGGGCATGGCCGTGAATGATCCCCTGCTCTGTGCCACCGCCGCCATGCTCGTGGCCCTGGGCTGGCCCCTGAGCGTCCTAGCCCGGCGGCAGGACGGGGAAGCGCCGGTCTGAGGGAACGGGTTGCCGGCCGGTACACCCTCTGCACACTGGAAACACGCCCAGGCAGTCCCCATGGCCGACCTCTCCCCACAAGCCGGAAGCTCGCGGCCCCCAAGCCTGCCCTCCGACCCCGACCGCCTGCTGAGCGAGTTGCGCCACCAGCGCGACCTGCTGACACGCTTCCTGCGGCGCAACCAGCCCCGTCAGCAGCGCCTCAGCACCCTGGCTGTGGCGGCCAGCACCCTCGCGGCAGTGCTCACGGCCGCACCAGCCCTCGGAGGCCCGACCTTCACCACGGAACTCACCACCCTGCTGGGGCTGCAGTCACCCTCCTGGCGGTGGATCTGCGCAGCCGCCGCCCTGCTCTCCACCCTGGCCTCCTCCTGCAGCCAGGTGCTGCAGAGCAGCCGGCTGGAGGAGAAGGTGAGCCGCTGCCAGAGCGCCATGGCCCGGCTCGATGCCCTTGAACTCGGGCTGGAACTGGGCCAGTTCGAGCGCGATTACGCCGCCGAAACCCTGCTCGCCTGCGTGGAGGCCAGCGCGGCCCTCGATCCGAGTCTCACGCGCAGCCACACCGGCCGATCCCGGTAGCGTCGTCCTCAGCGCCTGGAGCTCGGCCATGGCCATCCCCCGCCCTGGTGCCGCCCTGCTGGCCGGCTGCCTGCTGGCAGGCGCCCTGGTCGGCGGCGTCCAGGGGCTGGGGCTGGGGCTGAATCCGCTGGCGCCCGCCAGCGGCAGCGGCAAGCCCGGGGGCCAGGAGATCCCCGCCGGGCCCGAGCTGCCCAGCCACCCGGCCCTTCCCCGCCAGGCCGATGGCCGCCACTATCCACTGGTGCCGGCTGATCCAGCGACGACTGCCAAGCTGCTGGCGGCGGTGGAGACCGCCCTGCGCGATCCCGCCACCCCGGCCGAGCAGCTGTCCCGGCTGGGGCACCAGCAGCAGGTGATCTACCGGGTGCTGTCCCGACAGCCGCAGCAGGCCGCCCGGGTGCAGGCCCTGCTGCCCGCGCGCTGGCAGCGGGTGGCCCAGCTGCATCTGGCGGCCCGCCGGGAATTCCTGGCCATGCACCGCGGCCATCCGGGCCTGAGCCGGCTGCCGGCCTGGCGGATCATCCCGCCCGCCCCCGCTGAGGAGCTGCTCGCCCACTACCGCAAGGCCGGCGCCGCCACGGGCATCGCCTGGGAGGTGCTGGCGGCGATCAATCTGGTGGAGACCGGCATGGGCCGCATCGATGGGGTGTCGGTGGCCAATGCCCAGGGACCGATGCAATTCCTGCCCAGCACCTGGGCCCAGGCAGGCGTGGGTGCGGGCAGCATCCGCGATCCCCACGACGCCATCCAGGCCGCCGCCCGCTACCTGGTGCGCCGCGGCGGCCTGGCGGACATCCGGCGGGGCCTCTGGGGCTACAACAACAGCCATCACTACGGCCGGGCCGTGCTGCACTACGCCGCCCTGCTGCAGGACGACCCGCGCGCCTACACCGGGCTCTACCACTGGGAGATCCACGTGCACAGCGCGGAGGGTGACCTCTGGCTGCCCGTGGGCTACCGGCAGGCGGCACCGATTCCCGTCTCCGCTTACCTCGAGCGGGTGCCGGCCAGCGCGCCCCCCTCCATCAGCGCCCAGGCCTGAGCCAGGCTCTCGTCATCCCCGAGGTTGCCCGGGAAGGTGAGCACCGGCAGGCCCTGCATCGGGCCGGGGCCAGGCACCCGCACCAGCGACAAGCCTGGGAGCAGCTGGCCCTGCAGGTCGACCCACTCCAGGCCGAGGCCATCGGCCAGGAGCGTGTGGCTGGTGACCCCCCCCTTGCTGATCAGATAGCCCAGCCGGGGGGCCAGGCGGCCGGCCAGGCGGCCCATCAACCCCGCCAGCTCCTGCCCCAGGCGGCGACGCTCCTCGGCATGGCGGCAGACCTGTTCGCCCCGGCTCGTGAACAGGACCGGGGTGTGACCGGAGGCCAGCAACGCCTCCAGCTGCTCCCCCCACTGCCCCTCCAGGCTGGCCAGCAGGGGAGCGGGCGCCGGCCCCTCGAGCACCCGGGCCAGCTTGGCCACCGGCAGCTCCAGGCTCCGGCAAGCGGGCTCCGCCAGCAGCCGCTGCAGCTGGGCATCAGCGAGGGGCACGTGGGAGCCCACCAGCACCAGACCGGGCAGGGGCTCTCCGCTGCCATCCCGGCGCCGCAGGGCCACCAGGCCAGCGGCAGTGCGGGGCGGCGCCTGCAGCTCCACCAGCCCATTGAGCAGGCTGGCGGCCGACTGGAACAGGAACCGTCGCGGCCGGCCCCAGCGCTCCGCCGCAGCTGGCGCCGTCAGCTCGCGCACCGCGGCTCCCAGGGCCGCCAGCTGCTGCGGCCGCTCCGCATCCACCGCCACGCAGACATGGTTCGCCAGCCCAGCCAGGCGCCGGCAGAGGGCGGCAAAGCCGGGCCCATCCGGCTCGACCGCAGCCGCCTCCAGCTCCGCCAGGGTGAGACGCTGCACCGCCGCCGCCGGCAGCCGGCCACCACTCTTCTCCTCCACCCAGTCGGGGAGGTAACTGCTGCGGTAGCCGAACAGGCCATCGCGGGCGAAGGCCGTGGTGTGCACCGGTTCCCCGTGGAGCCGATGCACGCCGTCGCGGGTGGTGCGCCCGCCGGGCAGGAACGCCGGCACCAGCAGGGTGGCGTCGAAGGGGCCCAGCTCCGCGGCCAGGAGATCCACCTCCAGGGGAAAGTGGCCCCGCAGGGTGGAGTCGCCCCGGCTCACGAGCAGCCAGCGGTCGAGCTGGCCTGCGGCGATCGCCGCCTCCAGGGCCGGGCGCAGGGCCCTGCAGATCTGGCGCAGGCGCTGCGTCGCCGCCGCCGGAGCCAGGGCGCGGGTGTTGGCCAGGATGAACAGGAACGGCGAGGGGTGGGCCAGCCCACGCTCCAGGCTCGCCTGATCCCAGCGCAACAGCAGGGGACAGCCGTGCAGGGTCTGGGAGCCGGTGGGATCGTCGTCAATGACGACGACCTTGAGCCTCTGTGCCATGGCACCATCGTGCCGTGATGCGTCCCGAAGACAGCGAGCTCCAGGAGCTGGTGCAGGACCTGCACCAGCGGGCCAGCCCCTGGCTGCCGGCAGGCTGCGGCAGCCGCCTCGACTGGGGCCCGCCTGTGCAGGCGGCACCGCCGGTGCTGAGCACGGCACGACTGAACCGGATCGTGGCTCTCAATCCGGAGGATTTCACCGTCACAGTGCAGGCCGGCACACCACTGGTGGTGTTGCAACAGGAACTGGCCCACCACAGGCAGTGGCTGGCCCTCGACTGGCCCTGGGGCAGCGGCCCCCGCGGGGAGAACAGTGGCAGCGTCGGTGGCCTGGTGGCCCGTGGGCTGGCCGGCGGCTACCGCCAGCGCTACCTGGGGGTGCGGGACCAGCTGATCGGCATCGGCCTGATGCGGGCCGACGGCACGGCGGCCCGGGCGGGCGGCCAGGTGGTGAAAAACGTGGCCGGCTACGACCTGATGCGCCTGCTCACAGCCAGCTGGGGATCGCTGGCCCTGATCACCGAGGTCACCCTGCGCACCCTGCCCCAGCCCCCGGAGCGCCGCGGCCTGTGGCTGAGCGGGCCAGCCCAGGCGCTGGCGGCCATGGCCCGCTGGCTGCTCGATTCCAGCCTCAGTTCGGAGCGGATCGACTGGCAGCAGGGGGCAGCCGGCAGCGGCCTGCTGCTCAGTCTCGCCAGCATCAGTGCCCAGACCCTCGAGGAGCAGGTCGCCTGCATCCGCGAGCGGGCCCCGGAACTGCAGGTGCAGGAACTCCAGCCCGAGGAGCTGCTGGAGCGGATCGGCCACGGGCAGGGCCACGGGATCGACCAGAGCGTCGCCACCAGCCCCTGGCTGCTGCGCCTGGGGGTGCGGCCCAGCGCCCTGGCCAGCCTGCTCGCAGAGCGGAGCCTGGCGCGGATGCACTGGAGCTTTGGCGCCGGCAGCGGCCTGGGACTGGCCTGGGCCCCGGGCGATGCCCTCGCCGGCTATCAGGTGGAGGCCCTGCGCCGGTTCTGTGACGGCCTGGGCGGACACCTCGCCGTGCTGCGCCAGCCTGCGGGCACGGCCATTCCAGCCTGGCGGGATGCGCCCTCCCGCCCGCTGATCGAGGCGATCAAGCGCCAGTTCGACCCGAAACAGCAGCTGGCTCCCGGTCGTCTGCCAGGGGTGCAGCCCACGCCGCTCGCTGGTCGCTGAGCTCCGCCAGCCAGGTCAGCAGCGCCCCATTCACCTGGTCGGGCACCTCATCGTGGGGGCAGTGGCCCGCCTCGAGCACCACCTCGGAGGTGGCGCTGGGGGCATGGCGCTGGAAGGCGGCGCGACGGCCAGCGGCATTGATCCAGGGGTCGCGGATGCCCCAGAGCAGCAGGAGCGGGCAGCGGAGCTGGGCAAACAGCTCATCGAGGGGCTGGCCGCGGGGAATGTCGAACACGGTGCGGAAGACGCCGAAGGCCCCGGGATCCAGGGAGGGGCGCCGGATCGCCTCCACCAGCTCCTCATCCACATTGGTGCGGTCGATGTACACCTGGTTGAGGGTGCGCCGGATGGTGGCCGGCCGGCGCAGGTTCTCAAACAACAGCCGCTGCAGCACCGGGCTCTTGAGCAGTGCCCCGCCGATGGTCTGGCGGGCGATCGCGCCCCAGCCCCGCGGCGGCGCCTGCTCATCGCTGAAGGGACCGGCAGCATTGAGCAGCACCACCCCGGCCGCCTGCTCCCCCAGGGCCACCCCGGCTGCGAGGGACGCAAAGCCGCCCAGGGAATTACCCACCAGCACCGTGGGCCGGCCGATGCGCTCGGCCACATAGGCAGCCAGCTGATCACGCCACAGGGCACCGCCATAGGCAAGGCCGGCCGGCTTGGCGCTGCGGCCGAAGCCCAGGAGGTCCAGGGCGTGCACCTCATGGCGCGCCGCCAGGGCGGGGATGTTGTGGCGCCAGTGGTCGGTGCTGGCACCGAAGCCGTGAACCAGGAGCACGGCCGGCCCCTCGGGCTGCGCTGGGGCGGCCTGCACCGCATGCACCGGGTAGCCGAGATGCTGCCAGGGCCTGGGCATCAGGGTCGACGCAGCGACGGCGCCTGGCGGGAGGGTGGAAAGCTCGGGCACCGCAGGCGACGGCAAAGGGTCGATGCTAGGGAGATTCGCCCCTGGCCCTTGCCCCCCCTTGGCCCCGACTGGATCGCCCTGCTGCCTGGCATCAGCCTCTGGGCCCTGGCCCTTTACCTGCCCCTGAGCCTGCCGCTGTCGCGGCTGGAGCAGGCCCTGGCCGCCGGCTCCCTCGATGGGACCCTGCAGCAGGTGCTGCTGGTGGTGGCCAGCCTTGGCCTGGCCCTGGCCGTGGGCACCCTCACCGACCTGGCCCTGGGCTGGGCCCTCGGCCCGGGCTGGGCCTCCAGCCTGGGCCTGATGGCCGCCGGCTGGGGACTGTTCACAGCTCTCGCCAGTCGAGCCAGGGACAGCGGGGAATGATCGCCGGAGTGCTCTCCCGGTAGGCGGCGAAGTCAGGGTGGGCCCGCAGCAGGGCCCGTTCCTCCCGCCGTGCCTTGCCCCCGAGCACGCCACAGAGGGCCAGAGACAGGGCCAGGTGCAGCAGGCTGCCCAGGGCCAGAGCGACCCCGAAGGAGCACAGCAGCACCGCCTGGTAGAGGGGGTGGCGGCAGCGGGCATAGGCCCCGCTGGTGATCAGGGCAGCCCCGGGCATGGGCTCGGGCAGGGGGGTGAGACTGGGGCCCAGGCGCAGAAACGCCTGCAGGGCCAGTAGCAGGCCCACGAGGAACAGCCCGGTGCCCGCCAGGGCCAGGGGCAGGGGCCAGGCGTAGCCCCAGCTGCCAGGGGAGGGCCAGGGGGGCAGCAGGTGGGCCGCGATCAGGGCCAGCTGGGCCAGCAGCCACCACTCGCCCCGACGGTTGTCGAGCCAGCCCCCCCAGCTCAGGCCCCAGCGGGAGGGATCAGGTGGGAACTTCGGCGAGGGGGTCAAGGTCGGGGCCTCCGGAACTGCCGCGCAACACCAGGCGTAGCAGGATCGGCGCCAGGAAGGTGGTACCGATCACCATCAGCAGGATCGCGGCCTCCAGGGGCTTGGTGAGCAGACCGGCCTGGGTGCCCAGGCCCAGGAAGATCAGGCCCACCTCGCCGCGGGGCATCATCCCGATGCCCACCACCAGGCGATTGGTTTTCTCCTTGCTCAGATAGCTCCAGCCGGCGGCCACCTTGGCGGCGATCGCCACCACGAGCAGGAAGGCGGCCACGATCAACCCCTCCCGGTTGGCGGGCTCGAAGGGGTTGAGCACCGAAAGGTCCATGCCGGTGCCGATCAACACGAAAAAGAGAGTGGCAAACAGGGCCACCAGGGGCTTCACCGCCGCATCGATGGCGTGGGTGTGCTTGCTGGAGCTGAGGATGAGACCGGCGGCGAAAGCACCGAGAGCCGCCTCCAGGCCGATGGCCTGGGCGGCGAAGCAACAGAGCGAAAGCACCAGGAAGGACGCCACCGCTGCCTCCCCTGGGGCCTTCAGCTGATCCAGAGCCCAGTCAAAGCCGGGGGCGGCCGTGCGGCTGAGGAACAGGGCGGCCGCCACGAACACGCCGGCCGCCGCCACCAGCTTGAGCAGGGGGCCGATGGCGAAGCCCTCGCCGCCCGCCAGGCTCACCACCACCGCAAGAATGACGATGCCGAGGATGTCATCGAGCACGGCGGCACCAATCACGGTCTGCCCCTCACGGGTGCGCAGAAACTTCAGCTCCCCGAACACGCTGGCGGTGATGCCGATGGAGGTGGCCGTCATCGCGGCCCCGGCGAAGACCGCCGGGATCAGGGGCACATGGAAGAGGTAGTAGAGACCGGCCGTGCCCAGGGCAAACGGCAGCACCACGCCGGTGACGGCGACCGTGGTGGCCTGGGCGCCGACGGCCACCAGTTCGTCGAGCTCGCTCTCCAGGCCGGTGAGGAAGAGCAGGGCGAACAGGCCGATCTGGGAGACCGCCTGCAGGTTGGGAAAGGTCTCGTTGTAGAGGTGCTGCACCGCCTCGGGCGTGATCTCCGCCAGGGAGCCCACCAGGGCCAGCACGCCCGCACTGAGCTGGGCCTGGGTGTCGGGGGGCACGATCAGGTGCAGGCCCGACACCCCGATCAGCACCCCCGCCAGCAGCTCGCCGAGGATCGAGGGCAACTGCCAGCGCACCATCAGCTCGGCCAGCACCCGGGCCGCCAGGAAGATCACCAGGAACTCCCCCACCGAGATCAGGGTTTCAGCCACTTCGAGCTGGTGGCTTCCCACCTCGAGCAGCAGGGCTGGCAGTGCCATGGGGAATCTTCCAGAGAGGCCGGCGCCAGGGTTACGGGCCAGGTGTGCAGATCCTGATGCCTAACCGGATGTTGGGGATGGCTGTGGCAACCACGGCTACGGTCAAAATCCGCAATCCATGGCAGTGCCCTGCGTCCCGGGATGACCCAACCGCCCCTCCAGGCAGCCGGCCTCAGCCCCGCCCCCTCCAGCAGCGCCACCCATGAGCAGCTGGAGCACCTCGACGCCTGGTGGCGCGCCGCCAACTACCTGGCGGTGGGGATGATCTATCTCCAGGACAACCCGCTGCTGGCGGAGCCGCTCAAGCCCGAGCACATCAAGAACCGGCTGCTGGGGCACTGGGGGTCGAGTCCGGGCCAGGCCTTCATCTGGGCCCATGCCAACCGGGTGATCCGCACCCACGACCTCGACATGATCTATCTGTCAGGTCCGGGACACGGGGCCCCGGGGGTACTGGCTCCCACCTATCTCGATGGCTCTTACAGCGAGGTCTATCCCGACAAGTCGCGCGATGCCGCCGGCATGGGGCGCTTCTTCAAGCAGTTCTCCTTCCCGGGCCATATCGGCAGCCACTGCACCCCGGAGACCCCCGGCTCCATCCACGAGGGCGGCGAGCTCGGCTACGTGCTCTCCCACGCCTGCGGCGCGGTGTTCGACAACCCGGAGCTGATCGCCCTGGCCTGCGTGGGCGATGGCGAGGCGGAAACGGGCCCCCTGGCCACCAGCTGGCACATCAACAAGTTCCTCAATCCGATCAGCGATGGCGCCGTGCTGCCGGTGCTGCACCTGAACGGCTACAAGATCGCCAACCCCACCCTGCTGGCCCGCATCCCCCGGGATGAGCTGGCCAACCTGATGCGGGGCTACGGCTGGGAGCCGATCTTCGTGGAAGGCAGCGAGCCCATGGCGATGCATGCCGCCATGGCCGCCGCCATGGACACGGCGATCGGCCGGATCCTGGCCATCCGCGCCGAGGCCCGCCGCAGCGGCGAAGCGGTGCGTCCCGCCTGGCCGATGATCGTGCTGCGCTCCCCCAAGGGCTGGACCGGCCCGTCGGCCCTCGGCGACAAGAAGATCGAGAATTTCTGGCGGGCTCACCAGGTCCCCCTGCCCAACCCCCGCCAGGACACGGCCCAACTGCAGCAGTTGGAGGCCTGGCTGAAGAGCTATCGCCCCTGGGAACTGTTCGACGAGCAGGGCACCCTGCGGCCGGAGCTGCAGTCCCTCTCTCCCTCGGGCAACCGGCGGATGGGCTCCAATCCCCACGCCAACGGCGGCCTGCTGCGCCGGAAGCTGCACCTGCCAGCCATCGAGGCCTATGCGGTGCCCGTGGAGAACCCCGGGCAGAGCGAGGCCGAGAACACCTATCCCCTCGGGGCACTGCTGCGCGATGCCATCGGCCTGAACCCGGACTCCCTGCGGGTGTTCGGCCCTGACGAAACCGCCTCCAACCGCCTGCAGTCGATCTATGAGGTGAGCAAGAAGGTGTGGATGGAGGAGTTCCTGCCGGAGGACATGAACGGCAGCGAGCTCTCCCGCAGCGGCCGCGTGGTGGAGATGCTCTCCGAGCACACGCTGGTGGGAATGATGGAGGGCTACCTACTCACCGGCCGCTACGGCTTCTTCCACACCTACGAGGCCTTCGCCCATGTGATTGCCTCGATGTTCAACCAGCACGCCAAGTGGCTGGAGAGCTGCATCCACCACGCCCCCTGGCGCGCGCCGATCGGTCCGTGGACCTGCCTGATCTCCTCCACCGTCTGGCGGCAGGACCACAACGGCTTCACCCACCAGGATCCGGGCTTCATCGACCTGGCAGGCAACAAGAGCGGCGAGGTGGTGCGCGTGTATCTGCCTGCCGATGCCAACTCCCTGCTGGCGGTGGCCGAGGAGGCGCTGGTGGAGACCAATGTCTGCAACATCATCGTCTCCGACAAACAGAGTCACCTGCAGTACCTCAACCTGGAGCAGGCCCGCGCCCATGTGGCCAAGGGCATCGGCCTGTGGAGCTGGGCCAGCAACGACGACAACGGCACCGAGCCCGACGAGCCGGATGTGGTGATGGCCTGCGCCGGCGACATCCCCACCAAGGAGACCCTGGCAGCCGTGGAGATCCTGCACCGGGAGATCCCCTCCCTCAGGATCCGGGTGCTCAACGTGGTGAAACTGTTCGCCCTCACCACGCCCAATGAACATCCCCACGGCCTCAGCGACCGCGATTTCGACAGCCTGTTCACCACGGATCGGCCGGTGATCTTCAACTTCCATGGCTACCCCTGGCTGATCCACCGGCTCACCTATCGACGCCGCAACCACGCCAACATCCACGTGCGCGGTTACAAGGAGAAAGGCAACATCAACACGCCGCTGGAGCTGGCGATGAACAACCAGATCGATCGCTTCAATCTGGTGATCGATGTGATTGACCGGGTGCCTGGCCTAGGCTCCCGCGCGGCCCACGTGAAGGAACGCATGAAAGAAGCGATCCTGGCCAACCGCAGCTATGCCCATCGCCATGGCATGGATGCCCCCGAGATCACCCACTGGCGCTGGACCCCGACGGAACACCGATGAGCACCACCCCCGCCAGCAACCTGCGTCTGCCCACCCCGGGCTGCTACGCCGATCCCGATCGCAGCGGCCTCACCGCCGCCGACGTGTTCGATGGCATGACCGAGCACCTGTTCTTCACGCTCGGCAAGCTGGCCCCCACCGCCAGCCGCCACGACCTCTACATGGCGCTGAGCTATGCGGTGCGCGATCGACTGATGACCCGCTATCTCGCGGGCATCGAGGCCCTGCGGAAGGCGCCCACCCGGGTGGTGGCCTACCTCTCGGCGGAGTTCCTGATCGGTCCCCAGCTGGGCAACAACCTGCTGATGCTGGGCATTCAGGAGGAAGCCGCTGAAGCCCTGCGTCGCTTCGGCATCGACGACATCAACGACATCCTGGACGTGGAGGAGGAGCCGGGCCTGGGCAACGGCGGCCTGGGTCGGCTGGCGGCGTGCTTCCTCGAGTCGCTGGCGTCCCTGGAGATCCCCGCCACCGGCTATGGGATCCGCTACGAATTCGGCATCTTCGACCAGCTGATCCGAGACGGCTGGCAGGTGGAGATCACCGACAAGTGGCTCAAGAGCGGCTGGCCCTGGGAACTGCCCCACCCGGACCAGGCCTGCTTCGTGGGCTTCGGCGGCCGCACCGAGAGCTATCGCGATGCCCACGGCACCTATCGGGTGCGCTGGATTCCGGCCGAGCATGCCATCGGCATCCCCCACGACGTACCGGTGCTCGGCTACCGGGTGAACACCTGCGACCGGCTGCGGCTCTGGCGGGCCGATGCCACCGAGAGCTTCGATTTCTATGCCTTCAACATCGGCGATTACTACGGGGCCGTGGAAGAGAAGGTGGGCTCCGAAACCCTCTCCAAGGTGCTCTACCCCAACGACGGCACCGATGAGGGCCGACGGCTGCGCCTGAAGCAGCAGCACTTCTTCGTGAGCTGTTCGCTGCAGGACATGATCCGCAGCCTCGATGCGCGCGGCATTCCCATTCAGGAGTTCCCGGAACACTGGGCGGTGCAGCTCAACGACACCCACCCGGCCATCGCCGTGGCCGAGCTGATGCGTCTGCTGCTCGACGACAAGCACCTCGACTGGGACAGCGCCTGGAGCATCACCACCCGCTCGGTGGCCTACACCAATCACACCCTGCTGCCGGAGGCCCTGGAGAAGTGGGGACTCGATCTGTTCGGGTCGCTGCTGCCGCGGCACCTCGAACTGATCTACGAAATCAACCGCCGCTTCCTGCAGCAGGTGCGCATCAAATACCCCGGCAACGAGGCGGTGCTGCGCCGGGTGTCAATCATCGATGAGGACGGCACCAAGGCGGTGCGCATGGCCCATCTGGCGACGATCGCCTCCCACCATGTGAATGGGGTGGCAGCCCTGCACAGCGACCTGGTGAAGAGTGAGCTGTTCCCCGACTTCGCCGCCCTCTGGCCGGAGAAATTCACCAACGTCACCAACGGCGTGACCCCCCGGCGCTGGGTGGCCCTGGCCAATCCCCAGCTCTCAGGCCTGCTCACCGAGGTGGTGGGCGAAGGCTGGGTGCGGGACCTCGACCAGCTGCGCCAGCTCGAGGCCCATGCCCACGACGGCGCCTTCCTGGAACGCTGGGGCGCCACCAAGCTGGCGGTGAAGACCCAGCTGAGCCACTACATCCATCGCCACACCGGCGTGCTGGTGGATCCCACCTCCCTGTTCGATGTGCAGGTGAAGCGCATCCATGAATACAAGCGCCAGCACCTCAATGCCCTGCAGGTGATCGCCCAGTACCTGCGCATCAAGAACGGCCAGGGAGAGGGTATGGCGCCGCGCACGGTGATCTTCGGGGGCAAGGCGGCACCGGGCTACTACATGGCCAAGCTGATCATCCGCTTCATCAATGGCATCGCCGACACCATCAATGCCGACCCGGATATGGATGGTCGCCTGCGGGTGATCTTCCTGGCCGACTACAACGTGAAGCTCGGCGAGCGGGTCTATCCCGCCTCCGACCTCTCTGAGCAGATCTCCACCGCCGGCAAAGAGGCTTCGGGCACTGGCAATATGAAATTCGCCATGAATGGGGCTCTCACCATCGGCACCCTCGATGGCGCGAATGTGGAGATCCGCGAGCAGGTGGGCGCCGACAACTTCTTCCTGTTCGGCAAGACGGCCGACGAAATCACCGCCCTCCACGACCAGGGCTATCGCCCCTGGGAGCTGATCGGCTCGATGCCCGAGCTGGCCGACGTGCTGCGCTTGGTGGAGCAGGGTCACTTCAGCAATGGGGATGGAGATCTCTTCCGGCCCCTGCTGCAGAACCTCACCGGCCGCGATCCCTTCTTCGTGCTGGCCGACTTCAACGACTACCTGCGTGCCCAGGTAGAAGTGGATCGGGCCTGGAGCGACCGAAGCCACTGGAACCGGATGTCCCTGCTCAACACAGCCCGCACCGGCTTCTTCTCCTCGGATCGCTCGATCCGCGACTACGCCCAGCGCATCTGGAGGGCGGAGCCCTATCCGGTCACGATCACCTGCGAGATGGCGTGAGGGCAGATCAGGGGCTCATCCGCCCCTGTCCTTCTCAGCCCCGATCAGGAAGATCGGGGGTCTGGTGCAGAAGCCGGTTCAGGCGCAACCGGTCGGCGTTGAGAGGATCGGGGGCGAGTTCACCCGCGACCTCGCGGAACTTCTGTTCAACCTCCTCCGGCACCCGCACGTCGAAGATGCGCTCCATCAGCGCCTCGATCGAGAACAGGTGGGCGTTGATGTTCTCCAGGTCGGCCATGGCCTGCTGGAACGCATCGGCGGCAGGAGCTGCATCGTCAGGCTGGCCGGCGGCGGCCAGCTCAGGGGTGGCTGCAGGCCTTGATGCCGGGCCGCCCTGGGCTTCAGCGGCATCCTGCTGCTTCTGCAGCTCTTCCATCACCCGACCCGCCAAGGTGCGGAACGACTGGAGTGCGGCCCAGTTCAGCTCCTGCTGCTGACGGAGGGTGGGGTTTTCGCGAATCAACCGGTCGTGTTCCCGATAGAACCGCTGGCAATCCGGGCACTGGCAGGGCTCTTCGGGCACCGCACTCCCTAGGGATGTCAATTCCCATCATGGCATCGGGCTGGAATCAGGCGCTGAGACCGCCCAGCTCCTCGCCGTCGCCCTCCTCGCCGTCGAAGGCACCGGGAATCGGGATCTCGATGGAACTCACCACGTGAATCACATCGCGCAGGCGCATGGCATCGGCAAACCAGCCCATGGCCTGTTCCGTATCGCCACGCCTCTCGGCATCACCGGCCTGCTCCTCGTGCGCCTCGGCCAGCAGGGCCAGCCAGCAGAGGCAGCGAGCCTGCACCACGGAAAGATCGAGATCATCGGGTTGGCTATCGACGATCCGCTGCGTTTCCTGTTGCACCAACAGACGCAGGCGCAGATCATGCAGCTGGGTCATCGCGGGCCGGCGACTCACACCACGCTAGCCACGGGGGCCTGAATTGGAAGGGCACTACCTGTAGTGGTGGCTACCCTGAGCCCAGGTGACGCGCGAACTACGGGGCTGGCGGGACTCGAACCCACGACCTACGGTTTAGGAAACCGTCGCTCTATCCGGCTGAGCTACAGCCCCAGTGCACGGGCAACGCGCGCAACGGGGCCATTATCGCCACAGCCTTCCCGTCGAGGGCCGGGCGCCCGGCGACAGCGATGATGGGCGCTGAAAGCAGGCGAGGTGATCGCGATCGGCCTGCCGCCGCCCCTTCGGGGTGGCAGCAGTGTCCGGTTGAGGAAAGTCCGGGCTCCCCAATGGCCAGGCTTGCTGGGTAACGCCCAGTGCGGGTGACCGTGAGGAGAGTGCCACAGAAACACACCGCCGATGGCGGGGGTTCGCCCCCGATCAGGTAAGGGTGCAAAGGTGCGGTAAGAGCGCACCAGCAGCATCGAGAGGTGCTGGCTCGGTAAACCCCGGCTGGGAGCAAGGCCCAGGGACAACGGTTGGCCATGACACCCGTCCCGCCACAAGTGCGCCGCTCGAGGCCGCCGGTAACGGCGGTCCCAGACAGATGATCACCCCCTCTCCCCGGCCTCGGCTGGCGATGAGGAGAACAGAACCCGGCTTACGTCCTGCTTTCACCCTCTTCCCACCAGCCCCCGCCGTGACTCCGGAGCGCCGCCTGCAGTTGCTTGCCTTCCTGGCCGGCCTGGGGCTCGACGGCCCGGCCAGCGACCTGGCCGGGATCGACCTGGCCCCGATCGACGAGGCCCTCACCCACACCTCGGCACGGGAGCCGGAGAACCACGAGCGCCTCGAGTTTCTGGGCGATGCGGTGCTGCGCCTGGCGGCCGCCGAGTTTCTGGAGCAGAAGCACGGCCGGCTCACGGTGGGGCAGCGCTCCGCCCTCCGGGCCCAGCTGGTGAGTGACCGCTGGCTGGCCGACCTGGGGGAGCGCTGTGGCCTGGAGGAGGTATGGCGGATCGGCGCGATGGCCGCCGGTGACAAGGCCGGTCGCGCCACCGTGCGGGCTGAGCTCAGCGAGGCCCTGATCGGCGCCATCTACCAGGCCTGGGGGGGCGCCAGGGGAGGCCTGCTGGCGGTGATGCAGTGGCTCACACCCCACTGGCAGCAGGCCAGCCGGGAGCTGCTCAACGACCCGGATCGCCACAACTGGAAATCGGCCCTCCAGGAGTGGAGCCAGGGCCGGGGGCTGGGGCTGCCGGACTACGGCACGGAGGAAGTGAGCAGCAGCCACGGGGACCCGCGGCGCTTCCGCTGCACAGTGAGGCTGCAGGTGGAGAGGCCGCCGGCCGCCGCCGAGAGTCGTCAGGGCTGGGGAGCCTCGCGACGGGCCGCCGAACAGGACGCCGCCCGCCAGCTGCTGGCAGCGCTCAGACCTGCTGCAGGAGCTTGAGGGGCATGGTCACCAGCTTGTCCCAGTTGCCGCCCTCGAACAGCACCGCCGCCCGGTCACCGCTGATCCGCTGCACGAAGCCGCGGTAGCCGTTGTAGATCGAGCGCACGTCGCACACCACCACGGTGGAGCCGGGAAGGATCGGCAGATCGGCCATGGAACGGGCAGGCGCAGAGCGGGCGTGGCGTCATTATCGGGGGCAGACGCCGGGGCCGGCATGGCGGAGAAGCGCGAAGAGACGTTGCTGGAGGCGGAGTTGCTGGTGGTGGGACGGCTTGTCGCTCCCCAGGGCCTGCGGGGTGAAGTGCGGGTGCTGCCCCTCAGCGATTTCCCCGAACGTTTCACCCGGGCTGGTCGCCGCTGGCTGCGGCGACCGGGCGGCCAGGCCCGGGAGGTGGAGTTGCGCGGGGGTCGGGTACTGCCCGGCAAGGATCTGTTCGTGGTGCGGCTGGAGGGCATCGACAGCCGCGAGGCCGCCGAAGCCGCGGTGGGGGAAGAACTGCTGGTGCTGGCCAGCGACCGCCCCCGCCTGGCCAAGGGCGAGTTTCACCTGATGGACCTGGTGGGACTGGAGGTGCGCCTCCTCGAGAACGGCGAGCGGATTGGCCAGGTCACCGATCTGCTGCACGCCGGCAACGACCTGCTGGAGGTGGAACTGACAGCGGAGCGGGGTGGTCGGCGCCTGCTGGTGCCCTTCGTGACGGCGATCGTGCCCCGGGTGGAGCTGGCGGAAGGCTGGGTGGGGCTGACCCCGCCGCCCGGGCTGCTCGAGCTCTGAGACACCCACCTGGAGACGGCCGCCCGGCGGGCCCAGGCCCCTGGCCCTGGCGAGGCGGGGTGCGCGATTCTGGGGGCAGTGCGGCATCGCAACCATGGCCCCCACCAGCCCCAGCACCTCCGGCAGTGCCCTGGTGCCGGTGATTCTGTGCGGGGGCACGGGCACGCGGCTGTGGCCGCTGTCGCGGGCCACCTATCCCAAGCAGTACTGGGCGCTGGCGGGGGAAGGGCAGGAGACCCTGCTGCAGCAGACCCAGCAACGGCTGACCGGGCTGCCGGGCCTGGCGGCGCCGCTGCTGATCTGCAACGAAGACCACCGCTTCATCGTGGCCGAGCAGATGCGCCAGATCGGCGTGGAGCCGGCGGCGATCCTGCTGGAGCCGATCGGCCGCAACACGGCGCCGGCGGTGGCGGTGGCGGCCCTGAAGGCCACGGCCCAGGGGGAGGACCCCCTGCTGCTGGTGCTGGCGGCCGACCATGTGATCCGCGATGGCGACCGCTTCCGCCAGGCGGTGGCGGCGGGCCTGGCGGCGGCTGAGGCGGGTCAACTGGTGACCTTCGGGATCGTTCCCACCGCGCCGGAAACGGGCTACGGCTACATCGAGGCAGCCCAGGCGCTGGCCGGAGCCGAGGCGCCGGTGCCGATCGCCCGCTTCGTGGAGAAACCGGATCGCAGCACGGCTGAGCAGTTTCTGGCCACCGGCCGCTTCACCTGGAACAGCGGCATGTTCCTGTTCAAGGCGAGCGCAATCCTGGCGGAACTGGAGCGGCTGACGCCGGAGGTGGTGAGTGCCTGCCGGGCGGCGCTGGAGCACGACAGTGCCGATCTGGATTTCCTGCGGCTGGAGCGGGAGGCCTTCGCCGGCTGCCCGAACGTGGCGATCGACGTGGCGGTGATGGAGAAGACCGATCGCGGCGCGGTGCTGCCGCTGGAGGCGGGCTGGAGCGATGTGGGCAGCTGGAGTGCCCTGTGGGAGACCGCCGATCAGGATGACGCCGGCAACGTGCTGCGGGGCCGGGTGATCAGCCAGGGGGCCCGCAACTGCTACCTGCGCAGCGAGCACCGCCTGGTGGTGGGCCTGGGGGTCGAGGATCTGGTGGTGGTGGAGACCGACGACGTGGTGCTGGTGGCCCACCGCGACCGGGCCCAGGAGGTGAAGGAGGTGGTGGGGCTGCTGGAGCGCCAGGGGGCGCGGGAGAGCAAGGCCCACCGCAAGATCTACCGCCCCTGGGGCAGCTACGACGGCATCACCGAGGGGGATCGCTGGCAGGTGAAGAAGATCGTGGTGAACCCCGGGGCCAGCCTGTCGCTGCAGATGCACCACCACCGGGCGGAGCACTGGGTGGTGGTGCAGGGCACGGCGCTGGTGGAGAAGGACGGCCAGCAGGAGCTGGTGGGCGAGAACCAGAGCACCTACATCCCGCTGGGATCGCGGCACCGGCTCACCAATCCGGGCCGGATTCCGGTGGAGATGATCGAGGTGCAGAGCGGTCCGTACCTGGGCGAGGACGACATCGTGCGCTTTGAAGACCGCTACGGCCGCAGCGACCAACCCCAGGCGCAGGCCTTGGCGAGCTGATCCCGGCCCCCGGCGGGGTCACTGCTCACACCTGGCTGCTCAGTCCGCGCAGCTCACTCCACCGTGACGCTCTTGGCGAGGTTGCGGGGCTGATCCACATCCAGCCCCCGGTGGGCGGCGATGTGATAACTCAGCAGCTGCATCGGAATCACCGTCAGCAGCGGGCTGAGCAGCTCGTCCACCTCCGGCACCGCCAACAGCACATCGAACAGCTCGGTGTCCCCGCAGGCCGGCGCCACGCCGATCAGCTGGGCATCGCGGGCCTTCGCCTCCTGGGCATTGCTGAGCACCTTGTCGAACACGGCCCCCGGCACCGCGATCGATACCACCGGCACCTTGGCATCCAGCAGGGCGATCGGGCCGTGCTTCATCTCACCGGCCGGGTAGCCCTCGGCGTGGATGTAGCTGATCTCCTTGAGCTTGAGCGCCCCCTCCAGGGCAATCGGGAAGTTGATCCCCCGCCCCAGGAAGATCACGTCCTGGGTGCTCTCAAAGCGGTGGGCCAGAGCCTCGGCCTGGCGGTCGTGCTCGGCGATCAGCTCCCGCAGCTGCTGCGGCACCGCCCGCAATCCCGCCGTGAGCGCCAGCAGCCGCTCCCGGGTGATCGTGCCGCCGCCGGCCTGCAGGCCCAGCCGCCGCTCCGCCAGCGCCAGGGCCAGGCCGTAGAAGGCCAGCAGCTGGCCGAGGAAGGTCTTGGTGGCGGCCACCCCCACTTCAATGCCGGCGCCGATGTCCAGCACCTGATCCACCATCCGCCCCAGGGAACTCTCCGGGCGGTTGGTGATCCCCAGCAACCGCGGCGCGTAGGCCGGGTCGGCCACCAGCTGGCGCCGCTCCTGCTCCATCGCCAGGGCCGCCAGGGTGTCGGCCGTCTCCCCCGACTGGGTGACGCCGATCGTGAGCGTGTGGGGACCCAGGGGCGGGGGGCTGTAGCGGAATTCACTGGCGTAGAAGACCCGGGTGGGCAGCCCCGCCAACTGCTCGAGCAGATAGGCCCCCACCTGGGCGGCGTGCCGGCTGGTGCCGCAGGCCAGCACATCGATGCGCTCCACCCCCTCCAGCACCGCGCCATCCAGGGGCAGTGCCACCAGAGGCCCGGCCGCCGTGCCGGCAGGCGCATCCGGCAGATGGCGCGCCACCCACAGCGCCGCCGTCTCCGGCTGCTCGTGGATCTCCTTGAGCATGAAGTGGCGGAAGCTGCGCTTGTCGGCCACGTGCTCGGTGCCGCTGAGCAGGCTGGGGCTGCGCTCCACCCGCTCGCCGCCCTGGTCGTAGAGCTCGATCCCCAGGGGGGTGAGCAGCGCCACCTCGCCGTCCTCCATCGGCAGGATCGTGCGCGTGAAGCCCGCCAGGGCCGGCGTGTCGCTGGCACAGAGAAATTCCCCCTCCCCCAGGCCGATCAGCAGCGGTGCCGCCTTGCGGGCCACCACCAGGGCGCCCGGAGCCTCCGCCCACACCACCGCCAGGGCATAGGCCCCCTGCAGCCGCGGCAGCACCGCCTGCACCGCCCGCAGCAGCAGAGCACCACCGGGCCGCCGGCCGTCCGGGCTCAGGACGCCGGCCTGCAACCGCTCCAGTTCCCGCCCCAGCAGATGGGGAATCACCTCCGTGTCGGTGTCGCTGCGGAACACCACGCCACTGGCCTGCAGCTCCTCGCGCAGGAGCCGGTGGTTCTCGATGATCCCGTTCTGCACCACCGCCACCGTGCCGCTGCCATCGAGGTGGGGGTGGGCGTTGCGCTCCTCCGGTTTGCCGTGGGTGGCCCAGCGGGTGTGGCCGATACCGCACTGGCCAGGAGCCCCCTGGGCCTCAAACCGCTGGGTGAGGTTCACCAGCTTCCCCTCGGCCCGCAGGCAGTGCATCCCCGCCCCATCCACCGTGGCGATGCCGGCCGAGTCGTAGCCGCGGTACTCCAGCTGGCGCAGCCCCTCCAGCAGCTGGGGAGCCGCCTCCCGCGATCCGATCAGGGCAACGATCCCGCACATAGGCCTCAGCCAGGGAAGTCAGACATGAAAAAGGCCCGGACAGAGCCGGGCCTGAGCTTATGGGAGTTGGCCGTCGCTGAACCTCAGTAGGCCAGACCCATCGAGCGGGTGGTCTCGTCGCCGAGATACACGCGGATGCTGAGGAAGTCGGTGGGGCAGGCGGTCTCGCAGCGCTTGCAGCCCACGCAGTCTTCCGTGCGGGGGGAGCTGGCTATCTGGCCGGCCTTGCAGCCGTCCCAGGGCACCATCTCCAGCACGTCGAGGGGGCAGGCCCGCACGCACTGGGTGCAGCCGATGCAGGTGTCGTAGATCTTGACGGCGTGGGACATCTGAACTCCGGAGGTGCTGAGACTCGGCGTGCTGCCAACGGTACCCAACGCGTTCGGGTCGACCCTGACACCCCCTGCAGGCCTTCACCCTTGTTCATACGCCAGCCCGAGGAGAGGGTCCTGGCCAGGGCGACCCGTAGAGTGCCTCGACTCTCACAGCGGCCATGTCCCAGGAAGCGATCTTTGAGAAAGTGCGCTCGATCGTTGCCGAACAGCTCAGCGTTGACGCTGGCGAGGTGAAGCCCGAATCCAACTTCCAGAACGACCTAGGCGCCGACTCCCTCGACACCGTTGAGCTCGTGATGGCGCTGGAAGAGGCGTTCGACATCGAAATTCCCGACGAGGCCGCCGAGGGCATCACCACCGTGGGTGACGCCGTCAAGTACATCCAAGAGAAGCAGGCCTGAGCCGCTCCATGGTTGAGGGTCTCCACCGCGTCGTCGTCACCGGCCTCGGGGCGGTCACACCGATCGGCAATGACGTTCCCAGCTACTGGGAAGGTCTGACCACCGGTCGCAACGGCGTCGCGGGGATCACCCTGTTCGACGCCTCACGTCATGCATGCCGCTTCGCGGCTGAGGTGAAGGGTTTCGACCCCCGAGGCTGGCTGGAGCCGAAGGAGGCGAAGCGCTGGGATCGCTTCTGCCAGTTCGGGGTGGTGGCGGCCAAGCAGGCCGTGGCCGACGCCGGGCTCACGATCGACGAAGCCAGCCAGCACCGGATTGGCACCGCCATCGGCTCCGGCGTGGGCGGCCTGCTGATGATGGAGACCCAGGCCCAGGTGCTGCACGAGCGTGGTCCGGACCGGGTGAGCCCGTTCTGCGTGCCGATGATGATCCCCAACATGGCCACGGGCCTGGCGGCGATCGCCCTGGGTGCCAAGGGACCGAGCAGTGCCGTGGCCACGGCCTGTGCAGCCGGCTCCAATGCGATCGGCGACGCCTTCCGCCTGATCCAGATGGGGCTTGCGGACGCGATGGTCTGTGGTGGGGCGGAATCGGCGATCACTCCCCTGGGGGTGGCCGGCTTCGCCAGCGCCAAGGCCCTCTCCTTCCGCAACGACGATCCCGCCACCGCCAGCCGTCCCTTCGACGCCGAGCGCAACGGCTTCGTGATCGGCGAGGGCGCGGGTGTGCTGGTGCTGGAAAGCCTGGACCATGCCCAGGCCCGCGGCGCCCGGATCCTGGCCGAGGTCGTGGGCTACGGCATGACCTGCGATGCCCACCACATCACCTCGCCCTCGCCCGGGGGTGTCGGCGGCGCCGAGGCCATGCGGCTGGCCCTCCGGGACGCGCGGCTGGAACCCGAAGCCGTGAGCTATGTGAACGCCCACGGCACCAGCACCCAGGCCAATGACAGCAACGAGAGCTCAGCCATCAAGAGTGCTCTCGGGGACCACGCCTTCCGCATCCCCGTGAGCTCCACCAAGTCGATGACCGGCCACCTCCTGGGTGGCAGTGGTGGCATCGAGGCCGTCGCCGCCGTGCTGGCGATGGAGCATGGAGTCGTCCCCCCTACGATCAACTACACCAATCCGGATCCCGCCTGTGATCTGGATGTCGTGCCCAACCAGGCCCGGGACCAGAAACTCGATGTGGTGCTCTCCAACTCCTTCGGATTTGGTGGCCACAACGTGTGTCTGGCCTTCCGCCGCATGCCCTGATGCCTCCCGGCTGATCCGGCCCTCCCTGTGACCCCTTAACCCTTCGCCCGTCTCCGATGGTCGCCGCCCCCTCCTCCGCCACCACCAACGCCACCAGCCAGCTGGATTCGCTGTGCGTCAACAGCATCCGCTTCCTGGCTGTCGACGCGATCAACAAGTCGAACTCGGGTCACCCGGGCCTGCCCATGGGTTGTGCACCCATGGCCTACACGTTGTGGGACAAGTTCCTCAAGCACAACCCCAAGAACCCCAAGTGGTTCAACCGGGATCGCTTCGTGCTGTCGGCCGGCCACGGCTGCATGCTGCTGTACGCGCTGCTGCACCTCACCGGCTACGACTCGGTGACCATTGAGGACATCAAGCAGTTCCGCCAGTGGGGCTCCAAGACCCCCGGTCACCCCGAGACCTTCGAGACCGCAGGCGTAGAGGTGACCACCGGCCCCCTGGGGCAGGGCATCGCTAATGCCGTGGGTCTGGCCATGGCCGAAGCGCACCTGGCGGCCAAGTTCAACAAGCCCGACTGCACGGTGGTGGATCACACCACCTACGTGATCATGGGCGACGGCTGCCACCAGGAAGGGGTGAGCGGTGAGGCCGCCTCCCTGGCCGGCCACCTGGGCCTGGGCAAGCTGATCGCCCTCTACGACGACAACCACATCACCATCGACGGAAACACCAACGTTTCCTTCACCGAGGATGTGCTGAAGCGCTACGAGGCCTACGGCTGGCACACCATCCACGTGGCCGACGGCAACACCGACC
>Ga0194130_10002288_pt1 | contig 28064 bp, 28 predicted proteins | sample TA2KigsurfametaG_FD_160084 | JGI IMG/M metagenome (GOLD analysis project Ga0194130, IMG submission 160084) | Freshwater microbial communities from Lake Tanganyika, Tanzania - TA2015050 Kigoma 12 surface | ecosystem: Environmental > Aquatic > Freshwater > Lake | place: Tanzania: Lake Tanganyika...
AACAAGGCAACATACACCATTACTATCTTTTTGTAAGAAAATATTTGTATTAACAGGAATATTTCTACTATAAAATCGAACCTTATTCATGCCTAAATATTGAACATTTACAACCTCACCAACTTTACAATTATTTTGTGCAATACAAATTACCCAGGGATTTCCTCCGGCAAATGCTTCATTTTGATTAGTATATACTTTGGATTGACCATTATCATTTATAACACAAACAACACTATATGCCACTATGGGTTCATATGCTATATAAATATTGTATTGATTCATCTAATCGTGAATTTGATATTTTTACAACATCCATTTAATAAATATATATCATATAAGAAAATATTTAAAAAGGTGGAGAATAAATATGAAGTGTAATACTATCATCAACTGCTGTCATATTATGAATACCAATATTATTATCAATATATCCTATATCATCTTTATAATACATATTTGTTTTGATAATATTTTCATCTTTTTTAATTATTTCACTCATCTGATTTTGTAATATTTTAAAAACACATTCACCTGGATGACTGTGAAAACCAGATGATTGCCCTTTACACCATGTAATTATTACAAGTTCAATTTGATCATTTTTATAAAGAATATGTCTATTGTATTTTTTTGTATTTTTTGTTATGTATTGTTTATAATCAATTTCATTATAATCATGTAATAATGTCGTACATTCTTTTATAGTTTTACCTTGTTTAATATTATTTTCTATAGTATGAAATAATTCTATTAAAAGCATATTATATTTAATAAAATTATATTTTTTTCCCACCAATTAACGATTTAAAATCATTATTATATAGTAATTCTACATTGAGGTTACCATCTTCACTACAATATGTTCTAACACCTTTAAATGCTTCAATCATTATAATTGAATTTTGAATAAATATTTTTAACATATTATTATATTCTTCTAAGTCATTTTCAGTAACTAATTCATGTAATACAATATTTTTAATATTTTCTAATAACACAATAATTAATAAATCTTTTTTACGATATTTATTTATAAAATAATCAATGGAATCTAAAATTTTTTTCCCATTTTCTAATAATGATTCAACTTTTAAGTTTATTTTAAATATACCATTTAATATATCAAATATGATATTTTTACGTTCTTTTAAACTATCGATTTTAACAAAAAGATCAATAACATATAAATAAAACAAACGATTAATACGTTTTTCATATTTTGGTGTTTGCCATGGTTTTTTTACAAATTTAAATAAAATAAATTCCAAATCATGAGCTAAATAAAAATAGGTATAACTTAAAAATTCTAGTCTGCTTTTACCATAACTTAACCGATATAATTGTAATAGATTTTGTGGTCCATTACTTTCATAAAAATGTTTAAAATTATCATCAAGACGATGTGGAATACTAACATCAATTAATTCCCCACCTATTAATTTATTCATTTTTTCACCATTGGGTTTTTCAAAAATAAAATTAAAACATACTTTTGTTCTAACAAGATTAAATTTAATTCTTCCACTTGAACTATTAAAATCAAGTGTTTGATTCATTTGAATAAACATGCCATGGTGAATTTTATCTAAATCAAATGTTGCTATTTTATTATCATTAGTTATTTCTTTAGCTAAATCATACTTACCAATATAATGTTCCTTTTCGCCATTACCAATTTGGATATCAAGAAACACTAATTTCTTTAAAACTGATTGATATAAAATTTTATTATTAGGGTCAACTAAAGCGTTTGCTCGTGAAGCTCGATTAAAATAATCTGTTAAAACATGATGTTTTACCTTTTGATTAAATTTAAATATTTCAAAATAATCAGTTAGATTTTCACTAAATATTTTTCTAATATAAACTTGTAATAAATAACTTAAATAAGTCATATCATCATAAATTTGGTCATAATTTTCTATGTTAGGATTTATGTAAATAGAAAAATCAGCATCGCTCCGTTTAAAAAATTGTTCATAATAATCTGTTATTATTTTACTAGCAGCTCTTGGTAATTCCCGTAAAAAATCATTACTAATTATTCTTAATATATTACCTCCTTTATATACAAAAAAAATATCAATTTTGTCTATATTTTTACTAAGTCTATAGATTTTAATAGCTTTATCAAATGTTCCATAAACTAATTGTAAAAAATTAAACATCCCTGTTTCTTCCGATAAAAATGTTTTAACAATAATATCAGTACATAAATCCTTATATTCTCTATTATAATCAATTAATTCGTCACTTACAGAATCTAATTCGCTTTGATAATCTTTATAAGTTGGTTTTTTTATTTTACCATCTAATAAATCACTAACAATATTCTCAATTGTTTCGTTTTCTGTATTTAAACTACTTTGAACAGTACCCATTATATATAAATATAAATTATTTTATTTCCAGAATTGTATAGAATTTATAAAACGATCTGTATTCGGTAAGGATTCTTTAATTGACCCTAATATTGGTATATTATCTATAAATCCAAAAATATCATTTGATGGAACACTATGTATTTCTGTATCTACTAATTCAGCTCTTTGTTGTGCCCAATCAACGTTTGGACCAGTTTTGTCCGGGTTTAATATATTTTCTATTCTGTTAACTATATCACGCAGATTTTCACTATTATCAATATCTAACATATTTATAAATTGCTGTTCATAAACACTTATATCTGATGTTTTTTCAATGACAAACCGATTATCTTTATTTTTTATATAAATATTAAGTAGCATATTATACCAATTAAAATTAACAATAAAAATACCTTTTTGTATAGTATGTTTTCTAACTATAAAATTATATTCTTTTAATAATGTTTTAACAAGATTTTTACTAACATTTTTATGATACCAAATATATGGTTCACCTGTTCCAGGGTCAATCAAACTATCAATTGTTCTACGCATTACCACATCAAAATTACCAAAAAATTCTAACCATTCTTGAAATTCAAAAGCACTAATATATTTATCATTATCATCATTTATTATTTTTTTTAAAAAATCAATTTCAGTTGAAACTAATTTCGTATGTAAACGAATAGCACTAAAAAATAAATTTGTTTGTATAAATAGATTTTCACTACCAAAATTTATTTCCCAAAATTCACGAGCTTTATTGTCCAAAATCACATTACCTATATCCATTTTACTACTTGAATCTAATTCACGTTTAATATCTAATAAAAATTTCATATCCTCAACACTACGACTTATATCTTCTGCTAAACTATTTAATCCACGAACATAAAAAATACGTTTAAAAAATCCTTTATTACTTACACTTTCTACTTTATTTCGCATTTTATTTAATTTTTTAGCTATATCTAAAATATAATTATTTATCATATCATTATTTGATATTCTATTGCTTTTTGTTATATGTTCTTTTAATGTAATTAACATACATATTTTATTCATAAAACGTTGATTAATAAATCGTAGATTTCTATATAGATGAGCAGTCTCATATAATGCTTTTATTATTTCTATACTGGCAGATATAGCTTCTCCACCAATTTCCATCATATATAATAAATAAAGATTAATACATTATAACTAAAAAAAATATATATAATATATGTCAATAACATTTACAAAAAGGATTGATGAATTAGAAAAATTTATTAATGAAATTCCATGTATCAATCCAATGACTTATTATCCACATTCTAATAAAATCGTTGCTATTGGAGATATTCATGGGGATTTTGAGGCATTAATTAAATTATTATTATCTATAAAAATTATTAATAAAGAAGGATTATGGATTGCTGGTGATACTACTCTTGTTCAAACGGGTGATATAGTAGATGATACCCGATATAGTTTTCGAACAAATAAACATGTAAATATTTTTAAACACTTACCACAGGATGAATTATATATATATGCATTTTTAGCAGATTTAAACTTACAGGCAAAAGAAGTAGGTGGAAAAGTGTTACTATGTATGGGTAATCATGAGTATACGCACTTAATAATTGAGATGACAAGTGAAGATTATTATACCCAACCATCTACAATAGATTGGTATAATCAATTTGGATTAGACACTCGACTACGTATTTTTAAACCAGGTGGAATATTAGCAAAAAAATTATCATGTATAATTAACTTAGCTGTAGTTATAGGCGATTGGATTTTTTGTCATGGAGGTATTAATTGTTCTTGTATATTTAGTAGAGCAGATTTAGAAGATATTAATCGTAAGATGACTATGTATATGAATAATGGATTATCTGAAATACCATATGAAGAAAGATTAGATTATAAACATCGTTTTTATAATAATGAATTTATATTTATGGATAGACGTTATTCTATTAATGATAATGAAAAAGATGATAGTAATACTTGTAAAGATTTTTTAGAAATAAAAAAAATATTAGAAATGCCTAATGCTAAAATAGTTGTAGGACATACTATACAAAATATACCCAATAGTATTTGTAATAATAGTATTTTTCGTATAGATACAGGTATGTCTAGAGCTTTTGGTAAAAAAGAGAATATAACAGATAGACTATACGCATTATATATTAGTAATAATAAACCATACATTGTAAATGGTGATGGTTTACTATTCAAAGTTCCTAATAATTTAGAATATCAACAATTTTTAGTTGACGGTAATAAAAAGATTTTAGAATATAGAAAACAACCAGATTTAGCATGCCGGAAAGAAGATATCCCCGAAATTATCTATGAAGATATGGATATTTAGAGTCGCGACCAATCAACTGTCGGCTTTCCCAATTTAGCCAATTCAGCATTGGCTCGTGAAAATGGTTTTGTCCCAAAAAATGCGCCTCTTGCTAATGGACTGGGATGCGGCGTTACTATAAAAATTCCTTTTTCAATGGTGGTTTTTACCTTTTCTGCCTCTTTACCCATCAATATATACACTACATTTGGATTTTCTTTACTAAAGTTTTCTAAAAATTTCGTTATAAATGGTTGCCAGATTTTTTGATGACTATTACTTAGTCTTTCCACAACAGTTAAACTCGCATTTAACAATAAGACACCTTGTTTTGTCCATTCAGTTAGGTCTCCATGTGATGGTTCCTTGAATCCGCTAATATCTGTTTCTAATTCTTTGTAGATATTTTTGAGACTGGGAGGAACAGATACTCCAAGCGGGACACTAAAACTTAATCCCATAGGTTGTTCAGGTGAAATATATGGGTCTTGGCCTATGATAACTACGCGTGTTTCATCTGGTTTAAAGTAGCGCATACTGACCAGCCGTAATTCTTTAGCTGGTAGTATTTTTAGACTAGGTTCATAGGTTTCAACTGATTTCTCGACTTCAGCATCTACTCTGTCGCGTATATCTCGAGGAATATTTAGTATAAGTTTAATCCATTCACTTGGAATAGTCGTAATGTCTAAACAATTCATTTTTTATTTGTAAAAAAAATGTGTATGCATATTTCAATTTTTTTTACACCTTTTTCACTGAAAAGTTGGACACATATTTATTATATATTAATAGTTCCAACTGAAAATTATTCATTTGTAGGGTATAATACATAAACATAACGTATTGAAAAACATATAATACATAATAATATTATTGATGTAAATTGTAGTATTGATAATACTTGTTATACTGATATGAAAATATCATATAATAATTATAAAGGAATTTGAAGATACGATAATACCTATTTATAAATATTGTTTGCCCGAAAGCATTAGTTTATTTAATTTTATATATTGTGAATATGGTGATTATGACACAGATAATAGTAAAATTTATGCTTTAAGTGATAATTATATTTACTATATTTATATAAATAAATAATGAGCAATATTGAAAAAACATCTCATTTTTCTGATTGGTTAGAAAATACAAAAGATATAAAACCAAAGCAATATACAGAAGAACAATTTAACTCAGATCTAAAATAATGGGTTGAAAATGAAAAATATAGCAAAGGACAAATGAATTCCATTGAAAAATATTTTCTACAAAAATGGATTCATGAATTAAGTCCCAAATATTAAAATCCCGCAAGTTTTTTTCCCAAATCATCTAAAATTGGGCTTTCTATTGGTGTGATTACCGGTAAAATTCCACCATATGTGTTCGGTTCGTTTGGAAATAATGTTATTTTACAAGGATAATGGTTTGTTGTGCGAATTTCATTAAATGCTTTCTGTTTCATCTTTAAATTTGCTTGAATACAACGAGGCATATAACATAGATAAATAACTGCTCTTGTATTCGGAATAGTCCGTCTTTTATCAGGTTCAATACCGCAATGAATTGTCCGGCTGTCCCAAAATACAAGAGAACCTTTTGGACATTTTATATTACGTATATTACAGCCTTTATCAATGTAAAATTGTTCTTCTTTTTTTGAAAGTTTATAACAATCCGATTTATCGGTAATATTATTTTTGCTTCCAAATTCCGCATGATATTTATTACTACCTTCCATAAATGATAGTGTTGCATCATAATCATTTATATCCAATCCTGTAATAAAACTTTGAATACATTTGAATTCGCTATTTATAAATGATTGATCCGTATGATACCAAGTATTACCTTTATTCCAGCCTCTTTTTGTTATTTCAGAAGGTAAATGAAAACTCAATGCATCAAATGAAACTAATAAATCATCTGGCGGACAGTCCCAGAAATAAGCAAATATATCAACAATTTTTTTATTCTGCCTAACATCCCAACACGCTTGTGTTTGTCCAACTCCCCAATGTTGAACTAACATTGAATGTATGGGATATAATTTATAAAATTCAGACCAAGAATTTTTTTTCATTCTATTTATAGGTGTATCCCATTTCTGTGTAATATGCTCAAAAAAATCCCAAATTTTATCGACCATATTTTTACATTCACTATCTGTTAAAATAGATGGTATAATTGCTACACCATAATTATCTATTGTTTGTTTTAAAGTTTCCTTTGAACAAACATACCTATCAAATTCATAATTAGTTTCCATATTTTTTAGATATTTTATTTAATATTAAATAATAATTCCTTCAATTTTTTTAATATGTTTTAATAAATAAAAAAATTGAAATTAAAATGATTGTGTATAAAAAATTATAATAGTCAAATGAATAATTTATTTAATATAGTCAATAGTAAGGAATATCCAGATGTGTCTTATGATCAAATAGAGAAAATTTTACCACAGGTAGAGAATAATGCCCGGTCCAAAAAGATATTAGAAGAGATGAGATGTATACATCTTGATTTTCCATATGGCCATTACTTTATTTTTGATATTGATGCCAAAATAAAACTGGAAAGATTACGTTTATATCATCCCATTTGGCATTTTGAACACTATTTAATCAATCACTCAGAAGTATCTATAGGAAAAAGATTTTCATTAGATTATAAGGGAAAACCTATGCTATTTATACCATCTGACCAGGAATATTTAGAAATAGACAATCTAACCTGTGCATTTACAGACCAGTCACGAATGGCTGGTTTCCGATACGTTCCTAATGTAAAAACTCGGTCTCCTACTGATGGTTGGTTTGAATATAGTGATTATACATTAGCAGCAATTAAAGATTGCCTTGATAAACGGGTAAATATAAATGCGTTTAATCTACGTGAAGGATTGTATTTTGCCAGTAAATCACGTGATTGTCCCTATACAGAATGTGCCCATGAACGATTGACGTTTTTAAAGGGTGTTTTTAATGAAATACAAAATGAAGTAAAGGGATTAGAATTACGTATATTTGATCTTTGTGCTGGTTGGGGTGATAGACTACTTGTATCAATTGCTTTTAATGCTGAATATATCGGTATTGAACCTAATAGTAAATCACTACCGGGTTTTAACCATATGATTGAATTATTGGGAGACAACAAAAAGCAATGTGTCTTATTAGACTCTTGTCCTAGTGTAGTTTTACCTCAAAAATATATTGATGAGTATTTTTCAGTTTGTTTTCTTTCACCTCCAGCATATAATAGTGAATATTACTCGGATGATAAGGGTCAAAGTGTAAATATGTTCACTAATTTTGACGATTGGTTAATAGGGTTTTTGTTTAAAACAATTCATTTAGCCTGGTCTAAATTGGCTATAGGAGGTGTTTTAGTAATACAATCACTGCTTGCTGCTAAAATAAATACATATATTTATAATATGTGTGATGGAAGTCATTATATTGGAGTGTTAAGTATTAAAACTGGCCGGAATCGTAACAAACCACTGTGGATATGGAAAAAAAAAACGAGTGGTTCTAGAATAAAAGATTATGACACTATGATAAAAACATTTAGTAAAACTATAGTCGATAAAATAATCTAACTTATTTAATTACACTAAAACTATATAATATATTATTACTCACATCACGAAATTCAGTAATTAGTGTATTTCCACTAATCTTATGTGTAGTATATCCAGTAATAGTTCTATCCCATATATCATGAACATTTTTATTTTTATTAGGAACTTTTAAATATTGATCCGCATCGGGAACAACCATAGATCCAGCACCAGTTGTCATATATTTAGCATTACTATTAATTGAATAATACTGTAGGGAATGAACATGTCCATTTAGATATAAATGTATATTCGGACTATCTAATATAGACTGAAAATCTTCTACATTTATTTCTTCTGCCCGATGATGGCCAAACACAATTATCCATTCATTATTAGGTATTTTACTTATAGTATCTTTAAACCATTGTAGTTGTGGCTGACAATTTTGAGCTAAAATATTTTGGTGAAAAAAACACTCACCCGGAATAGGCCCACATGTAGGAAATTCAAAATTACAAGGATCCCATTTCGCACGGTCATTCCCACGGTAATCAGCAACACAAGGATTTGTATCAAGAGCTATTAAATTAATGATAGTTTCACCATAAACTAATTTATGACTATAATAACGATCATCCATAATCCAATTTTTTATTACAGATGATAAAGCTAATTGAGATTCTGGTTTAAAACCATAATCATGATTACCTAAACAATTATACCAGGGCAAATTTATATGGCCAAAAAGAGACACAAAGTCTTCAGTTATTTGTGGATCACTAATATTTTGAATACCACAATAATAAAAATTATCGCCAGTATTTATTACAAATTGTGAATTAGTACTATTTGCTATATTATACATTGAAACCGCTGTATTTTGAGCATTTTTTAAATGATATCCTCCAAGAGAAGCCGCACCCCAATCACCTACACTAATAAAATGAATATCATCACAAAACCCAACAATTATAAATGAAAGTAAAAATATGATTTTTATCATGTTAATTAGTATTCAATATTATTTATTTTTTATATAGATATCTAAATTTAAATCATCACTATTTTTAATAATAATTTCTGTAATCTTACGATAATGATTAGTCAATTGTTCAATTATATCTTGTGTATTTTTAATATATAAATGAGCATATTCTATATTTTTAGTACAGTAATAATCCTTTAATCGATATAGTCCTGATATTAGTTTATTTAGTAAACTATGATTTAATTGAAGTAAATTATAATTTTGTATATTATTATAACAATTTATATTAGATATTTGTATTAAAAACGTTGTATACTTCTTAATATGTTTTTCTAAATAATTTATAATATTTTTATTATTATCTCTTCTAAATTTACGATTTAGCCATCGAAAAAAATGTGGATGTTGTACAACTAGATTATTATTTTTGTCGATAGACAATTTATCATGAATTTGATATTCATAAATAGCAATAAAGTTATCATTAAATTTACCAAATTCTTTATATAGATCTTCCATATATAATTATATTATGTTATTAAAATTAATATATTTGTAAAATAATATAATATGTCTAAAAATTATCAATGGCCTCTATATGGGATAGATATTCCTCCTGGCTTACAACAATCTGAAACAAAAACGTATCATATATATAAATCTCCATGTGGTGATTTAGAAAATTGTGTAAAAAATTCACATTATACGATACCGAGAATAGAATGCAGTCAGAGAGATGGAATTATTCTTCCACACTATACAACATTTAATAAAAATACAAAAAAAACTGAAAGAACATATTATTTTCCTGAAAATATAGAAGATCCAAATATGTGTGATAATATGATTAATTATACTAGTAAAATAGCACGTGATGATAAAATATGTGATAGTGCCAATAATAGTTGTTATATTAAAATGAGTAGAGATGATATTCCAGATGTGTTTATTCAAGTATTTGAAATAATAGATGAATTAGAAAAAGTTTTTGAACACTTAATTGAATATTGTGAATCATCAAATATAAAAAGAAATGAATTTTTAGAAAAGCGTATTAATAATATAATATTGTCCTATGACTATAATAGACAAAATAGTCTATATACAGCCAGTGATACTTATTTAAATATTGATTATGAATCAACAAAAGAATTTTTTAAACAATTTCGAACTCAATTAATAATTGATAGAGCTGAATATAGTAATAAAAATGGATATAAAGAGTATATCAAATCGGTTTTGATAGATAAATATATTTTTCTATCCCATTTTATTGAAAATATTATTAATCAACGAGTTGATATATCCAAAGAAGTAGCAAAAATAAGAGCTCTAGAACAATGTGTTGCTGATGAACAAGAATCTAGTATAGAAATTAGTAAAGGTAAGTTTAACGTTCTAGCACAACCCGATAGCGATGAAGGTAGTCCACAAGCTGTTTTAGAACAAGGTGTATCTGCGTCGGGTAAAGAAGCTGTAGTTCTAGATGATCAATTAAACCAAGGAAAATTGTCTAAATTATTAGTAAAACCTACTCGTGATCAACATGAGGAACAATTATTAGAACAAATTGTTCAAGATCAAAAAAAAATGATAAAACAAAGTGTTCAAGAAATATTAGAATATAATATTGATGAAGCATATGTATTAGATTATATAAATACACAACCTATTTCTATAGAAATAATATATAATATACGAAATAAATGTGATGAATTATTACATTTAAATGAACACATTGAATCAAATAGTAGTAAAGTTGAAAAATCTATTATCTCACGTGAAAATAAAGAAAGGATATACATAACTCGTGATTTAACAAATATATTAGAAATATATTTTGGTTATCCATTCTATCCAGTAATTATTGAATCATTAATTAATTTAACGGCATATCAATTAGAATTTTTAACTAAATATTTTTATAAATTCGATAACAAATTTTATTTAAATTTTATGCGAGGTATTGAAATGGTTCAAAATAAAGAAGAAGTAATAAATGCTTTATATAATCGTATTGAATATTCTTTATTTTATGATAAAATATGTTATTTAATAAGTTTTAATTTAATTTCAGCATACCATGATAAAATCATTGACAATATTAAAAAAGGATTAACGCCTCTAAATACTATTAGTCAAGTTAATCTTAATATTATAAACAAAATTTTACCAATCTATATAACAACAAAACATAGATTAAATACATATGATATTAATAGCGGTTTACTAAATATATTAATGGATTTTCCTTATCATATACTTCAATATAATATTGATAATACACTTTTGGATGTAAAAAATAATCCTTATGATATATTAAGCTTGCCACATGATACTAAATATGAACAAATTGGTCTAAAAATATTGGATATTGTGAAGAATAATCCTCAACTTCCTAATTTAAAGGAAGCCAGAGCCTTATTAGGAACACAAAAAAAAAGAATAGATTTTGATACAAAGATACAACAACAAAAATCAATGGTTATGCTTTTTTGCACACAAATTGTATATATAATTAATCATATGTTTTCGAATATAATACTTCATCATTATCCATATTTTGGTTTATTATCATTTCCTATTAATGAAATTATTGTTATTAGTGAAAAATATTCTAAAGAAATACTTTGTCCTTTACTTATTAACAAAATTACATTTTTTATAACTATTCAAAAACAAATAAAATTAATTAATAATGAAAAAATAGAGAAAACAAATCAAGAGATATTTAATGAACTACGAGATTATATTAATCAACCATATGAATTTTCTGATGAATTTAATATTTATATTACATACTTAAATATGAATTTAAATGTATTAATTACAACTGATAATATTAATAATATGAATGAACATAATTCACAAAGGGAAGTATTAATACAACAATTAAAACAAGAATATGAAGCATTATCAATATATAGAAAAGAATATAAAAAGCAAATTGAAAATATTGTATAATTATTAGTATATATTTTTTGATATATTATCTTAAAAAATATATAATTTTATAATATAATGTCTGAAAAATATCAATGGCCCTATTATGGAATAGATATTCCTCGTGGTTTATTACATAGTGATACAAAAACATATAATATATATAAACCGCAATGTGGTGATTTAGAAAACTGTGCTACTAATAGTCACTACACCATTCCAAAAAAAAAATGCAGTAATGAAAATAGTATTATTCTTCCCCACTATACAACATTTAATAAAAATACAAGAAAAGCCGAAAGAACATATTATTTTCCAGAACATATTGAAGATCCAAATATATGTAATAATATGGAGAGTTATTTTAATAAAATAGCACATGATGAAAAAAAATGTGATAGTTCAAATAATATTTGTTATATTAAAATGAATAGAGATGTTCCAGATGTATTTAATGAAATATTTGAAATTATAAAAGAATTAGAAACTGTACTTAATTACTTAAGACAATTTTGTCAATCATCTAATAAACAAATAAGTCAACGTCTCGAACGGCGTATTGATGATATAATATTTTCATATGACCATTCTAGACAAACAAGGCTATATACATTAGCTGATAATTATTTAAACGCACCTGGCTTTACAAGAGAAACATTTAAAAATATACGCATTAGTTTAATAATAAATAGAGCTGAATATAGTAATAAAAATGAATATAAAGAGTATATTAAGAATGTTTTAATAGAAAAATATATATTCCTTTCTCATTTAATAACACTTATTATTGAACAACCGGTAGATATTAGAAAAGAAATTTCAACAATACAAGAATTAGTTGAATGTGTTCCTGATGATGATAGGTCTGTAATTGCTAGTGCTAAAAATATATTCAGTGATTTAGTTCAGTCTAATAGTGATGAAGGTAGTCCAATGTCTCTGGAAGAACAAGGATTATCTGTGTTAGGTGAAGCAGCTGTTGTCAAACAGGAACAAGGATTATCTGTGTTAGGTGAAGCAGCTGTTGTCAAACAGAAACAAGGTAAAATGTCTAAATTGTCAGTTCAATCAGATACAAATTTATTGGATCAATTAGTAAAACAACGTAAACAAAAAATAAAACAAGATATTCAACAAATATTAGAATATAATATTGATCAAAATTATGTATTAGAATATATACTTACAGACGCTATAGATATTGAACTTATATATAATATTAAAAATAAATGTGATGAATTATTAAAAGAAATTAAAAAATTTAATTCATCTATCACTAAAGATGATGAAAAGATTAAAAATAATAAAATTATTTTAACACGTGATTTTACAGATATTTTATTAATTTATTTTGCTTATCCAGTTGCTGAACTAATTATTGAAGATTTATTACACTTAAATGAGTTTCAATTAAAATTTTTAACTGAATTTTATTATAAATTCCAAAATAAATATTCTTATAATTTTATCCGGGGTACTGAAAAAAATGAAAAAAAAGTTGATATTTATATTAGGTTATATAATCGAATACAAGATTCTTTATTTTATGATGAATTGAGTTATCTTATTAGTTTTCAATTTGTTGTTTCATTCAATAATCAAGTTATAGATAATATTAAAAATGGATTAGGTTATTTTCATGATATTCCTGAATACAATTATAATGTTGTTGCTAAAAGTATACATAGATTTAAAGAAATAAAAAAGGCATTACAGACATATGATACTAATACCGGTATACTTGAGATTTTAAGGGATATACCATTAGAAGTACATAATAATAATATTGATAATCAACTTGTAACAAATAATCCTTATGATATATTAAAAGTACAACATAATGAAACATATGAAAATATTAAACTAAAAATATTACAAATTATGAAAAACAAAGATGAAGTTTTATATCCAAATTTTACTGATGCTAAAGTAATATTTAAAACAATAGAGACAAAAATGCAATTTGATAGTAAAAAAGAACAACATAACTTTGTTGCAAACGTTTTTTGTAGACATCTTAATTATTTAATTATTAATATTATTTATAAAATTTGTAGATATAATAAACCAACATATGAATTATATTTATTTTGTATAAATCAAATCATAATAATCGCTGAAATATATTCTAATGAAATACTTTATCCATCAATAGCAATAAAAATACCATTTTTTTTGACTATTCTAAAAAAACTTTTACAAATTAACAGTGAACGTTTACAGAAAACAAATCAAGAAATATATGCTGAACTACGAGATCATATTCAGCTGCCATATACCTTTTCTGTTGAATTTGAAATACCAATAAGATTATTAAATATAGCGTTAGATGTATTAATTACAAAAGATAATATGAATCAACCTGAAATAGATAGAGACACATTTTCAGCATTAAATACCCTATTTATTCAACAAGATAAGGCAGTAAAAGATTATATAGATGCAAATGGAGAATTCCTATCAACATTTCAATCAGCAGCAGCAGTAGCAACAGTAGCGCGTACTCCTGTTCGTGCGTGAACCATTCGAGACGTTGTCGTCATTTAAATTAACAACTAATATATTTGTATATTATTATACATATTTTGACTAGTTCTACTATTATCAAAAGTAGCAATTTCTTTTATTATATTTTTATTTTTATTAATAAAATAGATTAAATTATCTTTTAATACAAGATATATCTTGTCCCGATTTGTTTGATTTGAAATAATATAATTATAATTTTCATCAGTTATTACAATTTTTTGTATTTGATTTATATGATCTATTAATAATCCATGATAAAGTAATATATCTGTACATTCATCATTTTTTAATTTATCATATAAAATAAATTTTTTTTTTGATATGATAGCAATATTTTTAAACTTGTTATAATGAATAATATTTACAAAATGTAATAAATATAAATATGGCATATATATTTATAATTATTCTATTTTTTTATTTAGTTTTTCATATAAATATTCAAAAAGGTCATCTCTATTAATCTTCATATCAGGTATATAATTAGATATTTCATCAATACAATCTAAGCTATTTACAAAACCACCTAATAATAATAGTAATAATAATTGGTATATATTATCCGTAGTGTATTCACTAGATATATCATCTAATATTGTTTCTAATTCCGTATTAGTTAGTAGTGGATTACGCACACATTGGATTACAGTTTTGTTGTTATTATAATTATCACAATGTGGACCAAAGTTAAAATAATATTCATATTCATATCGATGAGTCTCACCATATGGTTTATGTATTTTCATAGGTATATGTTTATTAAATAATTGAATTAGTTCATTACATTCTAAAACTTTTCCTCCAGCATAACTTTCATATTTGACTTTAAAATCTCCATTAAATACATATTTTTCAGGAATAAATAGTAAGTAGTGACCATTTTGATAATGTTTTTTTATACTATTTAAAACTAATTCTTTAAACATTACTTTTTTTTTAGTCTTTATCAAGTCACAAAAATATAATCAATTTTTATTTTTATTATAAGCTAATTATTAAATAGATTAAAATATATTTTTAATATATATAAATGAATCATAATTTAATTGATACTCGACCATATGATAGAGATTTATATCTAGATATATTTGAAGTGCTTCACAATGTAGATGATATTCCTCCATATGCTGGATGGCCACAAGATAATCAGTATTATGTTAGACATATGGGTACTTTTATGGATGATATGCGTCAATTATTAAATAATGACCGTCCATTATTTGACCAAATATTAGGTCGTATACGTTTTAGAAGGAGAGGTCCATCTGAATTAAGAGATAGAATGTCAGCTTTAGTTCCTCCTCAGAATCCTCCACAAAATATAAGGGTAACCGGAGGAAGAGGTCGTTCTAGAAGGAATCAACGTAGATCACATCGCAAATCAAGAAATAATAGATATAATTATAATATATAAATTTTATCATTTTAATTTATATATTAAAATATGGGAAATAGTTGTGTTCAAAATACTATAATAGAAAAAAATAATTTGGATGATAAGTATGTTTCTAATAAAAAAACAGTTCATATTTGGCCAGAATTACAATATCAAAATGTTCATTATGTGTCATCTATTTTATCTAAAAAAGGATATAGGGTATTAATAGTTAATAATATAGATACAAATAGGTTTCAATATAATAGAGTATTATTATCTATTCAAAATGGATTAGTCCAAAACATTCCAATGAATGGCTAATATATAATTTTTTTTTAAATATAACTATTAGAATAATTATTATAGAAAACCTACTCAATATATATAAATGAATGAACTTAAAGAAATAAAAATTATAAATAGTTTAGACCTTATAAATATAGATATTCATTCAGTCTATAATAATAAATTGAATAGTCGTTCTATACCGAATAATAATTATTTTTGTATTGCTACTAGTAATGTAGGATATCGTGGGGTGGCAGGCAGTTTAAATAATAATGGTTTATGGTATACAAATAATGGTGGAAAAAACTGGATAATATCAGAAACACATAAAACTGGTACTTTTTCATGTATTTGTATTAATAGTAATGGAAATTTTGCTGTAGCTGGTAGTAATATTTCCAATGGATTATGGTATTCTATTGATTCAGGGATAAATTGGAAATATTCTAATATAAATAGTAAATTTAATTCTATTGTTGTAAATACAGATGGAACAATTATTATAGGAACAAGTAATTCTGGTATATATTATAGTTTAAATAGTGGTAATACATGGCAACTGTCATTATTATATCCAAATAACCAACCTATACCTCGAAACCCTGTTTTGATTACCATATCTGGAAATTATACAAGTATTGTTTTAAGTCCTAATGGATTAATTGGAGTAGCTGGAAGCAATACTAAACCCGGATTAATCTATAGTTTTAATAGTGGAAACATTTGGTATACTAGTACAGTTGAAAAAAGTATAAATGTATCTGAAGAAACAAGCATATTTACTACTTCTCATTTTAATACTTTAGCAATTTCTAGTAATGGTTCAAATGTAATAGCTGGAAGCAGTTCAAATACTGGATTATGGTATAGTTTTAATGGTGGGGTAACATGGAGACAATCTGAAACAAGTAAATCCGGTAGTTTTTATACAATTTCTATTAGTAGTGTTGGAACACACGCTATGGCTGCTGATACGAATAATAATATATGGTATAGTAATGATAGAGGAATAAATTGGCGAAGACAAAAAATTATTAGTACTTTTACAAATAGTTCTGGTATTTATCCGTCATTTTATAATTCAAGTTTATGGTATAGGTCTCCCTCTAATATATCATGGAAACCATCTAATATAGTTATACCCTGGATACGTACCTATACAAACACAAGTGGTGATTTTTTTCCGGTAAGGAATTTAGCTATAGAATTAAGAAATAATAGTCAATTAATACAGATTCAAATGATGGTTTATACTATTGGACAAATGGTTGATATTGCTGGTGAAAAAAAAATTCAAATGAAATGTTTATTTTTATTATTATAAATTTTATTTTATATCCTATTATATATAAGAATGTTACAATTACCTAAATCTAACTCTATGCCAATGATTGGCGCACATATTGCTAGACATACTTCTCCTCCTACCCAATATCTAGGTCCTGGTAGAGGATATTCTGGATATAATCCACTTCTTTTTTAAATAGTAAAATCTTGTAGTTGTTTACTAAAAAACTCATTATGTATTTTTTCGATACTATTGAATAATTCTACTTGAAAATGAAAAAAAAAATCATTTGAATATTTACAAACATAATTTTTAAAATCATTTGATTTATCTATAGCTTCAAAAATATTTTTCGGTAAATCTTCGAATTTATCGAATTTTTTTTGGATTATACATGATTCTGTATTTTCAAAATTTGATATTAAAATTTTTAGTGTAAATGGCGGAATATTCAGACAAAATCTATTATCACCTACATAGTCATATAATAGTGAATTGTTCATATATATAAAATTGATATTATTTTTTCTTATATAATTAATAATAAGAGAAATATTTCAAAAATGGGTCAAATGACAGATGCTAAGTTAGGTGTTAGTGTAAGTGTTCCATTAGATTTTAATCATATTAATATAATTATGAAAATAATGGATATTGATAATATTACATTATTCATTTCTGGATTATTTTCTGAAAAAGATGAAGTAATTAATGTTGATTTTGATGATAGATTTGATTTAGATATTTTAGATCAATTACTAGATTTAAAAGATGAGGATGAGTTTAACACTAAACTAATAGAACTGGATATTAAAAAAGGACTAATATTTAATTTTATGCATATATGTGCTGGTATATATGCTAGAAATTTAAGCTTTAGAGAGAATAGTTATATATTCCATAATGATGAACACGATACAAAACCAGAAAATTTAATTAAAGATATTCAAAAAGGTATTGACAAATTTAGAGAGGCGGGTATTGAAGAAGAGTTGATTAAAATAGGTAATACTATGCTAGACGGGTAAGATTCCATATACTATTATATTTTATAAATATCAGCTAGTTTCTAAGATAGTTTTAAAATTTTGATTAGATTTAAATATTAATTTTTTTACTTTATCATCCAAAAAAGGTAATACTATTTTTAATATAGAATTAATATGCCATGTAGGATTTACTATTATTAATTTTTTTAAATTATGACTGTATTTATTGGTTATTAATTTAGCTAAATCAATAGCTAACTTAATATTAAGAGAATGTTCTACGGAAAATCCTTTACTATCAAATATCCAAATCCATTGTTTATTTCCATTATCATTTAACATTCCATCATAATGGGACATTATTCCATCATAATCATTGTAGTATTTTGCTTGTGCTGGACAAGTATAAAAAACAGCTATTCCATCAGATGTTTCTTTTATTTTTTGAAAACTATGACTTCCCGGTTCATTTTTACATTTTAAACAAATATATGACATATTATATATAATATACAATTTTAATTTTTTTTTATATTTAATCTTAGTAAATAACTTATAGTATGTCTTACCTTATCTGTTTAACAAATATTTATTCTTTTATATAAATATATATATGTCTTTACTTATAAAACGAATTACTAAAGATATCACTTCTTTTTTAGAGAAATATCCTAGTGCGGAAGCAGTTTTTGATGAGTCAAGTAATCGTGTAATTGGTAAATATAATAATATTGCTTTTCAAATAAATTTGCATATGCGACATCCATTTACATGTCCAATATTTTTTATAAATAAATTTCAATTTACAAATAAAATAGATTGGGGACCAGCAATGAACACATTAGATGTTGTAGTAGATAAAATAAAAAATATTGGGCAATTATCATTAGCTATTCCGCAAACCCGTGGTTTTTATACTTCGTCTGATGAACGTAATTTTTCGAGTGATGATCTACACGATAATGGTGATTTATATGATTGTCATAAGTTTGATAGTAAAAAATATCAATTCGGGTCAGGTTTTATATATTCTTTAATAAATGTATTTAAAACAAATGCGCAATTACATATAACTGAAGAAAATATACATGAATATATAGATATACTATTAGATGCTCCTCTAATTAAAGAATTAAGCTGTGTATATCTCGTTTTAAAAATATATGAAGAAAAAGTCATTAATCCAATACTTCAAAAAATAAAAAATCTTATGGAAATTATAAAATCTTCTGATATTAAAAAACAATTATACGACAGAACATCTGATTTTAAAACACATTATAGCGATATTTTTTCAATATCGGATAGAGATGATTTATTAAATATGGTATTAACAATATATATTAATATTTGGTTATATAGCAAAATAATAAATGGTGTTGAAACAAATAATTTAGATGAAATTATTCAACAATATATGTCTATAGAAAATACGACAGATTTATATAATATATCGCAAGCATATTTAGGTGATAAATCAATATCTGAATTTAATTCTCAATTATTTTTAGATAATTATGGATTTGTTGAGCATATCTTAAGAGATGATTCTGGTAGGATTAAAAATTTTAGGGATAATTGGGCAAACATTTATAGAGAATTTATACAAATGAGAGATATAGATGGTAAAACTATTGAAGATAGTATATCTGATTTTTATAATTTTTAATTTTTTTTATTTATATTAAAATATTTACGTGTATATATGTCAAAATTAAAATAATTACTCACAATTAAAGCGGCCATTGATATATTTATCATAGTAATAAGTATATGTATATATTTATTACTTAAATAAAAAATTATCTTGGATGAAAGGTGGGCCTATTTGAAAATTGAATGGTATTTGAAATAGGTTGTGTTATATTTTGATTCATATTATTTACATTTGTAGGTAAAAAAACTTTTACTGAATCTGGTTGATTTTGTATCATTATATATTATTATATATTATAATAATATTTAAATATATATCATGTCATTAAATCCTATAATAGAAAGTGTTGTTGGAAATCATGTAAGTTTATCTACTGTATTAAGAAGTTCAACTTTTTTATTACAATATAAGAAAAAAATAACCTTAGATTCAACTGAACTGCGTGTATGTATTTCAATATTATTTACGGGTGAAAAGAGGAATGTTGCTTCTAGTTATGGAAATCAAAATATATTGTATAATTGTCTACACAAAATAGATAAAAAGATAAAAAAACAATTTTTAACGATTATTTCTAATTTTGGAATATTGCGGTGCTCTAACCGTGCTATTCATTATATAACCGGCATATATACTTTACATGATTATAGTATTACAAATGATTATATAATAACTAAAACGTTATTTATCGATCATTTTCTAAGTTATATTATTGAAATATTTTATTATTTAAAATTAAAAAAAATAAATTTAAAAATGTATAATTTATTATTGAAAATAATATCAAATGAAAATCCAATTGAAATTATATGGGATGTTGAAAAAACATTGTATGTAATAAAACAGAAAATTAAAAATAAATATTATGTTAATATAGATTTTAGTAATAAGTTATTAGATATAATACTATAAAAACTAAAAATAAAAACAATTACATAAGAACCATCAATTGTATTATAAAAAATATAATGATATTACTATAAGAGTTAAATGCCATTTATTTCGTCTTCGCTTTCACTTTCACTTGGCGGCATATCATAATTTCTTTGTTGAAAAATTTCATTTTCATCGTTATCATTCCTTTTTTCATCAATAAATTCAACATGAGGTCCATGTCTGTCCGATTGTTGATCATTGATATGAATAGAATTTTGTATTTCACCAGCTCTCATTAATTTACGACTTTCTTCTGGAGTATAACGCCAAACTATATCACCTTTATCCTTTTCAAATTCACGTAGTCCAATAAGAACAATATCTTCTTTTAAAATCCATTGATGAAGACTACCGGCAATACGACATGCATATTCTTTACCGTCAGAAAGACATAATACTATAGCTCGTTTATCTCCTTTAATTGCTTTTACTTGACCATATTCCGTTTCACCTAGTTTTTTAAATACTAATTCACGTTTAGCATTTTGATTATTTTTCCTACGCATATGAGTAGCACCTTTTATACCACCACCTACAATTGGAAAATGTAATAAAATTGTATTATTATTTTCTACTAGATTACTTACAATACTATCGTTATCTAAAATTTTATTTGATAAATGTAGACTCTGAATATCGATTGGAATACCTTCTCTATTACATATTTCTTGTTTAATATTTATGACAGATTGAAATAAATTAGTCCTAAATACTAAAGTTCTATTCGTAGGCAATCTAACAAAGAATTGTGACATATTTGATATAATATATAACATTATTTTTTACATATCAATTTTTTTTTTGATTTTATTTAATTCTAATATCCAATAATATGTATATATGATATTATATATATAATTCAGAAAAATCGAGTAAATATGATATGGACCAATTACATAGTAACTCAGTATAGTATAATAAACAAATTTTATGAGAATAATCAAAAATGATTTTTTTGTAGGAACAATTATCAAGTTTGACAAAATATATAAATATTGATTATAATTAGGATTAATATATAATATACCTAAAATTTCAGGTATATATACATTAAAAATAACATCTATTTTTATACAATGTATTAATAATGTTTTTAATTGATTGTATAATTCATTTTTTATATTATATTTTCAAATATTATTATTATAAGTGTAATTATCATATTTATATAAATATCTAATAGTTAATGAACAATAAAATATAATATTTAAAAAATATATGATAAAATTTACCAACATATTAATATTTTATAAATACTATATAATTTTTAAGTAAATACTAAAAATAAGTGTAAAAAAATTTGAATGTTTTTCTAAAATATAGATTAAATATTGTTAGCTATCTGGAGATATGACAACCGCATCGGGTGTATTAAGCCATCAATTACATGATTTTAGATTTCACAGTTGGAAGATTTCAGGAACAAACGAAGTTTTGGCAAGACACGTTGTTGCCAAATATTATCAAAACGAAGATTCCCATTTGGTGAACACTCTACATTCACCTAATGTTTTGAAGAAGGCGTCAAAACGAGCGCACTCACTAACATTGTGTTCTCAAATTTCGTGTCAAAAACTGATTCAAGCAAAAATCAGTGAAATTACTAAATGGTACAAAATTGAAGAAACAGGAAGCCAAGCCATTGTTCATCATGTCGATCATTTATCTAACACACATTTCGCAGAACAAACCACTCAAAAACAAAAGCGATTTTTAGCAAGCCAATCTGGAATGACTGGATTACTGATATCCCGTCTATTGTGTTTGAAAGAACAAGAAATTTGTCACATTCGGAGCGCGCGAAATTTATCGCACAAATTAGCGACCTATGTTCATTCTGAATTTTCGGCAGAAATCTTGATGGGGAATAGATATTTTTACAGGTTGCCCCAATTGATTTGTGCCGATTATTCAAAGTGCTTCGTTGTTGGGGTAAAAAATAGAGGAATCACGGAAATTATTCCCAATGACCTTTTATCTCCTACCAACATTAATCAGACTAAATCATTGGTAGTTGAATTGTATCAAAAACACATTGGTCAAATTGAATTAGCCGTATCTCTTTTCAAGCGCGGTGAATTGTCACTTGAAGCAATTCGTACCAATCCAGATTTTGTGAAGTTGTTGGCAATGTTTTGGCACTACACCAATTTACTTATGGCTGTTCAAAAAAACATCGGTATCGGAATCGGAAGTGACCGCGACGTGAAACGAACCATTGCTATCTCTAATTTGTGTTCAATAGCCATTTTACTTCCAGGGTTGTTTTCATTTGATGTTGCCCACATTTTTGACAATCCACACCAGAGTTTTGTCAGATTGATTAAGACAACAAAGGAGGCGTACATTCGATTAGCAAATGATGGATTGACCGCTGCTTTTCTTGCTTTTGGCGCGATTGAACCAGAGATGATTTCAGAGATTGCTTCCCCAGTTATTTCAGACAAAATGATGAATTTTGACTTGAACTCTCATGCCAATTACATTTCAAAAAGGGACCCTACTTTTGGTTCATTTCGGTTGAAATTTGACAAATACATTCCAAAATCATCTAGCCGTATCATTTTTCGAACGAGAGACCGATTTGTTCCGACATATTATCCAATTCGTTTTCAACTTGAAGACCTTGGTTCCAATGGTGCCCGTCGACAAGAGCTTGTGCGTGTAAATAGATATTTTTCGAACCAGTGACCGAGTTGTTCCGACATATTATCCATTTCGTTTTCAAGTTGAAGACCTTCGTTCTAATTGTGCCCGTCGACAAGAGCTTGTGCGTGTAAATAGATGTTTATATAATAAAATAAAAACAATATCAGTTGTAAATTAATTGTTCAATAAAAATAAAAAATAAATATTTTTTTTGTATATATTATAAATATCACAAAGAATGTCACTTAAACATTATACTGATTGTATAGTGAAAAAAATTAATATTGAGTGTGCTGTTTATTAAAGTATTTTTTTTTGCCACTCCAGTAGCGCCAAAAATATGTATAATAAATTTAATACCTTCCATTTGCTTTTGATTTATATCTTTTCGTTATAAATATTTTTACTTATATTTTATGTACATTTCATTTTAGTCCATTACTAAGATTACATAACTAAAAAAATATTTATATTCATTAATATTAATAAATATAAAATATATCCAATATTTACAATTAGAACATAATACAATTATATTTAAGTTCTAAATGTTAACTTACTTATTACTATTATGGATATAAAAATATATATTTTAAAACTAAGAGGCATACCTATTCCCAAAAAAGTAATAATCTTAAATGGTGCAGAATTGAAAAGTAATTAAACATAAGAACAATCTAATATAGAGAATGAAACTATTATATATCTTGCTTATCCAGTAGATAATAATTTAATTGCTTCGATTCATATACGCATTATAATTTGTACTATTTTTATCCAGGGCTTTGTATATATCGTATTTTTATTTATACAAGTGGTTGGTTTTATAAAGCATGTTCTCCAGCAAATGACAAATACCATTCAATTCCACTGTTTCTTAGTTTTATTCCACACGAATGGTCATGAACAAACTATAGCATTGAACTGACTGATTTGAAATAAGCATGACTTCCATTCAATTTGGTAATTTGTTTATTGAATAATTATCCATTCATACTATAAAGAAATTTTAAATTTTGTTCCATTCTTTCGCTAAAAAAGTCTATTATTATAAATAAACATACACAAAAATATAAAAAAGATTAACATATATATAAAATGAAAGGAATCCAATCAATTAAAAATGAGATTAATATCAGAAGAAACAAGAAATATAAATATTTATATATTATTTAATAAAGTAAAAGATAAATTTGGAACATTCTATAAAATAAAATTACTTTATAAAAATACGATTGTTATTCCAAATTATAAAACAACCCATTTTGAAAAAGTAGTAGAATATCATTTGACTAAAAAGAATAACAATTATTATTAATTAACTGAAAATGAATTAGTATATATGTCAAATGAATTTTCGTCAAATCATACGGTGAAAAATGTTTATCATATATAGATAAATTGAGTTGTGGAAAAATTAAAAAATATATGATATTTACCCAATTATAGTTGGCAATTTTATGTGATTATTTGAACTAGTATAACATATTACATAGAATTAATATACAATATGATATAGATAAAACATATGAGCAGTATTTTTGTATGATGAATATAATTTATTAGATAAAGGAATGTATTTTAATCGTACTGGTTCAAATTATGGGAAAAATAAAATAATAAATATATTTGAATTATATGTTGAAGTTTATAAAGGATTTGTAAATTAATGTAAATATTCAGATATAATAATCAAAAGTATGGAATATATTTAGATTAAAATTGTAATGCTAAAATTTTGGCAAAATAATATTTTTTAGTTTTAATTCAAATAAATGTTATAAATGTTAGATAAAATATTATGATATGTTTTTATCTATTATTTGTTATGTCTCATTTTATAATCTTCTGCAGTCTAAATATTATTTGATATTTTAGGATGAGTCAACAAATTTGAAATATTATAATGATTACATCATAATTAATTAATATTATTTTTTAACAATTATTTACAGATAATGAATTATATTATATTTTAAAAAAAATAATATGATTAATATATAATGTCTGATTACAACCAATGCTTAGATGAAGCTCAAATAAAATATAATAATAATAAATTAAAATTATGTCCTAGAGGTTACTGCACAGCTAAGAATAAGTTTGACGTATATCCTTCTGCCTATGCTAATGGTTATGCTGTACAAGTATGTAAAGGAACCAAAGAGGATTTTTTAGGTGAAAAATATCCAGATACAACATATATAAATAAAAATTACAAAAAAGATAAAGTTAATCCATTACAAAGATGGTATAATGAACAATGGGTAAATGTATGTGAAAAAGGTGATGGTCCTGGTGGTTATAAATTGTGTGGCACTGGCAAAGGTATAAATGATCCCCAAAATTATCCTTATTGTCGTGCATATTATAAATTACCAGGAACAACTGTAACTACTGCCCAAGAGTTAACGCAAGAAGAAATAGATATAATGTGTAAAGCAAAACGTTCTAAAAAACAAGGAATTGATGGTAAACCTACTCGTGTTTTATTATCCGAAAATATTCCAAAAGGTGGTTCTGATTATATAGAAATACCCTTAGATGTACAAAAAGAGGCAAAGTTAGGTTTAGAATTGATTAAAAATGGATTTGATGGCGGAACTCAAACAGGATGGGATAGAGGAAAACAATTAGCATATGATAAAAAAATAGATATAAAATCATTAGCAGATATGCGAACATGGTTTGCTCGACATGGTCCTGATGCCAAAAATGGTGGAACATCTTATCCAGGATATTGTGAATGGGTAAGAGATGGAAAACCTACAAATAATTCTAGTAAAAATTATAGAGGCGCAGTTTCATGGTTAATTTGGGGTGGGAATGCCGCTTACCAATGGTTAAAAACGGATGATATTATTAATATTTTAGAAAAGGCATATCCTAAACGAAAAAAATCTGTAAGAAATAACAATTTAAAATGTTAATCTAATTTAAAAATAATTTAAACTATTAAAGATTTAGAATAAAAAATATAATGTATAAATGAACATTTTAAATATACAAAAGGTGTAAAACTAGATACAGAATATTTAATGACTAAAATAGTATTATTTTATGTTCTTCCAAATGTTTAATAAAATATTCTATTTTTTAAATATTCTGTCATCTTCTTTAAAATCTTTTAATAAAGTTTCTGAAAAACAATTATTTTACTTATTTTTATATAATTCATCGTTTTTTATATTACAGCTATTATAAAAAAAATACAAAAGCAGTATATAGTTCGTATTTATATTTGCATTGGTATCAGGCAGGCCCCCTTATATTTAGTGGTGGATTTTCATGCTTAAAAAACATATACTTTGTTGATACACCTATTTTTGCATTATTTTTTCGTATTGCTTCTAAATGAAACTTGCGATGTTCGCAGTCATCTTTAAAGTTATTATAAATACTGGACTTTGTAATATATATTAACTTATGAATGACGTGTTTAGGAAAAAGGTCCATTTCAATATCAGAACTATAGGAACAATTTAAAAATTTTTTAGTTTTGTATATAGCAAAACCATTAAATGCTGAGTAAACCGGTATTACTTCGTCGGGAAAATGTATTCTATAATCATGCAATATGTGAGTAAACATTTTTGACATTTGTACATTTACTTTTGAACTATTGTTAATATGGTTAAAACTATAAATAAATGGGTCAAATGATAATGCCCACCAGTCATAATATCCTGCTTCTCTATCAAATGTAATTGCATCGTAGTTTGATATGTCATTCTCTGACTGATTTTCTTCAGGATGCATAATGTTATACATAAGTTGCACATTTATGTGACCAATACACGAGTATTCATTTGTATCCATCATGATAAAGTAGTCATAGTGACTATAACTTTTACGCATCATGTCAAGCAACATATTCCTACATCTTACAATATTTTGATTTTTACTATTTTTTTTTGGAGTATTTATTACAATATTTACCGGTATTTTTTCGATCATCGGTTTATTTTTATTTTTTTTATTAAAGTCCATGAGTATTTGATATGAGTCATCTTCAGAAATATCATATACCACATTTATGACCATTCTATGAAAAATATGGCGGATTGCTTCCAAATTTTTTAAACAATATGTGAGGCCTACTTCATTATTATAAATACAA
>Ga0194130_10002290_pt1 | contig 28046 bp, 27 predicted proteins | sample TA2KigsurfametaG_FD_160084 | JGI IMG/M metagenome (GOLD analysis project Ga0194130, IMG submission 160084) | Freshwater microbial communities from Lake Tanganyika, Tanzania - TA2015050 Kigoma 12 surface | ecosystem: Environmental > Aquatic > Freshwater > Lake | place: Tanzania: Lake Tanganyika...
GATGAGATGTGGGGGCCTCGGCTGGCGACCCTGGCTCCGTGACATCCCTCTCTCCTGGAACTGCCTTCTTGGGAAACATGACCTGCACCATGCCCCCCTTGAAAACCAACACCGCCGCTTGGTCCGCCTGGGAAAAAAGGCTGTTTCTCCCGGGAAAATCGCGGCGGAAAACCGGCGGCAGGGCCCCGTCTCGCTCCCCTGGCTAAGGCGCGATCGCCGCCTGCCTTCCGCAGCGACAGGCCGTTACGCGGCGTCGGCGGCGACGCCGTCGATCCACAGCCGGACATCGGCGTCGCGCGCCTGGCGGCGCGTGACCTCCGCGGCCCCCTCGCAGGCGACGAGCGGAATCACCCGCAGCCCCGCCTTTTCGAGGACACCGGCCCGACGCTTCGCGCGGATCACGTCTTCAGCGTCGGCCGTCACCGAGGCCTCGATCACCAGATGAAACCCTTCGCCGCCGATCACCCCCGAGGCGATCGCGTCGGCCCGGAGCAGGTCGGTGAGCTCGCTGTCGGTCACGCGCGACTCGATCCGGTCGATGAGCTCGCCGATGTCGACGAGACGGGCACGGCGGAGAAACAATCCGAGATAGGCCGGCAGCCGGTCGCGGAACTTCTGCTCGAAGCAATCGCCGACGACCTTGTCGACGCGGACCGAGAGGCGCTGGAGCGTTTCCTCGGTCCGCTTCTGGGCCTCGGCCAATTCACCGACCCGCTCATCGGTGCGGCGCTGGGCCACGGCCAATTCACCGACCCGCTCGTCGGTGCGGCGCTGGGCTTCGGCCAATTCACCGACCCGCTCATCGGTGCGGCGCTGGGCTTCGGCCAATTCACCGACCCGCTCGTCGGTGCGGCGCTGGGCTTCGGCCAGCTCCGCGATCCTGGCTTCCGTGCGCCCCTGTGCCTCGGCCAACTCCGCGACCCGCTCATCGGTGCGGCGCTGGGCATCGGCCAAACTGACGAGCGTTCCCGACACGCGGGCCAGGTCAGCGTCGATCGCATCGCGGAGCGAGCGGAGGTCGTCTTTCGTCACCGTCTCCCGCAGCTCGTCGAACATCGAGCCGAGCGTCGCCGCCAACGAACGGGCCGCCGCCTCGCCGAGGCTCTCGCGCAGCTCTTCGTAGATGCGAAACGGATCCATCGCCGACCTCCGCGCGCGGGAAACGCCCCAGGCAGCCGGAACGCCCCTGAGTGTACACGCGTCTATGAGGGGCCATCAATCGGGGCGTCCGTGGAATGCGCACCGCCCGCAGGCCGACGGTCCACTAGCGCCGCTCGGGGAGCTTGACGTTCAGCCGGTAGCGCTCCTCCAGCCCGCGGATCCAGGCGTCGGAGGCACGGAACAACTGGTCCTGGGCGACCATCGCGATCGAGCGCTGGTCGTTGCGGGCGGCGACGAACGCCTCGCGGAGGGCATCCTCTGCCGGGGCCACCGACACCAGCCGGATCACGTAGCAGACCGTCCGCGGCTCGTTGAAGGCGATCGTCACCTGCCCCGGCTCGAGGCCGTGGACCGCGCTCATGAACTCCTCTCCCGGCATCGACACTCCCTCGGGCTGCGAGAGCGTCGGTTGGCCGCCGGTGAACGTGTCTTCGAGCCAGGTGAACGGACCGACGGTGGAGACGGTCGCGGCGCTGTCGCCCGCGAATACCTCGGCGAGCGGCTTGCCGGCGGCCCGGGCCTTCTCGGCGAGCCCCTCGGCCTTCTGCTTCGCCAGCCCACGCCCCTCGACGATCCGCCAGGCGCGCTCCACCTCGGGGCGGACCTCGTCGAACTCCGGAACGTAGTCGGGCTCGTCGGCCGTCTTCCAGGAGATAAAGCGGTTGCCCTCGAAATCGCGGCTGGTCATCGCCCGGTAGAGCCCCGTGTCGGGGCCGTACATCATGTCGAGCCAGCCGATGTCGCGGCGGCCGAAGCGATTGGACGGATCGGGGACGATCTCGAAGCTCCGCGCCGGGCCGCCCGCCTCGACGGCCGCGGCCGCCGCCAACGGCCCGTCGGAGCGCCCCGCCTCGAGGCCCTGGCGGACGGCGATCGCGTCGATATCGGGGGGAACGGGCGCCGCCGCGGCACTGCCCCCCTGGGCCTGCCACAGCGCCCGATCCTGGGAGTAGCCTGCGAGGTCGCTGACGATCAGCTTGAAGAGCGTGTCGATCCGGTCGGCGGCTTTCTGCCGGGCCAGCGTCTCGACGATCCGCTCGCGGACCTTGTCGAGCGGCTCGAACTGCGCCGCGTCGGGCGCGGTCTCGGTCGCCGCCGGCGCCGGGGCGGCAGGAGCCGGCTCGGCAGCCGCGGGGGCCGGCTCGGCTGGAGGCGCGGTGGGGGCCGCTGCGGGCACAGCAGGCGCAGGATCCGCGGCGGGCTTCTCATCAGCAGGCGCAGGATCCGCGGCGGGCTTCTCATCAGCAGGCGCAGGATCCGCGGCGGGCTTCTCATCAGCAGGCGCAGGATCCGCGGCGGGCTTCTCATCAGCAGCGGCGGCCGGGGCACTCTCTTGGCGGAACGCCACGGTGACGGCGCGGAGGCGGCGCGGCTGCACGCCGGCGCTCTCCGGCGGAGCGGGGGCGTCGGCCGGTGGCTCGGCCGGCTTGTCGGCGGCGGCCGGTTCGGCGGCCGGCGCGTCGGCGGCGGGCACGGCCGGCGCGGGTTCTGCAGCGGGCGCCGGCTCGGCGGGCGCGGCCGGCGGGGTCGCCTCGGGAGCGGCGGCGGGCGGCGCGGCCTCCGGCGCCGCGGGGGGCGTGGCCTCGGTGGAGGGCACGCTCGCGGCGGGGCGGGCACGGAACAGCGTCGTCTTGTTCTTCTCGTAGTAGGCGGCGATCTCGTCGTCGGTGACTTTCGCCTTCTCCTCGTTCTCGAACGTCTCGCGCTTCGCCATCAGGTATTCGTAGCGCACGCGGCGCGGCTGCCGAAACCCCGGGTCGGCGCTCCGTGCCCGCGGGAAGGCGTCGCGGTAGGTGGAGAAAAACGACTTCAGCTTCGCGGCGTCGGGGAGCGCCACGGCGTCGGCGACGCTCTCCACGGGCACGGTTACCAGCTCGACGGTCGCCTCTTGGCGGAGCCGCCGGAAGGAGTCCCAGCGCCAGCCCGGCGGATCGCTTCCCAGGCTGCGCTCGAAGAGCCCGAACTGCGTCCGCGCGATCAGCTCGCGCCGCACGGCGTCGAACAGGTCGCGCTCGTTGACGGGCATGTCGCCGATCCGGAGCCGCGACATGATCTGCGCGAATTGCTCGGGGCGTACCCGGTCGCCGGTCCACTCGCGGAGGAAGCGATTGACCGCGTCGTCGCTGAGGTCGATGCCGTTGCGCTTCGCCTCCTCGACGACCACCATCCGCTGGAGGATCTGCCGCTCGTCGAGCGGGGCGAAGTCAGGCATCTGCCGTGGGTCGCGCCCGGCGGCGGCCGCGGCCATCCCGAGGAACTGGTTGGTGGCGATGTTCATCCCCAGCATCCGCTGGAGGTCGCCGATGTGGACCGTGCCCCCCGACCAGGTCGCCGCCACCGCCTCGCCCCTCGGGCTGCCGTCGCCGGCCCCCATCTGGAGGAACGGGGGCAGGACGAAGAAGGCGATCATCGCCATGATCGCCAGGCACACCAGCATCCAGTGCTGGTGTTTCCGGAAACTCTTGAGCGGCAGGGCCATACGACGAGGGCTCCACCCCGGCTGGAACACCGCCGAGGCTTGACAAGGGAAGAGAGGGCAGGGTAACGCTGTCGGAGCCCTCCAAACAGGCCGACGATTGTAGGTCGGCCCCTCCGGGCGCCAATCCCGGAACCGTGCCCCAGGGGATCCCCACCCCCTCTCCCCATCCCCTGCCATGGCCAAGAAACCTTTCCCGACCCGGCGCCGTGCTTCCGGGGCCGGCGACGACGCCGTCCGCCCGCCCACCGGCGATTACCAACTCGTGATCGTCGAGAGCCCCGCCAAGGCGAAGACGATCGAGAAGTACCTCGGCCCGGGCTTCGTCGTGAAGGCGTCGATCGGGCACATCCGCGACCTGCCGAGCAAGGCGCCCAAGGGCTCGAAGCAGCCGGTCCCGGGCGTCGACCTCGACCACGACTTCACCCCCACCTACGAGATCGACAGCGACAAGACGCGCACCGTGACCGAGCTCCGCAAGCTCGCCAAGGGGGCCAGCGACGTCTGGTTCGCCACCGACCTCGACCGCGAGGGGGAGGCGATCGCCTGGCACCTCACGCAGGTCCTCGGGGTCGATCCCGCCCGCGCCAAGCGCGTGACGTTCGACGCGATCACCAAGGCCGAGGTCCAGCGCGCCTTCCAGGCACCCCGGGCGATCAACATGCCGCGCGTCGAGGCCCAGCAGGCGCGGCGGATCGTCGACCGGATCGTCGGCTACCGGGTGTCGCCGATCCTCTGGAAGAAGGTCGCCGGAGGCCTCTCCGCGGGGCGCGTGCAGAGCGTGGCGACGCGGATCGTGGTCGAGCGCGAGCAGGAGATCCGCGCCTTCACGCCGGCCGAGTCGTGGGAGATCACCGGGCTGATGACGTTCGACGTCGCCGCGGGGCCGCGGCTCCACGAGCAGTGGAACGCGTTCATGGCCAAGCGCGACGAGCGCGGCCGGCCGCCGCTGGTGCGCGAGCGGATGGCCTGGCTCGCCGATCAGCGGAGCTTGACCTGCGACCTCGTCGAGGTCGGCGGCCGGCCGGTGAAGATCGAGGCCGAGAGCACCGACGACGTCGACATCGCCGGCGAAGCGCGGGCCGCCGCCGAGGCGGCCGGGCTGACGGCGATCGAGGTCGTGCGCGAGACCGACGAATCGGCCAAGGGGCGCGGCCGCAACGTCGTCCGCCTCGTCGGCCGCCCCGATCCCGCCGCCCGCTACACCGTCGAGTCGATCGACGTCACGCGCACCCGGTCGCGGCCGTTTCCGCCGTTCATCACCAGCACCCTCCAGCAGGCCGCGTCGAGCCGGCTGGGGATGTCGACCGACCGGACGATGCGGATCGCCCAGCAGCTCTACGAGGGGATCGACATCCCCGGTGAGGGCCGGGTCGGCCTGATCACCTACATGCGCACCGACTCGACCAACCTCTCGCGCGAGGCGGTCGAGATGGCGCGGCGGTACCTCGACGAGAAGCACGGCTCGGCCTACGTGCCGGAGAAGCCGCGGATGTACGCCAGCTCCAACGAGAGCGCCCAGGAAGCCCACGAGGCGATCCGGCCGACCGACGCCTTCCGCGACCCCGACCGGATCGCGGCGGCGCTCTCGGACGAGCAGAACCGGCTGTACCGGCTGATCTGGCAGTGCTTCGTCGCCTGCCAGTCGACCGACGCCGAGTGGGACTCGACCGCGGTCCGGATGCGGCGCGGCGACCGCGACACCGGGGCGGTGTTCAAGGCCACGGGGCGCGTGCTGCGCTTCGACGGCTTCTACGCCGTCAGCGGCACGCCGCGCGACGACGGCGACCAGGTGCTGCCGGCGTTCGACAAGGGGGCCAGCCTGGCGCCACTGGCGATCGAGCCGCGGCAGAAGTTCCAGGCGCCGCCGCCGCGCTACACCGAGGCGACGCTCGTCAAGAAGATGGAGGAGGAGGGGATCGGCCGCCCCTCGACCTACGCCAGCATCATCAACGTCATCGAGAACCGCGGCTACGTCACCCAAACCGACCGGCGGTTCCACGCGACGGCGATCGGCGAGGCGGTGACGGGGTTTCTGAAGCGGGGATTCCGCGACCAATTCATCGAGATCGGCTACACGCGCGAGATCGAGCGTGAGCTCGACCAGGTGGCGCAGGGCACGAAGAAGTGGACGGAGATGCTCCACGAGTTCCACGACGAGCTTTGCCCGAAGCTCGACGAGGCGATGACGCAGGCCCACGAGAAGGCCAAGTCGGATCCCTCCCCCTACGCCTGCCCGGAATGCGGCCGCCGGCTCGAGTACCGGCTCGGCGGCAAGGGGGAGTTTCTCTCCTGCTCCGGCTACAACGAGAAGATCGTCGAGGCCCCGGCCGCGGCGGCGAAGCCGGCGCGCAAGGGGGCGAAGCCGGCCCGCGTGGCGAAGCTGAAGGAGAAGCCCGCCTGCACGTTCGCGATGCCGGTCGACCGCCAGCGCCGGCCGCTGCTCCCGGAGCAGATCGACCTCCTCTCGCCGGCCGGCGTGCCGATGGTCAAGCGCACGGGACGGTTCGGCGACTTCCTCGTCGAAGACAAGCCGCGGCCGCCGCGGCCGAAGGGGAAGAAGGCCACCGAGGCGGCCGCCGAACCGCCGCCGTTCATCCTCAACCTCGACCGCAAGGGGAACCTCAAGTTTCCCGCGCCACCGCCGCTGGTGACCGACATCGCCTGCTCGAAGTGCGGCGAGATGATGAACCTCCGCGACGGCAAGCGCGGGCCGTGGCTCGGCTGCCGGGCGTTTCCCAAGTGCCGGGGCCGCGAGGCCTTCGCCAAGCTCCCCGAGCCGCGCCGCAAGGAGCTCGAGCGCGAACTGGCCGCCCAGCTCGCCGGCCACACCAAGCTCACGCTCACGCGGCGCGACGGCGTCACGCCCGTGGCCGAGGGCACGCCGCTGTCGGCGCTGACGATGGAGGGGGGCGTCGCCACCCTCGCCCCATTCGCCGGCTGACGGCGCCGCCTACGCCAGCCACGGCGGCGGGCCGGCGAACGTCGTCGGCTGCTCGTCGAGCGCGACGGCCATCGCCGTGGCGTGGCTGCGGCAGTGGGAGATGCTCACCAGGACACAGCGGATCCCGAGGCGCGCCGCCACGTCGCCGGCGCCGCCGGAGAGCGCCGTGTGCGGGCGGCCGCCGGGGCCGGCCGTGACCTCGATGTCGCGCCAGCTGATCCCGCGCCGCCAGCCGGTGCCAAGCGCCTTGAGGACCGCCTCCTTGGCGGCCCAGCGGCCGGCGAAGTGCTGCGTGGCGAGCTTGCGGCTGCGGCAGTAGTCGATCTCGGCGGGGGTGTAGACACGGCCGACGAACAGCTCGCCATGGCGCTCGATCATCTGCGCGATCCGCAGGCACTCGGTGATGTCGGTGCCGATCCCGAGGACGTTCATACTTCCCCCCGCGGCGGCGCTGCCCCGGCCCCGCCCCGCCCCAGGCCGCAGGCGCGCCGGGCCCGGTCGAGCACCGCCCCGGCCTGCGCCCGCGCGTGCCGCGCCCCGGCGGCGAGGATCGCCTCGATCCGCCCCGGATCGCGCTCCAGCTCATCGCGGCGCTGCCGCGCCGCGGCGAAGTGGCGGGCGGCGGCGTCGACGAGCGCCTTCTTCACCTCGCCGTAGCCGAACCCGCCGCGGCGGTAGAGCGCCGCCATCGCCTCGCGCTCGGCGGGATCGGCGACCAGCGCGAACAGGTCGAAGAGGTGGTCGCCGTCCGGCTCCTTCGGCTGGTCCATGGGGCGCGAATCGGTGGTGATCCGCATGATCTTCTTCTTCTGGACGGCGAGGTCCTCGAAGACGTCGATCGTGTTGTCGTAGCTCTTGCTCATCTTCTGGCCGTCGGTGCCTGGGACGCGGGCCCCCGCCTCGACGAGCCGGGCCCGCGGCAGCGTGAACACGTCGCCGTAGAGATGGTTGAAGGTGCCGGCGAGGTCGCGGCAGACCTCGACGTGCTGGACCTGGTCCTCGCCGACGGGGACGACGGTGGCGTCGTAGGCGAGGATGTCGGCGCTCATCAGGACCGGGTAGGTGAACAAGCCCGCGTCGGCCGCCAGCCCGCGCGTCTTCTTGTCTTTGTAGGCGTGGCAGCGCTCGAGCAGGCCCATCGGCGTCACGGTCAAGAGCAGCCAGGTCAGCTCGGTGACCTCGGGCACGTCCGACTGCACGAACAGCGTCGCCCGGTCGGGGTCGAGCCCGAGGGCGATGAGGTCGACGGCGGCGTCGTGGACGAGCTGCCGCAGCCGGGCCGGCTCGCGGACGGTGGTCAGGGCGTGGAGGTCGGCGATGAAATAGAACGCGTCGTCGGCGGTCTGCAGCTCGATGTACTGCCGGATCGCGCCGAAGTAGTTGCCCCAGTGGAAGCGCCCCGTCGGCTGGATGCCGGAGAGGACGCGGACGGGGGGCGCGGGCGCGGCGGTCGACTCAGCGGGCATCGGGGGCGTCCTCGGGGACGGGGGCCGGGCAGGGGGCGGGGGCGGCCGGCAGGCGGAGGGAGCCGACGACCTCGGCGACATGGCGCGCACCGAGCTCGGCCAATGCGCCGGGGAGGGCGTCGAGGAGGCGGATCGAGGCCGTCGGGTCGGCGAAGTTGGCGGTGCCGATCTGGACGGCGCTGGCGCCGGCGACGAGGAACTCCATCACGTCGTCGATCGACATGATGCCGCCGATGCCTACGATCGGCAGGCCGACGGCGCGGTGCACCTGGTGCACGCAGCGCAGCGCCACCGGCTTGATCGCCGGGCCGCTCAGGCCACCGACGACGTTGCCGAGCAGCGGCCTCCGGCGCCGCCAGTCGACCGCGATTCCCTGGAGGGTGTTGACGAGGCTGACGGCGTCGGCCCCGCCGTCGCGGGCGGCGCGGGCGACGGCGACGATATCGGTGACGTTGGGGGTCAGCTTGGCGAGCACCGGCAGGCTCGTGGCCTCGCGGACGCCGGCGACGACGGCCCGGCAGGCGGCCGGGTCGGTGCCGAGGTCGACGCCGTGGCTGACGTTGGGACAGGAGATGTTGAGCTCGAGGGCGGCGATCCCCGCGACCCCGTCGAGGCGCCGCGCCAGCGCCACGAACTCGCCGGCGGTCGCCCCGGCCACGCTCACGATCACCGGCGCGCCGCAGGCCGCCAGCCAGGGCAACTGGCGGGCGACGAACGCCTCGACGCCGTCGTTGTCGAGGCCGATCGAGTTGAGCAGCCCGGCGGCCGTCTCCACGGTCCGCCACGGGGCGTTGCCGCGGCGCGGCAGCGGAGTGATCGTCTTGGGGATCACCCCGCCAAGCCGCGCCTGGTCGACCAGCGCCGCCAGCTCACGGCCGTAGCCGAACGTGCCGGAGGCGACGAGGATCGGGTTGGGGAGCCGCAGCCGGCCGAGCGCCACGCCGAGATCGACTGCCGAGGCGGCGGGAGGGGACCCGGCGGGGGGAACCATGGCGGCGGGTCGGCGGCGGGGCGGGGTACGGAGCGGGGCACGGCCAGCGGGCGACACCGGGCCGGAAAGGCACTGCCCGGGTTCACCCCGGACCGGACGCCTCCGGAGTGTAGCCAGTCGGGCCCCATGTCGCCCCCGCAACGACGCCCCGCGGCGGTCGTCCGCACCGGTCGCACCGATCAGTTCAAGTTTGTCGGTCGTAACGCCGAATGAAGAGGTGAGACCGGGTCGTGGCCAGGCGGCCGACGGCGCGGTGAACTTTGACAAAACTCTTTGAAAACAATAGGCTTCTGGCGATTTTCCACGGGTTTCCCCCCGCTTCCCCCCCTCTCGGGCGGTTCCGGAACGGCGGTGACACGGGAGCGCCCCGGCCGTGACCAAGAAAGACATCGTCCGTTCGATCGCCGAACAGATCGACCTCCCCCAGCTACGCACCAAGAAACTGGTCCAGAAGACCTTCGATGCCCTGATCGAGACCCTGGTGCGTGACGGCCGGATCGAACTGCGGAACTTCGGCGTGTTCCAGATCAAGCAGCGCAAGGCCCGGATGGCCCGCAACCCCCGCACGGGGGCCCGCGTGCCGGTCCAGGCCAAGCACGTGGTGACGTTCAAACCGGGCAAGGAGATGGAGGAACGCGTCAGGCAGCTCGACACGGCGGTGGCGGAGGGCGGGGCGGCGACCACAGGTTTCGCCGCAGGCCATCCCACCGATGTCCGGGCAGCCGACACCGCTCCGCCGCCCCGCGAGGGCGGGACCTGAGCACGGGACTGCGGTGGCAAACGGGGTCGATTCGGAAGGCCGCGACGACGGGAGGGCATGAGGCCACTTCCCGCGATCAGGCAGCACGGTGGTTCGGGATGGCGTAGGTCGGGCTGGTGGAGGGGAGTCCCCTTCCGCTACACACCGGCTCGTCAACGGTCATGGAGGACAGGACGATGAACCGTTCCGAGGGCAGTCGGGGTGCACGTGTCCACGGTGCCCGGCGCGTATCGGGGGGAGCGGGGTCGACGGCGCGCACGCGCCTGTCGCCCGGCCTGCTCGTCGTCGCCGCCCTGCTCCTCGCGACGACGACGGGATGCCTGATCCCGATCTACTCCGGCGATCCGATCCGCCGGGCCCAGCAGCTGATCTTCACCTCCGAAGACCTCCGCGCGATCGCCGACGAATGGGAACGGATCTGGTTTCTCGACCAGCCGTCGCACATGACGCCATTCCGCACCCACGGCGGAATCATCTGACGACGCCGTCGAGTCTCACTCGGCACTCGGGCTCCACAGCAGACTCTCGACCGGCAGGCTGCGGGTGCTGATCCGGACCTCGTCGATCAGGGCCCGGGCGTCGCGCGCCAGCTTCCCCGCGTCGAACCCGCGGCCAACCGTCCAGGTGCCGAAGCCGGGGACGATCCCGCCCCGGATCTCGCATTCGCCCGCCGGCGCGTAGCCGGTGCCGGCGCCGACGAACAGCCGCAGGACGGCGCCGTCGCTGACGACGGCGAGGTGCCGCCACTCCCCCACCGGGAGCGGCGCGGCCCCGACGAGGCTGCGGATCGCCCCCGACGAGTCGACCAGCTCGACCGTCGGGCGGCCGTCGGGCGCGAGAAACAGCTGGAACGGCGCCGCCGGCGCCCCGGTCGGCCGGCCGTCCTTGCCGAGCAGCGTCTGCACCGGGCCGATCTCCACCGGACGGACCGACAGCTCGATCGTGAACGACGTGAACGGAAACGAGTCGACGGCGTCCATGTGGGTCTGCGAGCGGCCCGGGTCGGTGTACAGGTCGCGCGTCAGCCCGGCGACCAGCGCCGCCGAGTCGTCGAGGACGCCGCGGTTGGCGACCCCCGGCTGCGGGACGGTGGCGGCGGGCACGGCCACACCGGCCAGCGGCGCGTTGTCGCGGCCGTAGGCGTAGAGGTGGTTGCGGTGGGCGCCGGAGTCGCGGACGGCGACACCGTCGCGGGCTTCGCGGTCGAACGGCAGCGGCTCCCCCGGCGTTCCCTCCTCGAAGCGCCACCAGGCGAGCACCGCCGCGGCCACGCGCTGCCGCGGCGTGAGCACGGCGGACGCGGATCGCAGGCGGCGGTGGGCGGCGGCGAGCGTGTCGGCGTCGAACTTGACCACCTCGCGGTCGTAGGTCATCAGGCCGTTGACCTCGATCTCGACGTCGGTCGTCTGCGTGTAGACGGCGGCGGCGAGGTGCGATTCGACCATCGGGCGGAGCGCGTCGAGGTATTTGAGGTAGGTCTCCTGGAGCGTGGCCCGGTCGGCGAACTGCCGGTAGCCCCAGTTCTTCTCCCCCTGCCAGGTGTGGCCGGCCAGCGGCAGGCCGAGACCGCCATACTCCCCGAGCACGCTGGCGCGGCGGTCCTCAGCCGGGGGAAACTCGGGCTGCGGGTAGAAGTGGATGTCGCGGACGTCGCCGACGCCGAAGTCGTTGCCGCCGCTGGCCGAGATCACCAGGCGGCCCGGGTCGCGCTCCTTGACGAAGCGCGTCCAGCGCACCGTCTCGGCCTGGCCCCACCCCTCGTTGAACGGCACCCAGGCGACGATGCAGGTGTCGCCGCCGCGTGCCGTCAGCAGGGCGTCGAGCTCGCGGGCGAAGATCGCCGTCGATTCGGCCGAGCGCGTCCCCTCGGTGCCGTCGCGCGGCCAGGGCTGGTTGGCATCGCCGCTGGGCATGTCCTGCCAGACGAGCAGCCCGAGCCGGTCGCAGTGGTGATACCACCGCGCCGGCTCGACCTTGACGTGCTTGCGGACGAGGTTGAAGCCGAGGCGGCGCGTGACCTCGAGGTCGGAGCGCAGCGCCGCGTCGGTCGGCGCGGTGGAGAGGCCGTCGGGCCACCAGCCCTGGTCGAGCGGGCCGAACAGGAACGTCGGCGTGCCGTTGAGGAGGATCCGGACCATGCCGTTGGCGTCGCGGCCGAGGGCCACGGAGCGCATCCCGAACCAGCTCGCCACGGAGTCGACGACGCGCTGGCCGTCGAGGAGCTCGACGGTGAGGTCTTCGAGCGCCGGAGTCTCGGGGGACCAGGGGGTGAATCCGGGCACGGCCAGGTCGAGCGGGGCGTTGGCCGGCCCCTCGGCGCGCCACCGCCCGCCCCCCGCCACGAGGCGCACGCGCCGCCCCGCGGCACCGCCGCCGGCGAGGCCGACGGTCACCCGCGCGCGGCTGCCGGGGAGGTCGGGATCGACCCGGACGCGCTCGATCCGCTCCGCCGGGACCGGTTCGAGCCACACCGTCTGCCAGATCCCGGTCACCGGCGTGTACCAGATCCCCTCCGGCTTGGAGAGCTGCTTGCCGCGCGGCTGCGGCCCGGCGTCGGTCGGGTCGTGGACGACGACGGTCAGCTCGTGGGCCGCCCCCGGCCGGGCGGCGAGGAGCGCCGTGATGTCGAACGAGAACGGGTCGTAGCCGCCGCGGTGGCTGCCGACCTCGGCCCCGTCGACGAACACGCGCGCTTCCCAATCGACGGCGCCGAAGTGGAGGAGCACGCGGCGGCCGCTCCACGCCTCCGGCACCGAGAAGCTCCGCCGGTACACCACCTCGCGCCCCGCCCCGACGGTCCGGCGGACGCCGCTCAGCGCCGACTCGACCGGAAACGGGACGAGGATCGTGCCCTCGGCGACGAACCCGGCCGCGTCGCCGACGGCGCGGGGGCGGATGCAGTAGTCCCAGTGGCCGTTGAGGTTCTGCCACTCCGGGCGGGCCAGCTGCGGCCGCGGATACTCAGGCAACACCGCGGCGGGGTCGACATCGGCGGCAAAGGGCGTCAGCAGGTGGCCGCCGAGGGGCCGCGCCGGCTCGTCGTCGGCGGCTGCCGCACCCCACCAGACGAGTGCCCACGCCAACCCGACCGTTGCTCCCACCCGTCGTGCGCGCATCGCGGCTCTCCCGTTGGCCGGCCACCCGACGATGACCGTGCTGCTCGCAGCCCGTGGAAAAAGTGATCGGCCGCTGGATGCGGCCGACGGCGACCAGGGAAACCCTCGGCGTTTCCCGCGGTCGCCTGAGTGGACAAAGGCCACGGAGGGCTTTGTCCACCGAAAGTTACAGCCGGATTTTCGCCGCCTGCTCGCGGATCGTCTCGAGGGGCACGAGCTGCCCATGGTTGCACCCCGGGCAGGCGGCGGCGGCGTCGGCCCAGTCGTCGGGGGTGCGGAGGTTCGAGTCCCAAAACGGCCAGGTCCGGCACTGCCGCGGCCGCTCCTCGTAGGCGGTGCACTTCCGCGTCGTCGCGTCGAGGAGCACGCAGTCGCCGCCGGGGCGCTCCTTGAGCGAGCGGCGGATCCCGACGCGGTACACGTGGCGGGCCTCGAACTCAACGCTGGTCAACGACAAGCGCCGCGCCATCGCGTCGATCTCCTCCTGGTTGACCCACACGTAGCCCTCGGCGCCGGTGCAGCAATCGCCGCACTGCGTGCAGCGGAAGCGCAGCCCCCCCGCGTACCACGGCTCCGCCGCCTCGCGTTTCATGTCTGCCATGCCGGCCTCGTGAGGGAGATCCCGTCGTCGTGCCCGTCGCCCGCCGCACCGACCACCGCGGCCACCGCACCGACCACCGCGGCGACGTCGGCCGGTCCGTTGAACGGCCCGAAGCTGACGCGCACCGTCCCGCCGTCGGCGGTGCCGAGGTGGCGGTGGACGAGGGCCGCACAGTGGAAACCCGCCCGGGCCTCGACGCCGGCGATCTGCTCGAGCAGCGCGGCGACATCGGCGGGATGATAGTCGGCGACGGTGAAGCTCACAATCGGCGCCCCGTCGGGCACCGCGACGACGCGCACGCCGGGGAGCGCCGCCAGCCGCTCCGCGGCCGCCGCCGCCAGCGCCCGGGCGTGGCCCGCGACCGCCGCGGTGCCGTGACGCGCGAGCCACTCGATCCCCGCCGCCAAGCCCGCCAGCGCCGGCACGTCGGGGCTGCCCGCCTCGAGGCGCTCGACGAGCGCCCCGGGCATGTCGAGGCAGGTGCTCGCCGTCCCCGTGCCCCCCTGGACGAGCGCTTCCGGCTCCAGGCCCTCGCGGACCCACAGCCAGCCGGTGCCGCCGGGGCCCTGGAGCCACTTGTGTCCGGCGGCGGCGACGACGTCGGCCACCGCGGCGATCTCGTCGAGGGGCACGAGCCCCGCCCCCTGCGCGGCGTCGACGACGAACAGGCCGTCGTGCTCGCGGACGACGCGCGACAGCGCCGCGAGATCCTGGCGCACGCCGGTGACGTTCGACACCAGGCTCGAGGAGAGGAGTCGCGTCGCCGGCCGCCACGCCAGCCGGACGGCGCGCGGGTCGACGCGGCCGGAGCCGTCGCAGGGGACGATCGACAGGTCGATGATCCCCCGGGCGCGGAGCCATTCGAGCGGCCGGAGGGTGGCGTTGTGGTCGGCGGCCGTGGCGACGACATGGTCGCCGGGCTGGAGCAGGCCGTGGAAGGCGACGTTGAGCGCCACCGTCGCCCCGGTGGAGAGCACGACGCGCGCCGGATCGGCGCCGAGCAGCCCCGACACGGCGCGGCGGGCACGGTCGCGGAGCGCCGTCGCCTCGAGTGCCGAGCGGTAGGCGCCGCGCCCGGCGGTCGCCCCGACCTCGGTCATCGCCCGGACGATGGCCGCGACCACCTCCGGCGGCTTCGGCCAGCCGGTCGCGGCGTTGTCGAGGTAGCGGCGCGGCGGGGAGGTCATCTCAGCCTCCGATCTGGTACATCGCGCGCTCGGGGCGGGCGAACGACGGCGTGCCGATGCCATGGGCGGCGCGCTTCGCCGCGACGCAGTCGCGGAGCAGCGTGGCGAGGAGCGCGGCTTCGTCGGCCGGCGGGTGCGCCGCGCGGAGGACGGCACGGGCGTCCCATTCGGTCGTCGAGAACAGGCAGTTGCGGAACTGGCCGTCGGCGGTGAGCCGGAGGCGGTCGCAGCGCCCGCAGAACGGAGCGCTGACCGGGTCGATGAACCCGACCGTCCCCCCGTCGGGATAGCGGTAGTCGACCGCGGGCTGGCCGGGATCGCCGGCCGGGAGGGGCTCGAGCGCGCCGAACTCGCGCGCCAGGATGGCGCGGACTTCGGCACCGCCGAGGACCTGCGCCCCCGACCAAGCCGACTCGCCGTCGAGCGGCATGAACTCGATGAACCGCAGGTGCAGCCCGGCGGCGCGGCAGTGCCTGGCCAACGGCACGATCTCCCCTTCGGTGAGCCCGCGGATCGAGACGGCGTTGATGCAGATGTCGCGAAAGCCGGCGCGGCGCGCCGCGGCCAACCCCTCGAGGACGCGTTCCAACCCGGGGCGCCTGGCGACGGCGGCGAACACCTGCGGATCGAGGGCGTCGAGGCTGACGTTGAGCCGGGCGAGGCCGGCGGCGGCGAGGGCCGCGGCCTGATCGGCGAGGAGCAGGCCGTTGGTCGACAGGGCGACCTCCTCGATCCCGGCGATCCCCACGAGGCGTTCGACCAATTCCGGCATCCCCGGCCGCAGGAGCGGCTCGCCGCCGGTGAGGCGCAGCGTGCGGATCCCCAACTCGGATGCGACGCGCACCACGCGCTCGATCTCGGCGAAGCTGAGCAGCTCGGCCGCCGGCCGGAACCGGGCGTCGAGTGGCATGCAGTAGCTGCAGCGCAGATTGCAGTGGTCGGTGACGCTGACGCGCAGGTCGGTGTGGACGCGGCCGAAAGCGTCGACGAGCCCCGCGGTCGCGGCCGGCGCCGGCACGCTCATCGAACCTCCCCGGCGACGACGGCGCGGAGGTCGCCGGGATGGGCCCAGCGCCGGCTGCCGTCGGGGGCCTCGTCGCACTTCCAGATCGGCACCGTGCGCTTCACCTCGTCGACGATCCACTCGGCGGCCGCGAACGCGGCGCTGCGGTGCGCGGCGGCGACCGCGACGACGATGCTCGCCTCGCCGACGGCGACCCGGCCGAGGCGGTGCTCGACGGCCGCGGCGGCGAGCGAGTGGGCGGCGGCCGCGGCCGCGAGGATCCCCTCGAGGAGGCGCTGGGCGAGGGCCTCGTGGGCCTCGTAGTGGAGCGCCGCGGTCAACTCGGCTCCGGTCGCCTCGCGCGTCGAGCCGACCATCACGACCGTCGCCCCGGCGCCCGGGTCGGCGACGAGGGCGCGGACGGCGTCGACCACGAGCGGCACGGCGGCGAGCCGGACGTGGAGCCGCGCCCCCGTGGCGGCCGGGATCGGCTCCGCAGTCCCTCGCGCTGCCATGTCAGCCTCCGCTTACCGGCGGAATCACCGCCACCGTCGCGCCGGGGGCGACGCGCTCGTCGTCGGCCGCATACCGATCGCCGTGGGCGAAGGCGCTGCGGGCGAGCAACGGCGCCAGCGCCGGGTAGCGCCGTTCGAGGGCACGGCGCAGCGCGCCGACGTCGCCGTCGGTCCAGGGGATGGCGACACGGCGGCAGCCGGCGGCGGCGGCGATGCCGGCGAACAGTTCGACGACGACCGTCGGCCCGGCCTCGGGCGCGGCGGCGGACTCGAGGGGCGTGGCGGGCTGGGGCATCGCTGGCTGCGGGTTGGGCGCCGTGCCCCGATCAGGACCGACCCGACGGGCCGTCATCGGAGACGACGCCGCACGCGCGGGCCAGGAGCTTCACCGGGTGGACGGTCGGCTTCGGCGTCGACTGCTCCATTTGTATCCGGCAGGCGGAGCAGTCGGTAGCGCCGATGTCGACCGTCCCGGAGCGGACGGCGGCCAACAGCCCGCGGCCGATCCGCAGGCTCGTCCGGTAGTGGCGGCGGGCGAGGCCGAAGGTGCCGGCCATCCCCGAGCAGCCGCGGTCGGTGGCGTCGACCGACAGGCCGGGCACGAGGCGGAGGAGCTGCTCGGCGGGGCTGGCCACGCCGGCGACGCGCACATGGCACGGGGCGTGGTACAGGACGCGCTGCGCCAGCGGACGGACCGGGGCCGGGAGCCGCCCGTCGCGGTGCAGTTCCCAGAGGAACGTCGCCGCGTCGCAGGTGGCGGCGACGACGCGCTGCGTGTCCTCGTCGTCGACGAGCCGCGGGTAGTCGTGGCGGATGCAGGTCACCGCGGCCGGCTCGGGGCACACGATCCGGTAGCCGAGGCGGACCGCCTCGGCGAGGATCCGCACGTTCCGCGTCGCCACCCGCCGCGCCGCGGCGACGTCGCCGGCGGCGATCAGCGGCATCCCGGCCGACACCTGCCGGGGATCGACGAACACCCCGACGCCGCTCCGCTCGAGCAGCGCCACCAGTGCCTCGGCGAGCTCCGGATCGTGGCGGCGGGCGAAGGTGTCGAGGAACAACAGCACGCGCGGCCCGCCGCGGCGCGAGGGGCGCGTCAGCCCGCGCCCCGCCGCCCAGCGGAGCGTGCGGTTGCCGGTGAACGGCGGCAGCTTCCGCCCCATCGCGATGCCGAGGAGCTTCTCCGCCAGCCAGCGGGCCCGCGGGCTCTCGAGCAGCGCGTTGGCCAGCGGCGCCATCCGGCCGCCGAGGGCCGACACGCCGTCGATCCGCGACAGCAGCCAATCGGTGACGCCGAGGCCGTTGGCGGCGACGTGGGCCCCGCGGATCTCCGTGACCAGTGCCGGGATGTCGACACCGGCGGCGCACCCGCTGGTGCACTGGTGGCAGTGGAAGCAGGTATCGGCGATCGCCGACACCGCCTCCCCTGCCACGGTGCGCTTGTCGACGCGCCCGGAGACGATCGCCGCCAGCAGGTTCGCCTTGGCGCGCGGCGAGGCCTCCTCACCGGGATGCTCGCGGAAGCGCGGGCACATCCGCTGCAGCGGCGACTCGCCACGGCAGCTCCCGCAGCCGTTGCAGGCCTCGACCTCCGCGAGCAGGTCGGCGGCGCTCCACGAGAGCACCGGCAGCGCCGCCGCCGTGGCGGCCGGCGGCGGACCGGCCGCCGGATCGGGGAGCGTGCGGAACGGAAATGCCTCCGCCGCCGGGCCCGCGACGCGCCCCGGGTTCATGATTCCCGAGGGGTCGAACAGCGCCTTGATCCGGTCGCCGACCGCGGCCAGCTCGGGGAACCCGTGGCGGAAAAACGGCGTCCGCGACAGGCCCAGCCCCTGCTCGCCGCCGACGGTGCCGCCGAGCGCGAAGACCTCGGCGTACAGCGCCTCGGCGAGCGGCACGAGGCGCTGCGGGGCGCGTGGATCGACGAACGGCCGGACATGGAGCTGGCCGTGCGCCGCGTGGCCGAACAGCATCACCGTGGCGGCATGCTGCTTGAGCAGCGCCTGCATCCGGCGGAGGAACTCCGGCAGCTCCGCCGGCGGGACGACGATGTCCTCGACGAACGGCACGGGCCGCTCCGCGCCGCGGACCCCGTGGAGCGTCGACACCACCTGCCGGGACAGATCCCAGAACAGCGCGACGTCGGCGGCGTCCTCGGCGCGGCGGACGTCGATGCACAGCTTCCGCGGCCCGTCGACGAGGCGGATCGCCTCCTCGAGCCGGCCCGCGGCCGCGCGCGGATCGGGCGCGGAGAACTCCACCAGCAGCCCCGCGTCGGCGACCGGGGGGATGAGCAACTCGAAGGCCACGCGCGCGTCGCGGGCCAGCGCCAGGTGGCGCTTGTCGAACAGGTCGCAGGCACTCGGCCCGAGCGGTGCCAGCCGCAGCGCGGCCCGCGCGGCGGCGTCGAGCGACTCGAACAGCACCAGCGCCACGGCACTCCCCGGATCGGCCACAGCCGTCGCCAGCGTCGCCTCGGTGACGATCCCGAGCGTTCCCTCCGCCCCTCCCAGCAGCCGCGGCAGGTCGACGACGCCGTCGTGCACCACGTCGGCGAGCCGGTAGCCGCCGTGCGACCGGCGCCCGGCCGGCTGGTCGCGCTCGATCACCGCGCGCGATCCGGCGATCACCCGCGCCACCCCGGCGGCCAGAGCCGCCGGCCCCTCCGTGGCCGCCGCGGCGGCAGCTTCGCCGACCGGCGTGAATTCGACGATCGTGCCGTCGGCGAGAACCACTTCGGCGGCACGGAGCCGGGACCGCACGGAGCCGTGGCGCGGCAGCCGGCTGCCGGAGACGTCGCGGCCGATCATCCCGCCGACCGTCGTCACCCACGGGTTGGGGGGATCGGGGCCGAAGCAGCGGCCGACCCGGGCGAGGTGCTGTTCGAGGTGGCCGGCGACGACGCCGGCCTGGACGCGGATCGTGTCGGCGCCGGTGTAGACGACCCGCCGCAGGTGCGCCGAGCAGTCGATAACGACGCCGGGCCCCAGCGCCCCACCACAGAGGCTCGTGCCCGCCCCGCGGGGATGGACCGGCACGCCGTTCTCCGCCGCCCAGCGGACCGTGGCGGCGACGTCGGCGGTGGAGCGCGGCTTGACGACCGCCAGCGGCCAGACCTCGAACAGGCTCGCGTCGGTGGCGTAGAGGCTCCGCGCCGGGGCGTCGCAGAGCACCTCGCCGGCGACCACGCCCCGGAGATCTTCCGCGATCCGTTGCCGCTCGAGGTCCATGGGGCTGCCGGGGGGCGAACGTCAGGGGCGCGGGGATTCCCGGGGAGCGGGCTGGCGTGCCCCCTCGCGGAGCCGGGCCACGGTTTGCCGGTGCCGTTCGTGGGTCTCGAGGTCGAACCCTCCGAACCGGCCCCGGCCGGCACCCCGGTAGCGGGCCCCGCAGCGGTAGCAGGCGAGGCAGTCGGGGACGACGAAGAACAGCACGACGTCGACCAGCGCCGTGCCGAACAGGATCGCGAACGTCAGCCACATGTCGCGCCACGCCCAGGCGAGGCAGCTCCCCGCCAGCCCGGCGACGACGATCCCGACGCCGAGCCGCTGGGGGAAATCCTTGCGCACGAAAAGATCGGCGCTCGGGCAGACCAGGCAGCGCGAGACCTGCGCCAGGCCATCGGCGCTGCCGCCGACGACAGCATCGGCCGGTGGCACGAGCCGGCCGCCGCACGCCGGGCAACCGATCGGGCCCAGGGGCTCCGGCACGTCGGCGACGACGGCGGCATGGCACGAAGGGCAGGTGTAGGCGACACGCATACGGCGATCGTAGCAGGGCGTCGGCCCCCGGCCTGCGCTCCCCTCCCGGGGGCCTGGGCCCCGGACGACCGCACGGAAGGGGCCCGACCGCTCACGCGACCGCGGTCGGCAGCGCCAGGAGCCGGGCGGCGAGGTCGCCGGTGATCGCCGCCAGGCAGGCGACGTAGAGGATTCCGGTGGCGCTTTGGGTATTGGGGATGGCGAGCGTCTGCCGGCTCATCACCAGGAGCACCGGCAGGCCGACGATCCCACCGATCCCGCGCAAAGCCTCGAGCGCCAGCGTGGCCCGATCGGGCGGCTGCGACGAGGAGACGGTGGCGAGCATCCCGAGCAGGCCGGGGAGGGCCACGCACGCCTCGATCCCCCAGGCGACGAGGGCGACGTCGATCATCCGGCGGAGGACGTCGACGCGCATCCCCGGGGCGTTGAGGTACCAGTGGCCGAGGAGCATGGCGTGGAGCGTGAGGCCGACGAGGGCCCCCGAGACGAGGGCCACCGGTCCCTCCGTCCACCCTCCGCGGAGCAGGGTCGCCGTCGCCAGGAGCTTCATGCACGCCAGGCAGGCGACGATGCCGCCGCGCGTGCGACCGGCGAGCCAGAGGATCCCGCCGATCCAGGCGATCACCGCCGCGGCCGCGGGAAGGAGCCACTCCGCCCCGGCGCCGGCCAGGGCCAGCGCCGCGAACGTCGCCCCTCCCATGATCACCAGGAGGTTGACGCGGAAGAATCCCGCCGGCACCGCGGCGGCCGGCGTCAGCACCAGCCCGAGTGCCATCCCGAAGCCGGTGCGGAGGAGGAAGTCGACCAGCAGGTTCATCGTGCCGTCGCCTCGCCTTTTCGTCCGTCCGCGGCCGCCGCGCCGCCGCCGGCATCGCTCATGACGACGCGCGCCCGTGGATCAGCGCGAGCACCTCGGCGCGGCTCGAGACGTTGGCGCGGAACAAGCCCTTCATCGCCGACGTCACGCACAGGCTGCCGGGCTTGCGGACGCCGCGGATCGTCATGCAGGTGTGGGTCGCCTCGACGACGACCGCCACCCCCTTGGCGCCGAGATCCTCCTCGAGCAAGTCGGCGATCGTCTCCGTGAGCCGCTCCTGCACCTGCGGCCGCCGCGCGACGACCTCGACGATCCGCGCGAGCTTGCTCAGCCCCAGGACGCGGCCGTCGGGGAGATAGCCGATGTGGGCCTTGCCCATGAAGGGGAGGAGATGGTGCTCGCACATCGAATGGAAGTCGATGTCCCGGACGAGGACCAGCTCGTCGTATTTCTCGGTGAACGCCGTGCGGAGGTGGACGCGCGGATCCTGGCGGAGGCCGCCGAACAACTCGGCGTACATCCGCGCCACCCGGGCCGGCGTCTGCAGCAGGCCCTCGCGGTCGGGATCCTCGCCGACGGCGAGGAGGATCTCCCGGACGGCGCGCTCGATCCGGGCGTGGTCCACGCTCCCAGGGAGCTGGCCGGGGGCCGACGACTGCTGGGCGGACGGGGATTGTGTCATGCGACGAGTCTACAACGCCGAACAAGGCGTCGCCGGCGACTTCGCCGGCCGCCTCAGTTGACGCTGAACGGTGGTGGAAACGGGCGCGGGCCCCGCTCCCGCGCCTGCATGGCCTCCAGCAGGATCGCACAGCGCTTCACGGCGTCGGTCTCCGCCAGCAGCCGCAGCTTCCAACCGACGTCGATCTCGAGGGTGTAGGCGACGATGTCGGTGAGCATCCCGAGGGTGATCTGGCTGCCGAGGAGTTGGTCGAGCTGGCCCTGGGCATCGGGGAGGCGCGGCAGGGCGCGTTTGAACGCGTCGAGGAGGCGCGCCTGCAGCCCCTTGGCGGCGGCGCTGGCCAGCGCCGGATCCTCCTCGGCGAGGATCTCCGCCTCGAACATGCGGAACGGCCGTGTCGGCGGCAGCTCGTCGCCGAGCCGGATGCGGCGGACGCCGAGGAGGAGGACGTTGTACGTGCCCTGCGGGGTGCGCTGGTGGGTGGCGATCCGGCACAGGCAGGCCAACGGCTCGAGGGGCGGGCGGCCGGGGGCGGCCTCGTGGCCGGGGGAGAGCGTCGCCAGGGCCATCAGCCGGTCGTCCTCGACCGCCTCCTCGAGAAGCGCCCGGTAGCGCGGCTCGAAGACGTGCAGCGCCTGCATGACGTGGGGAAACATCACCAACTCGGGCAGCGGGAACACGCGTGCCCGGCCGCTGAACTGGTCGTTGGTGAAGACGAGCGGCTCGTCGGACATGGCGCGGGGGGCGGCGGTCAGGCCGCCGGCGGATCGAGGTGGATCTCCGGCAGACGCTCCGGATCGACCTCGATCGGGGCGTCGTCGGTGCCCTCGAGCAGCTCCGCGAGGCAGTCGTCGAAGGCGCCGAGGAACCGGGTGAGGTCGAGACCGAGGTGGTGGGGAAGATAGGGCTCGAGGTATCCCCGGGCGGTGCCGTGGAGTTTGCGGGCGCCGCGGAGATTGCCGTTGCCGAAGTGGAACAGGGCCACAGCCACCTGGATCAGCCCCTGGTAGAACTTCCGCGACGGCCCGCGGTCGTCGGTCCAGAGCTCCTCCCAGAGCTCGTGGCTCTCGAAATAGTCGCACTCGTTGAACTTCTCGATCCCCGCCAGATACAGCGGATGGTAGTCGGGCGGCGGCTCGTTGGTCCCCATATGGCATCCCGGCGCGGCGAGCGGAAACCTTGTCATCGTAGCACCCCCGGCCCTCCGGCCGAGGTGCGCCCCCGCCGCCCGGGGCGCGAATCGGCCGCGTCCCGCCGCCACCGCGCCCTCGAACTGTGCCGGCGGCTCGAAGCCCTCTACCCCGGGGCCCGCTGTTCGCTCGATTTCGCCTCGCCGTTCCAACTCCTCATCGCCACGATCCTCTCGGCGCAGTGCACCGACCGCCGCGTCAACCTCGTCACCCCCGGGCTGTTCCGGCGTTGGCCCGACGCGGCGGCGCTGGCCGCGGCCGACGCCGCGGCGCTCGAATCGGTGATCCGCAGCACCGGGTTTTTCCGCGCCAAGGCGCGCAACATCCGGGCCTGCTGCCAGGCGCTCGTCGAGCGCAACGGCGGCGCCGTCCCGGAGACGCTCGCCGAATTGGTCGCCCTGCCGGGCGTGGGCCGCAAAACCGGCAGCGTCGTCCTCGGCAGCGCGCTGGGAAAAGCCGAGGGCGTGGTCGTCGACACGCACGTCGGCCGGCTCGCCCGCCGGCTCGGCCTGTCACGGGCGGGCGACGCCGTCCGCGTCGAGCGCGACCTGATGGCGGTCGTCCCGGCGGAGGAGTGGATCGTGCTGTCGCACCGGCTCATCGAGCACGGCCGCACCGTCTGCGCGGCCCGCACACCCCGCTGCAGCGGCTGCACCCTCGCCGATCTCTGCCCCCGCGTGGGAGTCGGTCCCGGCCGCGGAAAACGGCCGCCTCGCTGACAGCCGTACCGCGACGACGTACAATCCGCGACGGCGATGGGGGATCGCCGCCCCCGAATCGGCTCGACCCGTCCCCGCACGGAGCCCGCCCGATGATTCTCTCCGGCCACGAGATCCGGCAGCAGCTCGGCGGCAACATCCACATCGATCCGTTCGACGAGTCGAAGCTCAATCCCAACAGCTACAACCTCTCCCTCCACGACGAACTGCTCGTCTACGAGGAGGTGGTCCTCGACATGCGGAAGAGCAACCGCGTCCAGCGGGTGCGGATCCCGGCCGAGGGGCTCGTGCTCGCCCCCAACCAGCTGTATCTCGGGCGCACCGTCGAGCGGACCGAGACCCACAACCTCGTGCCGATGATCGAGGGGCGCAGCTCGATCGGGCGCCTCGGCCTGTTCGTCCACGTCACCGCCGGGTTCGGCGACGTCGGGTTCTGCGGCTACTGGACGCTGGAGATGTTCGCGGTCCAGCCGGTGAAGATCTATCCCGGCGTTTCGATCTGCCAGATCTTTTTCCACCAGATCCACGGCGCGATCACCGAATACTCGAGCGACAAGTACCAGAACAACCGCGACATCCAGCCGAGCCTGTTGTTTCGCGAGCTGTCGGCTGGCCCCGGCGACGAGGCGCAGCTCGAGCTCGACTTCAACGCCGAGCGTGCCGCCCGGCGCCGCGCCGCCTCCCCCACCCCCGTCCCGCGCTGACGAGCCCTCCGATGATTTCCAAGCTGCTGGCCTGGATCGTGCTCGCCCTGTCACTCGTCGGGGTCGTGCTCGGCCTGGTCGCGGTGTTCGGCGGCAAGGCGCTCGGCCCCGGTTTGCCGGGCCAGTTGGTGATGTGGGGCCTGGTGCCGTTGGTGGCGGTGGCGACGCTGGTCTCCCTGGCGCTGCTCGCCGTCGGGGGCAGGGCATCGTGAGTCGGGCGGGGCCCCTTCCCCCGCCGTGCCGGGGCGGTCACACTGCCACTCCCGATTTCCCGACCAGAAAGGACCGTCCGTGCTGCGCACGCACTCCTGCGGTGAGCTCCGCCTCTCCCATGTCGGCCAGACGGCGACCCTCTGCGGCTGGGTCGACCGGGTGCGCGACCACAAGGGGGTGATCTTCATCGACCTCCGCGACCGCTGGGGGCGGACGCAGGTGGTGGTCGGTCCCGAGAGCCCGGGCGCGACGCTCGCGGCCGCGAAGACGGTCCGACCGGAGTGGGTCGTGCGCGTCTGCGGCACGGTCGGCGCCCGTCCCGAGGGGACGATCAACCCCAAGCTCGACACCGGCACCGTCGAGCTGTCGTGCCTGTCCCTCGAGGTGCTCAACGAGGCGGTCACGCCCGTCTTCCAGCCTTCGGCCACCGACCTCCCCGGCGAGGAGGTGCGCCTCGGGCACCGCTGGCTCGACCTGCGCCGGCCGGCGATGCAGCGCAATCTCCTCCTCCGCCACCGGATGGTGAAGATCATGCGCGACCACTTCGACGAGCTCGGGTTCGTCGACGTCGAGACGCCGATGCTCGGCAAGAGCACTCCCGAGGGGGCGCGCGACTACCTCGTGCCGGCCCGGCTCGAGCACGGCTCGTTCTTCGCGCTGCCGCAGTCGCCGCAGCTCTACAAGCAGCTCCTGATGATCGCCGGCTTCGACCGCTACGTGCAGGTGGCGAAGTGCTTCCGCGACGAAGACCTCCGCGCCGACCGGCAGCCGGAGTTCACCCAGCTCGACGTGGAGATGAGCTTCGTCGAGGCCGACGACGTGATCGGGGTCATCGAGCGGCTCGTGCAACGCAGCGCCCGCGAGATCCTCGGGCTCGACGTCCCCCTCCCCCTGCCGCGCCTCTCCTGGGACGAGGCGATGGAGCGCTTCGGCCACGACGCCCCCGACCTCCGCTACGGCCTCGAACTGGTCGATCTCGCGGCGGCCGTGGAGGGGTGCGAGTTCCGCGTGTTCAAGTCGGCGCTCGACGCCGGCGGTCGGGTGCGCGGGATCCGCGTCCCCGGGGCGGCGGCGAAGTTTTCGCGGAAGGAGCTCGACGACCTCACGGCCGTGGCCGTCGAGGGGGGTGCGAAGGGGCTGGTGTGGCTCAAGCTCGAGGAGTCGGGCGAGTGGTCGGGGCCGGTGGCCAAAAACCTCGGCCCCGCCGCAGCGCCGCTCCGCGCGGCGCTCGGCGCGGTGCCCGGCGACCTGGCGCTGGTCGTCGCCGATTCGTTCGACGTCACCTGCAAGGCGCTCCACATGCTGCGCAAGCGGCTCGGGGCGGCGCTTGGTCTCTACGACCCGCAGGCGATGCACTTCTCGTGGGTTGTCGACTTCCCGATGTTCGCCCGCGACACCGAGTCGGGGGGGTGGGCGGCGATGCACCATCCGTTCACGGCGCCGCGCCGTGCCGACCTGGCGCTGCTCGACACCGACCCGGCCGCCTGCCGGGCGCAGGCCTACGACCTGGTGATCAACGGCTCGGAGGCGGGCGGCGGCACGATCCGGATCCACGACCGGGCGACGCAGGCCAAGGTCTTCGGGCTCCTCGGCATCTCGGCGGAGACGGCGCGCGAGCGGTTCGGATTCCTGCTCGATGCCCTGGAGAGCGGCGCTCCGCCCCACGGCGGCATCGCCCTGGGCATCGACCGCTGGATCATGTTGTTCGGCGGCCTCGACAACATCCGCGACGTGATCGCCTTCCCCAAGACGCAGAAGGCGAGCGACCTGATGACCGGCGCCCCGGCTCCGGTCGAGACCAAGCAGCTCGCCGAACTGGCGATCCGCGTCGTCCTGCCGCCGAAGCCCGCCGCTCCGGGCAAGCCCGCCTGACGCGCGCCGTCAGCGGCCGCGTTCTTCGAGCACGAGCGTCATCCGCGCTTCGAGCGACTCGCCGGCGGCGAGGATCCGCCAGCCCCGGCGGGTGTCGAACGCCGCGCCGCCGGGAAGGCAGGTGTAGGGCTCGATGCACACGCTGCGGCGGTGCGGTGGCGTGAACAGCACGACCGTCCCCGAGCCGGAGTCCTGCTCGACGCGCAGCGCCATCGGCCCGGCCGGATCCACGTAGCGGCTGGTGATCACCCCGCCGGCCACGTCGAGATCGGTGAACACGTCGTCGAATTCGAGCGCTCCGATCGGCACCGCTCCGGGAAACGCCACCCGGCGGTCGGCCGGCACGAGCGGGCCGGCGGGGAGCCAGTCCGTCTGCGGCTGCCAGGTGCGCGCCGGCACGTCGAGCCGGCAGGCGGCCGCGTCCCCGCCGGGCACCAGCGGCAGCGGAAAATACGGATGGAGCCCCAGAGCTGCGGGCATCCGTCCGAGGGCCTCGAGGTGCAGCCGGCAGTCGAGGGCCGCGGCCGACAGCGACCAGGTGACGCGGAGGACGAAATCGGCGGGCCAGCGCGGCCGGAGATCGGGGGCGTCGTGCGACAGCCGGTATTCGGCGGTCACGGTGCTGTCGGCGCGCTCGATCACGCGCCACGGCCGTTCGTGTACGAGCCCGTGGATCGGCCGGCCGAGCTTGTCTTTCCCTTCCAGTTCGATCGACCGTCCCTCGAACGCCATCGTCGTCGTGGCGAGGCGGCCGGGGTAGGGGCAGAGGATCGGGATTCCGCCCGACGTCGGCCGTGCGCCGCTCTCGAGATAGCCGTCGGGCACCCACACCACCTGCCGCGCCCCGGCACCGCCGTCGAGCCAGGCCGGACCGCACGCGGCGCCGCGGCCGACCACGATCGTGGCCCGGGCCTGCGACGAGGGAGCGGTCAATTCGACGACGGCGGGGGGAGTGCTCATGGCGGCATGATACCGCTCCGGCACTGCCGCGCGACCGGCCGCGGCGGATCGACTATGCTCGTGGATCGGCTGGAGGAGCACGTGCTACGGCAGCACATGCCGCGGCAGCGCGGGCGACTAGCTCAATTGGTCAGAGCACCTCGTTTACACCGAGGGGGTTGGGGGTTCGAGTCCCTCGTCGCCCATTGGCCGGGTCTGCGAAACCGGCACGATTCTCGGGGTTTTCGCCGTAAGCCGAGTCTTCACAGCGGGTTCTGTTTTTCGGTGCGATTCCCTGCCAGACCCCGCGGGAACGTGCTGCGCTGCACAATTCGAGGAAGGCGATGACAACCATCGAGATCACGCTACCCGAGGCGCTGGCGAAGGAGGCAGCCGAGGAGGGATTGCTCGAGCCGCGCGCGATCGAAGCCTTGCTCCGCGAACGCCTGGCATCCACTCGCATCGCTCGGATGCAGCAAGCCCGCGCGAAGCTGGCGTCGCCGTCTCCGATGCCGATGACGGCCGCTGAAGTCGAAGCCAAAGTCAAGGCGTACCGCGCGGAGCGACGCCGTGCGAGTGGTGCTTGACACCAACACCGCCGTGTCGGGCCTGCTCTGGGGTGGTGTGCCGGGGCAGTTGATAGATGCCGCCCAGTGGTTCCCGGTCGTCATCCGCCGGGCGCTGGCCGCCCGGGAACAGGGGTTTCCCGCGGAGCCGATCCCCGACGGCCAGTTCCGCAGCCGGAGCAAGCAGTTCCGCCGGTCACGGAAGGAGTATCGCAGCGTCCCATAGGGCGACACGCCGCGAAGCATCGCCGCCGCTCACAGCGGCGGCGACGCCCCGGCAGGGAACCATCCCCTGCCGGGGCACACGCCGACCTCACTCCCACCCGCAATCAAAAGGGGACAAAGGGACAAAGCGACAAAGCT
>Ga0194130_10002293_pt1 | contig 28018 bp, 29 predicted proteins | sample TA2KigsurfametaG_FD_160084 | JGI IMG/M metagenome (GOLD analysis project Ga0194130, IMG submission 160084) | Freshwater microbial communities from Lake Tanganyika, Tanzania - TA2015050 Kigoma 12 surface | ecosystem: Environmental > Aquatic > Freshwater > Lake | place: Tanzania: Lake Tanganyika...
TTTGTGCGGCGGTTGCCGCTTGCGGTGTATCGAAAAACTTTCGCCAAATGAGTGGGGCTAATTGGAGTCGAACCAACGACCTCATCCTTATCAGGGATGCGCTCTAACCAACTGAGCTATAGCCCCGATAAACCTCGAGGGCTAGCAAGGCTACAGCGCTGTATCGTCAGCCTCAACCGAGACGATGCGAACCTCTTCTTCGAGCACCGTCACCCGCACGCCACCGACCAGATCGGTGATCAGATTGAAAATCATCGCCAACAAGACCCACAAACCCGTGCCCAATATGACGCCGAACAAACCGAGGATCCAGAGATTTCCGAATAATTCGGAACCGTCGAATTTGAAAGTTTGCCAACCGAATGACTCCATGAAGTTTTCGATGTTGTCGAGCGTGCCTGTGGATTGGGCGACATTCCACAACAGCACCAGCGAAATCAGGGCGACAAAATAGCAAACGAGGTGAAAGACCAAACCGACCTTGAACACCGACCACGGGTCGATGTCGCGAACCACCCGCGTGACACGACGAACCCTGGGTTTCGACGCGCTTTTTTTGGTTGGCGAACCCATCTTTGAACTCACCTTTGCAGTGTAGGCACGACATCGCGACCCATCGACATCGCCACGGAGCCTCGCGCAACCTTGCGCACGACCACGACGACTTCGCATCGATCGGTCTTGACTTCTGACCTTTGCAACTCGCCGCCGTTTCGGCGGGCCATTTCTGCGGCGTGCTCGCGCGATTCGATTTCATTCTGTTCGCTGGACGCGCAGGCGAGAGCCGAAGCGTCGGCGGCCGACTGTGCAATCTGGGCGTCGAACAATCGGCCCGCGGTATGCACGAGGGCGAGCAACGTCGCGGACATCAACGCCAACGAAATCATCGTGAACGAAACGACCGAGCCGCGCTCGACAGAAAATCGCGACGACAAAATTATTCTTCGTCGCTGGCCAAAATCGGCGCGACGGACGCGACGACCTGACCCGCACCAAGGCTCATCACGCGCACACCCGTGGCGGCCCGACCCTGGCTGGAAATTTCTCTGACATGGGTGCGGATAGTCGTGCCCGCCGACGAAACGACGACGACCTCGTCGTCGATGCCGACCATGAACGCCGCCACGACCCGGCCTTTTTTGCCCGTGAGTTTGATGCCGATCATGCCCAAACCACCCCGACCCTTGCGCGTGAAGTTGCTGATTTGGGTGCGCTTGCCGTAACCCGACTCGGTGACGAGCAAAATCGACGAGTCGTCTTTGGCCACATCTACCGAGACGACCTCGTCGCCGCTGCGCAGTCGCATGCCGCGCACGCCGGCGGCCGATCGCCCCATCGGACGAACTTGTTTTTCTGAGAAACGAATCGTCTGCCCGCCCCGACTGACGATGAACACGTCGTCGGTGCCGCCGGTCTCGATGACGCGCACCAGTTCGTCTTTGGGTCGCAGTTTCAACGCGATCAGACCGTCGCGGCGCGAAGAATCGTATTCGTTGAACGCCGTCTTTTTAACCTGACCCTGTCGGGACACGAAAAACAGGTAGCGCGTGCCAGGGAACTCGCGGGTGTCGATGATCGCCTGGATCGTCTCGCCGTTTTGCAACGGTAGAAGGTTGACGATCGGAATGCCCTTGGCCGTGCGTTCACGCTCGGGGATTTCGAGGGCGCGCAACCGGTAGACGCGACCACGGTTGGAAAAGAACAACAGGTATGCGTGCGAAGTCGTGAAGATCACGTTGCGCACGATGTCGGCATCTTTCATCTTTGCGCCCGAAACGCCGCGACCGCCCCGCCCCTGCGACCTGAACGAGTCGGCCGAAACGCTCTTGATGTATTGCGCCTGCGTCATGACGACGACCAGTTCGCGGTTTTCGACGAGGTCTTCGACGCTCATTTCGCCGACATCGGCGGTGATTTTGCAGACGCGCTCGGTGGCGAAAGTTTCGCGCACCGCGCCGAGTTCTTTGGCGATCACGGCCCGCAGTTTTTTGTCGTCGTTGAGGATGCTCTTCAATTCTTTGATCTGGGCCTGCACGTCTTTTTGTTCGGTCTCGAGATCGATGCGCGACAACCTCGTCAACTGGCGGAGTTGCATGTCAAGAATGTCGATCGCCTGTCGCTCGGAGAAACCGAACTGCTTGCCCATCAGCGCGGTTTTCGCCGCCGTCGCGTCTTCGCTACCCCGAATCACCTTGATCACCGCGTCGATGACGTTGAGCGCCTTGAGGCGACCTTCGAGAATATGGTTGCGATCTTGGGCTTTCTTCAGGCGATGGTTGCTGCGACGCGTGATGACGTCGATCTGGTGGCTCACATAGCCCTGCAGGGCGTCGCGCAGGTTGACCGTGCGCGGTACGCCGTCGACGAGCGCGACCATGTTGACGGGGAAACTGGTTTGAAGCGTCGTGAGTTTGAACAGGTTGTTCATCACGACGTTCGAGTTCGCATCTCGCTTGAGTGTGATGATCAGGTTCGTTTCGCCACCGGAAGAGTTGTCGTTGACGTCGGCGATGCCGTCGAGTTCGCCGCCGTCGACGAGTTCTTGTATTCGTGCGGCGATCGCCGAACAACTGGCCTGATACGGCAGTTCGGTGACGACGATGCGCATCTGGCCGCGCTGACCTTCTTCGATGGCGACCTTGGCCCGCATTTTGATGCTGCCTCGACCGGTTTTATAGGCCTCGCTGATGCCGCTGCGACCGAGGATCAACCCGCCGGTCGGAAAGTCGGGGCCCTTGACGAACTTCATCAGGTCGCCCACCGTGGCGTCGGGATTCTCGAGCAGGTGAAGCGTCGCGTCGACGACCTCGCCGAGATTGTGCGGCGGGATGCTGGTCGCCATGCCGACGGCGATGCCCTGTGACCCGTTGACCAACAGGTTCGGAAACCGCGACGGCAAAACCGACGGCTCTTCGGAAGTGCCGTCGTAATTCGAAATCAGATCGACCGTGTCTTCGTCGATGTCGGCGAGCAATTGCATCGCCAACGGATGCAATCGCGACTCGGTGTAACGGCTCGCCGCCGGGCCGAAATCGGGAGACCCGTAGTTGCCGTGGAAGTCGATCAGCGGGTGTCGCAACGAAAACGGTTGGGCCATGCGCACCAGCGCGTCGTAGATCGCGCCATCGCCGTGCGGGTGGTATCTGGCCATCGTGTCGCCCGTGACGCGTGCGCACTTGACGAACGGCCGATCGGGTCTGAAACCTTGCTGGTGCATGTCCCAAATGATGCGACGATGCACGGGCTTCAGGCCGTCGCGCACATCGGGCAAGGCGCGCGACATGATCACCGACATCGCGTAGTCGATGAACGAACGCTCCATTTCGTCTTGCAGTTGCACCGGTTGCACGCTCACGCCCGAAGCCAACGGCAATTGCGCCGATGCGGTTTTCTTGGCCGAGCCCTTGGCGCCCGACTTTGCGGCGACTTCCTTAGCGGGTTTTTTTGCGGGTTTTTTTGCGGCCATTTAGATTCCTGTTCGAGGGTTAGAAGTCGAGGTTGCGAACGTCGCGGGCGTTTTTTTGGATGAACTGCTTGCGGCTCTCGACGTCGTCGCCCATCAGAACACTCATTATGTTCTCGGCCTCGGCCGCCTCTTCGACATTGACCTGCAACAAGGTTCGGGTCGCGGCTTCCATCGTGGTGCTGCGCAACTCTTGCCAGTCCATTTCGCCAAGACCCTTGAGCCGTTGAAACTCTTTTTTGTGGTTCGGGTTGGCCTTGAGAAATTTGTCTTTCGCCGAATCGTCTTTGAGGTAAATTTTTTCTTTGCCGATCTCGGTCGAATACAGAGGTGGCTGGGCGATGTAAATGAAACCGCTTTCGACCATCGGTCGCATCTGACGATAAAAGAACGTCAGGAGAAGCGTTCGAATGTGGCTGCCGTCGACATCGGCGTCGGCCAAGATGATGACCTTGTTGTAGCGCGCTTTGTCGACGGTGAACTCGTCGTTGCCGACACCGCCACCGATCGCGGTGATCAAAGCCTGCACCTCGGTGTTCTTCAGCATTTTGTCGAGCCGCGCGCGTTCGACGTTGAGTATTTTGCCGCGAATCGGCAGGATCGCCTGGGTGCGCGGGTCGCGCGCGTCGACGGCCGTGCCACCCGCCGAGTCGCCCTCGACGATGAACAGTTCGCTCTCGGCGGGATTGCCGCTTTGACAGTCTTTCAATTTGTCGGGCATGCCCGCGCCTGAGAGGGCGGTTTTTCGACGCACGGCGTTGCGGGCGTTTTTCGCCGCGATTCGCGCCTGGGCCGCCGCCACTGCTTTTTTGACGATGCGGTTGGCCTCGGTCGGATTCTCGAGCATCCATTCTTCGAGTTTCGTGTTCGTCTCTTTTTGCACGAACGACCGCATCGAGACGTTGCCGAGTTTCGCCTTGGTTTGGCCCTCGAACTGGGGTTCGCGCAGTTTCACGGCGACGATGGCCGTCAAACCTTCGCGAATGTCTTCGCCGAGAAGGTTTTCGTCTTTTTCTTTGAGACCACCCGAGGATCGCGCATATTTGTTGACCACGGACGTGAGCGCAGTCTTGAAACCTTCGACATGCATGCCGCCCTCGACAGTCGAGATGCCGTTGGCGTAACCATAGATGCCCTCGTAATAACCGGTGTTCCATTGCATCGCGATCTCGATGTTTTGGTCGGCCTCGCTGGCCTCGTAGTAGGCGACCTTGGTGAACAGAGATTCGCGCGAAACATTGAGGTGTTTGACGAAATCCACGATGCCACCTTTGTATTGGTAGGTGGTTTTGTCTTTTTTGCCCGAACGCTTGTCTTCGAACACGACCTCGAGACCGCGATTCAAAAAGGCGATGGTCTGCAGCCGCTCGAGAACCGTTCGTGCCACGAACTCGACACCCTCGGAGGCGAAAATTTCGGGGTCGGGATAGAAACTGATGGATGTGCCGTTGGTTTTTGACCCGCCCGCGATCTTTTGGATCTTGGATTTTGGTTTTCCGCCGTCGACGAACTCTTGTCGATATTTGTTGCCGTCTCGGTCTACTTCGGCGATCAATTTTTTGGACAACGCGTTGACCACGCTGACACCGACGCCGTGCAAACCGCCCGAAACTTTGTAGCCGTCGCCGCCGAATTTGCCGCCCGCGTGCAGAACTGTGAGAACTACTTCGAGCGCGCTCTTGCCTTTGTGTGGACCGGACGGATACGGGTCGACGGGAATGCCTCGCCCGTTGTCTTGCACTTCACACGAGCCGTCTTCGTGGAGGGTGATGATGATCTTGGTGCAAAACCCCGCCATCGCCTCGTCGACCGAGTTGTCGACGACCTCCCAAATCAGGTGGTGGAGGCCGCCCAAACCGGTTGAGCCGATGTACATGCCGGGGCGCTTTCGCACCGGGTCGAGGCCCTCGAGAACCTGGATATCTTTGGCCGCGTAAGACGCCGAACCGCCCTTGGCGGATGCGGGTTTCACCTTGGTTACGGCCATTTTTTGGGCACCTCTGACTTGGATTTAGAACTGAAAATTACGCTGTTTTGCGCGTAATTATTCTACTCTCTGGGTGTTGCCTCGACCTGATTTTACGCGGATATCGACACCGCTAATCGTGGTTCCTGTGGCGTGACTGAGCCGAGTGCAGACATCTCGCTCGAGAAACTTCATGTGTGTCGCCCAAGCGGGATCGTCGACCTCGATCAACAGTCTGCCGCGGTCAAGTTTGACGGGGGTCACATGCTGGGCGACCTGTTCGCCGACGATTTCACCCCACAAACCGAACACGCCGGAGACGACGTCGATGTTCGGCGAGCCGAGGTTTTTTAGCAGCCGATTCAACTCGTCTGACAGCCTCGAACCGGGGTCTTTTTCGAGATTTTCGTCGGGGTTTTCGTCGGTCATTTGGGGTGGCTCGCATCGCCTTTTTTGTCGGGTTCGGGCGCCGAGATTATCGTGCCGGCACGAATCTCGACTTTTTTAGCGATGTGTGCCTCGATCGGCAGGTCGGAAGCCGTCGTGATCAACACCTGCCCGACGGGAAAATGTTGCAGCAACGACCTCGCCCGATTCGGGTCGAGTTCTGAGAGCACGTCATCCAATATCAAAATCGGAATTTCGCCGACCTGTTCGCCGATGAAACGATGAACCGCCAGACGCAACGCCAGCGCCATGGTGCGCTGTTCGCCCTGCGAGGCATGCGTTCGGGCGGGCAGCGAATTGATCGCGATCTCAAAATCATCGCGGTGCGGCCCGACCGTCGTGATGAAGCGGCGCAGGTCTTCGTTGCGTGATTCAACCAAGGATTTGGCCAAGCCGAGCGCCAGCCACTGCGGCGAATACGAGATTTTGATGTTGCTCGGGCGTTGAGCCAGCTCTTCGTAGGCGTGCACGACGAACGGCGAGAGTTTCTCGACCAACTCGAGTCGGGCCTCGCCCAACTGGGTGCCGGAGATCGAAAACTTTTCGTCCCAAAGATCGAGCATCGACGCGACCGCGGAGTTCAAACGACCCCCCGACTGTTTCAGCACGGCGTTTCGTTGACGAACGATTCGATCCACGTCGAGACGCAGCGCGTCGTATTTTTTCGCGAGAGCAACCAGCGCGTCGTCGAGATAATCGCGACGCAGATGCGGGCCGTTCTTGACGAGTTCAAGATCGTCGGGTGAAAACACGGTCGTGCGCACCATGCCCAACAGATCGCGAATCTTCGGCAATTTCGTGCCGTTGACCAGCACCTGGTTGCGGCCCTGGTTGGTCAACCGCGCGTCGATGGTTATCTCGCGCCCGTCGTCGTGCAAAACCCGCGCGCGGATGAAGGCCGTGTGGGTCGACTCGCGAATCATCGCCTCGGTCGGTACGCCCCGAAAACTTTTCATCGTCGACAAAAACCCGAGCGCTTCGGCGAGGCTGGTTTTGCCTTGGCCGTTCGCGCCGACGATCGCGTTCACGCCGCTGGTGAACGAAACCTGGGCGTCGGTGTAGTTGCGAAAATCGCTCAGGTGCAGATGCTGAAGAATCACGACGGTCGAGGCGTCGCCAAGATGCGGTTCAAACGCCCGACTTAGCTCGTCAGGCGTTGGGGCATCACGAGATAGAGATAGTTTTTGTCGCCCACGCCCCGAAGCACGGCGGGCTTGACCGGATCGGTGGATTCGATGGTTATCTCGTCGCCCTTGACCGCGTCGATGCCGTCCATCAAGTATTGCGAGTTGAAACCGACGGTGATTTCGCTGCCGTCGAGTTTGGCGTCGAGTTCGTCGACGACCTGACCAATGTCTTGGGTGACGACCGACAAACGAATCGAGTTGGACAACATCTCGAGGCGAACAGGGGTGGTTTCGCGGGCCAAGATTCGTGATCTGCGCACCGCTTCAAGCAAGGGTTCGCGCGCGGTGGTCACCTTGTTCGGATAATGCGCCGAGATCAACTGTTTGTATTTCGGAAACTCGACATTGAGCAGAGTCGTGGTCAGCGTCGCGCCGCCGACCTCGAAAGTCGCCCGGTTCTCGCCCAACGCCATGGTCATTGTCTCGGCGCCACCGATCAGACGTTCGAGTTCGCTGAGGGCGCGACCAGGCACGACTATTTCGGCGCCATGACCGAGCATCGTCGCACCCGGCAATTCGCGCACGGCCAAACGGTATGAATCGGTGGCGACCAGACAAACCGAGTCTGGTTCGGCGACCATCAGCACGCCCGTGAGCGCGAGTCGTTGCATGTCGCTAGACGACGCCCTAACCACTTGGCCCAAGGCTTCACCGAAAACTTTGGCGCTGATCGTGACGGGTTGGGTGCCCGCGACGAGAATGTTCGGAAAATCTGTGGCGGCGAAAGTGGGCACGGTGAATTGTGATTTTCCGGCCGAGACCACGACCTCTTCGCTCTGGGCATCGATCGTGACTTTTTCTTCGGGCATCGAACGCACGATGTCGCTGATCAGTTTTGCGCTCACGACCGCGACACCATCTTGGGCGCCGCCCACCGTGAGAGTCGAGCGCACACTGAGGTCGTTGTCGGTGCAGGTCAAAACAAGTGAGTCGCCTTTGACCGCCATGTGAACACCCGAAAGAGCCGGCATTGCGTTGTTGCGATTCGACGCGACTCGAGCAGCGGCGGCCAAGGCCTCTGTTAGCAACTCTCGTTCGACGCGAAATTTCATTGTTGATGCCTTCGTAATGTGGGTGGTGCGATGTGTGCGAATTGGGCGATTAATTTTGAGATTCTGTATATAAATCTAATAACGGTAATAAGGCCTGTGGATTGTGAACGATCGCGATAAAACCCATATGAAATATGGCGAAAGCCTGTGGATTTAAACCGGGTTATCGACACATCTTGCACAGAGGTAATTTGACCAAAAGTGGACAACCCAGCCCTATCCACAACTATTGCCCGCGGTTTCCACAGAGTTATGCACAGCATCATTCGGACGTCTTGAACTTTTTGATCATTTCGGTGACCTGCTCGTAGACCTGTTTTCGTTCTTTGATCACCCGTTGGGTCTTTTCGACCGCGTGAATCACGGTCGTGTGATCTCGACCCCCGAACAAGCGGGCGATCGCCGGATAACTGAGGTCGGTCAGTTCTCGGAACACATACATCGCTGTTTGTCGCGCCGTGACGAGGGGTCGTTGGCGGCTCTTGCCGCGTAGTTCTTCGACGCTGAAGCCGACAAAGTCGGCGATCTCGGCCAGCAGTTGTTCGTCGGTGCGGGGCTTGAAGGCATTTTTGGTCATCAGATCGGTTAGCAGCGATTTGGCCAACTCGACGTCGACGACGACTTTGTTCAGGCTGGCGTAGGCCACCGTTCGAATCAAGGCGCCTTCGAGTTCGCGGATGTTCGAGGTGACACTGCTGGCGATGAACTCGAGCACATCGCTGGCGATGCTGGTGCCGTCGCGCTCGGTTTTGTTGCGCAAAATCGCCAGGCGAGTTTCCATGTCGGGCGGTTGGATGTCGGTGATCAAACCCCAACGGAACCGACCACGCAACCTGTCTTCGAGCGTCGGAATCGCGTCGGGAACCCGGTCTGACGAGACGACGATTTGTTTGTTGGCCCCGTGCAACGAATTGAAAGTGTGGAAGAACTCTTCTTGCAGGCCCTCTTTGCCCTCCATGAACTGAATGTCGTCGATCAAAAGAACATCGACCTCCCGGTAGCGGCGTTTGAACGCGGCGATCGAGTTGTTGCGGATGCCGTCGACATACTCGTTCAAAAAAGTTTCGGTCGAGACATATCTGACCTCGAGGTCGGGATAATTTTCGTGCACATAATCACCGATCGCGTGCAACAGATGCGTCTTGCCGAGGCCCGCTGATCCGTAAATGAACAATGGGTTGTATGAGCGACCCGGGGTTTCGGCGACGCGCATCGCCGCGGCCAAGGAGAATTGGTTCGAGGCGCCCTTGACGAACGTGTCGAACGTGTAGCGCGGGTTGAGACCGATTGCCGCGCCCTTGCCGCCGCGACTGCGGGCGGCCGACTGACTCGGTTTGTCGCCAATCCTTGACGCCGAAGAGTGTTGCGCGGCGCTTCGTTCGATGACGATCGGTTCATTGAGCGCAACGGCGTTCTCGGGGGTCAGACGTTCGAGCACGTCGCTGGCCGTCGCGGTCTGAACGTCGACACGCAACTCGCGTCCCGAGGCGCCGACTTCGTCTAGTGCGCCGCGGACCAACGACATGTAGCGGGTCAAAATTCGATCGCGAACAAAAGTGTTCGGCACGCGCAAACGCAGGCTCATTTTGTCGTCGGCGACGGGCACCGCGTCGTTGAATGTCGAGAACCAGACGGCCTCAGAGACTTGACCGCGCAAAACTTGCGAGGTTGCCCTCCATAGCAACTCGTGTTCTGGGGTTGTTTCGACAATTTCGTTCGTCACTGAGATTTCTTTCGGAAAATATTTAACGGGGAAGCGAAAGTAGCAGGTTTTCCACAGGGAGCGAAATGCTGAGAATAGCCTTTTCGGCGTTGCCCCGGGCCCGGTTTCTCCCCTAGCCTGAGAAGCGATATTTCTTTGACGTCAGGAGTCGTGCGTGAAACGCACATTTCAACCCAACAATCGCCGTAGGTCCCGCAAACACGGGTTCCGCAATCGCATGAGCACTCGAGCCGGCCGGGCCGTGCTCAAATCCCGTCGGGCTAAGGGCCGTTACCGGCTCTCTGCTTGATCAGTCGCATTCAGACGCGACAGATCTTTCACCGACTTCAGGCAGAGGGCACATATGTTCGCTCGGGAACTCTTTGGTGCAGCATGTTGATCGATCGTGGTTTGGCCCAACCAGCCATCGCCTATGCCTTGGGTCGGCAGGTCGGCGGGGCCGTGCAACGAAACCTTTTGCGCCGACGGCTACGCGAGTTGTTTCGTGCCAAATCGATGCGAATTCTGCCGGGGTTTTATCTGGTAGGTGCCGCCTCGGGTGCGACAAAGTTGTCGTTCGTCGAATTGGGTCAAGAGGTCGATTCGTTGCTTGAGCGGTGTGCGCAAAAAGCCGAAAAATAAGGGGTTTTCGATGGAAAAATTGATGTTGCGGGCGATTGATTGGTATCAACGGGCGTTCGCCTATCGCCTTTCGCCGTGCCGGTTTTTTCCGAGCTGTTCGGTCTATGCCCAAGAGGCGATCCAGCTTCACGGGGCGCGTCGGGGCGCGATTTTGGCCGTTCGGCGACTGCTGCGTTGCAGGCCGTTCGGGCCAAGCGGCTATGACCCCGTGCCCGAGGCGCATGATTGCTCGAGCCATGATCAACACTTGACGGCCGGACACAACCATGTTTGAGCTCGCGGCGAGACTGATCGCCTATTTCTATGGGCTGGTGCCCGACTATTCGTTCGCTTTGGCGATGGTGGCCGTCGTGGTGATGCTTTTGATAACGCCGCTGACCTTGAAAAGCACCAAGGGCATGCTGGAAATGCAAAAACTGCAACCCGAGATGAAGCGGATGCAGCAGCAATTCAAGGGTGATCGTCAAAAGATGAACGAGGCGATGATGAAGCTCTACCAGGAGCACAAGGTCAACCCGCTCGCCTCTTGCCTGCCGCTATTGGCGCAAATGCCGGTTTTTATCATCATGTTCAACGCGATTCGTGGCTTGACGATTCGTGGCGACAACGGTTTGTTCACCCCGAAATATCTCGATGCCAACACGGACATCTATAGCTCTTTGGTCGGCCAGAGCGAGATGCTTTCATTGGGCGTGGATTTGGCGAAAACCCCCCTTCGGGCGATGCAGGACAATTTCGTCTCGGGTCTCGTTTACGCCCTGCTGATATTGCTTTTGGCGGGTTTGTATTGGGTGCAGCAACGCATGGTCGCTTCGCGCACGGTCAGCCCGACGATGTCGGCTGGGCAGGCCAAATTGCTGCAATACATGCCCGTTGCCTTCGCCGTGTTTCAGATCTGGCTGCCGACGGGCCTGGTGGTCTATTACATGACTCAGGCCGTGATTCGCATCGTGCAACAGCAGTACATCACGCAACGGTTCTACAAAAAAGACGACAGTCTGGGTCGGCAGGCCCAGGCGGCGAGTTTGGCGGCGCGCGAAATGAAAGATTTGCCGAAGCCGGAAAAGAAAGAGAAGAAAAACAGCGAGAAACCCGTCGACTCGAAGTTCGTCAGCAAGCGAGTGACGCCGCCAAAAAATAGTTCTGTACCATCTGTGTCCCGTCGTCCGAAACCACCGGGCCAGAATCGAAGCAAGTTCGTACAGAAAAAGAAAAAGCCGACGGATTGACCCGTCGCGAAAAATCGAGAAACATCGAAAGGAAAACGAATCATGGAATGGGTAGAGATAACCGCAGAATCAATCGAAGACGCAAAGGCGCTGGCCCTCGATCGTCTCGGGGTTGATGACGCCGATGCCGAGTTTGAGGTGCTTGAAGAGCCAAAGGCCGGTTTGTTTGGTCGAACCAGGGGTGAAGCCCGTGTTCGCGCGCGAATCAAGCCGAACTCGGTGCGAGCCAAGGCCGATCGTCGCGATCGGCGTGGTAAGTCGACGGCCGAGCGCCAGTCGAAGCCTCGTGGCGACCGTGGCGATCGCAATGACCGTGGCGACAGAAATGATCGCAACGATCGCAACGATCGCAACGACCGTGGCGACCGAAACGACCGTCGTTCACGCGGCGATCGACCGCAACGCCAGTCGCGTGTTGAGCGTGAACCTCGTGAAGAGCGCACACCACGCGAAGATTTGCCACCCGTAGATCCAAACACTGTGAGTGCTGCGGCGACCACATTTCTTGAAGGTCTCGTAAAATCGGCCGGACTTTCGGGCTCGGTGTCGTCAAAAGTTGATGGCGAACACATTGACATTGATGTCGTTGGCGATGACCTTGGGTTCTTGGTCGGCACCAAAGGTGCGACGCTGTTGGCCGTGCAAGATTTGACGCGAGTCGTCAGTCAGCGTCGTCTCGGCGATCACGACACTCGCCTGCGCGTCGATGTGGCTGGTTATCGCGAGAAACGTCGCGAGGCTTTGACCAGGTTTGCGCTCAAAGTCGCTGGAGATGTAAAGACCTCGGGTCAAGCCCGGGCCCTTGAGCCGATGAACTCTTCAGATCGCAAGATCGTGCACGACGCTTTGACCGAGGTTGAAGGCATTTCGACGCGCTCAGAGGGCAGCGACCCGTTTCGTCGGGTTGTCGTCGCTCTCGCCTCGGTTAGCGAAAACTCAGATTCTGAGATAGTCGCCGACAGCGAATAATGCAGCAGTTCGTCGGCCTTGAGCCGATTCTGCTGGAAGCCCAAAGGGTTGGCGCCTTGACCGAGGTGCCAATCGCCGAGATCATCGAACACGCGATGTGGTTTTCTCGGGCGATACCTGGCACCGCTAAACGAATTGTCGACCTAGGTTCGGGTGCTGGGGTGCCAGGGCTGGTCGTGGCACTCGACCGCCCCAACTTAGAAGTTGTGCTTGTAGATCGTCGATCGGGTCGCACCGACTCGTTAAACAGAGCGGTATCGGCTCTTCAGATACAAAATCGGGTCAAGGTCGTCTGCGCCGAGATCAATAGTTTGACTGATGACCCGAATTGGGCCAAAAGTTTTGATGCCGCAATAAGTCGTGGTCTTGGCCCAGTTACGGAGACTTTGATCATGTCGAAAAAACTGACCAAAGACGGGGGAGTAGTTGTCGTTAGTGAGCCCCCAGTTGAGGCTGGTTCGAGGTGGAACCAAACCCAGGTTGAAAGTTTGGGATTAAGTGGCCCTGACCGAGTGGGGGCAGTCGCGGTGTTTCACGTGAAACATTTGGGGCAATAAAACCGCGTATCCATTAGAACCCGCCTGGGCTTAACTAGTCTGAGGCTATGGAAGCGCCACCGAAACTGCCACGGATCATCGCGTTTGCCAACCAAAAAGGCGGGGTCGGCAAGACCACCACGGCGATAACCATCGCAGCCTGTCTGGCCGATCTGGATTACCGCGTGTTGGTGGTTGATCTGGACCCTCAAGGCAACGCCTCGACCGGGCTTGGGGTCAATGCACGTGACCTTGACGCGACTATTTATGATGTTTTGTTGCGCGGGGAAAAGCTTGAAAACTGCATCGAGCCCACCGCCGTCAAGAACTTGTTCATCGCGCCAGCCAACCTCGACCTGGCAGGCGCCGACATCGAACTGGTGCCCGAAATGGGGAGAGAGCAAAAGCTGAAGAACGCCATTAGCACGGTGATCGACCAATACGACTATGTGATTTTGGACTGCCCGCCCAGCCTTGGGCTTTTGACGGTCAACGGCTTGACCGCCGCCACCGAGGTTTTCGTGCCGATTCAATGCGAATATTTCGCCCTTGAGGGTCTTGGGCAGTTGTTGCGTAGCGTCGACCGTGTCAGCCAGGTGTTGAACCCGAATCTTGAAGTTCGACACATCGCCTGTGTTATGCACACCCACACGACCCTGGCCGATGATGTCGTGCGTGAGGTTCGTGAACATTTTGGCGACAAAGTCTGCAAAACGGTGGTGCCGCGGTCGGTGCGCGTGGCCGAGGCCCCGTCGCACGGCAAGCCGATCACATCATTTGATCCCTCATCGGCACCAGCCAAGGCTTATAAAGAAATAGCAAAGGAGATCAGCGGTGGCCCGTCCAACAGGTCTAGGTAGAGGATTAGACGCCCTCATTCCGAGTCGAGACTCGCGCAAAGCATCGCGTGGCGGCTCTTCGAACGATGGCGGCTCGGGTGATGGCGGTTCAATCGACGGCGTGGGTTTGCGCAATTTGCCGGTTAAGTCGATTTCGAAGAACCCGAATCAACCCCGAACCCACTTTGACGACGAGGCGTTGACCGAACTCTCGAATTCGATCAAGGCTGTCGGGTTGTTGCAGCCGGTTTTGGTGCGCCCAAAGCCCGGCAAAGCCGGTGAATTCGAATTGATAGCGGGCGAGCGTCGTTTGCGAGCCTCGCAACGCGCGGGTTTGACCGTCATCCCCGCATTGGTCCGCGATACCGATGAAGTCACCTCTGTTGAGCAGGCTTTGGTCGAGAACCTGCATCGGCAAGATTTGAAACCGCTCGAAGAGGCGGCCGCCTACAAGCAGTTGCTGGACGACTTCAACATGACCCACGAAAAGGTCGCAGAAAAAGTGGGGAAGACCCGATCGGCGATCACCAACTCGCTGCGTCTGCTCACGCTCTCACCGGCGATTCAGCAGTTGCTCGCCGACGGCCGACTTTCCGGGGGTCATGCGCGGGCACTGTTGTCGATGACAGACAGAACCAGCCAGGAAGAATTGGCTCGTCGTTGCGTCAAAGACGGCCTCTCGGTGCGCGCCATCGAAGAAGAGGTGCGCCTGGCGACGGGTCGAACCACGACAACGAAAAAATCGAACGGTACGGGCGCTAATGTTAGTACCACAACTAGTACAACAACTAGCGCGTTGAAAAACAGGTCGGCGCTCGGCAACATGCCCGCGCCGGGCATCGCCGAACTTGAAAAGTTGCTGGCCGAGTTTTTGGCCACGACCGTCTCTGTCAGCACGAACAAAGGCAAAGGCAAAATCATCATCGACTTCGCCGATCTCGCCGACTTTGAGCGCATCTATCGGGCGATGACAGAGGGAAACTCGCAACAGCAATAAATTTGTTGCGTTCGCGTGACAAAGATTGATACTCACCTTTAAGTTGAGGCTCAACCCTTACTTCAGGTTCCGCACAATCTGGGGATAACTCTGTGGATTAGAACCCCAGTTATTCCCTTATTTTGCGCCGAATTTCATCGATGTTGTTTTTGTCCACACAGCGAGTGCTTTGGCCAGGTCATCTGCCAATACGGCGCAATGCGGCGTGACTCGGGTGATCGGCCCAAGGCTGCAGACCACGGCCGGCATGGTTGTTTCACGTAAAACCTGCAGGCGCATGCCTTTGACCACAGGTTTGAACCACGGTGCCGACCGTTCAATCGCCTCGGCCGCCAGCGTGGCGTAGATGTGGGCGGGAACCGAGTGAAAACCCTCGGTGTGATAGTAGGCGAGTTCGCAAACCTGGGTGTCGTGCGATTCGACGCCGATATAGAGGTGGGCGGCGAAGTCGTTGGCCAGCCGTGCATGGCGTTGCGGGTCAGGGTCGTTGATCACCGCCACATCGGTGTGTCGCGCGCGCAACCTTTCGACCAGATCAACGACCAATCGATCGAGGTGGCCGAACTGACCGACTACGACCCGAAGTTTGGCCAGGTCATCGCCGTAGTTTTTCGCCGTGTGTCGCTGGCGAACGATGCCCACGCCCGGCCCGAGACCCGAGTTGCGACTCGCGCGGCGCAAAGCCTGCAGTGTTTGCGGGCCGCAGATGCCGTCGGGGATTAGTCCGTAATTTTGTTGAAAGTCGGTGAGCACTTTCGCCGTTTTCGGCCCCAGAAAGCCGTCGACCCGACCGCAGTCGAACCCGACCCGCGAAAGCAAAAGTTGCAGTTGGGCCACATCGTCGCCGCGAAGCAGCGGCGAGACCAAATAGAGCAGGCGGTCGCCGAGTTTGAACGACGACTCGACCAGGGTCGACCAGGTGGTGTCGTCGCAGACCCCCGAAACACGCAACGCCCGAATTTTTTGAAACTGAGCGACCGCTTGGCGGGTGGTTTCGCAAAATGTTTCGACCACGACTTCGTCGAGGTCGAGCAGGCCGGCGTCGGCGAGTCGCCGTTGCAGGTCGCCGACAGCAGCGTGGCTGTCGCCGACTGTCAGCTCTTTGTCGGGATAAATTCTGCGATCTCCGCGAGCAATTGCGACTTGCCTTTTGCCCCGATCATTTTCTTTTTCATTTCGCCTTTGTTGAAGACCAGCAGGGTCGGAATGCTCATGACGCCGAAGCGTTGGGCGATGTCGCCGTGGTCGTCGACGTTGAGTTTGGCGATGGTGACTTTTCCGGCTTGCTCTTTGGCGATTTCGCTCAGCACGGGGGCGATGGCCTTGCACGGACCACACCACTCGGCCCAGAAATCGACGATGATCGGCGTGCTCGCCGACTTCACTGTCTCATCGAAATTGGAGCTGGTCAGTGTGAGGATTCCGTCGGCCATCGTGCAACCTTTCGTGATTGATAACTGAAACTCACGCTATCTGTTGGGTGAGTTCTAGTGCTGTGACTCGAGCCATCGTTCGCAGTCGATTGCCGCCATGCAACCCGACCCGGCTGCGGTGATCGCCTGGCGGTAGGTGTGGTCTTGCACATCGCCACAGGCGAACACGCCGGCGATGTTCGTGTAGGACGAACCGGGCCTCGTCTTCAGATAGCCGTTGTCTTCCATGTCGAGAACGCCCTTGAACAGGTCGGTGTTCGGACGATGCCCGATGGCGACGAACAGACCCGTGACATCGAGACGCGATTTTTCGCCCGTCACCGAGTCGGTGAGGCCGACACCCGTGAGTTTCGTGTCGCCGAACAGTTCGGTGACTTGGCTGTTCCATTTGAAGTGGATCTTCGGGTTGTTTTTGGCGCGAGCCTGCATGATCTTCGAGGCGCGCAAAACATCACGTCGCACCACGAGCGTCACTTTTGTGGCGAACTTGGTGAGAAACGACGCTTCTTCGATCGCCGAGTCGCCGCCGCCGACGACCACGATCTCCTGACCTTTGAAAAAGAAACCATCGCAGGTGGCGCACGACGAAAGACCGTGACCGTAGAACTTCTTTTCGTTGTCGAGGCCCAACATCAAAGACTGTGCGCCGGTGCTGACGATCACCGATTTGGCGAGGTGCAGTTCGTCGCGCACCCAAACCTTGAACGGCCGTTGCGAGAAATCGACCTTGGTCACTTTTTCGGTGATGAAGGTCGCGTTGAATCGGGCCGCCTGTTCGCGGAACTTGAGCATCAATTCGGGGCCCATCACGCCCTCGGGAAAACCGGGGTAGTTCTCTACTTCGGTGGTGAGCATCAGTTGTCCGCCCGGTTGGTCGGAGGTGCTGGACGGCTCGCCCTCGATCACCAACGGCGCGAGATTCGCCCGCGCCGCGTAGATCGCCGCGGTCAAACCTGCGGGGCCCGAGCCGATGATGATCACCTCATGGATTTTCTCTTTCGACATCGGGGCTCAGTTTACGATTTGGCCTTGGGTCGACGCTTGCGCATCAACCAGGCGCCGAGCACGGCGAAGAGCGCCGACAGCAAGAAATAAGAGAGCCAGACCGCCGTGGAGCGACCGAGCCAAATGTCGAGCAGGTCGTTGACCAGGCGGGTGAGGCCGATCAGCAAGAGCACGAAGATGATCGCGGCGGCCACCGAGGCGATCAACCCGAAGACGATCGCGCGCAACAAATTGGCGACGGGGCGCGTGGTTTTGTCGCTGATGAAGTCGACCCAACGGTCGATTGCATCCACAGTTTTCGACGCCCAACGGGGGTCGGTGAACGGATTCGAGATCACCCGATCAGGCTAACTGCGAAAAATTTTTGTCCTATGCGGCGTTGAACGACACGTCTTGAATCACGCCTTGATACGGGTTTTTGTCGCTGCATTGCACGCTCTTGCCGACCTCGCGCAACAACAGCAAGATGAATTGCGCGTCGCCCGGCACGACGAACTGGGCGACCCCGCGACGCGTGTTGTAGTCGGCGCCCGCCCGCGCACCCCACTGGTCGAGACGACTCGGCGCCGAGCCGGTCGCGGTATAAATTTCGAGGGACCACGGACCGTTTTTCATGCCCACCTGCAACGTGCCGGTTGATGCTCGGGTCAGTTCGATCAACACGCCGACGTATTCCTTCGTGCCGAAGAATTGGTTGGCATAACAGTCGGTCGTCCACGCCGTCTTGGGGTTGCCGTCGCGCAACGCCCAGATTTGGGCCTCGTTTTCTTCGGCGTCGTCCCCGTTCGGGTCGAAACTGACCATTCGCGAGATCGACACAGGTTCGTCGGTGGCCGCGACAACAGCCGCCTGTTGGGTCGACTCGGTGGTCGAAGAGTTTGATTTTGTTCCGACGAACAGCACCGCGGCGCAGAGCAGCACCGCGATCGCCGCGAGAATTTTCGTGCTCGTAGGCACCGTCGAAGGTCTCCAAGTTTTTGCTTTCGGGTCGCGCAATGTTTTGTCCGGGGTCGCATTGACCACCGTCTCGAGCACGGGTTGACCGGGAATTCGTCCTACCGACGACTCGTCGCTGGTCATCGCGCGCCGCAACGGCTTGGGCGGGGTCGCACCAGCGGGCGGCGTCATCGAAGTCGTGTGATCATGTTGGGCGCTCAATGCCTGCACGAGCGCAACCCGCGTCTCTTCACCCGTCGGGTAGCGATGTTCGGGGTTGCGCGCCAGAAGTTTGTGCACTACGCGTACTAGTTGTGGTGCAAGTGACGGTCGCAGATGCGCGAGATCGGTGGGCTCGCGTTGCAGTCGAGCCAACGCGGTGTCGGCGTCGGTTTCACCCAGGAACGGAACTCTGCCCGCCAGGCATTCGTAGAGCACGAGACCCAGACCGTAGAGGTCGGCGCGGCCGTCAAGTGGTTTGCCGCGCACCTGCTCGGGCGAGAGATATTTCGCCGTGCCCATCATGATGTTGTCGTGGGTCAGGTCTTCGCCCGCCACTGTCACCGCCTTGGCGATGCCGAAGTCGGCCAACAAGAACTTTCCGTCGGGGGTCAGCAAAATATTTCCGGGTTTCACATCGCGATGCACGAGTCCGGCGCGATGGGCGGCATCGAGCGCCGCCGCCATCGCCGCGCCGATGTGAATCGTGAGCAACGGCCCGAGTCTTTTGCGCCGATCCAAAAGTTCGCGCAGACTTTTTCCCTGCACATATTGCATCACGACCGCTTGTCGACCTTCGTCTTCGACGGTGTCGTAAACGGCGACGATGTTCGGGTGGTTCAACCCCGCACAAACGATCGCCTCGCGACGAAACCGCTCGGTGACGACCTCGTCGCTGACGAGTTGCGGCTTGAGAACTTTGACCGCCACTTGTCGGTTCAGGAAAGTGTCGAAACCGAGCCAAACCTCGGCCATGCCGCCGCGGGCGATTTGTCGATCGAGCCGATATCTGCCGCCCAGGAGGCGCGTGGGATCCTCGTTGAATTGGGTCGGCTCGGGCTTCATCTGTGAACTTTTACGCTAGTTCTGGGCGTCGTCTTAAACGGGGAATACCCCTTTAATTCGCGCTGTTTTGTCGCGATTTAATTTTGTGACGCCATGCCGTGCCTGGCGAGCGTGGCGAAACTACTTGACGTGGAAAGTGACGGCGATGGTACCGATGCCCGTGTGCGAGCCGATCACCGAACCGATGTCGCCGACGATTATCTCGCCCGGGTAGACGGCCTTGAGTTGATCGACGAAGAGATTCAGGTCGTCGCACTGGGCATGCAGAACCGCAAGGTTCGAGATTTCACCGGCCGTTTTCACTTTTTCGACGAGGAAAGCAAGGGCCTTGCCACGGGTGCGCTCTTTGCCACCTTCGGCGATCTTGCCGTCTCGCACTTCGATGATCGGTTTGATCGCCAGGGCCGAGGCGAAGAAAGCCTTGGCTCCGCTGACCCGACCACCTTTCTTCAGGTTTTCAAGCGTGTCGAGCGCACCAAAAACGCGGGTTCGTTGGCACCATTCGGTGGTTTTGGCCGCCAATTGATCGAGCGTGATTGACGGGTTATCGGCCAAAATTTTCGCCGCCGCGAGGACATTGATGCCCTCGCCCATGCTGGCCGAGCGACTGTCGACGAACTGAATCGGAATGTTCACGCCCGATTCTTTGGCCCCTGTTTCGGCCGACTGGATCGTGGCCGAGAGTTCACGCGACAACCCGATCATCAAGATGCCGGTGGCCCCCTGTGCGGCAAGTTTTTTGTAGGCCTCGGCGAATTTGCCCGGAGCGGGTGCCGCGGTTTGTGGCAAGACGGGCGATGCCGCGCACTTCGACCAGAACTCTTGGGTCGTAAGACTCGAGCGGTCGGTGAACTCTTGGTCGCCGAGGCTGAAGGTGAGCGGAACGATCGTGATGTTGTGTTTGCGGGCCAACGCTTCGGGAAGGTCGCAGGCCGAGTCGGTGAGGATTCGAAGTGTCATGGTTTTGAGCGTAGTACGGGGTGGTTCTTGCTGATTTTTTTGCGATATTTGCGCCTTATATGCGCCACCCACCAGGTGGCCAACAACAACAAACCCACGCCAGTCACGACCTGCCCCAAACCTGCCAAAGCGTTGACCCGCGCCGACACTTCGATTTTTCGCCCGAGTTGACTGGATCCGTCGACGGTGAAAATTCGAACCTCGACAGGGAACAGGCCGTTGGTCAGGGCGACCACATCGATCACCAGTTCGTTCGAGCCGTTGCCAGGAACCTCGATCGTGGCGACATCTTCGCCAAGTTGCAATTTGGGGCTGACGACTTTTACCTGAACCGTCATCGCAAACTCCGACGAGTTCTGCAAGTCGAGGCGAAGTTGACTTTCGCGACTGCCGAGCGTGAACGTCGTGCCTTCCTCGAGCGTCACCGACTGGCGAATACTTTTCAGTTCGGCCCTGGTTGCGACGGCGAACTGCTCGACTTGGGTCGCGTTCATCCCGTCGCTCGACATCAACAACAATCGTTCGTCCCATGTCTGCCAAACATTCGCCTCGGATGCGATCGTGCCGCGCATTTTCTCGAGATCATCGCGCAGGGCGCCCAAAGTTTCGAGGCGTCGGGTGAAATCGGTCGAGTCGACCGTGCGCAGCGTCGGCCTGTAGGCGTCGAGACGAACCGAGGGAAGGTTGGCCATTGTGCGCAGCGCGACTTGTTGCGGCACCCGATTCAAGATCAACAGCGTCTCGTTGATCAGTCGGGGGTTGACGACCGAACCGTCTTTGGCGGTGAGCACGATGCGACGCAGCGCGGGGGTGCCACCCTCGGCTTCGATTTGGTCGCGTTGGGCCATGATTTGCGCCGACAGATATGTCGCGGCAAGAAATGAATCGTTGCTCGGGTCGCTGAGTTGATCGGCGTAACTTTTGTCGACGACGATCAGCGCGACATCTTCGTCGTCGCTGGCGATGCGATATGGGCGCGCCGCGTTGTCGAGTTCACCCAACGCCGCGCTTGAACCGGGGAGCATCAAGATCGAGCGCATGCCGGACTTGACCAAAAGATCGAGACCGCGTTGGTCGAGCGGAGTGCGGGCAACCCAAAGGTCGTCGATGATCGTCGATTTGACGACGATTTGCTTCGTCGTGCGTCGGCCCCGTTCGAGCAGCGCCGCGAATAGCGGGCTTGATTCGTTGGAGGCGGCTTTTGACGGGTCGAATTGCACATATGTCGACGGCGCCAATGGCGCCCGATCGAGAACAGCCACCAGTTGCACGAGCAGTTCTTGATCTGCCGGGTCGACCGAGTTGCTCAAACCTTCGAGAAGCTCGGGTGAGATTTGCAAGGTGACCCGCGTGGCGTTCGATTGCAGAACTTCGATCGCTTTTCTGATTTTGTCTCGCGTCGCGTCTTCAATCAATCGTGACGAGTCGGGTTGCAATGTGATCGGTGCGTCGATGGCGATGACCGTGTTCACCGGCATCGGCTTGAGCGCGCGCGACGGGTCGTATCGGTTGACGAACGCCAGCAAACTGGCCCGTGAAATTTCGTCAATGACGATCTCGATTTTCACCGGATACACCCCGGGCTCGGAGAACTCGAGCCGTCTGGTGCCGGCGCTCACATCGGTAGACAACGCGATCAACTCGAATTGGCCGTCGGTTCGGCGATTTACCTCGCGAATCGTCAGGTCGACCGAGTCGACGGCGACGAAACTTTCGGGCTTGGCGATGAATTCACGAACATCTTTCTCGCCGTTTTCGATGTGGGCGCCGAGCGAGATTCTGAAGACGGCTTTCGGGTCGCTCAAAACCTCATCGACCAGCGATTGTGAGTCGACTTTGACGACAAAGCGCAGGTTGCCCGAGGTGTAAATGTGAAAATTTTGCGCCGTCAGCTCGAGACCGCCCTGTTCGGTGGCGCCGACCTTTGAAGCATGGTCTGGCTGAGCAGCCGAGACGTTCGGCATCGCGATCGAAAGGCTCAAGACGATCGCGGCGAAGGTCGTGACACCGGGTTTTGCGCGCACCCGTGAACTTCGACCGGCTTTCTGACGGTCGAACAAGACGCGTTTTGATGGGCGGAGACGACGAATCAAGACATATTCACACTATTGCGAATCACGGTCGCGACGGGGCAAACGAGCAGTTCTTTATGCGCGTCGATTTGTATTGCGATGCTTGGCGCGAGGCGATGCGTAGCCTGTAAAGCGTGGTGCCTCAGCGTTTTGCGCCGGTTTTGAACGAGATTTCATCGCTCGTCGAAAAGTTTCGCGCGGCCGACACGAAATTGTTTCTGGTCGGCGGCACCGTGCGCGACTTGATGCTCGGTCGCGGCCTCGACGACCTGGATTTTGATCTGACCACCGACGCGACCCCCGAGAAAATCAAACAACTGCTCGGTGGTTGGGCAGACTCGGTGTGGGCCCAGGGCGAAAAATTCGGCACGATCGGGGCGAAGAAAGGCGAGCGCGTCTTCGAGATCACCACGCATCGGGCCGAGGCGTATTCGCCCGATTCGCGCAAACCCGAGGTGAAGTTCTCCAAAAATATTCTTGAAGATTTGTCGCGACGCGACTTCACGATCAATTCGATGGCGCTCGAGGTAACGAGCGATTCGCCGGTGTTGGTCGACCCGCACGAGGGGATGTCCGATCTGACGACGAAGGTTTTGCGCACGCCGTTGTCGGCCGCAGAGAGTTTCAACGACGATCCGTTGCGCATGATGCGCGCCGCACGTTTCATCTCGGGTTTGGGCATGGTGCCCGTGCCCGAGTTGGTCGAAGCCGTCAAGTCGATGGCGGATCGCATCACGATCGTCAGCGCCGAGCGAATTCGCGACGAATTGGATCGACTCATCGTCACCGAACGCCCGTCGCTCGGCTTGTGGTTTTTGGTCGACAACGGGCTCTCGAAGCATTTTCTGCCCGAACTCGGGGCGATGCAACTAGAGCAAGACCCGATTCATCGCCACAAAGATGTCTTGACCCACACGTTGGCCGTGATCGAAAATGTCGGCCCCGACTCGCCGTGCGACTTTCGCATCACCCGGCTCGCGGCGCTTTTTCACGACGTCGGCAAACCGAAAACACGGTCGATTCGACAGGGCAAGGGCGTGACCTTTTATCATCACGAGGCCGTCGGCGCCCGCATGACCCGCGATCGAATGCGCAAACTCCGGTATTCGGTGCAAGACATCGACGCGGTCGCCGAACTCGTGGCGTTGAGCGCGCGGTTTCACACCTATCAAATGGGATGGACCGACGCCGCCGTGCGCCGATATGTTCGCGACGCGGGTTCGTATCTGGCCGAACTCAATGTGTTGACCAAGAGCGACTGCACGACGCGCAACGAAAAGAAGGTCGCCGCGCTCGCCCGTCGCATGAGCGAACTCGAGAGTCGCATCGCCGAGTTGACCGCGCGCGAAGAGTTGGCCGCGATGCGGCCCGAGATGGACGGGGCGCAAGTCATGGAGTTCTTGCAGATACGACCAGGCAAGGCGGTCGGCGACGCGCTCGAATTTTTGATGGAGATCCGAATCGAGCAAGGTCTGCTTGGTGACGAAGAGATCCGTGATCGTCTGAAAAATTGGTGGGATTTGCGGAACAAGTAAATCGATTTGTTATCGTCTTGAAAATATGGCGCGCAGGCAGACGCAGAAAAAACAACGCAACGAGCCGGTCGTCGTCGACGCGCATCTCGGCGAAATCGACCACCGGTTGACCCGTCGAGCCGTAGTCAACAATTTTCGTCGCGGTATCGTGTCGCAAGACAGCGTTTGCGACGCGCACCCCGAACTGTTGCGGGTGGCGCGCAACTTTGGCCGACCGACCAGGGTCAAGTGCCCGATTTGCGCGAAAGATCAGTTGGTGACGGTCACTTATTTGTTCGGGCCGAGACTGCCGACGCACGGCAAATTCATCGCCACCAGGGCCGAATTGCAGCAATTCGTCAATCGCCCAGAGCGCTATACGGGCTATCTCGTCGAGGTTTGTCGCAGTTGCGCCTGGCATCATTTGCTCAAGACGCGGGAAATCTAACAACAGGCCTGTGGCACTCTGCTGGGGTGCCGTTACACTTCAAAACTCACATACCTGCCCCCACGGGGGCCCCAGTCGAATGGCTGGGTCCGAAGGGAGTTATCGCGCTCATGCGTGCATACGAATTAATGGTCATCATCAGCGGCAATCTCGAAGAGTCGGCCGCGCACAGTTGGTTGAACACGATCACCAAATCAGTTCAGACTGCCAACGGCACGGTTCACGGCACACCTGATTGGTGGGGCAAACGTCGCCTGGCATATCCGATCAAAAAACAAGACGACGGTTACTACGCGGTTTTCAACATCACCGCCGCCGGTGGCGCCCTCGACGAAACCGAACGGGCGTTGCGCATCGCCGACGATGTATTGCGCCACAAACTCCTCCGCCTTCCCGATGACGAAGCCGCGCGCCGCGGCATGACCGTGTCGGCCTGAACTTATTCACGACAGAAAACACGACAGAAAAAGGGAAACCACACCAAATGGCTGACAACAGCATCACACTCGTCGGAAACCTGACCCGCGATCCAGAAATTCGATTCACCGCCACGGGCAGGGCCGTCGCATCTTTCGGCATCGCCGTGGGGCGCCGCTACCAGGTCAACGGCGAATGGCAAGAACAAACTTCATATTTCAACATCACCGCCTGGGGTCAACTCGGCGAAAATGCCGCGGCAACTTTCGCCAAGGGCACGCGAGTGGTCGTGACGGGTCGACTCGAACAACGCGAATATACGACTCGCGAAGGCGAGAAGCGCACGGCGATCGATGTCATCGCCGACGAACTCGGGCCGAGTTTGCGTTGGGCGACCGCCACCGTCGTGCGCACGCCGAAACAAGACGGCCAAGGTGGCGCGGCCGCACGCCCAGCCCCGACCGGCACCAACCCTGGTGGCGAGACACCGCCGTTCGACGGCGAAGAGCCGTTCTGATTCGTATCAATTAACAATCAATAAATAAAGGACTTCCCAATGACAAGCAAATCCAACAAGTTGCGAGCGAAGAAGGCGTTGCTGCGCAAACCAAAGAAGCGCCCGAACATGATGGTGCAAGAGAAAATCGGCTTCGTCGACTACAAAGACATCAACCTGCTGCAAAAGTTCATGTCAGACCGATCGAAACTGCGCGCTCGACGCATGAACGGCAACTCGGTGCAACAGCAGCGCGACATCGCGACCGCTGTCAAGAATGCCCGCGAGATGGCGCTGCTGCCCTACACCAAGCGCGTCGCTTCGACGCGTGCTCCGCGCGAGCGGGGCGAGTACGGCTCCGACGATCGGGGTCGCGACTCGGGTTCGCGTCGTCCGCGCCGTGAAGAGAGCGAATCGACACAAGTTGAAATCTCAGAAAATGTTTCGGCCGAGGTCACCCCTGCTGCGGCCGAGGCGATCGTCGACGGGGCGCAGTCATGAAAGTCTTGCTTCGTTCCGACATCAAGGGCGTCGGTCGACGCGGCGACATCGTCAATGTTTCTGCCGGGCACGCGCGCAATTTTTTGCTGCCCAACGACTTGGCGATAGTCGCCAACGCCGGCACCATCGCCCAGGCCGAGGTGATGCGAAAGTCTCGCGAACAACAGATCGCGGCCGATCGCGAATCGGCCCGGCTCGTGGCCGCCTCGCTCGGCACAACAGTGATCACGATCTCGGCCAAGGCGGGCAACGAGGGTCGTTTGTTCGGTTCGATCAACGCCGCCGAAATAGTGAAGGCGATTTCAGATCAAACAGGCGTGACGATCGACCGCAAGTCGGTGCAGATCGAACAGCCGTTGCGCACCTTGGGTGAGCACAGCGTGACCGCGGAGGTTTTCTCCGAGGTTTCGGCGACGATAAAAATCAACATCGTCGCGAAATAACCTAAAAAGTTGTCCACTGGTTGTGCACCAGTTATGCACAGGAGAATCACAGGGTTATACCTGTAGCAATCAACAGGCTTTATCAGGCATTCTGTAGCCATGTCTATTGCCGAATTCCCCAGGGGCGACCGCGCGGTCAATCAGCAACGCTCGACGAATCGCGTGCCCCCGCACAGCATCGAAGCCGAGGCTTCGTTGCTCGGGGCGATGCTTCTTTCGCGAGATGCGGTCGGCATCGCCTTCGAACGCGGCGTGAGGTCTGACGAGTTTTACAAACCCGCCCACCAACATATTTTCGACGCGATTCGTTCGCTGAACACCGCGGGTGAACCCGTCGATCCGATCACCGTCGGCGACGAATTACGGCGCAACAACTTGCTCGACGGCATCGGCGGCATCGACGCGTTGTTGACCCTGCAAAACGCCACGCCCGCGATAACCAGCGCCGAGCGCTACGCCAAGATCGTGCGCGAGACCGCGTCGTTGCGGCGATTGATTTCGGTCGCGTCTGAAATCGCCGAAATCGCCTACAGCGGTCCGGAAGATGTGGCCAAGGCGCTCGACGATTCGGAGTCGAAGATCTTCGACGTCTCCGAGACGAACATCGGCGACACCTCGCAGCGACTCGGCGTGTTGGTCAACGACGCGATGGAGAAACTCGAAGATCGTGCCAACAGCAAAGACACGATCACCGGTATTTCATCGGGGCTCGACGACCTCGACAAAATCCTGCTCGGCTTCCAGCCCGGCACGCTGAACATTTTGGGCGCCCGACCGGCGATGGGCAAGTCGGCGTTGGCCCTCGGCATCGCCGTGCACGTGGCGCGCAACTCGGGCAAGCAGGTGCTGTTCTTCTCGCTCGAAATGGGCACCGCCGAACTCGTGCAACGAATTCTCGCCAGCGAAGCGGGCGTCGATTCAAAGGTGTTGCGCAGCGGTCGCCCTTCCCCCAACGACTGGACGAAAATCGGCCATGCCGTCGGTCGCCTCGATGTGCCGCTGATCATCGACGACAGTCCGGGCACGTCGGTAGGCGCGATTCGAGCCAAGGCGCGCCGAGTCGTGAGTCGCCAGGGCGACATCGCGATGATCGTGATCGATTATCTGCAACTCATGGGTGGCGACGGCAAGCCCGAAAACCGTCAACTCGAAGTCAGCGAAATCAGTCGCAAACTCAAATTGTTGGCGCGCGAATTCAATATTCCGATCCTTGCGCTCAGCCAGTTGAGCCGCGGCCTCGAGGCGCGCAGCGACAAGCGACCGACGCTCTCGGACTTGCGCGAGTCGGGTGCGCTCGAGCAAGACGCCGACGTCGTGATGTTCTTGTATCGCGACGAGGTTTATTCTCCCGACAACAAGGCCGATCTGGGCACCGCCGAACTGAACGTCTCGAAACACCGGGCGGGGCCGTTGGGCAAGGTCAGGTTGGCGTGGTTGGCGGCGTACACGCGCTTCGAGAACTTCGCCTCGAACCCGACGACGAACTGACCGTGTTTCTCGGCGAAGATATTTTGGCGTGGATGGTTATCGCCCTCGGCGGGGCGATGTTCGCGGGCAATGTCGCGGCTTTGATTCGCCCGCCGAAAGTTCGTCGCGACGCCAACGATTTGACCAAGGCGCCGGTTGTGCGCAGCGTGGTGATGGCGACGATCGGCGCGATCGCAATGATTTGGGCGCTGGTCAGTTTGGTCTGATGGTT
>Ga0194130_10002298_pt1 | contig 27986 bp, 22 predicted proteins | sample TA2KigsurfametaG_FD_160084 | JGI IMG/M metagenome (GOLD analysis project Ga0194130, IMG submission 160084) | Freshwater microbial communities from Lake Tanganyika, Tanzania - TA2015050 Kigoma 12 surface | ecosystem: Environmental > Aquatic > Freshwater > Lake | place: Tanzania: Lake Tanganyika...
AAAATGTATCATGGATTTTCGTCGTATATTTCTTCATCGGTGAGTGAAGGGCAGTCGCTTGCATTGCTCGAAGCGATGACCGTTGGATTACCTGTGGTTGTGACGCATGCATGTGCAGGAGAGCTTTTTAATGAGGATCTTGATGGGGTTGTTTTGAGCTCCAATGAAGTTGTCGAGCTTGCACTTGGCATGATTAAAATGTACGCCCAGTATCATTTGTATGCTGATCATGCAAAAAAACGATCTATTTTCATGAGAGCTTTTTATTCGATTGTCAGGACGGCGCAAGAGTATAGCGAGCTTGTACGTGATTTATTGCGCAGTTTGTAGCCTATTTTTTGTAGCCTATTTGGGTAACTTTTTTTATAAGATTTAAAATGAGGCCTTGCAGGTAGTTGCTTTGAAGAACAATTCCTGAAAGAACTAATAATGAACCAATAATTGTTGGCAAAAAAATCACTAATAATCCGAAAATAATTAAGAAAATACTAAGTTGTTTTTTGATCTGTGGCGGGAGATAAAAATTCATAGACATGGGAAGTTACGGTAGAGGTTTTGAGTGCTATCTTTTGGATAGTATGCTTAAATTTTTTATATTTTTCACTGATTATTTCTGCATTTGTGTCATTTATCTGTGCGAGAATGTGGTTTTGTGAAATTAACGGATGTGAATTTGGTTCGTGTTTTTGGGTTTTGCTAGCGACTTGTTTTTGGGAAATTTGAGCGCTGTAAAAATGGTAACTAAAAAAAGAACACAACAATAAGCAGGCTGGTAGGGTGATTGTCAGGAGTATTTGTCTCATGTTTATCGGCTAATTTACTCGATTTATTTTATTCACACATTAACAACTCTTTGAAGTGACTAACAATACATTTAACTACCAAATATTGGTTTTTGTAATGGTTATTTGGTGATGAAAAAGAAAAATGGGGCAATAAACTGCCCCATTTTTTGTTGGTCTTTGTTTAGTCCGAGATGTTTTTAGTCGTTATTTGATGAATCTTCTTCAGTGTCTGTTTCGACTTCTTCGATTGATTCATCGTTATTACTTGAGGATGTTGTTTTTTCTATCGTATTGCAGGGGGTGCAGATAAAAAAACTTTTGATCCAGTTTATAAATGATGTAGCGTAGTTTTCGATTGATTGAACAAAAGACTCTTCTTTGTACTCTTGCTGAGTACGTGACTGAGTCGTAGGTTGTTCTTGTTTTGTATAGCAGCTGTTATCGCTTGAGCAACATTCATCATATTCATCTTGCAAAAGAGCTGTGTTTTGAACTTTTTTTGAACTTTTTTTCGCTTGTACGTATGGAGCTGCAAGCGCGATAATAAGCATTAATTTAATTAAATTTTTCATAAGAGATTCTTTTTTGGACTAGGGTTGAGATTATTCTTTTTCGGTATTAGTTTGCGCTTCTGTCGAAATTGATGCTTGTTCATCAAGTCCTTTGATTACCCCATCTTCCCATTCTTGAAAGGCCTTGTTGAATTTATTTTGAGACTCTGCCTGGTCAAGCATAACTTTTTGGAGAGCTTCAAATTGTTTAATGGTGATGGTAAATCCTAATTGGTCGTCAGAGGCTTCCGGTTGTGTTGCGGTTGCTTCTTCGGTTTGAGTTTCTTCAGTTGTTTCTGTAGTTTGAGCTTCTTCTTCTGAAAATACAGGGCTAATCGTGACAAAGAGAAATGCGAGCATTCCAATAGATAAGATTTTTGATTGTGTGAATAAAGATTTCATATCTTTTTCCTTCTAAGATAGTGGTTTTTTTGTACCAACCTATTTTTATTGTACAGTGGGTTGATAGTTGGAGTAAATATTTCAGGTGGAAAAGCTTAAGAGTCTCTGGTGTTATTAATTTTTATTCCATGAAGGGTGAGTTGGAATAATATTTGAGCGAATAAGGGTTTCAACAATTTCCAGGGTACACGTCCTAAGATTGAGTTTTTTGTTGGGATATTGATTTGCTTGTACGGAGGTTTCGTTTTCGCTGTCATGTACTGGGGCAAATGATTTAAAAACGATTTGTTTTAAAGCGTTTTCTAAGAAAAAAGCGCCTAATATTTTGCCAAACTCCAGAGGACTATCAAGCTCGTCGAAAACAAAAATTGCAGAATATGTATGAAGAATTCGTAGTAATGGTTCTTTTTTGAGAGGCTTAAGCGTGTGAATGCTTATTGTGGATGCAGAATATCCGTAGGCTTCTAGATTTGTTTTTACAATATGAGCTGCTTCAAGAGCGCTTCCGATACCAATACATGCGATTTGTGATCCCTGGGCGTATGTAAACGGCTCAAAAAGAGCAGGAAGTTCTTTGTTTTTGGGTTCAAGCGAGACTGGTTGTAGTGTATTTAAATGAATATAAAATGGACGTCTGGCTAAAAAAGCAGAAAAAAGAAGTGCGCTGCATTCTTGTTTTGTCGCTGGGGCTAAAATGCTTAAATTGGGAATTGTCTGGGCAAGTGCCAGTTCTGGCCGAAAACTTCCCCATGGTAACGAATTTGACGGTAGGCCTATGATAATTATTTGAAATGTCTTGTATCCAAGATCATTTACGATTTGCTCGTACCATCGGGTTACAAATTGCGGCATTGGAACACACACTATTACCGCTTTATTTTTGTTTAAAAGAGCCATGCATAATGAAAGAACAGTTGTTTCTTTGTGAGAGCTGTCGATAAATCTTGATGGAAAATCGCTTAAGAATTTTTCAAATTCTACATTATGTACGGCGCTTCCTATGCAAACAAGGTGATCGTTTTTATGCATTAAGTCGTAAATAGCGGTAAAAAGTGTAGTGATCATTATGATTTATATTCCTGATGGTGTTTTAAGAGTTTGAAATGCTCATTTTTTGATCCTTTTGTGTCGAAATATAATATGAATTGTTTTTTAAAAACCATTCATATGTTTCTTTTATACCAAGCTTAAAGTCTTTTTGTGGAGGTAAAAAACTTTCAAAAAATGAGTTAGTTATAGTTTGATCAGAGTAACATAATTGAGAAGATTCAATAATATTTGCCGATTCAGAAAGAAGGCTCCATTCGACTTGAGTTGGCTGTAAACAAGTTTCTTCAAACATTTGCACAACATCACGTAGCTTTCTGGAGATTCCAGATCCGGCATTAAATATAAATTGATTATTTGGTGTGTGTTGAGCAATCGCTATGTAAATGTTAACAATGTCTGAAATGTGAATAAAGTCGTACGATGCGTTTGCATAATAATTATTAAAATTTACTGATGTGAGCGTGCTTGAAAACAGCTTTGTAAGAAATGATTGGCTGCTTTGATATAAGCCGTATGGAACAAAAGATCTGACGGTATATATTGGAAGATTAAAGAGGCGAGCTTCTTTGAGGCAATGCATTGTTGCTGCTGCTTTTGCGATTCCATAATGCGACAGAGCTTCTGTTGGCTGTGTTTCAGCAAGTGCAGATGATCGTCTTCCATATTCTTGGTACGAACCAGAATTAATAAAGCACGAAAACCCAACTTGTTTAGCTTGTTGGATTAAAATGAGAAGATTGAAGAAATTTTGATCATAAATTTCATCAATTTCTCCGCTACCGATAGTTTCGCCATGCGAAATAGCCGAAATAATAACTGAAGCTTTTATTTTATTTAGTACATCAAAAACATCTTCTTCATTGGAAAGATCAACGGTATGCATTTTTATAGAAAGCATTACGTCGTGGATTCGCCATAAATTAAGAGAACTTTGCACAATAATATGTACCTCTTTGCCGTCTTTTACGAGTCTGCGAACAAGATGTGCACCAATAAAAGTATCTCCACCAACGATAAGGTACCGCTTCATGCTCCCCGCTCCTTCTGCGTACGTACGTTTGTATTTTTGATAATTTTTTGAGTTTTTTTATTTTGATTCAGTAGGTAGTTTATCGGGGTTTTAGTCTAATGTCATACGATTGATATTATTTAATCGGTTTGATTTTGTATCAAAGACCAGATTGTTTTGGATGTTGGGGTAATTGATCTTGAAGGAGTTTTACGTATAAGCCATCTGCTTTTTGCATTAAATAGTCGTGATGTCCATCCTCAATAATAGTTCCTTTTTCAAAAACCAATATTCGATCCATATGAATGAGTGTTGAAAATTTATGAACAATTATTATTGTTGTTTTTCCTTTTATGAAATTATCTAATGTTTTTTGAATCCGAAATTCAGTAATTCCATCAAGTGAAGCGGTTGCTTCATCGAGTATAATAATTGGCGTGTCTCGTATAAAAATCCTTGCAAGAATGATTCGTTGAGCTTGTCCATGAGAGAGACTTATATCGTGCTCACCAATAATTGTTTCGTATCCGAATGGGAGTTTTACAATAAATGAATGAGCTTCAGCTTTTTTTGCAGCTTTAATTATTTCTTCGTCTGATGCATTAAGTTTTCCATACCCAATATTTTCTTTGATACTTCGGTGAAATAAGAAGGGGGATTGTGGAACAACGCTGATTGCCCCATGAAGAGATTCTTGAGTGACCGAAGAAACATCTTGCCCATCGATGGAAATCGTTCCTTGTTGAGGATCAAAAAGTCTTGCAAGTAGATTTACAAAGGTTGTTTTTCCAGATCCAGACGGTCCAACAAGGCCGATCTTTTCGCCGCCAGTTATTTTGAGGGACTGATTTTTAAAGATAGGTTTTTTGGGGTCATAGCCAAAGGTGATTTGGTTTACTTCAATTGATCCATTTGTGATGATCAAATTATTTTGACCGGTAGGACGTAGGGCTGTAAATGTTGCCGAAATGAGAGATAATGATTCATTACATGCACCAATAAGTTGAGCAAATCGTGAAATGTCTGAGGTAAATGAGCTTGAATAGCTGACGATTGTTTGACTAAGAGTAAGAACAAGTGCGCAGTCTCCGATGGTAATAGCCTCTATTTTTTGAAGTTTAAAGAGAAGCCAAATAACACTTGCCGTGAATGAAACCCATACAATGTCTTGAAAAAAACGTACACAAAAAGAAAACCGCTGAAGAGATTTTTCTTCAGCGGCTGAATTTCTTAAATAACTGTTGAGCGTCTGGCTTTCATATGCTTGTCGAGAGAAAAAGCGTATACATGGATTGTTTGTTATGCAATCTGCAAGCCGTTCTAGTACAATCATTCGATTAGTGGTAAAAGATTTTGATTTTTTTTCTATATGTTGTTGAAGAAACAAGCTTCCTGCAACATAGAAAGCAAACCATACTACGAGTAAAAGGGCTATCCACTTATGAATTAACGCCAGGGTAAATCCAGAGAATAAAATGAGGCATGAGGTGTACAAAAGTGACTCTGAAATCAAAATAATAATTTGTTCTACGTTTGTCGCCATCTCTGAGATTCGATGTGAGGCTCCGCCCGAAGAATCTGCATTAGTTTTAAAATTACCGTTAAAAAGCAGATGGGTAGACATTTCTTTGATGATAGAAGCCTTTAGGTCGGCATTTGTTGTGTATAAAAAAAAGCTACTTAGTCGCCAGCAGAGGTTTTCGATTCCGTTCCAGAGAAAATAAATACCAATAAGGGCAAGTGGAGAAAATGTTGGTGGAAGCTTTTCATTGAGCGCATTAAAAGAATCAATAATAATTTTGAGTATGTAGCCGTCGATCGATGGGGCAATACTCGAAAAAAGAATAAACATGTTTCCAAGACTGTATTTATCTATGTTCGCTTTCAAAAACCGCCAAATAAAGGCTGGTAGTGTGTGCGGTAGATCGTGTTTTCTCATCAGTGAAAAACTTTCTAGTCTTGTGCGTAAAACGCATTCGGAATGTATTCAAACTCTACAGCATTTTCTTGTGGGTAAACAAATACTACATCGAATCTGAAAATAATGTTTGTTAAATTCGATTGTTCTTGAATGTACTGCCGTGCGGCAAGAGAAATTTTGCGCTGTTTATCGCGAGTGATAAGTAAAGAAGAGTGAAAATAAGCTGTTTTTCGGGTTTTGACTTCTACAAATGCGATGAGATTATCTTGCTGGGCGATAATATCTATTTCGCCGCGCGAAGTTTTGTAGTTTTGGCAAAGAATCGAAAAGCCCTGTTTTTGTAAAAACAGGGCGGCAGAATTTTCACCCGATGTACCAGTTTGCAGATGAGCTGCTTTTGATTTGGTACTCATGCACGATATTTGATTTGACTGGAAGCCATTTTGACTGCAGTTGATTCAGGGTACAAAGATTGTAAGTTGTCATAAATTATTCGGGCAGAATCGGTGTTGTTTTCTGCTTTTGCTAACTTAAATTCAAGAAACAGGCATTGTGATTTTACATCATCGGATGCGTCTTTGTATTTTTCTTTCATAACATCAAGGCGTGATTTTGCAGAAGGCAATTTGCCTTGCGCTAGGTAGGTGTTAAATACGTATATATCTTTGTTCACCAGCCTATTTTCACATGTTTTTAAGATGTCTTGCACTGATCCTTCGTGTGTTTTAAAAAAGGGCTGTTTAAGATATTCCTTGCACAACTTGATGGTTTTTAATGTTGCAGAGCTGTCGCATTCTTGTCGCATTTCGATTGTTTGTTTGTACTTTGCATCAAGAGCCATAAACGCAACGCTTTCGGTGTTGATGTCGCTTGGGTAGAGTTTTGTATAGTCACGATAAATTCGATACGCCAGCGGATATTCATTCATGTCCGAATATAATTTTCCAAGTTCCATTCGCCATGTTTTGCTGTTTTGATTGTCTGTGTGTTGAATAACCATTTGTTGAAGTATCGATGCTTCAACTTCATAGTTTTTCATCTCAGCAGCAGCAAGACGCTTTTTTTCGAGTTCTTCCAGTGCCATAGATTTTCGATTTTGAACGAGTTCTTTTCCGCCTTTTTTTTCAATACATCCGCTTGCGCCAAGAAGTAAGAGTGAGAGCAGTCCTAGGTTGATATATGAATTTGTAAATATCATGACATTTTTCCTTAGGTAAAAACCTTTTTGTTTAGTCTAAAAACATTTTAAATCTTTACAAGCGCAATCCAGCCGTTAGCTGTTTGAGTCATAAATGACTCTTGGTTGCCTTTCAAGATTTCAACATTCTCTGCCTGGCTTACACCCGCGATAATTGTTTTGTGAGTGTCTTTTAGCTGTAGATATTCTGCTTCAGAGACTACAACCGTCAGATTGTTCAGTGGTGTTTTAAGTGAGAGAGAATGTTCGCTTTTGAGCTTTCTAACGGCACCAACTACAGCAACAACGATGTCGATACTTGTGGTAATTTCGCCTACAACATATCCGGTGAGTTGTGATTCTTGCCAGGTGTGATTATGGATTGATGGGATGTTTTCTGTTGCGCGGAATAATTCTTGATAGAGCGAGTCGGTAACGTGCGGGATAATTGGTGCAAACATTTTGAGCATATGCAGGCCAACCACGTAGAGAGTCTTTTTTGTTTCTGCAAGAAGTTCAGTTGAATAATTTTCAGGTTTCCAGAAGCGATTTTTTACTAGCTCGAGATAGTTGTCGCAATAAATGTTCCACAAAAATTTTTCTGCAACTTCAAGTGCATGGTGATAGTCGTAGACGTCAAATGCTTTGACATACTCTTGGTACGTTGAGCATAAGTTTTGGAGTAACCAGTAATTGAGCGGATCTTGTGCATTTACATTTTCAATCGAGCATGATGCGCCCACAAGATGTTCTTGGCTAAACTTGAATGCGTTCCAAAGCTTGGTAACTAAGCGGCGGCCAATTTTGAGTTGATCTTCGTTAAACAAAATATCGGTTCCAAGTTTTCCGCTTGCAGCCCAATATCTAATTGCATCAGAGGAATAGGTTGCCATGAGGTTAATTGGGTCAAGAAGAGCATTTCCTTTTGATTTGGAAAATTTTTCACCTTTACCGGCAAGTGCATGCCCAGAAATGACAATTTCATTCCATGGAATTGTGCCATGATGGTAATGCGATTTTACAATTGTGCCAAAAGCCCAGGTACGAATAATATCGTGAGCTTGCGGACGCATGCTCATTGGCAATGAAATAGGGTGATTTTTTGGCCACTGAGCATTGATTTCCGGACATGACGCAGACGTTGCCCAGGTATCCATGACATCGCTTTCGCCTTTCAAGTTAGCAGATGAGCACGCAGGACAGGTCTTTCCAGGATAAGCTTTTTCTTGTGGGTCGATAGGAAGCATGTCTGCAGTTGCAACAATAATATGTTTGCAATCTTGGCAGTGCCAGACAGGAAATGGAACACCAAAGAAACGTTGTCTTGAGATACACCAATCCCATGAAAGGTTTGTTACCCAGTCGATGTAGCGAGCCTTCATGAATGCTGGTTTCCATTCGATTTCATCGGCGCGCTGTAAAAATTCTTGTTTGTGCGAAAGTAGTTCAATAAACCATTGGTTGAGTACGATGTATTCGATTTCTTTTTTGCAGCGTTCGTCAACTTGCACACGATGCATGATTTTTTTTTGTTCAGTGATGCAGCCAGCTTCTTTGAGGAGTTCTAAAATTTTAGCGCGAGCATCATGAACCTTAAGTCCAGCCAATGGGCCGGTAATTTCGGTCCATTTGCCATCAAATCCTACGCTTTGAATAAATGGTAATTTGTGTTCTTTAAACCACAGGATATCGGTTTGATCTCCAAAGGTGCAGCACATTACAAGGCCGGTTCCTTTTTCGATATCAACGTGTGTTGAGGGCAAAATGGGCACTTCTTTTCCATAAATTGGCGAGATGGCATTTTTACCCGCAAGATGTTGGTATCTGGAGTCTTCTGGGTTGTAAAAAACAGCTACGCATGAGGCGAGTAATTCTGGGCGAGTTGTTGCGATGTGCAGATCTTGTCCTGAGGTTGTTTTAAAGATGATGGTCGAAAACAGCGTTTCAACTTCAATTGATTCTAATAAAATTTGTGCAATTGTTGTTTGGCACGAGGTGCAATAAAGCGCCGGCTCGAATTTTCGGTAAATATGGCCGTTGTTGTACAAATCGACGAATGAATACTGTGAAACTCTGGTAGCTTCGGGCGAAATGGTAGAGTAGGTGTGTTCCCAATTTATCGAAAGTCCCATGCGCATCCAAATGTCTTTGAATGTGGTGTGTGCGGCAGCAGTTTCCTGCAAGCAGAGTTTAATAAAATCTGCACGGCCCATGCGTCGACCGCTGACGTTATTTTTTTTCTCAACGTACAGTTCGGTGGGCAGGCCATTGTCGTCGTATCCCATGGGATAAAAAACGTTTTTGCCTTGCATTCTGCGAAAGCGAGCAATGAGATCGGTTTGGGTGTACGAGAAAATATGACCGATGTGAAGTTTGCCAGAAATGGTAGGTGGCGGAGTATCGATCGTAAATTGATTATCTTTTTGTTCTGGGTCGAAATGATATATTTTTTCTTGTTCCCAGAGTTTTTGGATCGCAAGTTCGGCTTGCAGTTCGTTGTATTTGTTTGTATCCATGCAGATACTTCCTCTTTTCATCTTAGTGTACGTTTTTTGTATGTAGGGTAGTGTATCACATGCTTGAGCAACTGCAAAAAAAGGGTTGAATTGCGCGCGGCAAGACAACCCTTTTGAGTGCTAAAAATAGTATGTTTTTATCTTCTTGGGGTTTCTGGACTGGTAAGTAAACCTAAAAAAGCATTTAAATCGATAACGATTGCAGAAATGTTATCTGTCGAGCCTTCTTGAAAAGCCCTCCAGCATAAATATTGTGCGGGGTTATAGGCAAGATATTTCTCTTCTGTTAAAAAATTGACGATTTCCTGACTTTTTAATGTTGAGCCATACACATCTGCAACGCCATCTGAATACATAAAAATAGTATCACAATCGGTTAATGGAAATTCTTGAATATCGGGAATAACAGAAACTGGCGTATCTTTGTTTGAAGGGTTATAGGTTGTTTTTAAATCAAAATCACCAAAGGAGCGAGCGACGTTTAATGATCCCCCAATTCTCCCGGATATGACATAGCTTCCGGCATCTTCAACGCGTTTTATTTCACAATTTTCGTCGTGAGTTGTGTCGTTGCAAGAAGGTAAGCACTTGAGATCATGGTCTTTTGTTTCAAGGATAATCCTACCATCTTTTACAGCAAGAGCGGAGGAATCACCAAGGTTTATAAACCATCCTTGGTTGGTTGCGATGTTTGCAACAAAAACAACTGCAGTTGAACCAGCAAAACAATCGTAAGAATTGTTAAAATACTTATAGCGGGGCGCCTTTTTTATTTCTTCATCAATTTTCTTATAAAGTAGATTGATGGATTCTTGTTTGACCTTACCATCTTCTTTCACTTTTGTTAGAAGCTGTCCGAGAAAGTTGCTTTCTCCGGTAAGTCCGCGTGAAACCATGTTTCCGGCATGGCCATCAAACACCGCAAAAGCTACCCAGTTTTCATCTCTGAGAAAGGCGATAGAATCTTGCTGGTCATCGCCATATCGAAGGCCATTCATTTGGAAGGCCGCAACAGCTCGGCCAAATTCTGTGGTAACCGTTTCAAATGAGGCCATGGATTGGCAGACACTTTTTTTGCGTGAGTCCTCTGAGGGGTTATAATGATAATTGGTCGGGAGAATAAATTTTTCTGCTGTCATTTCAGCCCATGGAGTTTTGTTGGCTTTGGTTTTATTAAAAACCATTTGTTTGCGTGAGTTACCCTTTAGCACTGCTATTGGCATGACAGAAATACCAACAACCAATCCGGTTACTCCTAATTTTTTAGCAAGTGACCATGAACTGTCAGCCGCTTGCGCACTCGCATCAACCAATGGCGCAACCCACGCAGGACACTCGGCCACAGAATAAACCACAACTTCATGCATGCCTTTTGCGTCAATCGAAAGCTGAATTACAACTGAATCAAGCTCGGTTTCTGCAGCAACAGCCAGAACTGCAGGTTGTTTTGCTGCAAAAAGCAATCTCAGCTCGCGGGCAAGCTTACTTTCGTTATTTTTTACGCGTTGTACTAAATCATCTTTTTTGGTAAAAACCTTCAACCAGCGAATTTCTTCCGCTGAGACGGTCATTTTTTTTTGTACCAACGATGCTACATCGCCAGTCACGTGCACTGTTTGGACTTGTTTGGTAGAAAGCGCTGTCGTTTGCGCTCCGGGAACCAGTAACACCGGTTGTCCAATAACATTTGATGCCAAAAGAAGCATCAAACAAATCATTTTTATTTTTGTATTCATAAAAAACCCATTTTTAATCTTTTTTAAGATTCTTTAAGTCTAAAAGACAAGTATGACTTGAGCGAAAAACTATAATAAAAGAATAATTTTATGGTTTTTTTGAAAAAATTTATCCATACGGTGATTTTATTTGAAACTGTTCATTAAGCATGAGTTTTTTGAGGGAGTGGCATTTTCTTGGTATGCTTTGTTTATAAAAAAGCATTTGTAGGGTTTTGGTATGAATTTAAAATTATCGAATACGATTTCGCGCAAAAAAGAGCCGTTTGTGGCTCAGTCTTTGACTTATGTTACGATGTATGTCTGCGGCATAACGCCATACAGTTACTCGCACATTGGTCATGCGCGGGTGTATGTAACCTTTGATATCTTGCATAGATTACTTAAGGTTTTAGGAAAAAAGGTTACGTATATCAGGAATTTTACTGATATTGACGATAAGATTTTAGATCGTATTCCGCTTCCGCATACCCAGATCGAAGAAAAAATTACGCAATTTGTGCAGCCATTTATTGCCGATTTTCATTCAGGGTTGCAAAAACTTAATTGTTTGCCGGTGAGTCATGAGCCGCGGGTTACCCAGACGATTCCAGAAATTATTGAGTTAGTTGAGCAATTAATAGCCAAAAAACATGCTTATGTGGTGGGCAATGATGTTTACTATGACATTGCATCGTTTTCTGCGTATGGAAAATTGTCGGGTCATCCGCTTGAAAATCTTTTAGCTGGTTCACGGGTTGATGTTGCCGATGGCAAAAAAAATCCGGGAGATTTTGCTTTGTGGAAAGGGAACAGTGATGGTCTTTACTGGAGTTCACCCTGGGGGTATGGCAGGCCGGGATGGCATATTGAATGTTCTGCGATGGTTGGTAAATATGCCAAAACATTAGATATTCATGGTGGAGGCGCAGATTTGATGTTTCCGCATCACGAAAATGAGTGTGCGCAGTCTGAGGCTGGATTTGGGTATCCACTAGCATCTTATTGGATGCACGTTGAATTTTTGTTGATGAATAAAGAAAAAATGTCGAAAAGTCTGGGAAATGTACTATTGATGAAAGATGTTTTAGAGAAAAATAAACCGATGGCCTTTCGCTTCTTGATGTTGCAGCATGGGTACAATAAGCCTTTGAGTTATTCGGATGACGATCTTGCGGCAGCAGAGAAAGCTTTTGATAGGCTGAATGATTTGTTCTGGCGAGTGGAATCGATCAGTGATATTGATTTTATGCAGGCGGTACTTGAGCAAGATATACCATTTATTTCACAGGCTTTTGCGGCAATAGAAGATGATTTGGGGTCAGCAAAAGCTATTGCGTTAATTTTTGAGCATATTTCAGAGATAAAAAATTCACCAGAAGCAAGAAAACTAACCAAAGCGTTGTGTGAGCAGGTCCTAGGCTTGAAATTTGAAGAGCCCAAAGAACAAGAAATTTCGGACGAAATAAAAACGCTTATTGAACAGCGAGAAATTGCGCGAAAAGAAAAAAATTGGGTACAGGCAGATCAGATTCGAGCTCAATTAGTAGCTCTTGGGTATGATGTTAAAGATAAAAAATTATAGTGTTTTAAAGTAAAAAGCGGGCATTCTTTGCCCGCTTTTTTTGTAATTTGTTTTTGTTATTCGATTAAATCGGTTACGGCCTCAATGATTGCTTCTTCTTGTTTGAATTGTTGAGCAATTTGACGTGCTTTAAGCGCGTTTACTAATGTATCAACAAGGTTCCATGTGACGATTCCCGCGTAAGCACCAACAAGTCCTTGCTCGAAGATGATTGCGATAAGATACGAAGTTGGCAAAAATACCCCGTAAGTTGTAATCATGCTTGCTCTCATAAGGAAAGCTGTTTGTTTGGCACCATTTAAGTATCCACGGAACATGAAATTTGTCATTACGATAAACTGATTAAACGCGATGATTTTGATGAGTGTTGCTGCATTTTGAGCCACAATTAAGTCTGTTGGGCTGAAAATTAACGCAATTTCGTACGCATAAGCAAAAACTGCTATACCAATAATTCCTGCACAGCAGAGAGCTGTTCCTGTAACACGAACAGCGACGTGCCAAAGATAGTTAGTTTGTTTTCCACCGATTAGTTGTGCGATCAACAGAGACATGGTGAACATGAAGGCAAGGCCTGGAATGTATGATATGTGAAAGACTTGTGCTGCAACACCAAAAGATGCAGATGCATTTTGTCCAAGAGCTTCTAGGATTCTGTTGAAAATAAGCATTGCCATAAATCTAAAACCAGCATGAACACCAACGCTTGATGCGCTTTTGATATAATCACCAAGAATTGCTTTAAATGATGTTCCAAGTCTGTAAAAAAGAGATTTAAATCCTTGGGTATAGAGTGCACCGAGAGCAAAAAGTGCTGAAATGATGTATGCAAGAAGAGTTGCGTATGCAATTCCTTCGATACCCATTGGTTCACAAAAATAGAGGTTAACGGGAATTTTGCAGACAAATGGAATAACGATAAAGTCGATTCTGCCCCAAACAAATACACAGTTGAGTATGATATTTAATGATTGTGCAATCAGTGTAATGATCGTTGGAATTACTACTCGATTTGTGCTGCGAAACATGCCATCGATAACAAATGTTGCAAAGGTGAACCCACCAGAGGCCATGATAATTGGTAAATAGCGAATACCGAGTTGTTGAATTTCTGGTGTTTTGCTAAAGGTTGCGTAAATGAGAATCGCAAGTGGTTTTCCTAAAATAATCAAAAGGATTCCAAGAATTGCAGAAATGGCGAGCCCGATTCGACCAACATGATACATGTCTTCTTCGCGTTGAGCTCCAAAAAATTGAGAAGCTAGAATTGTTGTGCCAAGACGTAGGCCTTCAAAAAACGCCATGATCATATTCCACGAGGTATGAGCGATCGTAAGCGCGGAAATTGCAGCGCTTCCAAGTCCGCCAGCAAAATACATATCAACAAGTCCAACGGCCATAAGCGTTGCCTGGGAAATAAATGTTGGAAATGTTAATTGGATAATTTTAAAAAGAGAAAAGTTTTTTTTCATCGTAAACCGCAGTACTGTAAAAAACGAATTACATCAATGTTATGCGCGAGAAGTATACACTGATTTTAAAAAATTACGCATGGAAATGAACAGAGAGCGAAGAAAAAGATCGTTTATGGATGCTTTTTAAGTGGAATTTATAAAAATAGAGCTTGAAAATGTTTTAAACGCTGGAGCTTTGGTGACCAGAGTTTGGATGTCTTGAAATGTTGTGCTGCGTAAAAAAAGGTGTCTGGTTTCAACGCCGCCGATTTTTTTCATGAGAGGTTCTACTGGTCCAAGCACAACAATTGGAAGATTTTGGTTGGAGATAACTTCTTGTAGCGCTTTTTTGTATTGATGTATTTCGTCGATTAAAACGGTTTCTTTTTTGTTGAAGAATTCGATTTGTATGAGCCGTGTGAATGGTGGATATGCAAGCTCTTGACGCATCAGCAATTCATTTTCGCAAAACGCAGGGTATTTTTCTTCGCTGATGTATGAAAAAAGATCATCGTTGCTCATTGATTGAATGATAACTTCACTGTGTTCTTGTTCTCTGCCGGCCCTGCCTGCAACTTGAATAAGTTTTTGTAAAACACTTTCGCGCGTGTGGTAGTCTGGAATTGCAAGACCAAGGTCTGCCCATACAATCCCAACAAGAGTTACTTTGGGAAAGTGGTATCCTTTTGTAATTAGTTGTGTTCCGATGAGGATGTCAATTTCTCCTTGTTTGAACTTTTTAACATCTTCAAGCCACTCGCGTTTCTTTTTTGTAGAATCTAGGTCAGCTCGCGCAACTCGTGCATCAGGAAAAAGTTTTTTGACGATTGTTGTAAGTTGCTGAGTTCCGATTCCTTTCATGAGTAGGGGGAGCTCTGATTTATGACATTTTTTGCAGGTGGTTGGCACTGCGCATGCATATCCGCAATAGTGGCATGAAAGGGAAAAAGAATTGTTTTCTAGCTCGTGAGGAGTAAGTGAAACAGAGCAAGCCTTGCAAGTAACAAATTCGCCGCACGACTGACATTGCGCAGAAAAGCTATATCCTCGACGATTGAGGTACAAAATCACTTGTTCTTTTTTTTGCAATCGATCAGTAATCGCTTTTTCCAGCTCGCGGGTAATCCAAAAAGAAGCGCGCTTCTTAGGAGAATCTTTGAGCGATGCGTGAATGATAGAGGGAAACTTTCCACGAAACCGTTTTGATAGAGTGCATTTTTGGATAAGACCCCGCTTTTCTCGGTAAAGCGTTGAGAGGCTGGGGGTTGCAGATCCAAGTACGATAGGGCAGTTGTATAGTTGGGCTCGCCAGAGCGCCATTTCTTTCGAATTTATTTTTGGATGGCGTTTTTCCTGAAAGCCTCGTTCGTGTTCTTCATCGACGATGATTAGTCCAAGGTTTGAAATTGGTAACAAAACAGGAAGGTGAACGCCTAAGATGACGCAGGGAGTTTTATTTAAAAGGTTATTCCACAGCGTCTTTTTCGCAGAAATTTTTGAACTTGAATGAAATGAAAACACAAGGTGTGGAGTTGTGAGCTGAGCTTTAAAAATAGCTTCAAATTGCAATGCAAGCGCAACTTCGGGAAAGAGGCACAAGATCGTTTTTTTTTGCTCAAGAGCTGTTTTAATGAGTTTTTTATATACTTCTGTTTTGCCAGAGCCGGTAACGCCATGGAGTAGAAATGGCTTGTATGTCTCTTGAATTATTGCGGGTGTAATTGTTGCAATTGCAGCCGCCTGTTCGTTTGAAAGTATGACATCTGGGACGGTTTGTACCGTAATTTGCGTTGAGCTATCCAATTCTTCTGGCTTTGATTGAATTGATGAGATGAAGCGTTGATAGAGCGTTGTTGGTGATACGAAATAGAAATGCCCAACTTTGTTAATAAACGATGAATGTTTGTTGTCTTTTGGGATTTCAAAGACGCGTATAATTTCACGAATGTTGGACACATTTATTTTTTGTGGTGGTTGGCTTGTGCAGCGTTGCACAAGCGCAGGAAAAATTTGGTTACGCAAAGGAACTTCAACAAAAGAATCAATAAAAATTAATGATTCTTTTGTTGGTGGGACCTTATACCACAAGGGCTCTTGCCATCCGGCCAAAAGCCATACTTGTACATACACGAAATAAAACCTTTTAGAGTTATGATTAATCAGTCTTCACTTTTTTTTTTAGTTTCAGCTTCAGTTTCGGTCCTAACTGCAGCTTCGATTATAAGTTGTTCAGGCTTTTTAAAGAGAGCTCTTTCTGCGTCTATTCTGCGCTTGACTCGTCTTGGGCAGCAGACTCCTAATAAGTAAATTATTTTTGCTGGTTTAGGTTTAATGTCAAATCCACAATGTCCTGGTGTTGTTCTTTTCGAAAGAACATCATACTCATATCCATAATTAAATGTTTTGCATTCAGGGCAGTCCCTCAGAATTGTTTCTGTTTTATTTGGATGTTTAATAACGTATTTTCGTCCAGAAGGAGTCGTTGAACATGATTTTAAGGGTTTATTATAAGATAAATCTATGTCGTCTTGATTGCAAAGAGCTCGTGTGTGTTGTTTTAATTTATAACCACATTTTACTTCTCCAGTTTTCGGATCGCGTATTTGATAGGTTTCGCAAGTAGCACAAAGCTGAGCATTTGTTCTTGTCATTTTAATAAGAGGAAGTTCAGGATCTGAGGGGGATGGAGTAAATGTATGAGGTTCCTGCTCGTACAAAGAAAAATAATTAAAAAAATCATTGCCGACAAATCCTTCTTTTGGCATGCTGCCAAAAGGTTCTAGTCTAAACAACGGTTTTGGCATGAAACTTGGAAGCGCTACTCCGCGTCCTGGAGAGATTAGAGCTACAAAAAAAATTAATTTTATAATTTTTAAAAAAAGGTTTTTTAAATTTAGTTTTGCCATTATAGAAAGACCACCTTGGATTTATTGTTTAAATTTACTAATTAATGAGCTTATGAAATAAAAAAAAAATAGGCCAGAAGCTTACAAAAAAGGCCTTTTTTTATAAAAAATCTATTTATGAACTCTTTGAACTTGGAGTGTACATGTTTTCTTTTAGGTACAAGGGGGTGAGTTTTGACGATTGATTTTGGGTTGAGCAGAAAAGCAAAAAACCACTTTTACTTAGAATTTCAAGGGGGGCAAGTTCAATCTGCGGAAAAAGTTCTACTTGATTTGAGTTGAAGGCTGAATTGATCTGGTCAGTGCATAATACAATACCGTTTCCAGAAAAATATATTTTGATGTTGGGGTATTTTTTAGCAATTTCATCCAAAAGAAGAGCTGTTTTTTTGTATCCAGCAGATTTTTTGGTGATAATTTCTTTTGCATCAAAATTTATTTCATAAATTCCATAATAAGACTCAGCGTTATACGCATTAAGCAAACAAATTATGATAAATGACCGATGAGAGTGGTTTTCAGATAAAATGTGACTTAGGGTTGCTTTTGCAAGTTCATCAAGGCCATCAAGGCCGACAAGAGGTATTTTGAGGGCAAAGCCAAGAGCGTTGACCGTAGAGAGTAGTACCCGCAATGAACTAAATGCGCCTGGTCCTTGGTCAATAATTATTCCTGAGAGCGCTTCAAGCGTTAGATTATTTTTTTTTAAGATACTTTGAGCGAGAGGAACTAATGTTGAGCTCGCTGTTTTGCTAACTTCCTGGACCGAATCAATCAATTTTTCGTTGCAAGAGATACCGATGGAGAGATTTTTGTAGCTGCACTGGAGGACCAGGAAGTGAGAAGTCATGTGTTTACTCGTCTTGATCTTTTGCTCGTTGCCGTTGATAAAAGAGGCTGAAAGCGTTTTCTTTTAGGCTGTTTTCTTTCTTTTCAACAACTTTACCACAATTTAAACATTTCCACCCTTTAAAATTGATGAATGTGTTTAAAAAAGTTTGGGTTACCATTAACCCTTCGCACTTTGGACATCTCATAAAATTCTCCTGTATTGTCAAAAATAAAAGACAATAAATTGTTAAATTTATTTGACGAGTAATTCATGCAGCTTTTTTTGATAATAGTATAGGCGAGCTCCTTTCTGCTATCACCCTACGGGATTTTGATTGTTAAGATAAATAATCTTCTTGAGTGGCTTTTTTGAAGGCTTGTGCATCCAAATAATTTTGTAAAATAAAAGCAGCGGCTATTGAATGTTCTTTGTTTTTGTCGCCTTTTTTTTGTGTGTTTTTTTCGATCATTACTGATTGAGCTCGCTTGCTTGAAAGGCGCTCATCGCAAAACTCGTGAGGGATATTTTTTTTAATTTTGGTATTAAGTTCTTGTAGCAGAGAATTGGCTTGTTGTTTTATTTTTTCTGTTTGCTCGCTGGATGTTCCACGCATTGTTGTTGGAAGCCCTACAATAATTTTTTCGATATGTTCTTGCTTGAAGATTTGAATTAATTCGTTCACAGCGGTATCTACAGTGGCTGTCTTGAGTGGTCGACAGGTCATTTGAAGTCCATCAGAAATTGCAATTCCAACCCAGCGATCGCCAAGATCGAGTCCTAATACTTTCATTGCAGACACCTTTTATCATTAGAATGGTATTTTTACAAGCATAAAATCATTTTTCATGCTTGTAAAAATACTTGATTTATCGCATATCTGAATAACTTTGATTAATCACTTTTTGGAAGGCCTCTGTATCCGTGGGCGCACCCTTTGAGGTATATCCAGTGGGAATGCCATTCAATAGATGGGTGTTTTGCTGATTCATGCCTAGCAAGTTGATCTGAAATTGATTTAAAAAAGCCATCATTTGCTTCTTTTTTGGCAGCTTCGCCTTCAGCAAGACCATTTTTGTATCGAGTCATCAGGGCTGCTTGAGTTTCGGGGGATGTCTTTTCGTGCTCAAATTGAATAGCAGCAAGTCGTCCTTGCCAATATTCAAGACTGACGACAGCTCCTGGTGCTCCAAGGTTAGTTTCAAAAAAATGTACGTGCCAGGATGCTTCATTGAGCAATTGTTGGGGAGAATATTTTTCGCAAAGCTTTTGCCCTTCGTAACGACCAGTTTCGTAGTGGGTTTTTGGGGATTGTGGGCTATGATCTGTATCCATGGCTGAGACAGAGCTGATAACGGTACTCGCTGGAGAGGTTGACGGCGTTGACGGGGTGTCTTCTGTTGATGAAGGTTCGGCATGATCTCTTGGTGCTGGTGATGGTGATCGTCGATGTGGTGAGCTCGTGGATGATCTGGGAGAATCTGCGCTTGCGGATCTTGCAACAGTAGCTGGCATTTCTTGTGCTGTTGGAGCCGGTGCTGCCAGAGGCAAGCTCGGGACAGGTCGCGGTGCGCTCCCTTCTTTCTTTCTTTTTTTCTTTTTCGTAACTTTTTCAGTGGGGGTTGCGGCTGTTGTACCAGCTGTTGTACTAGCTGTTTTTTCTTGGCTTGCTTTTTTATGAGCTTCTTTTTGAGCTTCAAGCCTTTGTCTTTCGCGCTCGGCAAGCTCGAGTGCTTCTTTTTTTCTTTGTTCCGCAAGTGCGCGTTGTCTTATTTTTTTGCGCTCTTGGGCTTGGCTTTTAGATAGCTTTTGAGCCTCTCGTTCTTCTTCTTCTGCCGCAAGGAGAGCAAGAAGTTCTTCTTCTGCGGCTTTTGCTTCTTCATAGGTTCGTGTTGATGTTGCTGATGCGGCAGCACCGTTTGAACTTGTTGATTTAGTGGCTTTGTCTTCAAGGGATTCGATGACGGCAAGCCAGCGATCTTTTGTTTGTATAAATACTTCAACGCTAATATACGCGATAGAAGTTTTTTCTTTGAGGTGAGCTTGTACGATCATTTTTAAAATTGCGCCAGCTATGTAGGCTCGCATAAGCAGGTTTGATAGGTTTCTTACTAAATCACGTTTTTTTGTGAAGTTTTTTGAAATGTATGTACATAAATTATCATACGAGCAGTTGTATCCGTTTTCAAAACATTTATTGATCAGAGTTGTTTCAAGATGATCGGCACTTGGAGCGAAAAGCTTTAATTGCCTGAGTGAGTAGAATTCAAGAGCTCCGCATGTTTGAAATATTGGGCCCATTAGCGTTGTGGGAGTGGTTGATAGTTTTAGTATTTCGGCGGCTAAAAAAGAGGTCAATTGGTCGCTCATGGCGGTCGTGTCGTGGAGCATTGGGCTTAGGGATCTTTCAAGTAAGATGCCTGACGCATAGCATTCATTCGTGGTTCTTACATATTCACGAGGAGGTCTTTCTGTGGCGACAGTATGATCGGTTATTAGAAAGGGAGTTGCGTCAGCGACGGGAGCTGCTACTTCTTTTTTGTTTAAATAAATTTGAATGTAATACCCGCAGTTAAAAGCATGATCAACAATTGTTGTAGGGCTTAGGTTTGGTTCTCCCATAATTGAGGTTGTTGCAGCATTCATTCCAAGTAAAAAGCTTATAAAAGTATCTTCATTTTGTTTTGGTAATTCTTCAATTGGAGGAATGGTGGATTCTTCTCGATGACTCAGCATGAAGTATTGATATCCAGAAATAAAGGCTAGAAATTTTTTGGCTAAAGAATCATCAATTTCATCAAATAATGGGATTAACATTATTACCAGAGCGATTGCTTTGGCGCCGGTTTCTTGTGATTTTCCAATAATTTTTTCTCGCTTATGGGCTTCTATTCCGAATAAATATCCAAGAGTGAATGGATCTTTATCAAAAAAATTTCCTTCTGCTGGTGTAAAAAGATGTTCGGCATATGTTTTTTTGAATCTTTCAAGATTGCAAGAGGTCATTGAATCAATACAAGAGCAAAGTTCTTGGCATTTTGCCATGTGGGGCTCCGAGTGAATAATAATTTGAGGAGTAAGTGTTTGCAGCATTGTGTAAAGGCCCACAATTGAGGGAAGAGCCTTGATGCTAAGAGCAACTCGTCGCGGAGTTTTAGTTTTGGGGGGGCAAAAAATCGGTATAATTGAAAAGGTTAAGATACTAAAAAGTATTGATCTAAGTGCGGTTTGTTTTGACATGAAAAGGCCCTGTTCTTGGTTTGTTTCTTATACGATGAGACTCTGTTTTTATGCTTTAAAATTTATATGTGAATTTTAAAATGTAAAAAATAGTTTTTAAATTAAGTAAAAATATGTTGATTGTTTAAATCTAAGTATTAATAAAAAAGTAAAAATAAAGTCGTTTATGGATATGATTCCAAGCACTTGGTTAGGCTTTATTGGTCTTTTTGCATGGTCAAAGTTATAAGAATTTTATGAAAAAAAATATTTTTTTATGGGCAGTTTTTTTTGTTGGAATAAGTCTAATTTCGGTTTCAAAATCGTGGAAAGAAATTGCTCTGGCAGATATAGCTACGATTGAAAAAGCCCTGCAAAAAAATCATCCTGGAGCTGTTGATGAACAGCCAAATGCTTTTTTATCTTGGATGAAAAAAGGTCGGCAGGAGCTTTCTTTGAAATTGGCGCAAGTGACCGATGAAAAATCTTATCGGCAGCTTCTTTCTTGGTATGTTAAGGGTTTTAATGATGGGCATCTTTCGCTTGAATTTTCTCATTTAGAGGTTGACTTGCAACCTAAGGTGTTTGAGTGGCCTGGTTTTTTGATGACTTACGATCCTTGCTTAAAAAGATTTTTGCTCGATAAGGAGCTTGATTATCTTTGGCCTGCAAATGGACACCGTAGTCAGTATAGAACTGTTGTCAAAATTGATGAGCTTTCGCCTCAAGAATGGATTGAAAAAAATAGTATTCCGCATCGCTTTGGAGCGATTTCTGGCTTGCAATCTGCGTTGGTAAAATCTGCGCCATGGGCTCTTGTGTGGAGTGGCAACGTGTTTGTTAAAAAACCTTCAACTATAACGGTAGGGGCTGGCATTTGGTGTCGCTGCTTGTTGGGGGCAGAGCATTCGGAAAAAACTGTTACATTGAATTGGTCGCCAATACCAAGCAAAGAATTGGATGAAAAAATAAGTACTCTGCGTGGTTTTGTAAAAGATAAACGAGCGAAAGTTGCTTTTTTTAATACATCGCGTGATTTAGGACATGTATATGACGTGTATCTTAAAATACCTAGTTTTTCGGGCGAAAATAGTGAGGTTGCAAGTTCGCTTAATCAGGCTACAGAGCAAATAAAAAAATATGTTGATCGTAAGCGAAAGCAAAAAAATAATGATCTTTCTCAGCAGAATCAATCAGAGATTAATGTTGCGATTGACTTGCGAGGAAACGTTGGCGGAAGTTCTGTATTTGGGACAAAAATACTTGAAAGTTTCTATGGACAACCCTATGTGGAGCAAGAAGTTTTTGGGGCTACTTGTCGAGAGGAAGTGTGGTGGCGTGCTACACCGGTTAATATTGCATGGCTCAAAGACAACCCGTATGCAGCCTATGCCCCTCAAGAAATAAAAGATTGGTGTTTGGAAAAAGCTCAAAAGTTGCAAACATCTTTGGATGCGCATGAGACGTTTTTCAAGGAAACGTTCAATAAAATAAGAACAATGATTTATTGTTGTCCAAATATTAAGGCTCGTATCACAATTATTATTGATGCACAGTGTGGAAGTTCTGCACTTGATTTTATTGATCAAGCAAAAGCTTGTGGAAAAGAATTTGTTACGTTAGTTGGCAATCCAACATCAGCAGATAGTGTGTATATGGAATTGAGTGAAGTAGCACTTTCATCTGCTACTGGACAATCCTTGAAGCTTGGTTATCCAATGAAAGTCTATAAAAAGAGAGCGCGAGGACACAATCAGCCATATGTGCCAGATGTTATGTTATCGGCAGATTTAATGAAACAACATCCAGCAAGGGCAAAGGACATTTCTGCTTTTTTAAGATCGATTGAAGAAACAAAGAAATTTTTGTAGTGCGTTCTTGTTTTTACAACGATGAAATCATTTTTTATACTCTCTTGAACGTTTAACTTCTTGGCCTCAAGGCATTTTGTATGCAAAAAAAAAATTCAACACTGGTTCTTATTGATGCGTCTTCATTGTTGTATCGAGCATTTTATGGGCTAAAGCCACTTTCTACTTCAAAAGGACAACCGGTTCAGGCGGTGTACGGTTTTTTTAAATCTTTGCGTCAAATATTGGATCAGTATTCTCCGTTTGCGATTGCGGTTGTGTGGGATAAGGGCGATTCTGGTCGCAAAGAAATGTACCCTGACTACAAAAAAAATCGGCAGGCTGCGCCATCTGATCTTCTTGAGCAACGGCACACGATTCAGCTGATGTGTGATGCCATTCAGATTCCACAGGTTAGTGTGGTGGGATTTGAAGCAGATGATGTTATTTTTACGTTTGCAAATCGATTCAAAGATGAAGTTGAAAAAATTGTTGTTGTTTCTCCAGATAAAGATTTACGCCAGCTTGTTAGTGAGCGTTGTGTGGTTGCAGATCCGATAAATAGAAAAACATATACTCCTGAAGAATTTTTTAAAAAATATGAATTTAATCCCGACCTGCTTTCGACCTATTTTGCGTTGCTGGGTGATTCTTCGGATGATATTCCTGGGGTAGCGGGGATCGGAGATACTCGAGCTACTGCATTGGTTAAGCAATTTAATTCATTAGAAGATTTATACGAAAATATTGAGCAGGTCGCATCGCCAGCGGTTAAAAAATCATTGTTAGCTGGTCGTGAAAATGCTTTTATTTCTCGTGAATTATTTACGCTCAAAACTGTTAGTAATGCGACTCAAACGCTTGACGGCTTAAAATACGATAGTTCGCTCTGGAGCAAGGCAAATGATTATTTTTATGAATTAGAATTTAAATCTTTTCTTCCCGCGGGATTTAAGCCAGTAACTGCTCAGCATGAAGTTTTGCGCAATTGGCATGTGGGGATTTTAAAAACAATGCAAGATGTTGCGTTAGTTTTTGAGCGACTATCCCACGCAGCGGTTATTACTTTTGATACCGAAACTATCGGTATTGGAAATATGACGAGTGAAATTGTGGGGTTTTCTTTGGCGGGGGATGCGCTTGAAGGTTATTACATTTCGCTGGTTCATGATTTGTGGACAAGTGGCGAGATAGAACAAATAAAAAAGAACCTTTCTAACTTGCTAGAGCATCATACGTGTGTTGTTATGCATAACGCAAAATTTGATCTTCATGTTCTTGCAAATTGGGGCATTCAAATCGAGCGAGAAGTTGACGATACGATGTTGATGGCAGAGTTACTTACAACATCTGAAGATCAAAAGGTTGGGCTTAAGGCGCTTTCGTTGCGACTGCTTGGCGAATCGATGCAAGAGTACAAAGACGTTGTTGGTATTTTCCCCGACTTTGGCATGGTTCCACTTGAAGAAGCGGCTCCGTATGCAACGCATGATGTGGTTCAGACCTACAAATTATACCAACTCCTTTTTCGGCAACTTTCTGGGCATGCTCAATTATTAAAATTGTATGAACAAACAGAGCGTCCACTTGCAACGTTGCTTTTTAAGATGGAGCGCGCAGGAATTTTGCTTGATGCGCGCGTTCTTCAGGGGGTGGCAACTGCTGTAAAATCAGCAATTTCTGTTGTTGATGGTAAGATTCAGTCCTATTTGGTTTCGATTGAGTATCCGGATGCGCTGTCGTTTAATCCGCTTTCGCCCAAGCAGGTTGGTCAGGTGTTGTATGAATATTTACGTTTAACGCCACCACAAAAAACAGCAACGGGAAAGCTATCAACAAGTCGAGAGGTTTTGGATTTACTTTCAAAAATACATCCATTTCCTGCGTTAATTGTAGAGCAACGTGAGCTTTCAAAATTATTAAATACCTACCTTGAACCACTTCCGCAGATGGTAAGCCTGAAAGATGGACGTATTCATACCTCGTATTCACAGGTGGCTGTTGCAACTGGCCGCTTGGCGAGCTCTGACCCCAATTTGCAAAACATTCCAATAGCAAGTGAATTTGGCGCCGAGATTCGCAGCGCGTTTGTTGCGCAACCTGGGCATGTGTTAATTGGGTGTGACTATGCGCAGGTTGAGCTGCGAGTGTTGGCTCATCTGACAAAAGACCCTGTATTATTGGCTGCGTTTAAAAATAATGAAGACCCTCATCGACAAATAGCAGCGCGTCTTTTTTCAAAGCCCGAAAATGAAGTGACGCAGGCCGAGCGGCAGATTGGTAAAAAAATTAATTTCAGTATTATTTATGGCCTTACGCCGTACGGTCTTTCGCAGGATTTAAATATTTCTTTCAAGGATGCAAAGCGTTATGTAGAGCAATACTTTGAACATTATCCTGCGGTATTGCCGTGGATGCAGGGCGTAGAAGAGTTTGCGCGGGAGATAGGGTATGTTGAAACCCTTTTTGGGCGTCGACGATATGTTCCCGGTTTGCGTGAATCGAATAAAGTTGTTTATGAGGCCGCGCGACGTGTTGCGATTAATACCGTGGTGCAGGGCACGGCAGCTGATATCATCAAAAAAGCAATGCTTGAGGTTGACCGCACTATTTCGAGTAAGTTTCCAGGAGCGCGATTGCTCCTTCAAATTCATGATGAATTGGTGCTTGAGGTTCCCGCAGAGTTGCAAGAATTGGTTTCGGGCGTTGTGGTTGAAATTATGCAGAAAGCAGTTTTGCTTGATGTTGACCTTAAGGTTTCTGTGGGAGTTGGTTCTTGCTGGAAGGATTTATGAAAATTTTTTTAATAAAAACAATACTTTTGGGGAGTGTGATGATCGGTTTGTGTTGCGCAAAGAATAGTGAAAATACTGACGGCAGGGTAAGCGTTGCGGTGGTTGGTGCTGGAATTGCTGGACTTACGGCTGCATATTATTTGGAAAAAGCAGGAGTTGATGTTTGTGTCTATGAAGCGCGAAATCGAGTTGGTGGTAGAATCTTAACGGCTATCATAAATGGATCGGTAACAGAGCTGGGCGGTTACAACATCGCCGATGGAGGCGAGGCGCTTCATTTGCGCGCCCTGGCAAGTGAGTTGGAAATTTCTTTTGAGAATGAAAAATATTTTCTTGGCGCCAATTTTTTTAATGGAGAAAAGTTGGTTCCTTTTTCTGAGTTGTGTAGAGTGCCTGATGTTGCACAAGCTGATTTGTACGAGCATCTTAAAAAAATTGCTTCTCAGTCTAAATCTATGAAAGATGTTGTTGGACAACTCTTTGAAGAGGGTTCGGATTCGTATCGCTTGCTACGCATGCGCTTAATGGGGTATGAGGGTGCAGCCCTTGAAGACTTATCATCAAATTATGTTGAAACATTATATTACATGCTGCAGGGTGGGGTTGCTGCTGCACATAAATTTGATGAAGAAAAACAATCAATAGATCGCGTTTTTATTAAGACTGGAAACGCAACATTGCCAGTTAAAATAGCAGAAAAACTTGGCGATAGGGTTAATCTGGGGTGTGAGCTGATATCGATAGATCGAGATGATACAAATCGATACGTTTTGAAGTTTAAAAATGAAAAAGTCGTTAAAGCTGACTATGTGGTTTTGGCAATTCCACCATCAATCTATTCAAAAATTTCTTTTTCAGAAGATGTTATTCCGACCGATCGATTGGCTGAAATTTCCTCGATTAAACTCGGGGAAAATGCAAAAATTGTTATGCCGTTTGATGTTGAAAAACTTAAGACGGATTTTACGGTGAATGATACAACTTTAGTGTGTCATGCAGGAGCTGATAATTTATTATTGGCGTATCAATGTGGCGAAAAAAGTTTTTTTGATAAGCAATCGTTTAATGGATTTGATTTTGACGGAAAGGTTCTTTTAGAGCAGGCCACGCAAGGTTCTGTTGTGATTCCTACACGAGCTGTTTGTGCGAAAGATGAGCAATTTGCATCGTATGAAGATGTGATTGTTGGAAAAAGTTGGCCAGCTGATCCGTATGCGTGCGGTTCGTACGCATACGTTTCTCCGGGGCAAGAAAATTATTTTTTAACTTCAGCAGAGTCTTTTGATAAGGGTTTGTACGAAAAATTTGATCGCATTGCTGGACTTGGTGATCATGTATTTGCGTTTGCCTCGCATGGAAAAATTTATTTTGCAGGTGAGCATGCGTCAATATTGCGAGAGGTTCCGGGTACGATGGAGGCAGCGTGTGAGTCTGGAGTGAGGATTGCTTTGGCGATTCAGTCACTCTTTGATTGGGAAATACGTTTTAATAAGAGTTTATCAGAGCGTCGCTGCGTTTGTTTACTCGGTGAAGCTAGATAGTTTTTGACATTTTTTTCAAAGCAGTACATGATAAATTCCATTCAGGTTAGGCCTGAGCTCATAGTTAACGAGTATTCGGCGTTCTGCCGTAATTGGTCTTCAATTAATTTAAAGGTGTTCGGATGGCAACAAGTAAAACTGGTGGTTCAACCTCCAACGGTCGTGATAGTCGCAGTCAACGACTAGGCTGTAAGCGTTTTGGCGGTCAAATGGTTAAAGCTGGCGAGATTCTTATTCGTCAACGTGGAACCAAATTTCACGCAGGAACAAATGTAAATCGTGGCGGTGATGATACGCTCTATGCTATTGCTTCTGGCCGTGTATGTTTTAACACTGGATTTAAAGGACGTCAGTTTGTTTCGATAGAATCAACCGACTGCGAATAATTTAGTATTTTTTTTTATTTAGCCCGCGAGACCCTGATTATGATCGATTTCTTGGGAAGAAAGTATCTGCTTGTTATTGCATCCGTTGTGTTGTTGTCAATTGCTCCAGCTGCGTATTTTCTGGGATATGGCTTGAAATACCATATCGATTTTACCGGGGGGACTGAGGTCCGCTTGAGCTTTGGAGATGTTCAAGATATTTCAAACGTGCGATCGGCTGTAAAGTCGTCGGGCTTTGATGATGCGGTCATTCAGCAGGTTGGTTCGACTGGTAAGGGTTTTTTGGTTACTTTGG
>Ga0194130_10002320_pt1 | contig 27838 bp, 32 predicted proteins | sample TA2KigsurfametaG_FD_160084 | JGI IMG/M metagenome (GOLD analysis project Ga0194130, IMG submission 160084) | Freshwater microbial communities from Lake Tanganyika, Tanzania - TA2015050 Kigoma 12 surface | ecosystem: Environmental > Aquatic > Freshwater > Lake | place: Tanzania: Lake Tanganyika...
CATCTGGGCATAGAAGTCAGCGACCAGCACCTCCATATTCTTTTGGTGTTCTTCGGCCAGGACTATGAGCCGTTGGTCCATCTTGTCAAGGGCATCATAAAAAGCCTGATGCTCAATCTCATCAACGGGAATTAACTTCTCAAATGGCCAGTTATCTGGATTTATCTCGCTCATGACGCCTTCTTTCTTCCACCACGCCAACGACCTTTAGACATTTTGTCAGCCATATTGTCTTTTTGAGTACCAACTCTAAGGTGGTCGGGATTGACGCATCTAGGACGGTCACAGGTGTGCATAACAATCTTGCCTGCGGGAATCGGCCCGACAAATAGATGGTAAGCAGCACGGTGAGCCTGCCATTTGCTCTTGGGTGTCATCGCGAATTGACCGTATGAATTTTTATCAAGTTGAGCCGTCCACAAGTGACAGGCATCTTCTAATCCGGCAATGACCATTACCTTGTCCAAGAAACGCTGTTTTGCATCCATCAGGCACCAGCCTTACGATGGCGGCGCGAAACAATCATTTTCTTCAACGCCTTAATAGATTTGATATTCATAGGCATCCACATAAGAAGGAGACCTACAAGGACTAACTTATCTTTCATAACTGTACCTCCGTGGTATTTAGTGAACCCTTATGGGCTAATAACATTCTACCATAGATAGTAAAGCCGTTTTGTAACTATCACAGTTTCTTAGACAATTTAATATAAAGAAATTCCCCCAGCCTAGGAAAGAATAGGAAACTAGGCCAGGGGAACTTCATCACCCAGGTGGATCAACGCTTCGCGTTGTCCACCCAAGAATCAGGCGTTAACCTTGCTCTCCTCCCACTCTCTTATGAGCGGGTGGTCTCGTAAATCAGGGTCGTGGATGGCATACCCTATGGTTTTCATTATAAAACGGTCTAGTTTTACTTCGCCATAGGTATCAATTACCCACTTAGCGAACTTACCTTCAGGGGTATTAATCACCCGATAAGCCAACTTACATTCAGGTGTGCCGTCATATAATGTGTAGTAGATTGATTCTAATTCTTTGGTATTCATTTTATTAACTCCTTTAGGGTTATGTCAGCGGTTTTGCTGATGTATATATAGTAACACAAATTGTCTAAATCCACAAGTCTTAGAGGACACTTTTCCCAAAGATTTCCCCAAATCGCCCGCAAGAAACAATGCTCTAATAATAATACACAACTATGCATAAGGATACAGAGGATGGGAAAGGAACAACTTAACGGATGGTAGAGAACACTGCCTGTGCTGGTGAATTACGCAAGTGGTCCCTTACGAAAAGGATACAAGGTGAGTGTTAGTGGTGATGGGCCGGGGTTACTGAGAGAACTTTACACTGTCAAGTAACGCTCTGACCAGGACTTATGTCATAATATGACCTGTGTTTAGACAGCAAAGAACCCCACCCAATGTCAGCAGAGTGAGGTTCAGTGCCCCTTCGGAGGAGGTCTAGTTAGGATGTATGTTTATGCATGGGTGTGCACGATTATGCAGTCCCAGCATCAGAATGGCGCATCCTCGTCGTATGGTTCGTAGGCTTCCATTCCCAGCCACCACGGCTCGTCAAAGTAACCACGGTTATCCTGGTCTTGGTGTACCAGCCAATACAGTTCGTCTCGTTCTTCTTCGGTCATACTTCCATTGTAGCAGACACTTTGGGTTCTTGCTGCAACTTCTCCACTTTTCTTGTCCATTTTCTTTTGGGGCGCCTTTCAATCCCGTCAAGGTCGGGTACATTGGCCCGGACCTGATAGTGCACCACCTTGTGCAGGTAACGGTAGTCACACTCAAAGATAACAGATAAATCCTTGAGACTGTGTTGACGCCCAGCCCAAAGGGCCCGAACCTCTTGTACATCTTGATTGGTTAGAACTATCCCGTGAAAAGCCATAGAGGAACTCCGTTCCGATACGGCACTGTAAGTGCCTAGTACCAGTATAGCATGTGTTTAACTTGGCGGCCGCAAATAATCAACTATTCTTTCTGCTGCCTCAACGGAATCTTTAATATGACCTAAGTAGGTATTACACTTACTACACAGAAGCCCACGAACTCTGCCGGTCTTGTGGTCGTGGTCTACGCACAGCCTACGCTTACCAGGAAGTCGCCCGCAAATAAAACATCTACCCTCTTGCTTAGTAAGTAGTAAGTAATAATCCTCAGGAGATAACCTGTACTTCCGTTGTAGAGAAGATACATACGCCTTCTCCTTGGCTGAAGAACAATATGCACAATGCTTAGAGCCAGCACCATAGGTCCTGGTACGACCACACACACACCGCTTCACCTAGCACCACCATGGGTGGGGCATGGGGGGGTGGCACCTAGTGACACTATAGATACTATAGATATAGTTTGTAGCCGGAGAGGTGTCACTTTTTCTTCTGAGCCTTAATTGCATCATCATAATAAAATGTCCTGATTGCCCTCTAAAATGCCCTGTGATGAGTTGTAATCAACAAAACGGGTCATACCCCCCACCCTTGTTTAAACGGGTCCCTACGCATTCAATTTATTATTCTACTATTAATTTTCTCGTACTCAGCAATAAAGACAGACTCTGTATTAATTTAACTAGTTCTTGTTCTTCTGCGTCGCCACGTGGTGTTACCCGTTGTAAGTAATAACTGATTGCCCGCGCCTCTTCTGTGGTAAAGGTGAATAGAGGTGCTACGCACCGACCCAGAACCGTAGGTTCCTTAGGTCTAATAATACTATTTGACATGCCTACACTTCCTTGGATTTGAACGAGTACTTATAGGCATCTTTCTTACTTAGTCCGTTCCTCGCCTCCGGCTCGGAGCCGGGTTCGTCGCCTTCGGCTCCTCACGGTTTCTGGGGTAGTTTTATTATTACACTCATTTAGAAAAAGAAAAAACGGAAAAAAAGAAAAAGAAGTAGGTTCTAATCTTCGTACAGGTAGTATTGGCTAAGCCCCCCCACTTTTATCAGTCAATGCTGAAAGGAAGTCGGAGCGATGATAATCATCACACGGGACGGATAACCTTGTCTTTTTCAGTGCTTACGGCACCAAGCGTGTCAGGATTTTATACATGCCTTCTTAGGGGCATGACCTAACGTCGCCATTTAACGGCCCAATTCCGTGGCTACAAACCCCACGGAGTGGATTCTCACCACAATCCCAAGTCGTCGTGTCTTGGTCGCACATTCGTTTCGGTTGTCTTATAACTATAGCACAATTCTTACTTGTAGTGACCACTACAATTCCCGGGGTGCGGTCCCACTGAGACTAACCCCATAATCCCAGTGGAACCCACCGAGAATAATAGTACCACGCCCGTAGACGATTCACCGGACGCACAGGAACTTGTAACAAGAATGTAACAAATGTAAGAAATGCGCCTTTAAGTAGGAACTCTTGAAGAAGGAATGATATGGCACGTACTGAATTAACTCGTCTTCAAGAAGAATATCTGGACTGGCTCCTCCTGGACCCCGATATGCGTATTCCCAGCACCAACGGTGCTTGGGCCGAAGAGCACGGTGTGTCCCCCAATACCTTGACAAACTGGAAGAAGATTCCAATTTTTGAGCAACGGTGGAAGGACGGTATCCGAGGACAAGCCGTTAATCCCGAGCGCACCCAGATGCTTCTTGATTCATTATTTAAAAAAGGCATTAACGGTGATGTTAAGTCCGCCCAGTTGTACCTACAGGCTACTGGTCAGATGGATAAGAACACCACTATCAATGTAAAAACCGAGAAGGCGTCCGATTTGTCGGATGCTGAACTTGAGGCGCTCATTGCCGAATACGCACAAAAAGAGCGTAAGCAGCGGGATGAAGATGTCAAACTTGACGCCAAGGATGTTCCCAGGCTGAGGAAGGTCATCAAAGATGCTGAGCAACTTAAAAAGTCTTGAGAACCCTAGATGGTAAATAACCTGTATGCTGGCGGTGGCGCTCAGGCATTTCAGGGGCAAAATAACCCGCTGTATGTCCAGAACCAGAACGAATTAAAGTCTGCTTTTGCCGCCCTGCAAAGGGACATTGCCAACGCTGGTGCCCCTATTGGTGGGGTGATTATGTGGGTTGGCACCACGGCAAACATACCGACTGGTTACGCTGTTGCTAATGGCGCACCGCTAAGTACCAGCACATACGCATCGCTGTTTAATATTATTGGTTACCGCTATGGTGGTTCCGGTGGGTCTTTCCTGTTGCCGGACTTTACTGGCCGGGTTCCCGAAGGCATTACTGGTACTCCCACAATCCCCAGCACAGCAGTGACAGGGATTCCCTCAGCAATGGATGCTCACACACATAGTGTCAACTCATCCTTTACTGCTGGCGGTGTTAACTCATCATTTACCGCAGGCAACGCAGCATCTCACGTTCATGCTGACACTTTTAGTGCCGGTAGCGTAAACTCAACGTTCAGCGCTGGTAATGTGAACAACCACACCCACAACGTCGCCGGAAACACTGCAGGCCAGTCCGCCAACCACTCTCACGGTTACTTTAAACCCAACTCAGGTGCAAACAACAACACTGCTGGTAATAACGCTGACCATAGCCACGGATTCAATGTTAATTCGTCTGGTGTAAACGCAGCATACAGCCCTAACTCAACCTTTACGGCTGGCAACGTGAACTCGTCCTTTACGGCTGGTGGGGTTAACACAGCCATTGGCGTGAACTCGTCCTTTACGGCTGGCAACGTCAACTCCTCGTTTACCGCTGGTAATGCCAGCACAATTAACGCCTCAACCCCAGCACATACTCACACGCTAGCGTCACTAGAAATTATTTTCATCATAAGGATTGCATAAATGAGAATTCAAGATGCAATACAACGACCCGGCGCACCAGGATACTTCTACCGAAAAATTGGACTTAATGACACACATGGTGTTTTTTCAATAGCACGAATGGCTGTGCCTGCTCAAATGGGTAGGGAAAACGGCATGCGCAGATGTGATGGTCGGAGAAAAGTCGGACCTTTGTTCCATCACACATACGATATTGAAAATGCGTTATGTTCCTGTGGTTCGTCCGAAGAACCCAGTTCATTAACTGGTCACCATATTATTCGTTTCGGCAACATCGCTGCCTTATACCCCGTAATAGAAGTTCCTAATTATGGTGTAATTTTATATTATGAGTTAGACAATGCCTCCGATGAAGATTTGTCGGTTATGGCACACCACTCGGAATCATCTAGAACATTACAAGAATTGTTTCGCCTAATGCTGGAATGGAAATCAGCATTCGTAGGCGGTGTAGCAGAATCTTTAGCAGAAACGTGCTACAATATGTGGAATGCACTTGATGTGCCTGAACAAGTTGAAAATTGGCTTACCAACGATATGCCACCAGAAAAGGTAAATCGTTATCTAGAAGGCGACCCACAAGCACGGATTCGCAATCCATTACTAATTCCCGACATCCCAGATTTTTTTAGCGAATGGTTATATAACCAAATTATTTCCTGCAATGGTATCGGAACATACGACCGTGCTGTTCTCTGACCACTATGACCAACCCGGAGCACCAGGCTATTACCACAAGATAGTCGGTGCTACCGACAACATCGGTGTTTTTGCTTTAACAAGGGCTGGCATTTCACCAGACCTTGCTGAAGTCTACCCGCATGTTCGTTGTGATTCCGCTGCCACTGGTCCATTGAGTTTTCATTACGAAGTTGATGGTAAATGCGTTTGTGGAAGCGATGAACTACCAGACCCATTTACCGGCGACCATGTTGTATTGGCCGAAGATTTAACTATGTATTACCCAGTCATTGAAGCATTGCCATACGGATTTATTGTTTATTTAGAATTAGACGAAGATGAAAAAGAAGAACACATGATTCGTCGCCCATACCATACGAGAACTCTCCAAGAAATGTTGCGTTATCTAGTTGAGTGGGATTGGGCATATCGGGAACTCGGTTCCACCGAAGAAGTGGCAATTGTTAGTCACGGAATGCTTGATGTAATGGGTTTTCCAGACAATCTTCGTCAATGGGTAATCAACCAAATCCCATATGAAAAACTGGGTAGATTTTTGCGTGGAGATTCCGATGCTAACGCACGAACTACAGAGCCAATTCCTGAACTTTCTATGGAAATCAACGAGTGGCTTGTGAGTCAGATAACGAAATGCCGTGCATTTGGAGGCTATGATTATGAAGATGTTACTGCAGATTCGTGATTTATCTGGTACTATTGGTATAGTAAAAACAATTAGAAGGAGCCAATAATGATTACAGCAGGTTATCCCGCCGGTAAAGTGGGGCAGATTTTAGTTGTTGACGGATTAATGGGCAGTGTGCCCGCTGAATTCCTCAACAGAATTACGGTTCATTGGTCAGAATCATTTCAAGGAAGAACCCTTGGCGGATTTATGCCATCAACTAAACTGAGTAATGATTTATATTATAGTACTAACAGTGGTTTGGTATGGACAAAAGAAGATGAAGAACTAGAACAAAAGATATGTGATGCCTTAACTGCCGCAATCGCAATCTACCGGCAGAACTATACTCACCTTGATACTTGGGTACGCATTGAGGACTCTGGTTTTCAGGTTCAGCGTTATACTAAGAATCAAGGTTTTTATCGTGTTCATGTTGATTCATTCCCTATTCCAAACTCACCAATTTCTAACCGAGTATTGGCTGCGATTATCTACCTCAATGATGTTGAATATGGTGGCGAAACAAACTTCCCATTGCACGAAGTTAAAGTTGCGCCTAAGGCGGGGCGAATCTGTTTATTCCCAGCAACCTTCACTCATCCCCATGAGTCATGCGTAGCCATTACTTCTGATAAGTGGATAATTAGTACATTCATCTGCAACACCGAAGGTACACCTGAGCCAGAACACCACCATCACGAAGACCACGCCCATGAGCCCCCTCCCCTCATTATGGGACCAATGCCAGAACCACTGGACTTTGATGAAGTAATTGCTGCAGTATAATGGTTGCACTACAAGAACTCATTGATGAACATAAGTTCCGCAAGTGTCGTGGTCCGGGCGAAAACCCAACGACCGACGACTTGGTTGAAGCATTTACTTTCTTTTGCTCAAACTATGTGTTTATCAAACACCCGTCACGAGGCAAGATTCCGTTAAATCTACGCGGTGCACAGATAGAGGCAGTACGGGCGTGGATTGACAAGCGCTACACCATCGTTCTTAAGTCCCGTCAGATTGGTTTCTCTACCCTGGCTGCAGCGTTTGCCTTTTGGACTGCCTTCTTCTGGTCCGACCGATTTGTGGTTATGTTGTCAAAGACCGAGCGTGAAGCCAGCAAACTTCTGTCAAAAACCAAATATCTGTATAAGTTTTTACCAGACTGGCTCAAGAAGCGTGGCCCTGAACTTATTCAGAACAACGTACTCAAGATGGTGTTTGACAACGACAGCATCATTGAATCATTACCATCGGCAAACGACCCTGCTCGTGGTGAGTCGGTGTACTTGGTAATCATTGACGAGATGGCGTTCTTGCCTAACCCCGAAGAAGCGTGGGCAGCCATTGAACCAATTGCTGACGTAGGTGGTCGTGTTATCTGTCTGTCAACGGCAAAGGGCGAAGGCAACATATTCTATAACCTCTGGATGGGCAGCCAGTCTGGCACCAATAGATTTACCGGAATCTTCTTCCCGTGGTCAGCGAACGAAGACCGCGATATAAGTTGGTACGAAGCCCAAGCCAAAGAACTACCCGACTGGCAGTTGCACCAGGAATATCCCAGCAACCCAGACGAGGCGTTTATTCGTTCTGGGCGCCCCGTATTTGATATTGACGCTTTACATCGCCAGGTCATTGACAAACCTCAACGGGGATACCTGAAGCAGTTGCACTCGGGAGTTAACTCCTACATCTATGAACAGGACGGTGGAGCGCTCAAGGTATGGCAGTTGCCCGCATTTGGTTCTACGTACACCATTGGGGCTGACGTAGCCGAAGGGCTGGCTCGTGGTGACTTCTCCTCGGCCCACGTCGTTGATGCCAAGAGTGGATTGGTTGTAGCCCACTGGCACGGGCACATTGACCCAGATAAATTTGGTGAAATATTATACGGTCTCGGGCATTTCTATAACGCAGCGCTTATTGGTGTGGAGTCCAACAACCACGGTCTTACCACGCTGACCAGCCTGTATAAAGGTAATTACCCCAACATCTACCGCCAGCGCCGTCTGAACCAGCGTAATGCCGAGGCATCAGACACGCTCGGTTGGAGAACCACCAGCCTGTCAAAGCCCCTGGCAGTGGACGAATTGAACGCCAATATCCGTGATGGGGTGCTAGAGATTAGGTGCGAAAATACCATTGCCGAACTAAAAACATTCGTCCGTGACGACAACGGGTCAACTCACGGCTCACCACACGACGACTGCGTGATGTCCTTAGCCATTGCTAACCAGATGCTTAAGTTCGTTTGGCACGCAGAATACCGGCCAAAGGTTGAGAAAACGCCGTTTAGTATTGACTGGTTTGCCAGCAAAGTGTCCAAGAAGGAACCGGAAAAGTTCGTTATCGGTTCTCATAACGTGTCTATGTAAGAAATGCGCTATGTAATAGGAGATTTATATGGCTTACTGTACCTGCTCAAAACCGATTGACTCCGAAAACGACCTAAAAAGGGGTCTTTGCTTTGCTTGCCATATCAAGTTGGTTACGTTAGGCGTGCCTAATACATTTAAGTCTGGTCAAACCATCCGTGAACAACAGCGCTACTACGAGGATTCTAACGCATTTAAGAGTGGGAAGATTACCAAGGTGCCCGAGCGGGCGGAACTTATCTAATGAGCGACCCCATCTGGTTGACGCTGGCGGTAGCCGTTATCTTAGGTCCGCTGGTAGCGGTCATCCAGAACCTGCGCAAAGAGAACTCAGAGCAGCACTCAGAGGCACGAGAACTTCTACACGAAGTAATTAAGACCGTTGATAAAGTAGACAACAAATTAGAAAAGCATATTGACTGGCACCTTGACAAGGAGACTAAGTAATGGCAAAAGACAAACAAAGTATTCGTAATACCCGTATGGGCGAAGCCTACATTAACGCTGTAAAGAAATATGAAACAGACAGCGGTTCAGCAGACACACGTGCGCGTGGTGCATTAAGAAAAGACCTTACCGATAAGGGGTTTGACGGCGAAGCATTCAAAGAACTCATGGATGCTGAACTAAGCAAACTAAAACCGGGACAAAAGACATTGTGGAATCCCGGTCGTTTGCCCAACGGTGGCAAGATTGCTGCCGATGGCACCTACGTTCCGCCCGACATGGTTCGTGAAGACGACAGGAAGAGAGACGACCACTACCGGAAACGTCGTGAAGAGGTGGTCAATAACCTACTGGCTCAGAATAAAATTACTAAAAGAAATTCACCACGTGCTGCCACCGCAAAAGAAGCCGCAATGGCAAAAGAGGGTTATGCCAGTGTTAAAAAGCATTACAAAGCCGCAGGTCTAACTGGCAACTACGGACTTGGCTCTGGTGTTGAGGACCAATTTATCATAGGGCCCGGACCCTCTCGTCCCGTGATTACCAAGGAAATAAGGAGACTAAGTAGTGGCAAAAGATAAAGTTAAGGAAACCCGAGACAGAGTTGCCAAGGTAGCAAAAGCCTGCTCGCCATCTAAGTTGAATGCGTCAACTGCGAAGAAAGCAGCCACACGTGCCAAACAAAACAGAAAGAGTCTTGAAGTGTGCCTAGATGCAGCAATGAAAGCGGTGAAATAATGTACAAGCCAAAGCCAGCGCCAAGACCAAAGCCAACGCCAAAGCCGGTAAAGCCAAAGCCAAAGCCCTACAAGGAAGGATGAGCAATGCCGTATTCCAAGTATTCAAATAAACAAAAGAAACTTGCCAGGGTTGCTGAACCCCGAGACAAGATTACAGAAGCCGACCTTAAGGCGCTTCGTAAAAAGCCAAAGAAGAAGAAGTAATGGCAGCCAAGAAGAAAGCCCCTAAGACTTGTTGGGACGGCTACGAGAAGGTCGGAATGAAGAACAAGGGCGGCAAGAAGGTACCTAACTGCGTACCCAAGGGAAAGAAGAAAAAGTAATCATGGCATCTAAAAAGAAGGCACCATCAAGGGTCAATGAGGCTGGTAATTACACCAAGCCCGGTATGCGCAAACAACTGTTTGAGAAGATTAAGGCTGGCTCAAAGGGTGGCGACCCAGGTGAGTGGTCTGCTCGTAAAGCACAACTTCTTGCGTCTGAGTATAAGAAGCGTGGTGGGGGTTACAAAGACTGATGGCTAAGAAAGAATCTCAAAAGTCTTTGGAGAAGTGGACTGACCAGAAGTGGCGCACTTCGGATGGAAAGCCGTCCAAAGGCAAGAAGCGCTACCTACCAGACAAGGCTTGGGATTCATTGTCACCAGCAGAAAAGGCTGCCACTAATCGGGCAAAAGCAGAAGGCAACAAGAAGGGCAAACAATATGTAGCCCAACCTAAAAAGATTGCTGAAAAGACAAAGAGGCATAGATAATGGCATCTGAAGCGTGGACTCGCAAAGAGGGTCAGAATAAAAAAGGTGGCTTAAACGAGAAGGGACGCAAGTCCTACGAAAAGGCTAATCCTGGTTCTGACCTTAGGGCTCCAGTTAAATCTGGAGATAACCCACGCCGTGCTTCATTCCTAGCCCGTATGGGCAATATGCCTGGTCCTGAGCGTGACAAGGATGGCAAGCCCACACGCCTGCTCCTGTCCCTGTACGCATGGGGCGCAAGTTCCAAGGCTGACGCCCGCAGAAAAGCAAAGGCTATCTCGGAACGCAACAAAAAGAAAAAGGATAAAAAGTAATGGCTTCAGCAGACGCAATGGAAAGAGAGATTGAGCGTCGTCGTCGTGAGGAAGAAAAACGCCGTTACGAAGAGATTGAGCGTCGTCGTGCCGTAGAAGAAAGACAACGCCGTCAACAGGCATTTTTTAGGGAGGCCTTAATTGCCGAGGGGTTCATACAACCAGATACCGTTTTGGCACCCACTAGAGAAGAAGATATTCCTCGCATAACCCGGGCTACTGGTCCACTACCAGAACCCAAGAAGAAAGGGTTTGTGGACAACCTGAAGAATCTTGGTGGGACAGTCAAAGACGGCTTTCTATCGTTTGTTCCGGGAACAGAACAATCATACCAACTGGCAGAGGTTCTACAAACTAGACCCCAAGACATCCCTCTCGGTGCAGTAAAGAGCGTTGTCAATACAGGCTCAAATATTGCTGACCTACTCCCAGTGGTTGATACTGGTGAACCTGGCATTAACTATGTCAACGCTTACCGTCGTGGTGAGGGTTTGACAATGGGTGCCGAAGACCTTCTTAACTTGTTTGCCGCAGGAGCAGCGGCCAAGGCAGCAGTACCAGCAGTACGAACCAACATCACTAATCCTGGTGCACGGTTTAATCCTTACGAATATGGCATCCACGTAAACGTTCCTGGTGAAGCAGGAGATATCAGCGAAATTATTCCCCGTCAGCCTGGACAAGCAACAACGGTTGGTGGTGACTCAATCCCCGGTACAACCTACATGTGGGACGCAACAGCGCCCACCATTGTTCAAGACATTATGGGTAATCGACAGATGACCAATACAGGATTTCTGGACATGCTTTACGACAATCCGCCCGCTGCCTATTTTACCCGGTCACCACGGGCACGCACTGGTACGGACATCAACATACCAACCAGCAGTTCACTCGCCGTTCAAGGACCACAGAAAGTTATTGAACGAATACCACTAACCGAAGAGGCGCTCAAGGACCTGCTTGCTCGTCGCCGCGTTATGCAAATGACTGAAGATGCGGCAATGCGAAAGATATTCGCAAACTCAGCCAAGGCTGGAGTGCCAGAGTCCATCGGTAACAACAATGCCATCTTTGCTTACAACTACATCCGAGATAATATTATTCGTGACCAGGGTAGTCCAACAAGTACTTATGCTAAGTACGACCCGAATATAACAATTGACGAAGTGATGAATGACCCAGAATTGCGTAAAATCGCTAATAGGATAGCCGCTAGCAGAATCGCTGGGCAGAGTATGAACCCAGAAGACATAATCCGTGACCGCTTTGTAGTAGACACAGATAGTGGTGGTTATGGGATGAACGAAGGTAGATACAGGGCACTTGTTCGTGAGGCAGAAAGATTGAACGATGCGGGAATCCCTTTTACAATTGCACTTAAGCAGGTGCTTGATGATTTCATTACACGCAGGCGCGCTGGCGAAACACTGCCTGAAATTATAGGAGAATAAAAATGAACGACAAGACTTATTCAGATAGCCCCATGGGCAAGGCATTTACCATCAGCATCAATCTTGGTGAGGCCGAAGGTGAAGAATCAACAATGGTTGATAACCCCGTAGTTAAACTTGCACCAGCCGAACGAGATTATGTTAATGCCATGATGGGGATTGCCTCTAAGTACGGCAAACTTGCTGATGATGACGGCAACGGTATTTACGTTGGTTATGTTTCAGCCGCCAAGAACACAGATGCCAAAAAGGGTGTCAAGTGTTCCAATTGTGCGTTCTATTGCCCCGAGATGGGGAACTGTCACATCATTGCACAGAAGATTGAACCTAACGGTTACTGCCGACTGGCAGCAATCGGGGAGGGACTGGTCACAATGGAAGAAGGAAAAAAGTAAATGGCACGTAAATCAAATGCTGACTTGCTCGCTGAGTATCGTCAAAGATACGACTCATCAAGAATCTGGGTAAGGGACGATTATGCCCCTTGCTGGAATCGGATGATTAACCTATATCGTGGCAAGCAATACCGCTCAACTGCACCCTACGACCGGATGCTGGTCAACATTGCATTTGCCACCATCAATACATTGTACCCATCGGTGTCAATTGGTCGCCCCAAGATTGTCGTTAATCCCCGTGGCCCAGAAGACGCCGACAAGTCAATTATTGCTGAAGCCATTGTTAACTACTGGTGGCAGCACTACGAATGCCAAGAGGAATTCCAATTGGCTGTCCGAGACTTTTTGATTATTGGTCACGGCTGGGTAAAGTCCGGTTATCGCTATGTTGAGGAAGATGTCGTTGTTGAGGAAACCGACGATGAGAGGGCATCAAAAGATAAGCCTGTAAACTTCTCCGAAACCGACATAATCGTTACCGAAGACCGGCCCTTTATTGAGCGCATTGACCCGTTTAATATGTTCGTTGACCCTGAGGGAAACACAATGAAGGACATTCGTTGGATTGCCCAGCGTGTTCGTCGGCCCATCAAGGACGTCAAAAATGACAAGCGTTATGACTATAGCGCACGCCAAGATGTTACCGGCTCTACGGTATCTCAGTTCAATGATGGTCGTCAGTACAAGCCGTTTGACCCTGGCTACGCAACCGAATCATATGCTGACATTATTGAGTATTACGACCTAGACAAGAAGACCATGTGTGTCTTTGCTGCCGAAGGTGGAGACAAGTTCCTGGTTAAGCCAACCGAGATTCCCTTTGCTTTCGGACATCCGTTTACGATGTTGCGCAACTACGACATTCCTGGATACTTTTATCCAATGGGTGAACTAGAGGCGATTGAACCCCTGCAGTACGAACTTAATGAAACCCGTACTCAGATGATGAACCACCGTAAGCGTTACAGCCGTAAGTACCTGTTCAAGGAAAATGCCTTTGACGACTTTGGTCGCAGCGCCTTGTCATCCGACGAGGACAACGCTATGGTGCCAGTTAAGGGTGACGAAAACCTGGGTAATGTGGTTGCACCTATGCCCGCCTTGATTAACCCACCAGACTTCTATAATCAATCAACACTAATAATCAACGACATTGACCGAGTGTCGGGTATCTCGGAATACCAGCGTGGTGTTCTGCCTGATATTCGTCGTACTGCTACCGAGGCCAGTATTCTTCAGGGTGCAGCAGATTCTCGTGCCGCAGAAAAACTAACCATCATTGAACACAGCATTGCCAAAGTTGCCTATCGCCTCATCAAACTTGCTCAGCAGTTTATGACCGAAGAGCAGACTGTCCGTGTTACCGACAAGCGTGGCGCTTGGGCGTGGGTTAACTTTGACTCAGAGTATATTGACGGCGAGTTTGACTTTAGCGTTGAGGCTGGTTCAACGGTTCCTCAGAACGAGGGTTTCCGTCGCCAGCGTGCTTTGCAGATTGTTGACGCTATGGCACCGTTTGCTCAGGCCGGGGTGGTTAACCTTGAGTCCTTGGCAAAACTGATACTTGAGCAGGGCTTTGGTGTGCAGGATGTTGACAGATTCCTCAATAAGCCAGAGCCAACAGAGCCTCCCGTGAATCCCTCACAGCCACCAGCACCGGCTGGCGGAATGCCACCACCTCCTGAGTTGCCTGCCGGAGAACCGCCGGTTGCACCAATGCCAGACCAAATGGCAATGGGAGCACCAGGACTACCACCTGAATTGGCTGGTTTGCCACCTGAACTACTACAGGAAATACTTGCCGGTGGACCACTTCCTCCTGAGATGACAGCACAGATTGCTGGTGCGCAACCTCCAGCGCCAATGCAGTTGCCTCCCGAGTTGGCACAAATCCCTGGTAGCGAGCAGTTGCCACCCGAAGTTTTGATGTCATTGCCTCCCGAAATCCTTCAGGAAATAGTTAATCGTGGTGGCTTTACGCCAGAGGTTATGGAGATTCTGATGGAGTCCGGCATCTTGCCTATGGCGTAAATGTAAGAAAAGTGCATATAGGTAGGACAACCTGCGAAGGAGAGGACCCTACCAATGGATAACGAATTAGATAATGCAACCGATACTGACGTAGACCAGCCCCTGGATGGACAAGTTGAGTTTACGGATGAGGAAGCAGTTGAGTCCGATTGGACGGATGACGAAGCCAATTACCCAGAGTTTCTTGATGTAACGGAGTACGGCGACAAGCACGTAGTTATCAAGATTGATGGTGAGGAAGTAGAAGTTCCGCTCAAGGAGGCTCTTGCTGGATACCAGCGCCAAGCGGATTATACCCGCAAGACGCAGGAACTCAGTAAGCAGAAGCAAGGAGTACAGACGGCAGCAGCCTTGGCAGAAGCCTTGGAGCGTGACCCGTTTGGCACCTTGTCCCTGCTACAGCAACACTACGGTGTTAGCCAACCAAATGTCCAAGCCGTTGAGGAAGACGTTTGGGTTGACCCCGTAGTCAAGGAACTTGAAGAAATCAAAGCGTGGAAACGGGAACTGGAATACCAGCAAACCCTTAGCCAGGTGGAGAAAGAAATCACCGACCTTGAACGCAAGTACGGCGAAGACTTTGACCGAGAAGAAGTTATCGCACGAGCACTCGCTACTGGTTCTCAGAACCTGGAGGACACCTTCAAACTAATCCAGTTTGACAAGGTATACGCCGAGCGGGCAGACGCAACGAAGAAGGTTGCCGAAACCACCAAGCGTACCCAGGCAAAGAAAGCAGCAGGCGTTGTCTCTGGCTCAACTTCCGCTCGTGGAGGAGCACCCGCACCTGCACCCAAACCCACATCCGTGCTAGATGCCTGGACACAAGCCGAAAAGGCGCTAGGCCTCTAGTAACAAAACAAAAACTAAAACATCTTAAGGAGATGATTCATTATGCCCGGTAACCCAGATTTTAACCAGATTCTGTCAACAACGCTGCAGAACTATCGTCCTACGCTTGTTGACAACATTTTCAAGGCCAACGTGCTTCTTGACCACCTGAACAGCCGTGGTCGTGTAGTCGTAGAAGAGGGCGGTACTTCAGTCGTAGAGCCCTTGATGTACGCCTCCAACGGCACTGCCGCTGTTTATGCGGGATTTGACACAATCTCGCTAACTCCCCAGGACGGCATCAGCGCTGCTGAGTACGCCTGGAAGCAGATGGCAGCCTCTATCGCTATCAGCGGTATTGAAGAGGCCAAGAACCGTGGCAAGGAAGCCGTCATCAAGTTGCTCAACGCCAAAATCATGCAGGCTGAAGAGAGCCTCAAGGAATTGATGAACACCCAGTTGTTCACCGGTTCTGGCGCTGGCAACAACTTCTTCGGCATCCAGACCATTGTTGGTACCGTCAACAACGCCGTGGGTGGCATTGATGCCTCCACCGAGACTTGGTGGAACCCCGAGGTGGACTCCGCAACCACAACCCTCACAACCGAGGCTATGGCTGCTGTGTACAACGATGCCTCCAAGGGCAACGACGTTCCCGACATCATCGTCACAACCCAAACCCAGTACCAGAAGTATGAGGAACTGTTGGTTCCCCAGGTTCGGTACCAGGACGTAGCCAAGGCCAATGCAGGCTTCCAGAACCTGATGTTCAAGCAGACTCCTGTCGTGTTTGACAAGATTGCTCCAGCAGGCGACATGTACTTCCTCAACAGCAAGTACCTGAAGTTGGTTGGTATGAACGGTCACTGGTTTGAGACCACCGACTTCCAGAACGGTACAGTCAACGGCAAGGATGCTCGTTACGCCATCGTCTTGGCCTACGGTGCACTCACCTGCAGCAACCGCGCACGTCAGGGAGCCTTCACCGGTCTAACCTGATGGGTAGGGGTTCATACCCGACAAGCACAGTTGTCCTTGGCATCGGTTTCGCTAATCCTTCGGGCGGGACTGGTGCCAAGGATTCTGTTTTTATGGGATTGTGTAAGAAAAACGTCTATATATAGAAGGAGCAAACATGCCAGATATTCAGCCAGTTTATGCGCCGGTTCATAGTAGCCAGGTGCTCGCCGGAACACAATCAGTGTATGGTGCAGCGGGGTCCAAGGACACATCCATAGCACCAGCGTTCGTTAATCCCGGAACAATGATTGCGCCCCCTAGTGGCGTGCCCTATAAAGCAGCAGCGACTAGATGCTGTTGGGATAATTACAAATGTAGAGCGCCCAAGTCAAAAGGGACACCGTTGTGTTTCGGACACTTGCAGCACTTCCTTAAGCACGGCGAAGGTTTGGTTAAGGGCGAAGAAGCCCAGAGATTGCTTATCTACAAGGCACAGTTCCAGGAGATGGAGAAGGAGCGCCTTGCTGCTAAAGAAGCCGAGAAAGAAGCGCATTGGGCTGAACACGGTCCAAAAAATGAGGTAACAGATGGGTCTTAATATTGACGAACTCCGCGACCTAGTCGAAGACATTACCGACCTTCAAATCGGCAACGGTGTGTCTGACGACATCAGCGAAGACCTTGTTAATACCTTTATTGAAGAAGCCTTTCAGCGCATTGTTAGCCTAAACACCAAATGGCCGTGGTACCAAACTACTTACGAACTTAACACTGTTGCTTCTCAGCGCCGTTATGCCACCGGTTTTACCCAAGTCCACACTACGGCAACAGGAATAAACGTAGGTTCTGACTTTGCCGACATTCGTGAGATTATTAGTGTCACGAACGAAAGCAACGGTGGTAATCAACTTATTTATATTGATGACTTCCTGGCCCAGCAATACTGGAATGGCACCGCCGATGTGCCCGGTTATCCCGTTTACTTCTCAATGTGGGCTGGCGGATTGCAGATTTATCCTAAGCCAGATGGCGTCTACGCTTTGAATATTCGTGGTTTCCGTCAACCCAGTTATGCTTGGCTTACCGACTCTGGTCTTGACGTTGACATCAACGATGAGTTTCATATTATGATTATTAACTTTGCTGCTTCTCGGTGCTACCAGTTCCAGGAAGACCCAGAGATGGCTGCCGTATATATGAACCACTTTGACCAAGGTGTTACCTTATCACGCCAGAACATCACGCATCCCAGCAACAACCAACCAATGGTTCTTTCTGGTGGATTGCAAATCTATCCGTGGAACTACGGCTGGCCCGCATTTAAGAGTGGCAGTCTTCTTTGGTACCGATAATCCATGGCTCGTAATATTGTTTTTGCATTAAAGAACGACTTCACGGGCGGAATCAACTTTCGTGCTGACCAATTCCAGTTAGCCGATAATGAATCGCCCGGTATTCTCAATATGGAGATTGACCCTCGTGGTGGTCTATTCACTCGTGCTGGCTTTCAGTTTAAGAACACAACACAAATTGGTGTATCTCAATCAGTGTGGAATCCCAAGGAGTTGTTCTTCTATGACCAGCCCAATGGACGGTTAATTATGTTGTCAACGGGCTACAATGGTGTTGGGCAAGAGGGTGAGGTTTGGCATTCTACAGGGGGCAACTTTACACGGCTAAACCTTGCTGGTCCTACTGACATTGATATAACAAACCCGAACGGCGCCTCATTCACTCAGTGGGAAGATACTCTGTATTTCGTTGGTGGCTCCGGCAATGCCAATGCCTACAAGTGGCTTTACCCAGCAGCCAATGCATCTACCCTTACTGCCTCTGGGCCAACCTGGCAGCCCTATAGTGCGCCAACCGGTGGCTTCTGCCCTCGTGCCAATATTATCCGCGTGCACGCAAATAAGATGTTTGTTGCCAACACCTACGAAGACGCGGTTAGTTACCCAAATCGTTTGCGTTGGTCTCACGAAGGTCTTGCAGAAGACTGGGCACAAGAAGATTATATTGACATCAATGCCGGTGGTGAGGGCATCCGTGCACTAGCCGTCGTAGACGGTCAATTACTGATTATGAAGCCCAACGCAGTATTCCTGCTCATGGGTTATGACAACGACAACTTCCAACTCGTTGAGATTTCTACCGTTCACGGCGTTGAATACCCACAGCAGGTTGCCGAAGGTGACGGTGGTGTTTACTTTTTTGATTACCCCAAGGGACTGTTCTTTTACAACCGAAATGGTTTGCAGGACATCTTCAACAGGATTAAACCTATTATCATAAATGACGAAGTTAACTCAGGACAACTAGACAAAATCACTTGTTCATTTGTCAACCAAAGGTTGTGGCTATCAATGCCCTACGACCCAGAGCCAGGTGCCAGTCCACCGGCATTTTCGTGTGTCAACTTTGTCTTTGACCAAAGCATTGGAAAGTTTGGCGCATACACAATGTTACAAACCGCTGATGAATTTGGTTTGGTAAATGGTTGCGACTTCCGTGATTCTTCAGACCAAAACTGGCACCTGCTAATACACCCAACACAAAAGTTTGTGATGTTTGTAGACGTTTATCAAGATGGTCTACCTGCATTCATAGAAGATAACGTATTCGTTGATGGCGGCATTACTGACCAGTTATTCCTAACTTCATATACAACCAGTTGGTTTTATGATAACCGTTACGTGCAGGACAAAACATTCGTTAGTCCAAACTATGTCATGAAAGAAGTTGAAGTAGATACCACTGTTACCGTCGGTATTTATTATGACTTTAATTCCAGCGCAGTGGGCCGAACTCAAACAATTACTCTAGCGCCAGTGGTATCAGGAGCAGTTTATGGAACTGGCCTATATGGGACTGGTACTTATGGCTTGTCCACTGTTGGGCCGACCATATACAAGGCTGGCAGGTTGGGGAGGTGCAGGTCAATCCAACTTGCATTTATTGGACCAACTAATACCTTCGGTACGGCTGGACGTGCGTGGGGTGTTAACTCTATCGCATACAAGTTTAAACGACGAAACATCAAGGCCTGAGCCATCGTGTGCGCTCGTAAATACCAGAACACAATCAAAGGATAAAAACAATGTCTACTTTTAACATCCCCAACGTATTTCAGACCGGATACGTCATCACTGCTGAAGGACATAATGACAACTGGACTGCCGTAAAGACTTTCATTGATGCCCTAGCCACTGGTGCCAATATTGACAACGGAGCAATCACCGAGTCAAAACTTGCTGCTACTTCGGTCAGTAACGCCAAGTTGGCAACTAACGCGGTCGCAGCAAGCAACATTCAGTCTGATGCAGTTACTACTGCAAAGATTTTGGATGCGAATGTTACTACCGCCAAGATTGCCGATGGTGGTGTTACTACCGCCAAGATTGCTGATGGTGGTGTGACGACTGCCAAGATTGCTGATTCCGCAGTGACAAGCGCAAAGATTGCTGATGGCACAATCGTCAACGCCGACATTAGCGGTACGGCGGCAATTGCACAAAGCAAACTGGCCGGTATCTACACTGACGGTGGTTCTACTAACCATACTATTACTATTTCAACAGCCTCACCTACCGGCGGAGCAGCCGGAGATATCTGGTTTAAGTACTCCTGATGCCTACTTACGTTCACGACGGTTCCATGTGGCAGGAGTTGACTGGCACTGATAGACCCTCTGTTCACGCAGGTGGGTCTTTCCAGGGTGTCGATGAAATCTATGTACACAACGGTGTTGGCTGGCAACAGGCATACCAGTTTGATAATACTGGCCCGTCTATTGCTGACTTTACTGTTGTTGGCAACGATAGCAATCAGATGACCATCAACTGGAGTGGTGGTGCGTTTGTTACCGACGCTTCTTCCGGTGTTGCAAGCGTTCAGATTCAATATCAATACACGCCCTTTGGAGGTTCTGGTGAAGGCTGGAACGCATGGCAGAACTGGACTGGGGGTGAATGGACTGCATCGTCTGGTTCATACGGATTTACTGTTTCAACAGCAAAGCGTGCGACACAGGGGGCTGGAGCACCCGGATTTTATGTAATTCAAAACCTTTACTATGTAGATTTCAGGGTTATTGCAACCGACAATGCCGGAAACGTGACGACAAAGACGATGGCAAATGGTCAACTAACTCGTCCGTATGGGACGTTTCTTCTTGTGCCACCATACGATTCTGCGAACGGCAGAACTTATGGTGACTCGTATTCGCTGACACAGAATCCCGACACATTCGTTGGGTTGGGACAACCAAGTATTCGTTCTGGAAACGGCACACTCGTGGGAAGCCAAGACTGGGATTACGGATGTTGGTTCTACGGCAACGAAGTTGAGACTTACCACTTGTACCGAGATGCAGCCGGTAACCGCTATAAAGCCGACTCCGGGACGTTGTACATCCAGCGATACCAGTCGTCGGGCACCTCCGGTCCGTGGGCGTTCCAGCAGCACAATCTCACATTCTCTAACGGTGCGACTGGCGCGTCATTCCTAGGAAACATCCTGGTCGCATCTCCCAACATCTCCGGCAACGATGCCGACCGGACATTCACCCTAGACAGCGGTCATCTCACCAACTTCTCAAACCTGAGTGCTAAAGGTTTCGGTATGGTACGCAACCTTTCCTCAAGTTACCGAGTTTGCCGTAACTATCTGCAAGACTTGTCAGCATCAGGAACAATAACTCTCGTCTTTAACTAAGGAAAACTATGGCATACGACCCATCAGCATTTGAACGCAGAAGGAGAGCCACCGGCTCAGCATTTACGGCGCAATCCGCCATGAACGAATACGCCCGGATGTTGGCACAAACACGCGGTTCTCGTAACCTAGGTGACTTTGAACGTAGCGTAACCCAAGCCATCCCTCAATTTGGCCGTACGTATGGAAAACGCGGTCTATATGGGCGGGGTGTCAAGTCTGGCTTATTCAATAGAGCCCTTGGTGAATTTGGTGCTCAAACAGCCAGACAGCGTGGACGACTCCAGGAAGACATTACCCAAGAGCAGCGTGGATTTGACTTACGTGGAGAACAATATCTATCCGACTACGACCGATTGATGGCAGATATCCGAGAAGAAGAAGCAAATGCAATTAGAAGCATGGCAGAAAGTCTCTTAAACCTACAGTGAGGTAACTAAAATGGCAAAAGGATTTACTCAATACAACAGACGACTAGGAACCACGGCAACTGGTACTCAGGGTGTGCAACGTCCACGTGACCGTAGTAATCCACCCATTCCTGGTAATCCTAAGTACCGTGCTTCAAAAACTGGAGGCACACCGTTTACCAGCGCGGATGCAATGGAAGGCAGACTCAGAGTTGCTCAAGATGAGGGTCGCGGCCCAGGGTTTACCAGCGCGGATGCAATGGAAGGCAGACTGAGACTTGGTCAACCGGCACGACCGACTGGTGAGGGTCGCAGCACAGCGGAAATTCAAAGAGACCTTGATGATTTAGCCCTGTACTTGGCTGGAGGAGACGACTTTACTGTTCCGTCAGTCAACTATGGTGGTTCAGGAGGAAGCGGTTCTGACGGACTGGCCCGTGCTGGAGCAACCAATCAGGATGCCTACCTCCGGGCACTACTCGCACAGGCTCCTGGTCAATACCAGGTTCTTCGTAACCTGTTGGCTGACCAGAAAGCCGAACGAGAGGCGGCAGTAAAGTCTTCCGCCAGAGGGCAGCGTAGTGCCCTTGCAGGAAGGTATACCACGGCTCAGGCCGACATTGCAAAGGCGTACGACGACCTACGCGCCGACCTAGCGGCCAACGCACCACGAGCGTATGCCAACCTACCACGAGCAACTGCTCCGACCCTGGCTCCCGATGTTATAAGCCAATACGCTCAAGCAGTAGGTGTACCTAGACAACTTATTGCTGAGGCTGTTGCTCAGGAAGCAACACGCGCTGTCGGAACTGGAGACGCCTACAACCGGCTACTTGCAAACCTTCAGGCTAACGAGGCAGCACAGCAGGCTTCCCGTCTTACCGGTGTAGATATGGCACAAACCTCAGCAAGGGGACGACTTGATGCATTGCAGCAAGCAGGTCTTGACCGCATTGAGGAACAGAAGAGAGCAGCACTTAACCAGATTCTTGCCGAGATTCAGCAAGGCCAGTTCGGTATCGCTCAAGGTCAACTTGGTTACGAACAAGGTTTGCGTCAGGCTCTTGCTGGAATTTACGGAACAGGTTACGTACCCTACCCAGGAGTTTGATATGGCTAACGAAATCCAGGATTACTCCGATACTTACGTTGACATTGTTGCACCATCCGCACAGGAAATTGGCTCGTACTACACCAACGTAACCAAGAAGAACAAAAACTCCAACGACCCATTGGGCTATGTGTGGAATAAATACCAACAAGAGCAAGACGAGTACCTCTTCAAAAACCCATATATTGACGAGTATACATTCTTGGAAGAAAAAGCACCCGAGTTCTCTTATTATAGCAGACTGCCCATACAAGGCAGTTTTGAGGCGTTTATCGCCGGTGCTATAGCAGACCCTAACAAGCAAATAACTCCTAGCGATGTAGACCAAGCCGTGAAATATGCCATTGATAATGAGATATATACGGGTGACATTTCAGCAAACCCTCTTGCTCCGTATAACTTTGCAAAAAACCTGTATCAGGAGTACACGAAAGCAAAGAAAGATTATGCTGATTACGATAACAACCGGTATCAAGCAAGCCCTCTTGCACAAATGGGTATTCCTGACCCCTCTAAGAACTACAATCCCACGGCCTTCAAGGAATACAAAACGTGGGAAGATAATAAGATTAAGAGAATAGCCAGTGTGTTGGGCAAAGAGTTTACGCCGGTACTCAAAGAAAAGGTTGAGGCCATTCTTCGTTCTCGTGCAGTTGAGAAATATCGTGCTGCAGGACGCACGCCGTATAAAGACGCAATCGTAAAACTGGAGGCTGCTAAGTAATGGCACCACGCAAACAAGCATCCAAGCCAAAGACTGTTCCGCCCGATGACACTAGTTATGACACTAGTTGGCTTGATAAATACCGTGACGCTTATGAAGGCAAAGGCACAACCACAACCACTACCGTACCTTCAACCACAACCACGAGTTCTGGCACTTCCACTACACGAACTCCGGCAACACTCAGCCCCGATGTTAAGGCGGCAGAGCAGAAATTGCGTTATACCGCACAACAGGCACAAGCACTGGGCATTAACACCGGCGATTATTACAAGCCCACGACCGTCAGGCCTACGACTCAGGCTGGGACAACCGACACTAGTTGGCTTGATAAATACCGTGACGCTTATTTTGGCTCAGGCACACAAGCAGCACAGCCCAAGAAAGAAAAGGACGGCTTCTTGAAGTGGCTCGGTAAGGGTGCACTCGCTGTTGTGGGTGATGCTGCCAATATCATTGGCGCACCAGGACGAGCAATATTTTCAACTATTAAAGAAGTCAGCGACATTGCTAGTGGTGATGCGTCAATTGGTGATTGGTGGGACCAATTGACCGACCCGACCTTTGGCGCTGGAGATGTATTCGGAAAAACTGGAAATAAATGGCTTGACCGTGCTATCGGCTTTACCGGAGACGTTCTTCTTGACCCGCTTACCTACCTGACCCTTGGTGGCAGCGCTGTTGTAAAAACCGGTGTGACTGCTGCGGGGCGTGCTGCTGCAAAAGAAGTTGGTGATAAACTTGTAAAGGAAGGCGCCGAAGGTCTCCTTAAGCAAGGCGCAAGTCAAGCAACAGTTGATGCTCTTAGTAAGGCTGACGACTTTTATCGGGTTACCCAAAACGGCTTGAAGGCAGCCATAGATGAGGGTGATGAAGAATTAATCAAACTAGCCAGACAATCGCTTGAAGAAGCAGGTCAGGGTGTTACTGCTGCTTCAATTAATGTTGCAAAAGAGATTGGTGGCAAGAACGCTCGTGTCCTGCTGGCCGAGGATGCACGAAAGGTAGCCTATACTGCTTGGGCAAATTCAGCAGATGATGCTGCACGAATTGCTAATGAAGAAGCCCTTGACAAGGCTACACAAGAAGTTGTTCGTGCCCTCGGTAGAAAGGGTGCTCGTCGCACATACCGTGGTGCTGCTCGTGAGGAACTAGCAGAACAAGCACGCATTATTCGCCAGCAGGCAGAAAATGCTATCCTTGATATTCAGCGTTACCCCATCCAGATGTTAGGTCCAGACTCACTCAGGGCCCTTAAGGCTCGGGCGGAGCAACTAAGACCACTAGAAATTCTTATTGACTCACTAAACGATGATGTCATTAAGGATATCGCCGTGCGTGGGTACAATGCCATCAAGGATGATGCCGCTCGTGCTCTTGGTGTAACCAATGCGTCCAGGTTCGCAATTTCTTTGCCTGGTCAGAGACTTGGAAGACGCGCAGTATTTTTGCCAGGTCAAGGTTCGCTTAATAAAGCCCTTGGTGGTGCTGCTGTAGCAACCCGTCTTGCTCTTGTTAATAAATTCCCTGGTGGTGAACGAGTGCTAAGAGCAGTTACTCCTCTTGGTCGTAAGGGCTTGTTTACCGAAGATGAAGTTCTTCAGTGGCGTACCGCTTTGCGTACCGGCAAGGTAAAGGCTGACGATGCTGTTCGCTACACCGCGTTGCTATCTGCGAACAAAGATTACATCAACATGGCTAATGCTGCTCGTCGCAAGGCGGGCAACCAAACCCGTCAAGCATTAGGGTCCCTCAATGACGAGGAATCAGAAGTTGTTCGCAAGATGCTGGAAACTGATGTTAATGAATTAATGCGTGAGGGGCTGCCGCTTTCTTCCCGAGAGGTTAGACAAATATTCCGAGCATCGGGGTTGAACCCCTCTGATAATGCACTAAAAGCATGGCGAAGCATTCGTTTGGCACTTGATGCGTGGTATGACGAAGCAAACTCCTTGGCTCGTAGCCTTGGGGCAAACCCGTTACCACGAATTAAAAACTATTTCCCTCACTCTCAATCCGAGAAAGCCCTTAAGTGGATTATCAATAACCCCGACCTTGCCGACCGCGTTGCATCCGGTTTGGGTGCTGGAACAAATAGACAATTCCTGGCTGACAACTTTGTTGAGCGAAGCCTTAAGGCGGGACAAAAATGGTTTGGCTATACACTCACCGATGCAGACATTGCAGGTGGCGCTGCACGGCTAAATGAGATTGCCCGCCAGTACGGCAATATTGACTTTGATTGGTTTGATATGGACATTCGCCGTGCATTGGCACGCTATGCCGATAACCATTCACGATTCATGGCAACCTACGGCGCTATTGACAGGTTGGCTAACAAACTTGGCATACCGGTTGATTTTGCTGGAACTCTTGCTGGTGACGTTGTTAAAGAAATCCCCATCAAGTCATATGTTACCGGCAAGGACGAAGTGCTGCAATCCTTGGAAGCAATACGCAACGACATTGACGAGGTATTAAGGTCACCAGACATTCGTACATTAAACGAACAAGAGTTTGATGATTGGGCAACGGCAATTGAGGATAAACTTGATACTGTTTTGGCAGAATTATATAAAGGCGCCGAAGAGCCAAAATTAATCGGAAATACATTCGTGTATCCCACCATCCAGTCCGCAGATATTGCTGAGCAAATCAACCTAATTCGGAATGAGTTAATAAATCCAGAGGCAATACGTGATATTGCCAGTGGTTATGGCGATTTACTTGATGACCAAATTGAGCAAATGAGGTTCCGTCTACTGGGTCCGCCTCGTGATGAAACATTGCCCCTTGAGGACCTCCCCGAAGACATAACTATGCTTGGAGCAATTGATGATGTTGTTGAAAACAGACTAGAATATATTCAGTTTGTTAATCGTTTTCCAGTCGTTCTTGAAGAAGGATGGACGCAGTTAACAACTTCGGTTGGTCCGTTGAGGAACCTACAGGTTAGAGAAGAACTTGACAATCTTTTTAATAATCTCAAGAGAGTCAACGACCCACAGTTTGCAAGATTTCTTGAGCGAACCATCGGGTCATTCAACCGCTTCTTCAAATCATACGCAACTGCAACTCCTGGCTTCCATGTTCGTAACGCACTAAGCAACGCCTTTCAACTTGTTGCTGCTGGCGTAAACATTGAAAATGTCGCTCCTGCATTGAAAATTTGGGCACGATACGCACTAGCCAATAGACGGGCAATCAAGGATGGTCTCGGTGGCATCACTCCAGAGGATTTTGTGCGAGGTTTGGGTTACCCGCCTTCACAGGAAAAGTTGCTGATTCAGGCATTGGATTCCATTGACCTAGACGCAACCGCCTTTACTGAAGTAGCGGGAGCGCCTTCCGGGCGAGTTGGTATTACTGGTGGAGCAATTACGCCAGGTACACGCCTAGAGAGAAGCCGTGCACTTCTGGGAACACCAGTGCGTGTTTCTCGTGCTGCTGGTCAGGTTGTTGAAGGAACGAACCGGTTTATTCTTACTTTTGATGGCTTGATGCGTGGTCTCACCCCCACGGAGGCAATCGCCAGAACGAACAAATATCTGTTTGACTACTCCGACCTATCAAGGGTTGACAAATCCTTGCGTCAAATTATTCCATTCTGGATTTGGACTAGCCGCAACCTACCGTTGCAACTTGAAAACATGTTGACCAATCCTCGTGCGTATGCTCAGTACTTCGCAATGAAGAAGAACCTGATGGACGAGGACCAACCAGAATATCTGCCTGATTATCTCAAACAAGGGGGCGCTTTTACCGTTGATGGACTACTTGTTCAGCCGGACCTTGGTATTCCTGGTGCTGGTCGCCCATCTCAGTTGGAAGAATTGTCACGAATCCCGTTGTTCTTCCTTGCTGGTGAAGAAGACAAGGCACAGGCTGCAGTACGAAACGTATTGGGTTCAATGAGCCCGCTGGCGCGACTTCCAATTGAATATGGAACTAAAACCAGCCTTTTTACCGGCAGACCAATTGCTAGTACGTACTCCCCACAAAGCGAAGACGCCCAGATAAACCAATACGTCGCATCACAGTTGTTGCCACCTCTGACCAACATTGGTGGTATTGCCACTATTACGGGGATATCGCCCGAAGCCGAAATGGCCCAAAGGCTGCTTGGGATTACACCACCATTCACCAAGAATCGCACTCAGGAAGAAATACAGCGGGCAGAGGACGAGAAACGTGAACGACGATTGTTCCGTTACTTCGGTTTGCCGGTTCGTACTCTTGGTGAGGGTGAACAAACATCTGAAATCTACCGTCGTATCAGGGCATTGGAAGAACTAATCCTGCGTGAAAGAAACGCACGCGGTCTATAGTTCCAATATGTTAATAAAGTTTATGATACAATTACTATAGTGTCATAAACCTATTAACAAAGGAG
>Ga0194130_10002321_pt1 | contig 27838 bp, 22 predicted proteins | sample TA2KigsurfametaG_FD_160084 | JGI IMG/M metagenome (GOLD analysis project Ga0194130, IMG submission 160084) | Freshwater microbial communities from Lake Tanganyika, Tanzania - TA2015050 Kigoma 12 surface | ecosystem: Environmental > Aquatic > Freshwater > Lake | place: Tanzania: Lake Tanganyika...
TGAGACTTCCGACAACACGAGCCACTCAAGCGGCCGATGCGGCGCCGGGCGGACAAGTTGTGCGCCGACTCTCCATGCCGAAATGGCAGTGCGGCGCGCTTCGCACTCGCTTGTTTCAGGGCTAGGGAGAGCAACGCGATGATGGCCGCCGTCGCCACCGCGCGGTGGCGACGGGCCAGGCGGCCGACTGCCTCCCAGAGCGGCTCCGGCGCCGCGAGCACCTCGTCGCCGTTGAGGTAGCGCCGCAGGTCGGCCGCAAGCGCCGCGGCATCCGGATAGCGCCGACCGGCCGCTTTCTCCAGGCACTTGAGGATCACCCGCGCCAGTGGACGGTCGATCGTCGCGGGGAGCGGCCGGGGAGGCGAGGTCGAAACCACCCGTTCCGCCTCGGTGATGCGGGTGCTGTCGACCGCGTAGGGCCGGCCACCGGAGACGAGTTCGTAGAGCACCAAGCCGAGCGAATACACGTCCGAGCGCGGGTCGAGCTCGTGCCAAGCCGCCTGAAACTGCTCGGGGCTCATGTACTGCGGCGTGCCCGCATAACGGTCGCGGCGGGGCGTGGCGGCGGCATCCGGGGCGGTGGAGGGACCGATGGCGATGCCGAAGTCGATGAGTTTCACGGCCCCGCCGCGTTCGACGAGGATGTTGCCCGGCTTGATGTCGCGGTGGACGACGCCGCGCTGATGGGCGTGGGCGGCCGCCTCGCAGACCCCAACGAAGAGGTCGACTCTTTGCCGCACGGGCAGCCCTGCCGCGTCGGCGTGAGCCGTGATCGAGAGTCCCTCCGGGATCAGCTCCATCACGAGATAGGGCAGGCCGCCGTCGTCGACACCGGCGGTGTAGACGTGCGCGATCCCTGGATGCCGCAGGCTGGCGAGCGCCGTCGTCTCGCTCTCGAACTGCGACGTCGCGTCCGGATCCATTCCCGCCCCCGGAAGCACCTTGACCGCGACGAGCCGGTCGGGTTTTTGCTGCCGTGCCTCATAGACCCAGCCCATGCCACCACGCCCGATCAGCCGCTCGATGCGGCATGCGCCGATGATCGCGCCCGGGGCCAGGGGAGGGGCTGTCGGGCCGACGGTCCGTCCGAAGCCGAAGGTCGAGCATCTGCCGGTCAGCTCGGCTCCGGTGGGATCTTCGCAAGGCTCTGCCGGATCGGAGCTTTGTCCGCCGCCTGGATCGGATGATGATTCGGGGGTCGTCACGCCGATCTCGGGGCGGGTGCCGCGTGCGTGAAGGGGACGACGGTCACACCTTGAGGGCCGATTCCGGGCCCCGGGCGGGGCAGCTTGCGAGGGCCACGGCCACGGCGCCGGCGATGAACTCTTCGACCTGCGCGGCGGACCGGCCGGCCAGGTCGTCGGGATTCATCGCGGCCGCGATGTCGACGCCGTCGAACAGCGGGTCGGCCGCCAGCCGGGCGGCGAGGTCGTTGGGATGCCCCTCGCGGATCCGCGCCGTGGCCGCGTGGCTGTGCGTGCGGAGCGCCTCGTGCAGGGTCTGGCGGTCGCCGCCGGCCGTCGTGGCCGCCATCAGGATCTTCTCGCTGGCCAGAAAGGGAAGGTGGGCCTCGAGATTCCGCCGGATGCCCCCCGGGAGCACCACCAGGCCGCCGGCGATGTTGGCGTAGATCACGAGCTGGGCGTCGGTGGCGAGGAACGCCTGCGGGAGCACGAGCCGCCGTGGGGCCGAGTCGTCGAGCGTCCGCTCCAGCCACTGCGTGGCGGCCGTCTGGCCCGCCGTCGCCGCCAGGCCCATCACGAACCGCCCCAGGCCGCACATCCGCTCGGCCCGCATCGGATTGCGCTTGTAGGGCATCGCCGAGGAGCCCACCTGCTCCTTCTCGAACGGCTCCTCGAGCTCGCCCCACGCGGCTGCCAGGCGGAGGTCGTTGCCCGCCTTGTGCGTCGACTCCGACACGCCGGCGAGGGCCGCGCAGACCTGCGAATCGACCTTCCGCGTGTAGGTCTGGCCGGTGACCTCGTACGACGAGTGGAAGCCGAGCTTCTGCGCCACGAGCTCGTCGAGCCGGCGAACCTTGGCGTGGTCGCCCCCGAACAGCTCGAGGAAGCTCGCCTGGGTGCCGGTGGTGCCCTTCACGCCCCGGGCCCGGAGCAGCTTGCGGCGGTGGGTGACCTCCTCGAGGTCGAGGATCAGATCGTGGATCCACAGGCAGATCCGCTTGCCGATCGTGGTGGGCTGAGCGGGCTGCAAGTGGGTCCGCCCCAGGCAGACCAGGCCCTTCGTCTCCAACGCCCGGGCCGCGAGCCGCTCGATCACCGTGGCCAGCCGGGCCGCGACCAGGTCGAGCGACTCCCGCATCATGATCAGGTCGACGTTGTCGGTGACGAAGGCGCTGGTGGCCCCGAGGTGGATGATCGGCCGGGCCGACGGCGCGGCGTCGGCGAACGCGTGGAGGTGCGCGAAGACATCGTGCCGCATCCGCCGCTCGTAGTCGGCCGCCTTGGCGAAGTCGACCGGCGCGAGGTTCGCCCGCATCTCGGCGAGCTGTCCCGACGAGATCGGCAGGCCCAACTCCGCTTCAGCCTCGGCGAGCGCCAGCCACGCCTTTCGCCAGAGCGTGTAGCGGTGGTTGTCGCTCCAGAGCCGTGTCATTTCGGCCGACGCATAGCGGGAAGCGAGCGGATTGTCCCAGTGGTCGCGCGGATCGGACGGCAGGTCGGTGTTCACGAGCGGACTCCGGGGGGGCGGGACGAGGCCGCGGGGCCACGTCCGGCGGCCTCGCCACCGCGAGCCATCTTGCAGAACAAACGCTCGAGTGCCAGCCGGGCCCGCAGCCCGCGGGAGGCCTCCCCCTTGAGCGCGAGATCCAGGTCGAGCAGCCAGACCGGCAGCCGCCGTGCCCGCCGCGGCCCCAGCTGCTGGAGCGACTCCTTGGCCTGGGCGAGCGCCTTGGGCCAGGCGGCCACGCCCGCCTCGCGAAGCGCCTGCTCCACGCCGGCCGGCCGGCCGGCGCCGGCGGGAAGGGCCAGCAGCCGCGCCGCCGTCGAGAGCCGCCGCAGCACGCTGGCCATCTGCGCCGCGATGCCGATCGGGTTCTCGCCGGAATCGAGCAGGTCGGCGAGTTCGCGAAGTGCCCGCTTCGTGTCGCCGCCGGCCGCCGCGTCGACCATGCCCCACGCCGTCCGCTCCTGCGGCGAGCCGGCGAAGTCGTCGACGGCCTCCGGCGGGATCGCCTGCTGGCGGGCCTGCGGGTCGGTGGCCGCCGCGAGCCGCGCCAGGGCCTGGTCGATCTGGCCGAGGCTGCCGCCGAGACGCTCGAGCAGCCGCTCTGCGGTGGCGGCGGCGAGCGTGATGCCGTGCCGCGACGCGGCCCAGGTGCGAATCCATCCGCCAAGGTTGGCTCGGGGCGGGATCGAGGTGTCGATCGCGAGCCCCTGCTTGGCGACGGCCTTTGCCAGCCTCGTGGTGGAGGGCAGGCTGCGGACCTCGAGCACCACGAGGCCCCGGCGGCCGCGGGGGGATCCCGCGATCGTCTCGAGACGCTCACGGGCCGCGGTCACGAAGGTATCCGCGTTCCGCACGACCGCGGCCCGGGTCGCCGTGGCGAACAAGGGGATCGTGGCCGCTTCGTCGAACACGTCTCGCGGATCGAGTTCGGCCGCGCCGTCGAACTCGCGCCACGCCCACGAGCGATCAGCCTCTTCGGGACAGAGCCGCGTTCGCATGAGCTCGAGCAGGTGGAGCACGAGGAACGGTTCGTCGCCGTGCAGCACCACCAGCGACGGTTCGCCGAGGTTCCAGTCTTCGGGAGTGGCGAGGATCTCGAGCGCGGAAGGGGTGCCGGCCACGGGCAGCTCGCGGGGCGGGAGCGGTTGCCCCGCGAAACCCGTCGCGAGACGGGGCGAGTGTAGTGGGCGGCGCGGGGGAGCGTCAGCCGTCGCGGTTCACGGTGCGGTGGGAAGCGGGCGGAGGCCGCCGAGCTTGCCCCCGAGCCGGGGCGGGGCGATCGAGACCTGGTCGGCCGATGTCGCGGAGCCCACGTTGCCCGCCAGATCCGCGGCCTCGATCCGGATCGACACCTTCGCGGGCACCGCCTTGTCGGGGACCCAGCGGTGCTCCCCCTGGTTCTCCAGACCGGTGGCGATCGTGGCCCACGGACCGTCGGGATTCGGCGAGTAGAGCAGGCGCACGGACCGCGGGGCGATCAGCGGCTCGTGGACGACGTAGCGGATCACCAGGGCGCCGTCCGGTGTCGACTCGTCGCGGCTGATCGCGGTGAGTTCCGCCTGGGGCGGCTCCTGGTCGACGCCGATCCACGCGTCGGGAGCCGCACCGGACCGCGGCCCCCCCGAGTCGTCCGCGGCGTCCGCTACGAGTTCGAGGCGGACGCCGTACAGGCCGGCTGCCGGAAGGGTGACGTCGATCGGGCTGCGGCCGTCGTTGTCGATCGCCGTGCGCTGCCAGGTGACGCCGGCATCCTGCGTGGTCCAGAGTTCCGCCCGCATGCGGCCGGCGGGACCGCGGACATCGGGCACCTCGTAGTCCCAGGCGAAGCGCCTCGACTTGGAGAGCTGCAGCGGACGACCGCGGTATTCCATGCCGGCGCCGGCCGCGGCGATTCCTGTGTCATCGCTGGCCTGACGCGGCGGCGCGGATCCGGGATCCGCCTTGGGCAGCGAGCCTGCCGACGTGGCCGTAGGCCTCACCAGCACGCTCTTTCCCGCGGTGACGGCGGCCGACGGTGGCGGCGCGGGCTGTCCGTCGGACCAGCTTCCCGCCCGCTCGGCAGGCCAGCCCGAACCCGAGGGGGCGGTCGCGGCGGGAGGTGCTGGATCACCGACCGCCGTGTCGCCGGCCGCGGTGGCCGGGTGCTCCTCGAAGGGCAGGGGCGGCACCCCGATCTCCTGGGCGAGGGCCGTCTGATCGACGGCGGGATCGGCGTTCTCGAGCGTGAGTTGCTTGACGCTCTGATTGCCGGCCGAGTCGGCGATCGCGATCCGCACCGTCAGCGCGGGCACCTTCTCTCCCACCCACCAGATCTCTTCGCCGACGAGATGGGCGGGCGACTCGCGGGCGAGGATGGCCTGCGCCGCGACCGACTTCCAGCCATTGTCGCCCGGCCCGCGGTACTCGACCTTCAACGACTCGAGGTTGAGCGAGTCGTCGGCGGCGGCGTAGCGGCAGATGATCTCGCCGTCGGCGCCCTTCCAGACCCGGCCGGCCAGCCGTGGCCCGGCGGCATCGACGAGCACACGGATGTCGGGGCCCTCGCCCCCCCGGGATCGTCCCTTGCCGTCGATGGATCGCAGCCGGAACCAGTACTCGCCGTCCGTCTCGGCGCGAAAGGTGAACGACGTGGCCGTCGGGGCCGCTTCACCGACGGTCCGCCAGCTCACCCCGAGATCGCTCGACACGTTGAGCACGACTTTCCGGGGTGTCGCGTCGGTGTCGGGATCGGAGGTCTTCGGCAGGCGGAACGGGATCGAGAACGTGCGGTGCTTGGTGCGGACCAGTTCCGGCAGGCCGCTCGCGGGCGGCTCCGCGAGTCCGCGGGCGGCGGCCAATCCCGCGATCGCCCCGACGGCGAGCAGGAGCGCCCGCCGCACGCGGGTCGAGCAAAGGCTGATTGGTGCCGTGCATGCCATGTCGTCGTATGTCGGTAATTCACAACCGGAAAAGTCACTGTTTCTCGCCAAGGTCGCCGGAATCGTCAGAATCGGCGGCTCTCGACGGGCGGCAGGGGCGCGGTCGCGGGATTTGGGCCGACCGGGCAAGCAGGGGGAATTTCCCTGGACCGGTCCGCCGTGATGTCCTCATAATCGGTGTCCGGCCAGGGTGACACTGGGCCAGGGGCGGAAGCGCAGGGTTCCGCTGGGCCCCGAGGAGCTGCCGACCGGCCCTGCCTTTGCCGGTGGACTCGAGCCCGTGCCAGCGTTTCTGACAACCCTGATCCTGCTCGCCCTGCTCGTCGCGGGGGCCGTGGCCGCGATCCTGTTCATCCGACGGACGTGGCTGCGGACCGATGACGGTCGTGACGACTGGGAAAGGGCGCTTGGCGACTACAAAAATCTCCGCGAGCAGGGTGTGCTGAGCGAAGAGGAATACCGAAACATAAGAACACTCGTCGAACCGCGGACGCGGCTCGGCACGCCCGCGTCCGCCGGCCGGCCCCGTCCTGCCGTCGAGTCCCATGGGCCGCTGAACGAGAGGAAATGAGCTGATGCCATCCGGAAAAGACGTCGGCGGGATCGGGCGCCGTGGCGCCGGCGGGACGACGAAGAAGAACGCCTTCTGCTCGTTCTGCCGGAAGAGTTACCGCGACGTCGGCCCGCTCGTCGAGGGTCCCGGAGACGTCTACATCTGCGGCGAGTGCATCGAGCTCTGCCAGTCGATCCTCGACCAGGAGCGGAAGCGGCGCGGCACCGGCAAGCAGCTGTTCACGGTGATCCCCTCGCCGCGGGAGATCGTCGCCCACCTCGACCAGTACGTGATCGGGCAGCACCACGCGAAGCGGGTGCTGGCCGTCGCGGTGCACAGCCACTACAAGCGGCTCAACCTCGGCCGCGAGGCGGGGGACGTCGAGGTCGACAAGTCGAACATCCTCCTGCTCGGCCCGACCGGCTGCGGCAAGACGCTGCTCGCCCGCACCCTCGCCCGGATCCTCGATGTGCCCTTCGCGATCGGCGACGCCACCACGCTCACCGAGGCGGGCTACGTCGGCGAGGACGTCGAGAACCTGCTCCTCAAGCTGCTCAATGCGGCCGACTTCGACATCGAGGCCGCCCAACGGGGTGTGCTCTACATCGACGAGATCGACAAGATCGGCAAGACGAGCCAGAACGTCTCGATCACCCGCGACGTGTCGGGCGAGGGTGTGCAGCAGGCGCTGCTGAAGATGCTCGAGGGCACGGTCGCCAACGTGCCGCCGCAGGGCGGACGCAAGCACCCCGAGCAGCAGTACATCCAGATCGACACCTCGAACATCCTGTTCATCTGCGGCGGGACCTTCGTGGGGATCGAGAAGATCATCGGCAAGCGGCTCGGCAAGAAGACGATCGGCTTCGGGCAGCCCACGGGCCACCGCCATGATGCCGACCTCGCCGAACTCCTGCCCCAGGTCGACTCCGACGACATCCTCGAGTTCGGCCTGATCCCCGAGCTCGTCGGCCGACTCCCGGTGATCTCGTCGCTGCAGCCCCTCGACGAACCGGCGCTGGTCAACGTGCTCAAGGAGCCGAAGAACGCGCTGGTGAAGCAGTATCAGAAGATGTTCGGCCTCGAGAACTGCACGCTGGAGTTCACCGACGAGGCGCTCGTGGCGATCGCCCGCAAGGCGATGCGGAAGGAGACCGGGGCCCGCGGCCTGCGGTCGATCATGGAGGACGTGATGCTCGACATCATGTTCGATCTCCCGGACAACCAGGGGGCGACCTACGTGATCAACGAGCGGAACGTCGAGGGTACCGAGCCGGTCGTGCCGATCCGCGAGGCCCGCACCAAGAGCGCCTGATACGGGTCGCACGTGATCCCCGCGTGTCGCGGGCTCGGGGCCACCCGTGCCTGAGAGGGGCGCGGGTTTTCAACCCGCGGCGCACCTCCGCAGACCCCGCACCGGAGTCCCCGATCTCCGAGCCATGCGTTGGCCCGCATGCCCGCATCGCTTACGCGATTGCGGCTTCCTGACGCCCCGAGTCGCGCCCGGCAAGGAATGACCAGTCCTGCATCTGCCGTGCCGAACAGGACTGGCAGAATGCCCGTCGCGAACGTCCGGCGACGGGCACGGGCGGCCCCGAGCCTTGCGAACGCGCGAGGCTCATGTGTGACCCGTATGAGCGCGGCTCGGCGAAGAGAGACGACCTGGCCCGACGGCCGATGCTCGACCGCGACGGCTCGCTCAGGCCGATTTCCGCTGTCGGTCGGCGGCCGCATCGAGGGCTGGAAGGCGGATCGTCATCGCGGTGCCGCGGCCCGGTGCGCTCTCGACCCGGATTCTGCCCCGGTGGGCCTCGACGATCTCGCGGCAGGAGGCGAGCCCCATGCCGCTGCCCCCCTTGCCGGTCTCGTCCGGCCCGGCCTTGGTGGTGAAGTGCGGCTCGAAGATCCGCCGCATCACGTCCGGCGGCATGCCGCAGCCGGTGTCGCGGACCATCGCGTCGACGAACCCGGAAGGCTCGTCGTGCGTCAGCCGGATGATCAGGCGGCCGCCAGTGGGCATGGCCTGCCGGGCGTTGACCATCAGGTTGATGAGCACCTGCTGGAGTTGGCCCGGACTGGCCGAGACCCTCGGGACGGGCGCGAACTCCCGCTCCACCTGGATGCGGAACTTCATCATCTCCCGTTCCAGGAGCACGAGCACGTCGTCGACCAGGAGCCCCAGGTCCACCGGCTCGAACCGGTTCGAGCGGCTCCGCGACATCGACAGCACGCTCGCCGTGATCTTCGCCGCCCGCGTGCCGGCTGACAGAATTCGCTCGAGGGCCTTGTCGCGGGTGGCCTGGTCGCGGTGCCGCAGCCCCATTCGGGCGTAGTTGAGGATCGTGGTCAGGGCATTGTTGAACTCGTGGGTGGTCGTGCCCACCAGTTCGCCGAGGCTGGCCTGCTTGCGGGCTTCGAGCAACTGCCTGCGGAGGTCACCGATTTCGGCCGCATGCCGGGAGGCCGCCTCGGCGAGTTCCCCACGGAGCCGCACCGCCTCACCGGCGAAGGCCTTGGGGAGGGCTGTGTCCGGGACGACGATCAGGCTGCGACAGGAGGGATCCCCCGCGTTCCGTCCGCCGCTGTCCGGGAGTTGGAGCATGTGATCGATCTGGCCCGTCGGTTCCCGGACGCAAGGTTCGCCCGGGCCGCAACCTCGGGCCGACCGTGACGGTCGACGCCGTCGCGCGCCCCGAAACCGCTGCCGCCGCAGGAGTTGTGTCGACTCCGGGGGTATCGTCGCGGATCTTCGCGGGCCTGTAGAATGGGTCGATCGCTCCGTTCCGGTGTCTCGACCGTTCAAGGTTCCGCATTCCGGCATCCCATTTCGGCATGCCCGGTTCGGCGGCGAGTTCGCCGGACAGCCCGATCGTGCTGACTGCGGGAGGACTGTGGCCCCATGCTGATCGACCGCCCTGCCCGCCCCGCTCGTCCGCGGCCCGCGTTCACGATCGTCGAACTGCTGGTCGTGATCTCGATCATCGGGCTGATCATCGGCATGCTCCTGCCGGCCGTGCAGTCGGCCCGTGAGGCGGCCCGCCGCACGCAGTGCAAGAACAACCTGAAGCAGATCGGTCTGGCGATGACCATGTATCTCGATCGCAAGACCAAGGGACGATTTCCCGTCGCCGCCGGCCTGCCGAGCTCGGAGATCCTGCTCCGCTGGCCGACTGAGCCGATCCGCCCGAGCATCGCAGCGGCGCTCGGCTCCTACATGGAGAACAACAGGGAGTCGTTCCGCTGCCCCTCCGACACGATCTACTTCGCCCGCGATTCGGGTTCGGCGGAGGGCCAGAAGATCCAGGCGCGGCTGGCCGAAATCCCGCCGGCGCAGCGGCCTGCCGAGTACCAGAATGTTCCCTACGAGGGGACGAGCTACGAGTACCCCATCCGGCGGCTGCTCGTCTCCAGCGGGACGCGGAGCGGCATGCAGGGACGCACCCGTGAGGAGGCTCTGACGTCGAGTCGGCTCGGCAGCAACCTCTCCTCCTCGAAGCTCTGGGTGCTCTACGAGTTCGGGCCGTTCCACATGACCGGCTTCGCGGGCCTGTTTCCCGCCGACGAATCCGACATGAACCGTCCCGACGACCCGAACTGGCAGCCGCCGGAAGGGTCGCGGAACTTTCTCTACTTCGACGGCCACGTCGACAATCTCTGAACCCACGTCCGCCGCGCCGAGAGGAGACCCGATTCATGACGACTGCCACGATCCGTGCCGGAAGCGGCCCGCGCTCGATCCGCACCGACAGCGGCGGGCGGCCTTGGGGATGGTGGGCGGCGGCCCTTGCTGCCGTCCTCTCCCTGGCGCTGGTCGGTGCCTGGCTGCTCGGCTGGATCAGCTTCGGGACCGATCCCCGCGTGGCCGAAATCCAGCAGATGCAGGAGGAGGCTCGCAGGCAGTTCGCCGATGTGGGAGGGCCGCGGACAATCGCCGAGGCGACGGCCGCGGTCACCGCGATGAACACGATCCGAGCGAAGGTCGAGGCGTTGCCGCCGCATCTCAAGCCGCAGGTCGAGCAGCAGGGGCGGAACGTCTTCCGCTCGGCGATGCGGGCCCGGATCGACGCCTACTTTGCGGCTCCGGTGGCGAGTCGGCAGGCCGAACTCGACCGGCAGATCGATCAGGAAGAGATGATGCGAAAGGCCTTCGAGGCTGGTCAGGCCGTCGCGAACATGGTCGGCGGCGGGCAGCAGGGAAGCCAGCAGCAGGCGGGCCAGGGAAGCCAGCGGGGCGGCGGCTCACCGCAGGGCGGATCCGAAGAGGACAGGAATCGCTGGCGGAAGTCGATCATCGACAGCACGACGCCCGAGCAGCGGGCGCGGTACGTCGAGTATCGCCGCGCGATGGAAGAACGCCGTGAGCAGCGCGGGATGACGTCGGGCTGGGGCAGGTGAGGCCGTGTCCGACACGCTCGGGCTGCTCGAAGAGGCTCGGCAGATCGCCACGGATCTCGGCTACGAGGTCCGCGAGGAGCCGCTCGGCGACCTGCCCGGAGGACCCTGCACGGTCGGCGGTGTGCGGCGGGTCATCCTGAATCTCGAGCACTCCGCCTCGGACCGCCTCGACGGGCTGCTCAGGGCGCTCGTCGACGACCCGCGACTCGCCGCCGAACCGACCAGCCGCCTGCTCGCTGCCCGGCTGCACGCGCTCAAAAGCCCGTGAGGTGAAGTCCGGGGCCGCGCGTGCTTCGGCCGTACGGCTCACGCCGTGACGCTTCCGTGAAGCCGTGATGCCGCAAGCGGCTGCACCGGAAGTCCTGATCGCGTGAGCGATGGGGGCAGCGTGACGAGTGCGGCCGGGTGATGCCCGGAGGACTGAGGGTCAGCGGCAGCCCCTCGCCCGCGGCGCGCCCGGATCTCAGCCCGATGCCCCACGGCCGCCGGCCGGTTCCCGATAGAGCCCGTGGCTGGCGATGTAGGCCTCTACGGCCCGCGGGGTGCGGAAGCGGATGCTGCGCCCGGCGGCGACGGCCTCCCGGAGGTCGCTCGAGCGGACGCCGATGGCGGGCATCCGCACTCGCGCCGCGACGAGCCGCGTGGCGTGGTCGGCGCCGAGCATCGCGGCCACGGCGGGCTCGCGGACGATGGCCGACACGTCGTCGAGCCCGGCACGCTCCACCACGAGCGTCTCCCAGCGGTCGAGGATGCGCCGTGGTTCCCGCCAGGTCGGCAGCTGCGCGAGGCTGTCGGGCCCGAGCAGCAGCACGAGGGCGTCGTGCGGATGCCGGGCGGCCAGGTCGGCAAGCGTGTCGATCGTGTAGCTCAGGCCCCCCCGGTCGAGCTCGACCGTCGAGACGGCGAACGCGGGGTGGCCCCCGACCGCCAGCGTGAGCATCGCCACGCGGTGATCCGTCTCGGCGAGCCGGCGATCCTGCTTGTGCGGCGGAATGGCGGCCGGCACGAACAGCACGCGGTCGAGTCCGGCCTGCTCGCGGCAGCACTCCGCGGCGATCAGGTGACCGACGTGAACCGGGTCGAAGCTGCCGCCGTACACGCCGATCCGCATCGTCACCTCCGCCGAAGACTGCCCCCGCCGCAGCCGATGGACCGGTCGGCCGCCGGGCGGGTCTACTCGGGCTCATGCCCAAGCAGCATACGACGCAGCGGGAACTCTTCGAGAGCCGCGACCGGTGGGACGAAGACGACGCCCGAAGGGGCACCGTGGCCACCGTCGTGCTCCCGGAGGGGGTGGAGAAGCCGCTGGACTACCTGGTGCCCGAGTCGCTCGCCGCCCAGGTCGAGCCGGGCCGGCGGGTTCGCGTGCCGCTCGGCCGCGCCAATCGCGAGACGCTCGCCTACTGCGTGGCGGTGCGGCACGGGGAGCTTCCCCAGGCGCCGCTGAAGAGCGTCATCGGGGTCGAAGACGAGAGGCCGCTGCTCTCGTCCAGGATGCTGGACCTCACGAAGTGGATGGCCGAGCGCTGGATGGCCCGCTGGGGCGAGGTGCTCGAGGCGGTGCTCCCGGCGGGCGTCCGGCTGCGGAATCGTGTCCGGCTCGCGCCGCTGCTCGTGGCCACGGGGGCCGCTCCGCCGCGGAAGCCCTCTCCGGCGCAGGCGAAGGTGTTGGCCGCCGCCGGCGCGCCCCGGACGGCCGACCAGCTCGCCGCGGCGAGCGGCGCGAGCCGTGCGGTGGTGCAGCGGCTGGTGAAGCTCGGCCTCCTCGCCGAGGCGGGGGCCGTGGAGCGGCCGCGGCCGACCACGGCCGCGCGACCGCGGATCGCCCACGACAAGCCGGCGGAACTCTCGACGCCCCAGTCGCAGGCGCTGGCTGCGATCGGCGGGGCGATGGCCGCCGGCCGGCACGAGACGATCGTCCTGTTCGGCGTCACGGGAAGTGGCAAGACGGAGGTCTACCTGCAGGCGGTGGAGGAGACGGTTTCGTACGGCCGGCAGGCGATCGTGCTGGTCCCGGAAATCAGCCTCACCCCGCAGACCTGTGACCGCTTCCGCTCCCGCTTCGGCACGGTCGCCGTGCTCCACAGCCACCTCACGCCCGCCGAGCGGCACGCCCAGTGGCGGGAGATCGCCTCCGGCCGTGTGAACGTCGTGGTCGGAGCCCGGTCGGCGATCTTCGCACCGACCCCGCGGCTGGGGCTCGTGGTGATCGACGAGGAGCACGAGTCGTCGTTCAAGCAGGGCACGGCGCCCCGCTACCACGCCCGCGACGTGGCCGAGTGGATCGCACGGGCCGAGGGCGTGCCGCTCGTGCTCGGGTCGGCGACCCCCTCGCTCGAGACCTTCGCCCGCTGCCTGTCGGGCGAGTGGACGATGTGTCGGCTGGCGGAGCGGGTCGGAGGGGGGCAGCTGCCGGCGGTGATGACCGTCGACCTCCGAGAGCGGGGCAGCCGGTCCCGCGGGGCGGTGAGCCCGCGGCTCGCCGCGGGCATTTGCTGGGCCCTCGACGCCGGCGGTCAGGTGATGCTGCTGCTCAACCGGCGGGGGTTCGCCACGCACGTGCAGTGTCAGGCCTGCGGGCACGTCGCCCGCTGCGGGCAGTGCGATCTCGCGCTCACGCTCCATCAACCGGGCAGCCGGGGCATCTGCCACGGCTGCGGGCTCGTGGCCAGGCTGCCGGCCGACTGCCCGGACTGCCGCACGCCCGGGCTCGTGCACTCCGGCACCGGCACCCAGCGGCTCGAGGAGCAGGTGCGAAGGGCCTTCCCCGATGCTGCGGTGGCGCGGATGGACACCGACACCATGCGGACGCGGGGCAGCCACGAGCGGACGCTCGACGCCTTTCGCAACCGGGAACTCGACATCCTCGTGGGCACCCAGATGATCGCCAAGGGGCTCGACTTCCCGGCCGTGATGCTCGTGGGGGTGGTGAACGCCGACGCCGCCCTGCACCTGGCCGACTTCCGGGCCGCGGAACGGACCTGCCAGCTCGTCACGCAGGTGGCGGGCCGCAGCGGCCGCGGCCCGCTCGGCGGACGGGTGGTGGTGCAGACCAGCACCCCCGACCACCCCGCGATCCGGTCCGCGGCGAGCCACGACTACGAGGCCTTCGTCCGCAGCGAACTGCCGGCCCGCGAGGCGCTCCTCTATCCGCCCTTCGGCAGCATCGTGCGGATCGTGGTCCGGAGCCTCGACGAGCAGGCGGCGGCGGCGTGGGCCGGCACGATCGCCGACCGGCTGCGGCGCGAGGCGGACGGAGCACCTGGCGTTCGCGTGCTGGGTCCGGCGCCCGCGCCGATCGCCCGCCTCCGCGACCGTTTCCGCTGGCATCTCCAGGTGCACGGCTCCGACGGGTCGGCCCTGCGGGCGCTCGTGGCCCGGGGCACGGAGGGCCTCAAGACACCCGACGGCGTGGCGTGGATCATCGACGTCGACCCCGTCGATATGATGTGAGGATGGTTCGCACCCGCACGCCACGAGGCGGGTGCCCACGGACACGGCGCAGCGCATGGCTTACCGGTCGGTCACCGACATCCTCGGCGAGACGAGCCTCGAGCGGAAGGTTCGCTTCCTCTTCGGCCTGTGCATGTTCCTGCTGATCGCCGGCAGCTTCTGGTGGTACGGCAGCCGCACCGAGCAGCTGGTGTTCGCGACCACCCGGACGACCGGCCGACACCTGGTCGATGCGATCATGCTCCAGCACCACTGGAAGACGCTCGAGCAGGAGCAGCTGCGGTCGAGCCTCATCGAGACGCTCGGCCGGACGCTCCAGAATCAACCCTACAGCTGGCGGCTGCTCGATCCCGACGCATCTCCCGAGGAGCGGGCCGGGTACAAGCGACTGGACGCCGCGGTGCTCGACTACTTCCGCGACCGGCCGCCGGCCCCGGGCGGGTTCCCGGCGGAGTATCGCGAGTTCCGCACCGAGGACGCGTCCGAATACCACTACTACCAGCCGGTGCGAGCGAAGAAGAACTGCCTCGTCTGCCACCAGTATCGCGGGCTGATCGGCGAACTCCCGGCGGGTCTGGATGAAGCCGTCAACCTGCGGCTCGCCGAGAACGACCTGATGGCCGTCGTGAAGGTCGTGATGCCCGACGCGGCGACGCGCAAGGCGATCAACTGGAACCGGGCCATCCTTCTGGCGACGGCCATCATGACGGTCTTCCTGGCGATGCTCGCCGCCTACGCGATCGTCCGGTACGTGATCGTGAAGCCCCTGCAGCATCTCCGCGACGTGACCGACGAGGTCCGCCGCGGCAACGTCGACGCGCGGGCGGACATCCACACCGCCGACGAGTTCGAGGAGGTCGGCCTGGCCTTCAACCGCATGCTCCGCGGCCTGATCGAGTCGCAGGAGGACCTGCGAAAAGCCAATGCGGCCCTCGACGGCAAGGTCGACGAACTCGCCCAGGCGAACCTCAACCTCTACGAGATGAACCGGCTCAAGGGAGACTTTCTCGCCACCATGAGCCACGAACTGCGGACGCCGCTCAACAGCATCATCGGCTTCTCCGACGTGCTCGGCTCCATCGAGTCGCTCGACCTGAAGCAGAAGCGGTATGTCGAGAACATCCGCTCCTCCGGCCGGATGCTCCTGGAGATGATCAACGACATCCTCGACCTCGCGAAGATCGAGGCCGGCAAGATGGATGTCCGGCCGGCCCCCTTCGACCTGGAGCCGGTCGTTTCGGCCCAGTGCGACATGGTCCGGCCGCTCGCGGATCGCAAGCGGATCGACCTGGGGCATCGGGTCGGCGCCGGCCTCGACGCCGTGGAGCAGGATCAGGCCAAGGTGCAGCAGATCCTCGCCAACCTGCTCTCCAACGCGGTGAAGTTCACCCCCGACGGCGGCCGGGTGTCGGTCGACGCACGGGTCGAGGAGGCGGAGGAGGGGCCCTCCCGCAGCTTCCTGATCGAGGTCGCGGATACCGGCGTGGGCATCGCGGAGGAGGAGCGGCAGGCGATCTTCGAGAAGTTTCGCCAGGGGCGGGTCTTCCAGAGCGACGACGCGATGACGCGGGAGTTTTCGGGAACGGGCCTTGGCCTGTCGATCGTGCGCGAACTCTGCCGGCTGCTCGGCGGTGACGTGGCGTTCGAGAGCCAGCTCGGGCGCGGCAGCACGTTCACCGTGCGGCTCCCGCTCCGGCTCGTGCCCCCCGACCAGGAGTCGGCGGCGGACCCGACGGCGGCCGTCCGGGAGGTCGCCTGACGGGCGGGCAGGGGCGCATGGACCAGGGAGGAGCGTGAGATGCCGGGCAATCGCGAGGTCGACGAGGCGGAGGTGGTGCTGTTCACCGACGGCGCCTGCAGCGGCAATCCGGGCCCGGGCGGCTGGGCCTACATCCTCCGCCATCCGGGCAGCGGCCGCGAGACGCAGGATTTCGGCGCGGAGCCGGCCACCACCAACAACCGGATGGAACTCACGGCCGTGGTCCGCGGGCTCGAGCAGCTCAAGCGGCCGTCGGTCGTCGAACTGGTGACGGACAGCAAGTACGTCGGCACCGGACTCTCGGAATGGCTGCCGCGCTGGAAGCAGCAGGGCTGGCGGAGAAAGGAGAAGGGCAGGCTCGTGCCCGTGAAGAACGAAGACCTCTGGCGGGAACTCGACCGGCTCGCGGCCGCGCACACGATCCGCTTCTCCTACGTGGCCGGCCACTCCGGTCACGCCGAGAACGAGGAGTGCGACCGGCTCGCGGTCGAGGCCTATCGGGAGCTGCAGCGGAATGGTGGCTGACGCCGGCCTCGCGACCCGCCTTGAACGGCTGCCGGGGGTGGGGACCGCGCGCGGGGAGAAGCTGGCGAAGCTCGGGCTGACGACGGTCCGCGACGCCCTGATGCACTTCCCTCGCGAGTACCGCGACTTCTCGGGAGCCCACGCCCTCGCGGATCTCCGCGAGGGGGAGCATGCGTCGATCGTCGGCGACGTGACCGACGTCGGCTCGCGGACGCTCCACTCGGGCCGCACCATGCTCACGGTGATCCTCGACTGCGGTGGGGGCCGCGCGCGGGCCGTGTGGTTCAGCATGCCGTTCATGGCCAAGCGGTTCGCCAAGGGCATGCGGGTGGTGGTCGCCGGTCAGCCACGCCTCTCGAGCGGCACGTGGGAGTTCGCCCATCCCGACGTCCGCTGGCTGGCCGGAGGGGAGGAAGCCCACGCGTCCGACTGGCTGGCCGTCTATCCACTCGCCGAGGGCGTGCAGCAGTCGCACGTGCGGCTGGCCGTGCAGGCGGCCCTCGACCATGCGGCCGGCGCCTGCCCGGAGGCGCTGCCGGAGGAGATGCTCGCCGCCAAGGACCTGCTGGCCATCGAGCAGGCCTTCCGCGAGATCCACTGCCCCTCGTCCCGCGAGATGATCGGCCGGGCGCGGCGCCGGTTCGTCTACCAGGAGCTGCTGATGCTGCAGCTGGCCCTGCGGATGCACCGCAGCCGGCAGCAGCGGGCCAAGGCGGCGCCGGCCATTCCGGTCGACCTTCGGCTCGATGCCCGGATCAGGGCCCGCTTTCCCTTCGAGTTCACCCCGGCCCAGAAGCGGGTCTGCGCGGAGCTCGCCGCCGACATGGCCCGCACCGAGCCGATGAACCGGCTCCTCCAGGGGGACGTGGGCAGCGGCAAGACGGCCGTCGCGGTCTACGCGATGCTCGCCGCCGTGGGCACGCGGGTCGCAGCGGACTCGAACGAGCGCTTTCAGGCGGCCATCATGGCGCCCACCGGGCTGCTCGCCCGGCAGCACCACCAGACGCTCTCCCGCCTGCTCGCCGGGAGCGGCGTCGAGGTCGAGCTGCTCGTGGGCGGCCAGACCGCGAAGCGGCGCGAGGCGGCCCTGGAGCGGATCGCCGCCGGCACCGCCGGAATCGTGGTCGGCACCCAGGCCCTCGTCGCGGGGGCGGCCAGGTTTCGGCACCTCGCGCTGGTGGTCATCGACGAGCAGCACCGCTTTGGCGTGCTCCAGCGGGCCGTGCTCCAGCAGGGGCAGGCCGATCCCCACACGCTGGTGATGACGGCCACGCCGATCCCCCGCACCATCGCCCACGCGGTGTACGGCGACCTCGATGTGTCGACGCTCGACGAGCCGCCGCCGGGCCGCCAGCCGGTGGCCACCTACCGCGTCGGCCCCGACGACCTCGACCGGTGGTGGGAGTTCGTGCGGAAGAAGCTCGCCGGCGGCCGGCGCGGCTACGTGGTGGTGCCGGCCGTCGAGGAGTCGAAGCGGGATCTCGCCACGATCGCCTCGGCCTACGAGGCGCTCGCCAACGGGCCGCTGGAGGCGTTTCGGCTCGGATTGGTGCACGGGCGGCTCCAGCCCACGGAGAAGGCGGCCGTGATGGAGGAGTTTCGCGGCGGGCGTCTCGACGTGCTCGTCGCGACCAGCGTGATCGAGGTGGGCATCGACGTGCCCGAGGCGACGATCATGACGATCCTCGACGCGGAGTCGTTCGGGCTCGCCCAGCTGCACCAGCTGCGTGGCCGCGTGGCCCGGGGCGCGACCCAGGGCATCTGTGGAGCGGTGATGTCGTCGCAGGGAGAGCCGCATCCCCGCGTCGACGCCTTCGTCGCCACCACGGACGGCTTCACGCTGGCCGAAACCGACCTGCGCCTCCGCGGTCCCGGCGACCTCGTGGGCACGCGGCAGAGCGGCATGCCGCCGCTGTATCTCGCCGACCTGCTGCGGGACGGCTCGGTCGTGGCGGAGGCCCGTCGCGACGCCCTCGAGCTGTTCGAGAAGGATCCCGCGCTCGCCGATCCTTCCCTGGAGCGGCTGCGGAAGCTGATCCTCGACCGCTGGGGAGCGACGCTCGGCCTCGGCGAAGTGGCCTGACGTCCCTGCGACCCGAGGAGCGCGGGTTTCCAACTCGTGCCGCTCGGGTGGCTGGCGCGACGGCTCATCGGAAGCCCCGGGCCTGGGAGTAGCACGGGTTTCCAACCCGTGCCGCTGGGGTAGCTGGCGCGACGGCTCATCGGAAGCCCCAATCGCGTGAGCGATGGGGGCCGCCCCACGCTCGGCGTCGGCTCGGGGCCGCCCGTGCCCTCTCGCTGGACGCTCGCCTCGGGCATCATGCCCTCGGCTCACTGCGTGTCCGCACCGCTTCGGCATCCTGCCTTCGCTTGCTCCCCCAGCCCGCTCGAGGGCACGGGCGACCCCACGCTGCGTCTCGGCTCGGATGAAGGCTTTCGACCCGCGAGCCGAGTAGCGCGGGTTTTCAACCCGCGGTGCAGCCCACCGGGCTCAGCGCACCGCTGCGGGCCCAAACGTCGACTCGGCCCCTGCAGACTCGCCTGCTACCGGCCCCGATCAGCCGACCAAAATCGGCTCGCTGGATCGCCAGGCCGTTCCGTCGCGGACGACGCTGTGGTAGAGCGTGTCGCGCTCGACCGGTTCCCGACCCGCCTCGCGGATCAATCGCGTGATCTCGTCCACGGAGAGCACCTCGGGCGTCGTCGCACCGGCGTCGTGGTAGATCAGTTCGTGGCGGACGGTGCCGTCGATGTCGTCGGCGCCGTAGGCGAGCGACGCCTGGGCCGTGCCGATGCCGAGCATGATCCAGTAGGCCTTGATGTGATCGAAGTTGTCGAGCACGAGCCGGCTGACGGCCATCGTCCGCAGGCTCAACGCCGGCGACGGCTTCGAGAGATGGGCGAGCCGCGTGTTGTCGGGATGAAACGCGAGCGGGATGAACGTCTGGAAGCCGCCCGTCTCATCCTGCAGGTCACGCAGGCGGAGCAGGTGGTCGGTGCGATGGAAGGCGTTTTCGATGTGGCCGTAGAGCATCGTGGCGTTGCTCCGCAGGCCGAGTTCGTGGGCCGTGCGGTGGATGTCGAACCACTCCTGGGTGTCGGCCTTGTGCTCGCAGATCTTGTCGCGGATCTCGGGGTGGAAGATCTCCGCACCGCCGCCCGGCAGGCTGCCGAGGCCGGCATCCCTCATCTCCAGGAGGATCTCCCGGTTGGATCGCTTGGTCAGATGCGCGAACCAGTTGATCTCCACCGGCGTCCAGGCCTTGAGATGCAGCGCCGGGTAAGCGTCGTGCAGCAGCCGGATCACGTTGAGGTACCAGTCGTACCCCTTCTGATGATGCAGGCCGCCGACGATGTGCATCTCCGTCGAGCCGGCCTCGACCGCCTCGCGTCCACGGTCGAGGATCTGCTCGTCGCTCATCACGTAGCCGCGGGGATCGCGGAGGTCGGCCCGAAACGCACAAAAGGTGCAGCGGTAGATGCAGACGTTCGTGGGGTTGAGATGGGTGTTGATGTTGTAGTAGGCGAAGTTCCCATTCTTCCGCTCCCGGACCAGGTTCGCCAGTTCGCCGAGTTCGTGGACGTCGAGCGCCGGATCCCAGAGCGATTCGGCCTCCGCGGCGTCGAGCCGCTCGCCGGCTTCCACCTTGTCGCGGATGACTTCCAGGGATGGGGTAAAGGCACGGATCATGGCGGGTCTGCGGGGGTGAGGGGCGGACGACTCTGCAATCAGAACCGCAGCGGCGGGCGACCGGCAACAGCGGGCTTTCAGAGCCAGAGATCGGCGGAGATCGCGGCCAGCAGCACGACCCCGATCACCGCGTTGGCCGAGAAAAACGCCTGATTGACCCGCGACAGGTCGTCCGGGCGGACGAGCGAATGCTCCCAGACCAGGAGGACGAGGATCACGGCAAAAGCGGCCCAGTAGATCCAGCCGAGTTCGGTCACGGCCAGCGGCAGGAGGGCGAGCACGAGCATCGTGACCGCGTGCAGGCACTTCGCCAGCTTGAGCGCCCGAGGCACGCCCGCTCGGGCCGGCACGCTCCGCAGGTCGTGGGCGGCGTCGAAGGCGGCATCCTGGCAGGCGTAGATGATGTCGAACCCGGCGACCCACGCCGTCACTGCGATTCCCAACAGCGCCGCCGGCAGGATGTCGGCCGGGTCGTGGGCGAGGGTCCCGCCGCGAAGCGCGATCCAGGTGGCGACCGGGGTGAACCCCAGCGCGGCTCCGAGCCAGAGATGGGCCAGTGAGGTGAACCGCTTCGCATAGCTGTACCCGAGCAGCCAGGCGAGCACCGGTACCGCGAGCACCAGCGGCAGCCAGTTGGGCAGGAAAAGCAGCGTGGCGGCGATGAAGGCGGCGGACGAGAGCACGACCAGCAGCAGCACCTCCCCGACGCCCACGTCGCCCCGCGGCAGGTGCCGCGTCGCGGTCCGGGGATTGGCCGCATCGATCGTGCGGTCGACGAGCCGGTTGAACGCCATCGCGGCGGTGCGGGCCGTCACCATGCAGAGCAGGATGCCGACGGTGCCCCGGAGGACGTCGCGCGGCTTCGTCCAGTCGAGCGTCGCATCGCCTCCCCAGCGGATCGCGATCAGAGCGGCCATGACCGCGAAGGGCAGGGCGAAGATCGTGTGGCTGAAGCGGACGAGTTCCAGGTAGGTGCGGAGCCGTGACGGCCGCTGCACGGCGGGGGCTTCGGAGGCCGGGGAGCAGGTCACGGCGGTCGCCATCAGGTGGCCTCGCCCCAGCGCCGGATGAGCGTGTTGGGCACGTCGAGCTGATCGCAGATCCTGGCCACCACGAAGTCGACGAGGTCGGCCACGCTCGCGGCGCCGTGGTAGAAGCCGGGCGCCGCCGGCAGCACCACGGCCCCTGCCTCGTGGATGGCCTGCATGTTCTTCAGTTGTGGCAGCGAGAGGGGCGTTTCACGGGGCACGACGACGAGCTTCCGCCGCTCCTTGAGGTGCACTTCGGCCGCCCGATGAATCAGGTTCTCGCCCATCGAATGGGCCACCGCCGAAAGTGTGCTGCCTGAACAGGGGCAAATCACCATCGCCGACGTGAGAAATGAGCCGCTGGCGATCGGGGCCATCAGGTTCTTGTGGTGGTGGTAGTGCAGGCAGCCCGCGGCGGGCACGGGCCGGCCGAGCAGCAGGGAGGCGTCGAATCGCTCGAGATCCACCCCGCGACCGAGTTCCGTTGCGATCACGGCCTGCCCCGACGGGCTGATCGAGAGGTGCACCTCCCGGCCGGCTTCGAGAAGCACCTCCAGGAGCCGCACGGCGTACGGAGCGCCCGAGGCTCCCGTGATCCCGAGCACCAGCGGGGCCGTTGCCATGACCTCACGCCTCCTTCGTGGCGACGTACAGCGTGGCGATGCCGAAGCTGAGCGGCAGCACGTCGACGGTGGCGAACCCCGCCCGTCTCACGAGCGCGGCGAGGGCCTTGCCGGACGGGAACTGCTCGACGCTGGCATTCAGGTAGCGGTAGGCGTCGGAGGAGTTGCTGGCGACGGCGTTCCCGAGCCGGGGCAGCACGTTGCGGAAGTACCAGAGGTACGGCCGACGGATCAGGGCATTTCGCGGCAGCGAGAACTCCAGGATCGCGAGCCTGCCGCCGGGCCTGCAGACGCGGGCCATCTCGGCGAGGCCGCGCGACGTGTCGGCGATGTTCCGCAGGCCGAAGGCGACCGTCACCACGTCGAAGGATGCGGCGGCGAAGGGCAGCGCCATCGCGTCGGCTTCGACCCACTCGACCGGGAGGCCGGCTCGTCGCGACTTCTCCACGCCGTGGTCGAGCATCGGCCGGCAGAAGTCGCTCCCGACCACCCGCACGCCGGGGCCGGACTTCCGGGCGTAGGCGAGCGCGAGGTCACCGGTACCGGTGCACACGTCGAGGACCGCTCCCGAGGCGGGGGGCGGCACGCGCTCGAGCGTCACGTGCCGCCACCAGACGTCGATGCCCCCGGAGAGCATCCGGTTGACGAGGTCGTATCGCGGGGCGATCTCGGCGAACATCCTCTGAACGCGGTCGCCGCTCTTGTCGACCGGGGCTGCAACGTCGGCCATCGTGGTGCCTGAAGGGACGAAAACAGGAGGGTCGAAAAAAGGAGGAGGGTGAATGCGGCGAGTGCAACGAAGCGGCAGTTTGGAGACGAACGGAACGTGGCCCGCCATGGAATCATCGTAGGCAGGTCCGGGCCGCCAAGGGAGGGAGCCATCGCGTGCGACTCGCCGGGCTGTCGCCCCCCATGATGACGGGAGCCAAAGCCGCCGGAGGCAGGCCGGCCGCGGCTGCTTGCCCGATTCGTCCCGCGCCGTGCCCGATTCGTCCCTTTTCAGTCCGGGCCGCCGATCAGGGGAAGGTCTTCTCCTATGCTGCCGTCGACGACCGGGCCGCCCCCAACGGCGGTCGGTCGTAGTTTCGCTTCCGAGAAAGGTGATCATGAAGCCGAACACTGGAACGATCGGCTATCGCCTGGCCGTGGTCGCCGCAGCGCTCACCGCGGTTCCAGCGGCCGCCGAGACCATCCTGGTGATCTCCGACCTGCAACTTGCCGGGTCGCCCGCGGGCCAATTGACGCAGCCGGGCTGGTTCGGTCAGAACGTCATCAAGCTCAGCGGTACGACGACGCTGGCACTCAATCCGACGGCGAGCGGATCGGCGGCTGGCATCACCGCCGCCTTGGTGGCCGGCGGGAACTGGGAGTCGCGGGGCGGCAGTGCCGAAGGTCGCGACCTCGTCGCCGGGACGTCTTTCAACGATGTCGTCTCCGACCTCTGGGTGACGAGGACGATGTCGTTCACCGCGATGCTGTCGGGGCTCGCGACGGGCCAGACCCACCGGATCCGCACCTGGCACAACGATTCCTACAACATCAACCAGGGATTCGCCGCCGGTGGCGGGACCGTCCAGCTTTCCGCCACCGGTGCCACGATTGTGACCACCGCGAACGGAACGGTGACGAACCTCAGGGGCTCGCAGAGCGACAGCAATTTCGGGATCGCCTCGCTGACCTTCATCCCTACCGTGGCAAACCCGCAGATCGGCTTCACTCGCGTCGGTGGCAGCATCACGGCGCTGCCGGTCAACGGCATGGAGTTGACCGCCGTTGCCGTCCCCGAGCCGGCCCCGCTGGTGGTCTCGATTGGGGGGCTCGCGTTCATCGCATTCACCCGCATCGTTCGTCGTCGCGGCGCGGCGGGGAACTGACTCACCGCCTCACCGGTGTCGGGCCGACGAGGGCGGCGGCCGGTACCTCCCAGGAGCCACGACCATTCGCTGGCACTGCCATGAACTCTTCGCGCGAATGCCGCCGGGGGTGACGGACGGCGGGATCGCCGTCGTGATCGACGTCCTCCGGGCATCGACGACCATGATCACCGCCCTGGCCCGCGGGGCGAGCCGCGTGATCCCCGTGGCGGACGTCGGCGAGGCACGTCGGATCGCCGCGACGACCCCGGGGCCCGTCGTGCTCGGCGGGGAGCGGGGCGGGGTCCGCATCCCGGGTTTCGATCTGGGGAACTCGCCGCGGGAATACTCCGCCGACCGCATGGCCGGTCGGACGCTCGTGATCACCACCACCAATGGGACTGCGGCCCTGCACGCCTCCCGCGGAGCCCGCGAGATCCTGGTGGGAGCCATGGTCAACCGCACCGCCGCGGCCGACCTGGCGCGGCGGCTCGCCGGCGGCGCCGACCGCGTGCACCTGGTGTGCGCGGGCACCGATGGCCGCGTGTCGGCGGAGGACGTGCTGGCCGCCGGGGCGATCCTCGACGCGGCGGTGGTGGACGGCCCGGACGAGGAGCTCGACGACGCGGCCCGGAGGGCGCTCGACTGGTATCGGCGCGTGGCGACGAGCGACGACACGTCCGCGCGGATGATCGCCGAGTTTCGCCGTTCGCCGGGCGGCTCGAATCTGATCGCGCTCGGAATGGAGGCCGACCTGGAGGTGGCGGCCGCGATCGATTCGTCGCAGGTCGTTCCGCGGCTCGACCTCACGTCTGGCAGCCTGCGACGAGCCTTGGTGCCGGCGGGCGATTCCGGCTAACCTTAACCGCCGCGATCACAGCGTCGTGCGGTCTCGGCGGTCACGCGATCGGGCTTTCGGAGCCAGGAATTGATGGACAAGCAGAAGCAGAACGACCAGTCGCGGATGGACCGGATCGTGTCGCTCGCCAAGCGGCGCGGCTTCATCTTCCAGTCGAGCGAGATCTACGGCGGCTTGAACGGGTTCTGGGACTACGGGCCGCTGGGCGTGTCGCTCAAGCGCAACCTCAAGGAGGCCTGGTGGCACGACATGGTCGCCGGCCACGACGAACTCGCCACGCTCACCGGGGCTCCCGCGCCCTACGAAATGACCGGCCTCGACTGCACGATCATCATGCACCCGCAGGTCTGGAAGTGCTCCGGCCACTTCGACCTGTTTCACGACTGGATGATCGACTGCCGGGAGTCGAAGCGCCGGTATCGCTACGACCACCTCCACGGCCGCTGGGCGGCCCACCGCGGCAAGAAGGTGTTCGTCACGACCGAGGCCTCCGGCGACGAGGCCGGTCCCGAGACGGTCGCCCGGGCCCAGAAGTTCTTCGGCCTGCGGGCCAAGCAGGTCGACGAGATCGAGTGGGGCGGCGGGCTGGAGTCGCTCCAGCAGGCGATCGCCGCCGGCTCGGCCACGCTCGCCGACACCCTTGGCCCCGACGCGGCCGCCCCGGGCTCGCTCACCGAGCCCCGCGAGTTCAACCTGATGTTCGAGACCCGGATCGGCGCCCTTGCCGGCGACGACGACGACCGGGCCTTCCTCCGGCCGGAGACGGCCCAGGGCATCTTCGTGAACTTCAAGAACGTGCTCGACACCTCGCGGGTGCGGGTGCCCTTCGGGATCGCCCAGGTGGGCAAGAGCTTTCGCAACGAGATCACCCCGCGAAACTTCACCTTCCGCTCCCGTGAGTTCGAGCAGATGGAGATCGAGTTCTTCTGCCGGCCGGCCGACTCGGCGGACTGGTATCGCTTCTGGCGCGACCGCCGCTGGAAGTGGTATCTCGGCCTCGGCCTCACCGAGGGCCGGCTCCAGCTCCGCGAGCACCACGCCGAAGAGCTCTCGCACTACTCCGTCGGCACGGCCGACATCGAGTATGCCTTCCCGTTCCTCGCCGAGGGTGAGTTCGGCGAACTGGAGGGCATCGCCCACCGCGGCGACTTTGATCTCCGCAGCCACATGGAGGGCAAGCTCGTCCGCCGGGACGGCGAACTCGTGGTGGAGACGGGCGCCGACGGCAAGCCGCGGCACCGCGGCAGCGGCAAGGATCTCTCCTACTTCGACGACGTTTCCCGTGAGCGGTACGTGCCCCACGTGATCGAGCCCTCGGCGGGCGCCGACCGGGCCACGCTGGCCTTCCTCTGCGACGCCTACCACGAGGACGAGGTGCCCGACGAGGATGGCAAGCCGCGGAGCCGCACGGTGATGAAGTTCCATCCCCGGCTCGCCCCGGTGAAGGCGGCGATCTTGCCGCTCGTCAAGAAGGACGGCATGCCGGAGGTGGCGATCGACCTGTACCGCGCCCTGAAGCCCCACATGGCCTGCCAGTACGACGAGAAGGGCTCCGTCGGTCGCCGCTACGCCCGGCAGGACGAGGCCGGCACCCCCTGGTGCCTGACGATCGACGGCCAGACGCTCGCGGACCGGACCGTGACCCTCCGCGATCGTGATTCGCTCGTGCAGGAGCGGGTCACGATCGCCGAGGTCGTGGACCTGCTCCGCGACCGGCTGTGATGCGCCCCGCCATCGCCACCGTCTGCTCGCTCGAGGCGCCGCTCGAGGCGGTGCTCGAGGACTACGCGGCCGGCCAGGTGAACGCCGTCGACCTCTGGCTGGGCCACGTCGATGCCATGGTGAAGGCCCAGGGCATCACGGCCGTGCGGGACCGGCTGGAGGCCCAGGGCATCGCGGCCGTGGCCGCGAGCTTTCAGGGCGGCCTGCTCACCAGCCAGGGCGAGGCCCGCCGCGAGCACTGGCGGCAGTTCGGCGAACGGCTGGCCCTCTGCCGCGATCTGGGCGCGCCGGTGCTCGTGGTCGCGGGCGACGCCTTCGGCCCGCTCGGCGAGCAGGACCTGAGCCGGCTCGCCGCGAGCCTCGTCGAGGCGGCGAAGCAGGCCGGCGACGCGGGAGTGCGGCTGGCGCTGGAGTTCGACGCGCGGGCGAGCTTTCCGAACAACCTCCAGTCGGCGGTGGCCGTGGTGGAGCAGGTGGCTTCGCCGGCGCTCGGCCTCTGCCTCGACTGGTTTCACTTCACCGTGGGGCCAAGCAAGTCGCTCGACCTCTGGCTGCTCACGAAGGACAACCTCGCCCACGTGCAGCTCTCGGACATCGCCGACGTGCCCCGCGAGATGGCGGCGGATGCCGACCGCATCCTGCCCGGCGAGGGCGCCTCGCCGCCGGACGACCTCGTGTCGCGGCTGCGGGAGATCGGCTATGCCGGCGCCGTGGCGGTGGAGTTGCTCAACCCGGCCCTCTGGCGGGTGCCGCCGCGGCAGTTCGGCGAGATCGCGATGACGGCCCTGCGACGCGTGCTCGGGCAGGCGTCGATGTGAGGCCTGATCACCCCGTGGTGCGGCCGTACCGCTCACGCGGTTCCGCTTCGGGCACGGGCGAGGAAGCCGCAATCGCGTGAGCGATGCGGGCAGCCCCACGCTGGATTCAGCCGTACCGCTGACGCGGTTCCGCTTGCCGGGCACGGGCGAGGAAGCCGCAATCGCGTGAGCGATGCGGGCAGCCCCACGCTGGATTCAGCCGTACCGCTGACGCGGTTCCGCTTGCCGGACGGCCTTCCACCGGTCTGAGCGGCATGTCGACTTCAGTTCGCGGCACCCTGCAGGGCGTCGAGTTCCTTCGCCGTCGCGTCGGCCTCGGCCTGGTGGGCTGCGATCGCGGCCTTCTTCTCGTCGGCGGCCTTGGCCGCGGCGGTCAGGGCGTTTGCGGCCGCGTCGGCCTCCGTCTGCGCTGCAGGCAGGCCGCTCTGGATGCCCGCCATCTCTGTTTTGTGCTTGTCGAGCTGGGCGGTCAGGTCCTTGACCCGCTGCTCCGCCTGGGCGATGGCCGCCGCGAGGCCCTCGGCCTGTTTCTGGAGGCCGTCCCGCTTGGCCGCGGCCGCCTGCAGCGCCTGGTCGTCGGCGCGGCGCTTGGCCTCGACCTCGCCCCACGCCGACTCGGCCGCCGTCACGGCCGCCTGGCGATCGGCGAGCGCCTTGGCAAGCCGCTCGTAGCCGGCCTGAAAGGCCACGTCGCCGAGCCAGCGGGCATGGGCCGCCGCCGCCCGGGCCACCTCGTTCTTGAGATCGACCACGCGAGCCTCCGCGGCCGGCTTGTCGGCCTCCACTGCGGCGTTGATTGCCGCCGTTGCCTCGTCGAGCTTGGCCTTAGCCCAAGTTACGCACGTCGGAACCGTTTTGCAGATTTTTGGGCGGTCCGTCGTTCGTAAGTGCTGACGTGGCAACGCGCGGTTCCGCGAACGGCCGTGTAGTGAAGACCTTGCCCTTGAGTTTTC